>Ga0194132_10011132_pt1 | contig 11702 bp, 9 predicted proteins | sample TA2KigOf80mmetaG_FD_148612 | JGI IMG/M metagenome (GOLD analysis project Ga0194132, IMG submission 148612) | Freshwater microbial communities from Lake Tanganyika, Tanzania - TA2015054 Kigoma Offshore 80m | ecosystem: Environmental > Aquatic > Freshwater > Lake | place: Tanzania: Lake Tanganyika... | reverse complement strand
CGATCGAGCTTCCGTCCGCGCTCGTGGTCGACGTGGCGAGCGACGGGGTGGGCGAGGGCGGACGGTTCGAGGGAATCGTCGCAGCTTCGCGCGCGCTGATCCTCCGTCCCGTCTGAGGTCCCGTCTGAGGTCCCGTCTGCAGGACGACGCCGTCGCATGTGCGGCGTTTGGTGACGGCGCCCCGTCACGTGGCGCACGTAGCGCACCTCGACATCCGATCGGCGCGGCGGCAGACTGCGGGTCGCGTGACCCGGTTCCGGTTTCTGCTCTGTCTTCTGCCGCCGGTCGTCGTCGGATCGCTCCTTCGCTTCCATCGTCTCGGAGAGCAGGTCCTCCTCGGCGACGAGCTTCACGCCGTGCGAGCGGTCTCGGCGATGCCGCTCGGAGAGATCCTGACGACGTATGCGGAGCGCGATCACGGCTTGCCGCTCGCCGGCTTCTATCGCGCGGCTTCGTCGCTCGGGCCGATCGACGAGACGGTGCTTCGTGCGCCGGTCCTGATCGCCGGGCTCCTCCTCCTCGTCCTCGCGCCGTGGCTCCTGCGGAAGCGGATCGGCGCACCGGCGGCCGTGCTGCTCGCGTGGCTCGTCGCGGTCTCGCCGGCGCTCACGCTCTACAGCCGGATCGCGCGGCCCTACATGCCCGTGGTGCTGTTGAGCTTCCTCGCGGTGATCGCGTTTCATGCATGGCTCGAGAGCGGGGCCCGGTCGAGTGCGGTCGCCTACGCGGTCTGCGCGAGCCTCGCGATGTACACGCACCTCGTGAGCGCGCCGTTCGTGCTGGCACCCTTCGTCTTCCTCGCGGGTGCCTACCTGACGCCGCTTCGCTCGCGGTTGCCGCCGCTCGCGCGGGCGATCGTCCTGGGCCTGCTCACGCTCGTCCTGATCCTCGTGTGGCTCCTGCCGAGCGCGCCGAGCTTGATCGAGCTCGTCTCGCTGAAGCGAGGACGAGGCGCGATCGACCCGACCGCGCTTCCCGACGTCCTTCGGCTGCAGCTCGGCACACGCGCGCTTCCGATCGCGGCGATGCTCGCGGCCGCCGCCGTGCTCGGCTGGATCCGGCTGCTGCAGCGGGACGCCGTCTGGGGAAGCTACGTGCTCACCGTTCTCGTCGTGAACGCGATCGGGCTCGTCCTCCTCTCGCCGCAGCGATTCGGCGAGCCGATCATCCTGAGCCGCTATCTCCTCCTGACGCTTCCCTTCACGCTCGCGGGAGTGGCGATGGCGCTCGCTCCGGAGAGCGTCGCCGTATCGACCCCGGTGCGCTGGGTCACGCGCGGCCTCGTCGCGGCGGCGGTCGTCGCTCTCGTCGCGACGGGGCCCTTCGTCGATCCCGTGTACGCGCGAAGCTCCTTCGTCCACCACAACGATTTCGTCGACTTCACGAAGCCGAAGGCGACCCGGGCTGCGGACGCCATTCCCGGCTTCTACCTCGATCTCGCACACGAGAGCGGGACCGCCGCGATCATCGAGGCTCCTTGCGACGCGCGCTGGGACTACACGCGCGCGTACTACGTGTACCAGGGCGTGCATGGGAGGCCGGTTCGGCTCTCGTGTCCCAGCCATGCGAGTGCGGTCGACTTCCGACGGTTCCGCCCAAAGACGCTGCTTCCGCCGACTCCGGAGGCGTTTCTGGCGAGCGGGGCGGAATGGGTCGTCGTGCACGACGACCTACCCGGGGAAGAAGCGGACACGAGCCCGCCGCGCGTCGGCTCGGCGCTCGACGTGAGCCTTCTCCGCGGCGCCGCTGCGAGCCTCTCGAGCGAGCTTCGCACCGCGTGGGGACCGCCCGACGTCGCCGCGGACACGGTGGAGGTGTGGGATCTCCGCCGTGTCCGCGGTGGTTGAGCCGTCCTCGCTCGCGAGCCTCACGTCCTCCGCTTGCGCTTGCGAGCGCGCGCGCCGCTCTGGATCGCGAGGCCGCTCCCGAGCGCGTCGCGAAGTCCTCCGGAGGTGGCATGAGCGGCGGCCTTCCGCTTCGCCCGGCGACGTGCGGTCGGGACATCGTTGCTCGGAGGTGTGCCGTTGGTCGGTGGCGCTTCGTCGCCGCTCGGCGCATCGGTCGGCGGTGGGGTCACCGGGATCTCGCGGAGCTCGCCGTCGTGAAAATCGGTGATCTCGACGAGCTCCGGTGCGAGGATGCGCGGTGAGCCGAGGGACCGCTCGTAGGGAACGCGCACGACGGCAGCCCGGACGGTGCCGATCTCCTTCGGAAAGAGCTGCGCCGCGTGGTGGGGATGGAAAGCCGCGATCGCGGCGCCGTATGTCCCGAGTCCGCCGTTGCCGAGAAAGCCGATCAGGATACGGCTGTCCTGCGCGAACTGCCGATTGCGCGGTGCCACGCGGAGCCGCGCGACCACGATCAATCCGCAATCCTCGAGAACCTGGCCTTCGGCCTGGCCGCACCTGGGGATGCGGTCTCGACGCGCGACGAGGCGGCCGGTCTTCGTCGAGTAGATCCCGAGCTCCCTCCGGGGCTCGTGCGAGCCGAACGACGAGGTCGTCGCCGACGGGTAGTTGAAGCAGTACGGGAAGCCGTCGCGCTCCGACGGCGTGAACGGCTTGCGCGCGAACAGGCGCGCAACGAGCTTCTCCGAGAGCGCCGAAGCGATCGGGGAGCCGACGAAGATCTGCACTTCCTTGGCGAAGATCTCCTTCACCATCGCGTCGAGGGTGCGATCGCCCGCAGCGGATCCTTCCGGCGAGTGTCCCTCGATGAGGACGCGGGCATTGCCCTTGCGATAGAGATGCTCGCTGATCTGGCAGGCGGCTCGATGGTCGAGCTCGTACACGACCTCCTGCTCGTAGGCGGAAGTCTCGCCGTTCGCCCGGTGCTTCGTCGCGGGGTAAACGCGTGTTCCCACGTGGATCGTCACGATCCGGCCCGGAGGAGTGAAGCAAGGGAACCAGAGGTCGCACACGTGCATGACGAAGAGCTGATCGAAGGGCACCTGCAGGTACTCGCAGAGCGCTTCGATCTTTTCTTGTAGAGCAACTTCCAGGAGTTGTTCCTCAAATTTGCGATTGTCTGCTTCGTGAGGCCGAGGTCCTCTTCGAGATCGGAGACCAGGACCCGGCGTTCGGTCATCAGCTCCTTCAGGCGACACAGCATGAGGTAGCGGCTCGGAATCATCGGAAACCTCCTTCGATTCTGCCGTCCGATCCAGGGGTTACGGCGCCTTCCCCGCGACCGGGACGGCCCCACTGGGATGCACACGTCATCCCTCGGCATCTCTTGAGAGGCCATTCTGACTTGAGGCAGCACGGTGGACGTGCTCTTTGATTCCCCTCCGGCCTCCAGTTCCTCCTGTCTCCCCGGGTGCCGCACCTCGTCCGGGTCGTTTCGAACGAGTCGATGCACACGCGCGGGAACTTCCACACGAAGGAGGAGCCGCTCTGCGAAGGCGGCTACCGGCGCCTGCACGTCCTGTGCGGCGAGGCGCTCTGCTCCCAGGCATCGACGTGGCTTCGCGTCGGGACGACGGCCCTCGTCGTCTGCCTCGCCGAGGCGGGCGTCGACCTGAGCCGCAGCGTGCAGCTCGGAGCGCCGCTCGGCGCTCTGCGCGAGCATCGCCGGGCACAAGCGGGCTCGTGCCGTCGACATCCAGCGTCACTATCTCGAGGAAGTCGAGCGACGTCTCGGCGAGAGCTGGCTTCCCGCGTGGGCGGGACCGGTGTGCGCGCGCTGGCGCGCGACGCTGGCGCGTCTCGAGGAGGGAGCGGAGGGCGTCGCGACCGAGCTCGACTGGGCGATCAAGCTGGTTCTCTTCCGCCGCCATTGCGAGCGTCGCGGCTTCGCGTGGGACGAGCTCCCCGCATGGAGCGCGGCGGCCGCGCGCCTCGGGCTGTCCCTGCAGCCGAGGGCGCGCGCGTCCGAGGACCTCGTTCCCGATCGTCCGGCGCGCGGCACCTCGACACCCGCTTCGAGCCCGAGCGCGAGCCCGAGGAGGGACTTCCCCAAGGAGGAGGTGAAGCGATTCGTCGCAACCGCGCGCGAGCTGTTCGAGATCGACATGCGGTTCGGGCAGCTCGGTGAGCGCGGCATCTTCACGGCGCTCGACCGCGCCCGCCTCCTCGGCCATCACGTCGACGGCGTCGGGGACGTCGAGGGGGCGATGACGACGCCGCCCCCGGCGGGTCGAGCGAAGGTGCGCGGCGCGGCGATTGGTGAGCTCGCGGGACGACGCGGCTGCGTGAGCGCCGACTGGCAGAGCGTCCGGGACCTCACGGGACGGCGGTGGCTCGACCTGTCCGATCCCTTTGCCGAGGAGGTCTCGTGGCAGCCGGAGGCGCTGCCTCCGATCCAGCAGCGGCTCCTCGCTGGCGCCGAGGGGCGGCCCGCGCCGAGGGAGTCGCTCGTGCGAGCGCGCATCGCCGCGCTCCTCGGTCGCGAGCGATAGGGATCGGTAAAGATTCTGCGCCCGGGCGCCGATAGACCCGCCGGGAGGGTTCCGCCATGGGCCGGGGAAGTAGACGCGTCCCTAGGATCTCGACTTTTGCGGCGATGCTGGTCGTGGGCTCGGCGCTCTTGCCGCGCTTCGCCGCGGCGGAGCCGTTCGAGCGCACCGAGGACCGGGCCCCCTGCGACCACTTCGACGAGCTTCGGCAGCCCTTTTTCGGAGAGACGCACATCCACACGGCGTACTCCTTCGACGCCGCCACGATGGACACGCGGAACACGACGGCCGACGCCTACCGCTACGCGAAAGGGAACGTCGTCGGACTGCCGCCGTGGGCGAACACTCTCGAGCAGTACGATCGCGAGCCGCCGCCCCCCCAGACGTCGCCGCTCGTTGCGGAGTACCCGTACTGTCTCCCGCCGCAGCGCTGCGAGTTCACGGCGTCGCGGCTGGCGCAGCTTCCCGAGGGTCGCGCGCTCGACTGGGCGGCGATCACGGATCACTCCGAGCAGCTCGGCGAGTCGAACATCTGCATGTTCCCTCCGGTGAAGGACTGCACCTCGGACGACGACTGTCCCGAGGGACAGGAGTGCGGCTCGACGAACGCGATGTGCGTCCCGAAGGGATACAGCAGCCCGCTCTGCACGCTCGCACGCGACGAGCTGACCCGCCTCAACGCGGGTGCCGCCGGCTTCTTCGTCTCGACTCCGGAGAACACGAGCGAGAACCCGAGCCGCGTCGACTATTGCAAGGTCGATCCGAACGACGATCTCGGGATTCGCTGTCTCGAGCAGGCGGAGCACGTCTGGCAGCGGATCCAGGACGACGCGGAGGAAGCGTACGACCGCTCGTCCGCGTGCACGTTCACGTCCTTCATCGCCTACGAGTACACCGCGATGATGCAGACGGGACGCTGCGAGAACGCCACCGACCTGCCGTGCTGGGACCAGCTCGACACGGGCGAGGTCTCCGTCGACTGCCCCGCGGGCGGCGACGCGCTCTGCACCACGGACTTCCCGGGTGCCGGCGGCTCGAGCAACATGCACCGGAACATCATCTTCCGGAACGACGACGTCCTCCCGCTGCCGATCAGCAACATCGAGGCTCCCGTCGGCTGCGGTTCGGGCGAGAGTTGCGATCGACCGGAGCCCTATCCGATCGGCTCGCCGGAGCAGATGCTCACGGACCTCCGCGCGGCCTGCAACGACCATCCGGCGGACAATCCGCGCTGCGAAGCGCTCTCGATCCCGCACAACCCGAACATGAGCCGCGGCGCGATGTTCTTGTTGCCGGAGAGCCTCGACGAGGCACAGGTCCGGAACGAGATGGAGCCGCTCGTCGAGATCACGCAGGTCAAAGGCAGCTCCGAGTGCCGCTTCCAGGCTTCGATGCCGGGCGCCTGGGGCGCGACCGACGAGGAGTGCTCCTTCGAGAGCATGAACTTCAGCGAGCTGAACGGCGCGTGGATCGCGTCCGAGAACCGGAACACCGACAACCTGCCGCCCAACGGCTACGTCCGGAACACGCTCAAGAACGGAATCGCGTACGAGGCCGAGAACGGCATCAACCCGTTCAAGCTCGGGTTCGCGGGCGCGCTCGACACCCACAACGGAACGCCGGGGCAGAGCGAGGAGATCGACTATGCGCGGCACGGTGCGCACGGACTCCAGAGCTTCGCGGTCTCGTACCAGGCTCTGAACGAGAAGTTCTTCCTCGGTCTCGAGACGAACGGTGGCGGCATGACCGCCGCGTGGGCGGAGGAGAACTCGCGCGACTCGATCTTCGAGGCGCTGAAGCGCCGTGAGACGTACGCGACGAGCGGCACGCGCCCGGTCGTGCGCTTCTTCGGAGGCACCGATTTGCCGCCGCGGATGTGCACGCAGGGGAACTTCGCCGCGCAAGGCTACGAGAACGGCGTGCCGATGGGCGGAACGCTCTCGGAGGACGGCGGCGCGCCGCGCTTCGCGGTGAACGCGATGATGGATCCCGGCTGGCCGAACCATCCCGGCACGAAGCTCGACAAGATCCAGATCGTGAAGGGCTGGGTCGACGCGAGCGGCGACACGCACGAGAAGGTGTACGACGTCGCCGGCGGACCGCAGAAGACGGCGATCCGCGGCGGCAGCGTCCGCTTGCCCGAGGTCACCGGTCCTCCGGTCAACCTCGAGACCTGCGAGCCGAACGGCGTCGGGCATGCGAGCCTCTGCACCGTCTGGCAGGATCCCGACTTCGATCCGGACGAGAACGCGTTCTACTACGCTCGCGTCCTCGAGCAGCCGAGCTGCCGCTGGAACCAGTACTACTGCAACGCGCGCGGCGTCGACTGCGGGAAGAAGATGGGCGTCTGCGGCTCGACCGATTCGGCGTTCAACGGCCGCGGCTGCAACGCGAACGCGGAGTGCGGCGGCGGCGTCTGCGAGCCGCCGGTCAGCTACACGGCCTACGAGTACCAGCAGTGCTGCTCGGGCGAGGTCCCGTCCACGGTGCAGCAGCGCGCCTGGACGTCGCCGATCTGGTACGAGCCGTCGTCGGACGCGGAGGAGGATTCGTGAGCCGGCTCGCTCGCTTCGCGAAGAGCCCGCTTCTCCATTTCCTGGTGCTCGGCGTCGTTCTGTTCGCCAGCAGCGAAGTCTGGCAGAAGGCCGAGACCGCGGCTCCGCCGCCGGGGCGCGATTCCCGGATCGTCCTCTCGCGTACGGACGTCGAGCTTCTCGAGCAGGGCTTCCGCGAGCGCTGGGGCTTCCCACCGAACGCGGCCCAGCGACGCGCTCTTCTCGATCAAGCCGTCCTCGACGAGATGCTCTACCGCGAGGCGCGCTTTCTCTCCCTCGACCTCGAGGACGGCAGCGTGCAGCGCCGCCTCGTCGAGAAGATGCGCTGGGTGAGCGACCGTCCCGGACGTCCCGAGAGCGAGCTCGTCCGCGAGGCGAACGAGCTCGGGCTCGACGACGACGTCGTGATCCGGCGTCTCCTCGGAGAGAAGATGCGTCTCCTCCTGCAGCGCGGCCCCGGCGGCACGCGGGTCGACGATGCGGATCTGCAGGAGCAGCTCGACCGGGGTCGCGCTGAGCTCGAGATGCCGGCGAGGCGCAGCGTGACGCAGGTCTTTCTCGCGACGGACGTGCGCGGCGACCACACGCTCTCCGACGCACGGGACGTTCTCGCGAAGCTCCGCTCCGGCTCGTGGACGGCCGACCAGGCGGGCGAGCTGTCCGACCCGTTCCCGATCGGCACGGAGCTTCGCTCGTACTCCGAGCTCCGGCTTCAGGCGCGCTTCGGCAAGCCTTTTGCGGAGCAGGTCTTCGCGCTCGACCGCGGCGTCTGGTCGGAGCCGATCGCTTCGCCGTACGGGGTTCACCTCGTGCGCGTCGAGGACGTGCAGGAGGCGGGCGTTCCGCCGCTCGAGCAGCTTCGACCGACGTTGACGCGGGCGGTGATGCGCGAGCGCGCCAAGGAGAACCTGTCGCGCGGCCTCTCGCACCTGCAGACGCGCTACGAGGTCGAAATCGACGGCGAGGACTCTGCTCCGGGGCGACGGACGAGAGCGGGCGAACGAGACGAAGCCGGCTCGATCGCGGCACGCGGCTAGCAGCTAGCCTGCATTTCTCACCAGATCCCTACTGCGGCGGCCGATAGCACCGAATCTTCGCGAGCTTCTCCCTCCGGGCTCCTCGACGTACTGTTCAAGTACGCCTGCGTCGCCCTCCGGTCCGAGGCTCGCGAATCTTCGGCACTCTCGACCGCCTCGCGACGTGATCTGGTGAGAAATGCAGGCTAGGATCTCCGCGCGCGAAGCGCGCGGCCGAAGCGCAGCGAGCGCACGAGTGGGGCCCCGCGCGGCTTTGCCGCGCGGGGCGAGGGGCGCGTGCCCCTCGTGCGATAACCCCGTACCAGATCGGCGACGTCACGGCGCGCTCGCGGATCGTGCGCGGAATCTGCTCGTCGCAGCACGCTCCGAGCTGCGGAGGAACCGTGTCCGGCTCGTCGCAGCGGACGCCGGCCGCGTTGCAGAAGTAGGTTTGCCAGCGGCACGTCGGCGTCTCGAGGACGCGCGCGTAGTAGAACGCGCGCTCCGCCAGATCGAAGTCGGGATCGGTCCAGACGCGGCAGAGCGAGCTCGCGCCGCCCGCGGAGGTCGCGCAGGTGGCTTCGTCGACGGTCGCCTCGTCGGGTGCCGTGGCGACGTCGTAGACCTTCTCGCGCGTCTCGCCGTTCTCGATCCAGCCCTTGACGATCTGGATGCGCTCGAGCGGCGCGCCGGGCTTCTTCTCGACGCCGGGATCGCGGAGTGCCGTGACCGCGAAGCTCGGCTTCGCCGCGGCGTCGGGCGGAGCGGGGAGCGTGCCGCCCATCGGAACGCCGCCGGCGTAGCCGATCTCGTCGAAGCTCGCCGCGTCGCACAGGTCCGCGGGATACGACCAGCCGCCGAAGAAGCGCACCGTGATCCGCGGGCCCGACGTCGAGTACGTCTCGCGTCGTCGCATCGCCGCGAAGAGAGACTCGCGCGTGTTCTCCTCCGCCCACAGCACCGCGAGCCCGCCCGGGTTGAACTCGACGTCGTCGGGAAGCTCGATCGGGCCGTCCGCGGTCGCGGGCCTTCCGGCGCCGCCGTGGCCGGGATGATTCTTCTCGTCCACCTGGCCGGGCGTTCCGAGGTGCGTGTCCGTGCTCGCGACGAGCCCGAGCTGGAAGGGGTTCGTGCCGAGCCTTTCCTCGAGGAGGAGGCCGTCCTTCAACGCGTTCCGGACGAAGCTCGTCGGCCCGGGGTCCTCCGCGCTCGTCATGAACTTTCCGGCGAAGCTGTCGTAGGGAAGGAGCTCGAACGTGCACGACTCGTCGTTCGTCCCCGCTCCGAGCCGGCACTCCGAGTCGCCCTTGTGCTGCGTGAGCTCGACGAGCGGCTCCATGCGCGCGCGGAGCCGCGCGTACTCGGGCGTGAACGGAGCGCCGGTCTCCTCGGTGTCGGCGAACATCAGCCCGGCGCTCAGGTTCGAGTTGTGCGGGATCGCGAGGAACTCGCAGCCGGGCTTCTCCTTCGTGCAGACGCGCTCGAGCTCGCGCCAGAGATCGCTCACGATCGTCGCGTCGAGCGCGCTCACCGGCAGATCGGGGACGACCGAGCCCGCGAAGAGGACGTTCCGGTGCAGGTTCCGCGCGTCCGGTGCGCCCGTCCACTCGTAGCCGATGAACGACGTGAAGGAGCAGCGATCGGTTCGGTCGTACGATTCCTCCGCCGCGTCGACGACCTCCCTCCAGGGTGCGCGTGCCGCGTCCAGGCAGCCGCGCGCTCCCTCGCCGCAGTAGGAGAAGCGGGTCGAGTCCGCTCCCGCCGCGACGCGCGAGTTCATCACGAAGAACGCGAGGCGCGGCCAGCGGCGGTAAACCATGCACGTCGGCGAGTCGTATCCCGGCAGGCCGGGCGTTTCGCAGATGCGGAGCTCTCCGAAGAACTCGGCGTGATCGGTCACGGCGGCGAAGTCGAGCGGCCGATCGAGACGGAGGTGGCGGAGCGCGTTGCCGCTCTCGTCGAACGGTTGGATCCCGACCTCCTCGCCGCGTGCGAATCTGTACGCGTCGCGCGGGCGGAGGCGTGTGCCCTGCGTCGAAGCGTCGAGCGAGAGCGCCGTATGCACGTGCAGGTCGCCGAAGAAGGGCTGCCGGAGAGCGTTTCGGCCTTCGCAGGGCGGACGCTCCTCCGCTCGAAGGGTCGAGGACGGAGTGATCGCGTCGATCGCGGTAAGAACGGCGAGCCAAGCGAGCACACGAAGCACCGGATGCTTGCTCACGCAAAGAGCTCGATCAGGTTCACGGGGCTTCCGCCGGAGACGAGCGGTGTCGCGTAGATCCGAAGCAGGCTCGACACGAAGAGAAGGACGACCGCCGCGAGGACTCCCCGCTTCTGCCACTCCGGCGGAACTGCGGAGTACAGGACACGAGTGGCGAGCCACGCGACGAGCCAGCATGCGCCGACACTCAGGAGCGCTTGCCCGGCGAAGAGGCCGCTGACGATCTGCGGCACCATCCCGCCTTCGGTCATCAGCATCGCGAGTGCGAAGCCCGTCAGCTCGAGGAGCCAGAGCGACGGCACGCGGCCGCTCTCCATCACCCAGTAGGGGACCGGAAGCACGACCACGAGCGCGAGCCACAGGATGCGGCGGGTCGTCTTCACGCTCACGGTTGTCGGACCGAACCACGCTTCCCGGAGCGGATCAAGCCGAAGGAGCGGTTCACACCGGCGAGGCAACGCGGTACGCACTCTTCGAGAGATGAGTGCCCATCGCGGACGCTTCGCGCCGTCGCCCACGGGCGATCTGCACCTCGGGTGCGCGGCGACGGCGGTCGTCACGTGGCTCGTGGCGCGTGCCGCCGGCGGAACGCTCGCTCTTCGCATCGAGGACATCGACGGGCCACGCGTCGTCGCGGGAATGGCGGAGCGACAGCTCGACGACCTGCGCTGGCTCGGCCTCGACTGGGACGAAGGCCCGGATCGCGGCGGCGAATTCGGTCCGTACGTGCAATCGCAGCGCTTCGCGCTCTACGAGGCGGCGCTCGCTTCGCTCGCGCAACGGGACGTGGTCTACTGGTGCGACTGCTCGCGCGCCGAGATCGCACGCGTCGCGAGCGCGCCGCACGCGGGGGAAGAGGGGCCTCCGTATCCGGGGCTGTGTCGTTCCTTCGGCCTCGAGAAGCGGTCGTGGAAGCGGCCGCCCGCGCTCCGGCTGCGGGTCCCGCCGGGCGAGATCACGATCGAGGATCGCTTCCAGGGGAAGCTCGTGCAGGACGTCGCGCATGCCGTCGGCGACTTCGTCCTGAAGCGCGGCGACGGCGTGTACGCGTACCAGCTCGCGGTCGTCGTCGACGACCTCGCCATGGGCATCACGGAGGTCGTTCGCGGCGCGGATCTTCTTTCGTCGGCGCCGCGGCAGGCCGTGCTCGCGGAGCTCCTCGGCTTCGCCGTTCCGCGCTTCGCGCACGCGCCTCTCGTCCTGTCGCCCGATGGCTCCCGCCTCGCGAAGCGTGCCCGGGGAATCACCCTCCGCGATCATCGCGAGGCGGGACGTGCTCCCGAGGAGATCGTCGCGTTGCTCGCGCGCACGCTCGGGCTACTCGATCCGGGCGAGTTGACCGAGAGGCTTTCGCCGCGCGAGCTTCGCTCCCTTGTGCGTCTCGACCGTCTCGCCGGTCGCCGCGAGGTACGTCTCGAGCCGGGAATCGTCGAGCCGGATGCGCCGTCGCCGCTCGGCGGGAACGCTCGCAGACGATGAGCGCTCGGTCGGGGGTCCGTCGGTCGGGGGTCCGGTTC
>Ga0194132_10011130_pt1 | contig 11706 bp, 12 predicted proteins | sample TA2KigOf80mmetaG_FD_148612 | JGI IMG/M metagenome (GOLD analysis project Ga0194132, IMG submission 148612) | Freshwater microbial communities from Lake Tanganyika, Tanzania - TA2015054 Kigoma Offshore 80m | ecosystem: Environmental > Aquatic > Freshwater > Lake | place: Tanzania: Lake... | reverse complement strand
CCGCCAACGAGCCGTAGCGCGCGCCGCCCAGCGCGGGTACATCCCCGCGTGCGCGGGGGAGCCGGCAGTTGGGCGTGCCGTTCACGCAGGACCAAGGGTACATCCCCGCGTGCGCGGGGGAGCCGACTCATACGACACCCCGATCACACGTGGACTGGGTACATCCCCGCGTGCGCGGGGGAGCCAGTCGCGCCGTGTCGCTCCTCCGAGCGGGCGCGGGTACATCCCCGCGTGCGCGGGGGAGCCGAGGCGCGCTACGGGGCGATGTGGGAAGCCACGGGTACATCCCCGCGTGCGCGGGGGAGCCCACGACGATCTCATCTGCGGCGCGAAAGGCGGAGGTACATCCCCGCGTGCGCGGGGGAGCCTCCGGATCGATGACCCTCGAGCTCGTGCAGCGGGGTACATCCCCGCGTGCGCGGGGGAGCCGATTGCCGGCGTTGTCCGTGCACACGTAGCGGGGGTACATCCCCGCGTGCGCGGGGGAGCCTTCCCGATCGTCGTGGCCACGTGGCTGATCTGGGGTACATCCCCGCGTGCGCGGGGGAGCCTCTCCGGCGAAGCGCGGGCGCTGATCACGCTGGGGTACATCCCCGCGTGCGCGGGGGAGCCACTCGTCTGGGAGCGGTTCGGCCACGTCGAGAAGGTACATCCCCGCGTGCGCGGGGGAGCCACGAGCAAACACCCCTCGGTGTCTTGCGCGCTGGGTACATCCCCGCGTGCGCGGGGGAGCCCTCGTCACCTCGACCACCTGGCAAACGGTGACGGGTACATCCCCGCGTGCGCGGGGGAGCCAAGAGCATGGCGGCGCCCGCGTCGGGCGCGAAGGGTACATCCCCGCGTGCGCGGGGGAGCCATGGCATCCAGGCAAACCCCGCGCACGAACCAGGGTACATCCCCGCGTGCGCGGGGGAGCCCTGGTCGTGCCCATCGGCGCCCGCAACTCCTCGGGTACATCCCCGCGTGCGCGGGGGAGCCCAGATCGCCCGCCGCTTCGCGCGCCTCGCGCCGGGTACATCCCCGCGTGCGCGGGGGAGCCACGATCGCGGTATCGTCCCGACCCACCGCGCCAGGTACATCCCCGCGTGCGCGGGGGAGCCTCTTGTTTGGCGGGCCTTCACGGCGGCCCTCCGGATCGCCCGCCCGTCGCCCGAAGACCGACGAGCCGATACAGTCTACGGCCGAATGCCGATTTACAGCCGAATGCCGATGACGACTTCGCTCCTCTCGTTTGTCGCCATTGATGTGGAAATTTCGTCCCGGCGACCGCTCGTCGTCTGCGCGGTCGGGGCGGTCCGTTTCGAATCCGGTCTCGAAGTCAGCGCCTTCCAATCACGAGTCAAAGTGGATGGCCGCGTACGGTTCTCAAATATTCACGGCCTCACCGCCGCTGATCTCCGTGATGCGCCGCCTTGGCCGGTGGTCTGGAGGGGCGTCCTGGAGGTGCTCGGATCCTCGAGCCAACTGGTCGCCTATCGTGCCGCCTTTGATCGGGCTGCGATCTTGACGATGTGCGCGAAACACGGCATCCGACTACCGCGACTCCAATTTACGTGCGCGGCCGAGATGTTCCAGGCGCGCGTGGGCCGCTCGATGGTCCTGAGCGAAGCCCTGAACACTTTGTCAATCGCCTTTCCCGGCCGCCCGCACGACCCGCTCTCGGACGCAAGAGCAGCGGCCCTCCTCGTGCTCGCAGTCTCACGCGACCAGTTCCCGACGATGGCAGGAGGCGAGACTATTCAGTTGCCAAGGAGCCCGAGTCGCGCCGATCGAGCCACAGACCGTTGAGCTCGACCAACTCTTTCTTGGGCCAGCCCAGTGTCACCACTGCTTGTCCGCTGGGCTGTTGCGTGTCACGCCACGTCATGAGCACGCCACCGTCGTCGGGAAGTGCACCTGCCCACTCGCAGACGACGTTCCATACGCGGTCGCGGACCGCGGCACTCATTTCGGGACTGGTGTAGATGCCCGGCGCGAGCTCGAGCATGCAGCTCGCGAGGAAGCCCCTGAAGCGATCCGGCACGTTGCGGATGACGACGACGGTCACGTTCGGTTCCTCATCGATCCGCTGTCGTCGCCGTGGGTTCGGGGTCAACGGTCGCAAACAGCGACTTGATGCGGTCGATCATGGACGGAATGACCGTATCGTCGCGAAGGGCTCGCCCGGCGCAGCGTCGGGCGCAGCGCTCCAGAGGCTCGCTGCCGTTCGTCGCTTCATGCTGCTTCACTGCCCGGAACGCGGCCGGCAGGCACACGCTCTCCCGATACAAGTCGGCGATATCGAGGCAGAAGGCGTTCGCCGAGTCTTCATGGATGAACCCCAACTGAGGGACGGTCGCTGTCGCGGCGACGGCGATCATGGCCGCCGCGCGCAGGGCGGCCGATGCATGATTGACCGCCTGATTCACCCGGTCGGTGATTTCGGGGTCGTCGCGGTCGTAGCGGCGTCCCGCCCAACTGACGCCGAACTGTCGCGCCAACGTCCGATAGAGAACCTTGACGCGGGCACCCTCGATGCCTCGAAGCACGGTCACGTCCGCGGATGGCAGTACTTCACCCAAGCGCCAGGCGTACATCCGCCGGGCTACGGCAATGCGCGACCCTTCATCCGACCACAACCGCACCTGCTGGCGCGCTAGCGCGCTCTCGTCTTGGCCGAAAGGCATTGACGCATAGAACCGTACGCCTTGCTCGCCCGACACGACAAGCCCGGTGCCGTGCCGCGCCAGCAAGCGGAGGCAGTCATGCGATACCGTCGTGCCCGGCTCGAGAAAGATGACGCTCACCGTCTGAAACGGAATGCCGTAATTGCCGGCCGGCAAATCGTCGCTGCCTGCTGTTACGAACCTCAGCGTGCCGTCCTCGACCGTGAGCGCTCCTCGCCGAAGCCACAGACATCCGTGCCGATCGGCGTGAGGCACGCGAGCGGTTTCGAGGCCGAGTCGTCCCTTCAGCACATCACGCCTTTCGACCAGAACGGGGCGGCGCAAGAAACAGCGCGCCGAACCCGAACGCGCGGTGGCGGCCCACCCCGTGCGCGAGATAGTCGAGAAGCGTGCCGCCATCGACCACCGAGAGCTCGCCCTCGAAACGCACGTCGGGTCGTTCGAGCCGCCGCGCGGTGCGATTGTGACCCTGCGTTCGCCTCACGAGGAACTCACGCGACATGCCCGTCAGGTCGACACGTTCGACCTTCACGCCGGTCACCGGGGTCTGCTCGAGGTGCCGTGTGAGCCAATCGCGGTACACGATCTCTCGCGAAACGGCCGTCTCGTGGTCAGCCGCCAGACACCGGGCCAGAAAGGCGTCGACCTCCGCACCCGCTCGGTGGTTGCCCTTCGCCTGGGACAGACGTACAACCGGGCACGCCCGAACGGAAAAGCCCAGCCGGCGTCCCACCTCGAATTTCGGCATCACTCTCGTATCGATCGCCTCCACGTCGTTGATGACGGCAAGGAGCGACGGATCACCAAAGCGTCTGGCCTCCGCGATCAGCGTCGACGCGTCAGCACGGCCATACCCCCAGGCATCGACCCATCGTCCTCGCGGTCGAAGTACGAAGGGCGCGGGTGCCCGCTCCTGCCAGAGCTCGCGGAGCACGCAGTGCGCAAGATACCCGTCATCGAGATCCCGGCGCGGTATCCCACGCTTCCTTGCCTCGGCGACGAGCCGATCCGAGCGTAGTGGAACCTTCACTAGGTGCAGTGGCGTTTCATGCATCGCCAGCCTCCGGCGGATCGACGTGGCCTTCGCGCATGAAGCGCCGGCCGATGTGCACGCGATTCTGCCAGTCGCGCTCGTCCGTCGTCGGAACCACGCGCGACTGACCAAGTGTGCCGGTCGAGTCGTCCCCGTCCCACCACGTTACGGGCAGGAACCCTCGATCGGCACGGGCCGGCCGAGGAAGCTCAGCCAGTACACGCACGAGGGAAGCCCCTTCAACCGCTTCAACGAGGAGGGGGCTTGCCGGAAGGCAGCACTTTCGTCCAATGAACAGTGGGCGGGCGGGCGCGCGTAGCGCCTGTATCAGATCTTCTAGAGATGGCAGGTCTGCACCAAGGAGCGTGACCGCTACGGTATGCACGCTATCCGCCCAATAGTGGCGATATCGCTGATGTGTGGCATCTGCGCTCGCCCCTCCGCGCTGGGCCAGCCGCCCTCGAGTCGTCCACCCGCTCGCCTCAGGGCGCATCCAGGCAGCGCCGAGGTCGACCGTCTGATAGTCCCTCAGTGCCTCGCCCCGGCGATCGACGCGAGCGGCATACCGAATGCGCTCTTGAAGGGCGTCAAGGTTGGCGGCATCCCGATGGTCGCATCCAAGGGCATTCGCCAGCAGTCCTGTGATCATCGAGAGCGCCGGAAAGCGCTGGACCACTCCATTCTGATCCACAGCGGGCGCGCCGAAGCTCACGAGTGGTGCGTCGAACCGAAGGACCGCGACCTTCATTCCAACACCTGCGACCGTGTCCATGACGCCAGGTCGGCGAGCGTCATCTTTGCCTCGAATCCGTTGTCGGCTCCGAGCGCGGCATGAGCGCGGGCCTCGCTCTTCCCGTACATTTCGTCGAGCGCCGAAAGATGCTCGCGCAACGCGGCGACGGCGTTGGTCACCACGTGCCCCGCGGTCCTGACGGGCTCGATGAAGGCGTTCTGCAGCGTCCGAGGCTGGGCTCTGCCACTTTCGATCAGAACGAGATGGCTGTATGCGTATGGCGCGGTCGAGCCTCTCTTCGCGCCGGGACTCACCTTTGAGACGATGTGCACCAGCGAATGCACGACGTCGCCAGCCAACGTGCGGTCACCACCAAGATTGTTGACCAGCCCGTCGACGTCCACGACGACGTAGCCGTAGAAGAGGCCGCTAGTCAATTCGCTCGCGTTGATGTGCCCTGAGCCTTGCTCGCCCCCTTCGCGGACGAGATCGTCGATCGCCGTAAAGTAGTCGCTCTCCGTCATTTGGCCATGCACGGTCAAGGCGTGTGCGACGTGAATCGCGGCGTCGGTGCGCGCGAGGATGTCGCCCGTCACCATGCGCCCAAACAGCGCTGCGCCCAGGCCGGCCTCGAGCGACCCCGGCCTCAGGGCCTGGATGTTCTTCTTAAGCTCCTTCTCGTTCTTGAACCGTTCATCGAGCAGCCGCTCGACCCTGTCGCCGCTCCCCTGGCTCGCCGCGATCGCCGCTCGGGCAATCTGGCACAAGTAGTCGAGCTCCGGCTTGCCGAGCACGGTCACCTGGGGAGTGGCGGCTACCGACACTTCGTCGTTCTCACCTTGGATGGGTTGATCACCCACGGTCTGCTTCTTTCCCTTTTTGGCCGCAGCTTTCTCTTGCTTGGCTTCACCGCCGAAGACCACACCAATCATTTTCTGGGCGGCGGTACGAGCCACATTGCGATCGACGCCCTCGCTCACGAGCGGGTCCACGATGAATCGCTCGAACGCCACCCGCGAGCGCACTGATTCGGGTGCGGCGATGGCATTCAAGCCGTGGTCTCCATCGAAAACACGCCAATGGCGCTTCAGGCACTGTGAAGAGATCCGGGTGCGGACGGCGCCGCCGAACGGCATCCGTTTCGCGAAACCCGCGTCGTCGCGATTGAGTAGCGAAGCGGGGTAGTTCGTGAGCGTATGGATCTGTAGGAAGCGAGCGGGCATGGACCTCTCCTTGAGCTCTTCACCCTAGGCGTTATCGTTTCGAGCGAGCAGGCCGTAATAGTCGCGGGCCAGGTGACGTCTGACGGGTTCTTCATCACGCCGCCCGGCGGATAGCATGAGCCGTGCGGCGTCGGCCCAGTCGACCGGCACACCTTTGGCGGTCAGGTAGCGCGCAAGGCTCGGCAGATCGTCGATGAGACGTTCAGCATCAGCTCGGATGAGCCTCGCGAACCTGAGCTCGGAGTAGTCGCTCTTGCCGAGGGCAATGCCTAGGCGATGGCCGGGTTGATGCAACGTTCCCAGGTGCGCCAGGCCGATGATGATGGCCGCCCATCGGGTCTCGAGCTCGGTTCGGGCGTCGGCATCTCCCGGAAGTTGGTCGTCGAGCACGAGACCTTCTATTTTGAAGAAGGCTGCGTCGGGACGCTGCGGGTCCATTCGGCGCAGCGCGGCGCCATCGCCTCGAGTCAGCGCTCCGCCGTGTACGAGATGGCTCGCGATGCTGTTGACGGTTGCCTCCAAGGAAGGTGGCGGAACGGCTGAAGCCGAGGTGTTCATCATGCGGGCATCTCCTCAGCGCTCCGCGCTCGCCTTGGCAAGATCGGGGAAGTTCTTTTTGAGACACGCAGCAAACATACTTTCGGCTGCACTGATCGCGCGGAAGCGCTGCGCGTCCGGAACACAGCACCGGTCGATAGCCCGTTGGAGTTCACGCGAAGCGACTTTCAAGAGCTGCTTTTCGAACGACAGCCGCGCGGCTTCGTCGTCTTGATCCAGCGTCGAGAAAAGGTGCTCGAAGAAGAACTCGTCCACTCGCACTGAAAAATCGTCTGAGAGCACCTGGTCACCACGGGCGATCCGGGTGAGCGCGGGGTAGAGCACCTTTCGTCGCATCTTGTCTGCGACCTCAACACGCTGTGCCGAACGTCGGCCCAGTGCCATCCGTGTCGCGGACTGTCCGAGGCGCAGGCGCACATCGAAAGGCAATGGCAGGGCGCGTTCGTGGAGGCCTTCGGTCTTTCCTTGTCCGCGCGCGAGGGCAGCTGCCAGGAACAGCACTGTCTCGGTCGGTCCGGCGTCGAGCTTCTGGGCGGCAGCAGGCTCGAAGTCGTTGCTGAACAGCAGACGTGTCAAGAGCTGGTAGTTGAATCCAGTCGAGCCAATGGTCAAGGCCCCGCCGTCACGCTCGATAGGCATCCAGATGTCGCCAACATCGCCGTTCTCAACCTCGGGGGCGCAGCGTCGCACCGCCGTAGTGGTGAAGCGACAGGCCCATCCGTCGTCGTTCGTGACAAGGCGAATGCGCCAGCAAACCTCGATGAAATGTGGTGCCAAGGCATCGACCGCTAGGGACGTCTTGCCGTCCCACGGTTGGGTCCAGACCAAGGAAATAGCTCCGTCGGAATGGCCTCGGGAAAGAATGTCGGGCCAGCTGGCCAGCAGCACCTCGACATCGTGCAAAAACCTTGCTTGAAGAGTTTCACTGCGCGCGACGGCAACGCGAGGGCGGCTCCCATAGCCACCCTTCATCCGCGCCACTCGGTTGTATCCGCGTCCCGGGTAACCCTGCATCGTTTGGAGGGTCACCATTGCGTACACCCACGATTCGAGATCGGTGCCTCGAATGAGCTCGGTCTTGACGTCGTGGTTCTTGGCGGTGACGAGCACGTCGATACTGTCTGGAGACACCGATACGAACCAATCGCCGATGCTGCCTTCGGGCACGGGCGGTTGGAAGAATGCCGGCCGTTGCAGGTCGTTGACGACGAGACACCATGCCTCTCGATCGCCGTTGGTGAGCGCCAAAAGGCGATCGCGCCAGGCTTCCTCTGACACCTCAGCGTTCGACTCACCGGCTCGGTACAAGGCGATAGCCGCGAGCTGCGTGAGGAACATGCACCAGGGGTGGAACTGATGTGCGCGCACTCGCGCAAACTCCGTCAGCTCGCCAGTGGCCATTCGGGCGAGAAGGCCCGGCAAGGTGGCGACCTTCCGACGCCGCTCCGTATCGCGCCACGAGAGCAAGGGCTCAGTGAGCAGGTCATGGTCCATCGTCGTCGACTGCCTCCTGACTGGACGGGGTGTGGGGCCGTACGCCGAATCGGTCGTAGACGAAGTGCTTCGCTCCCAACGCAAATCGTGTGACATCGGCGGTCGTGGTCACTCCCTCGGCCTCGTGGTCATCCGGAGCTACGGAGCCGACCCACCAACTGCGTAAGACCAGTTCGCTAACCACTTGGCCAAATGGACCTGTGAACGTTGGCTGGAATTGAACCCGTCGGTCTCCCTCGCCAAGGCGTGTCGCGATATGCTTGTCCACGGCGTCGGGGAAGCTCATGCCGTCGTATGGGACCTTCCAGTCGACGAGGTTGAGCTCCGCCAGGCGTCTCTGCCCCCGGTCGCCGCCAATCATGTGGGCTTCATGCGCGAGCCAGCGTTCGTCACCCTCACGCACGATCTCTTTCAGCACCGCCGAATGGAGGCTGCTTTCGACAATCTGGCGACTCATGGCCGGGACCCGCCACTCATGATGCGCGTGCAGAACGCGCCATGTCGCTTCGAGAACGCGCAGGTCGGGGTATACACTGCCCAGCCCGTGGTGGTTGCGAGCCTGTCCACTCTTGCTTAGCAGGATGCCGAGGTCGCGCCGTGCCGGCACAACGACGATGCCCCGAGCAACGTCGTACCCCGCAGGTCGCAGTCGTTCGTGGTGGCGATGGAGTCGACCGAGCCGCTGGAGGAGCACGTCTGCGGGACAGAGATCGCTAAACAGGATGTCGGCATCGAGGTCCAGTGATTGCTGAACCGTTTGCGTGGCGACGACGACGCATCCACCGCCTGGGCGTGTCTTGCCGAAGTGCCGTTCGAGCGCCGTGTCGAGAGCCTCGCGATCAACGCGGCTGAAGCGTGAATGGTGCGGAGCGTTCACGCCCGTGCACTCGAACAGCACGCCGAGCAGGCCACGGCCCTTCGCGAGGCGCTCAAGGGCAGTCTGTGTCGCAAGACAGTCGGTCACGGTGTTCTTAACGACGATCACCTTGGCACCAGATGTGGCCGCGTCGAGCGCGGCGGCGGCGACGGCTTCGGAATCGTCGAGCCACGGTGCCTCCGTGACCTGGACTACGCGTTCGCCTTTCTCACGAGCGATGGCGAATGCTCGGACGAGAGCTGCGCGATGGGTCACGAGCGGATACGGAGTCGACTGAGCGTCCGCGAGCGTCGGCAGGGTCGCCGCGCGAGCTTCGGGCCGGAGCAGTCGCTCACGCGTCTCCGCACCGAGTGTTGCCGAAAGCAGCAGCGCATGCCCGCCGGCAGCCATGTGTCGCTCCAGCACGGCCTGGAGAATGCGCGTCATGTATGCATCCGAGGCGTGCACCTCATCAACGACAAGCAGGTGGCGTAGCAGTGCCGTCGCGCGCAGGTGGGCGTGACTCACCATCAGCGATGACAACAGCACCTGATCGATCGTGCCAACGACAATGCAACCAGCGAGGTAGCGTTTTGTGTTCTCAGCCGCCCAGGCGCGATATCTGAACCGGTCACTATCGGGCCACAGCACCTCGAATCGCGGCAAGCGTTGCCCCTCGGTCTCGTCGACGCGCAGATAGCCAGGCACAGCCAGCACAACTGCTGGCGGAGGTGCAAAGGCGCGCTGAGCAGCCTCGTAGACCCGCCGATGCATCTGCATTGCCGCCGTTCGCGTTGGTAAGGCGAAGTACAGGCCGTCAACGAGACCCTCCTCGAAGAGGCGGACGAATCGCATGAGTGCGGCCTCGGTCTTGCCGCTTCCGGTCTCGGCTTCGAGCACCGAGATGGAGCCCGCAGCGTCCAACGGAATCGAGTTGATAGCGACCTGCGCCGGACGAGGTGTGTAACCGCTGGGGGCGACGCGCGAGAAGGCGTCACGGTGGGCGCGGTCGGACCTGATCTCCAGCGGCACGTCGAGAGTCAGTCCTGCGATGGCTCTCTGTGCGGAACGCCTGGCGAACTCCATACGGTCGGGATCACCGTGGTCGGAGAACGGAAAGAACCTCGTGTCGGAGCCGATCCAATCCGCCAGCATCACCAGACCCGCGAAGGCGTGCCCGAGCTCCGCGACGTCGGGAATCGGATCGGCGACTGACGCGAACGCAGCGGGAAACCAACATCGACATTGATCGATGAGCCGGGCGGCGCCTCTCCGAGGGTCGAGGCCGCCCCGAGGCGTCCACCATGTCGCCTGCCAGGCACTCTCCGCTGCGAGCTGGTTGTAAGGGCGGCCGTGATGGCAGATAGCCGCCACGAGCATGCCCGTGACGCCCTCGCCCCACCGGCCGAGGTGAGCATGAAGACTGGGGAATAGGTCCTGGTGAAGGAAAGCGGCGAGCGCCTCGCTCACGTGGCCTGCCGTTGGCCCAAGCTCTGGACAGCCCTTTGCCTGAAATCCGAGGTTGAATTTTCCGAGATCGTGAATGGCAGCAAGGACGGCCAGCCTCGCGAGCAGCACCTCCCCGAGCTCGCACCTGGCGAGGCGCGTCAGCCTGTGCTTCCACGTCGGCAAGCGGAGTAGTGCTTCTGCGACCGACGCGACGTCTGCGCAGTGATCCACCAGGGGATGCCATTCGGCCACTGGGCCCTGGTCATTTCGGCGCTGGAGCTTCCCCCAGAAGTCAGTTGGAGCGCCGCGCACGCGAATCTCCTCGGTGCTCATCCTGGCACACACACGGGCGGACCGAGACCTGGATCGAGACAATCTGGTCGATTGCGTGCAACTATGTGCATAGACTGAGCACTTGGCGGAGACGCCAGAACGCCGTGCCCCTCACGGGGCCGACCCGTCGGTTTCAGGTAGGGTGGCACGGTGGTAGTATGGCTATATGGTCAAGGTCACCTTCACGCTGGATGACGAAACGGTCGCGCACATCAGGAGGATCGCCGGACGCCTCCGGAAGCCACAGAGCCAGGTTGTCCGCGAGGCCATCCGTTCCTACGCGGCGCGGGATGACCGACTGACGGAGGAAGAGCGCCGCGAGAAGCTTCGCATCCTCGACGAGATGCTCATGCGTGTGCGGCCGCGACCCACGCCTGAGGTCGAACGTGAGCTGCGCCAGATCAGACGCGCTCGACACCAAGGTGGTCGCCGTCACCAGGTCGATTGATCGATGGTGCACCTCGATACATCTGTGCTGGTCGACGCGTTCACGACCAGCGACCGGACGGCCCGCGCCGTCAGAGCCGCGCTCGAGCAGAGCGAGGTTCTGACCTTCTCGACGCTGGTCCTTTTCGAATGGCTGCGTGGGCCGCGCCAGACCGACGAGCTTGCCCTGGTTGATGCGTTGTTCCCCCGGCCGGCCCTGGCCCCGTTTTCGGACCAGGAGGCTGCCCGCGCGGCCGACCTGTATCGAGCGGTCAAGCGGCCTCGTGGGCGTGAGGTCGATCTGGCGATCGCTGCGTGCGCCTTGACCTGCGGGGCCAGACTCTGGACGCTCAACCCCGAGGACTTCAATGACATCCCTGGTCTGACCTTGTATCGAGCCTGAACGTCTAGACGGAAAGGCACTTCACTTGACGGGGCAGCTGACCGATTTCCCGCGGTGGCGGCCTCAGCTACCACGCCTAGTCAAGTGCTTTTCCGGGATTAAGGTTAGGTTGAGGCTCGCCAAGAGTTTCGTTCGCGAGCCACGGTTCGAGAAGTTGTACACACTCACTGGGTGGCCTCACGCTTCCCGAGCGGGTCAGACAAGCTAAGGCCCGCGCAGACCAGAATCAGGCCCGTTGCTGATCAAGGAGGCGTGGTCCGTTTGACGCCGGAGACGGCCCACGCCGACTATCTGCACGGGCTGAAGCTGTGCGACTTCGTGCGCATGATTCGCCAGCTTCCTCACGCTCGGGAGCGATAGACCTCGTCGCCCGCGAGCGATGATCAGGCGTCAGTTCGCGGGGCTGCCGAGCGTTTTCTGCAGCCAGTCGACAATCGCGCTCGTCACGTCGCGGCTGACCGTCGCCTGTCCGAGTGACGAGTACTCGGCGACCTCCCCAGTCGTGGCAGGCACGAGCAGGTGATTCACTCCA
>Ga0194132_10011128_pt1 | contig 11707 bp, 10 predicted proteins | sample TA2KigOf80mmetaG_FD_148612 | JGI IMG/M metagenome (GOLD analysis project Ga0194132, IMG submission 148612) | Freshwater microbial communities from Lake Tanganyika, Tanzania - TA2015054 Kigoma Offshore 80m | ecosystem: Environmental > Aquatic > Freshwater > Lake | place: Tanzania: Lake... | reverse complement strand
CGGGATGGCCGCCGGCCAGGCGTCGGGCTTCGGCCCGAACCACGCATGCGGGGAGTCGCCGAACAGTTCCGGCGAGTAGAACGGTGAGAGATACGGCCCGTACGTGTAGTGCTCACCCTGGAGCGCCGCCCAGGTCACGTAGACGATAAACGCTGAAAGACCAACGAACACCGCCGCCGGAGCCGCCCACCAGGCATCTTTTCGGGACGTCGTCCCGAAGCCCTTGTGGACAGCCGTCACAGGGATCACCTGCATCGAACCGCCTCCGAAAGGTCACCGCGTAGTCGATCGCGAACGTTAGCACAGGCAGGCCAGATCCATGAAAGGCCCCGGGTCCGTCGCGGCGGTCCGGTGGTCCGGTTTTCTCGCGCCCGCGGGTGTAGGCTGAGGCCCGGCTTCCTCAGAGGAGATTCGGGCTGTCCACGCGGAGGTAGGTCAGTCCCTGGCGACATCGAGTCCGACGGCGCGCATCAGCGCGAGCGCGTTGCTGCGCGTCACCGGGCCCGGCCGCATGCGGTAGTCGAAGCGAATCTGGCCGCCGTCGAACACGTCCTCGAAGTGCACGTTCGCCGCGCGTGCGCCGATCTCGTCCGCGATGGCCGTGAGCGCGAGGTCGTGGGTCGTCACCAGTCCGATGGCGCCCCGGTCCACCAGCGCGCGCAGCACGCCCACGCCTCCCGCCAACCGGTCGTGGGAGTTGGTGCCGTGCAGCAGCTCGTCGAGCAGGAAGAGCAGCGACGGCGTGCCCGAGGCCAGATCGGCCAGCTCCCGCAGGCGCGTGATCTCGGCGAAGAAGCGCGAGCGGCCGTCCTGGATGGAGTCCTGCACCCGGAGCGTGGCGCCAATCGTCAGCGGCGTCAGTGAGAGCGCGCCGGCGCATACCGGCGCCCCCGCGTAGGCCAGCACCGCGTTCACGCCCACGGCGCGCAGCAGCGTGCTCTTGCCGGACATGTTCGACCCGCTCACGATGAGCAGCTGCGGGGCCTGGCCCAGGCGCACGTCGTTCTGCACCATGCGCGCGGGCGCGAGGAGCGGATGCCCGAGGCCGGTGGCCTCGAACGAGGGTGGACCCCCGGTGAGCACGGGGAACACGTCGGCCGGCTGCTCGTACGCCCGCGTGGCGAGCGACGACAGCGCCTCGAGATCGCCCACGGCCTCCAGCCAGGCCACCACGCTGGCGCCGTGGCGTCTCCGCCACCGCTCGACCGCGAAGGCCAGGTGTGGCCCCCACAGGAGGAACGCGGCGATGAACGCGAAGATGGCGTTGTGCTGCCAGTCGTGCCGTTCGCTGAGGCGCTGCAGGTGGCGGATCGCCCGCGCCGCGCCGCCGCCGGTGGTCACGGCCGAGCACGCGCGCACGAGCCGCGGCGAGCGGAACGACGCGGCCTCGATGTGCACGAGGGCGTGCGCCAGCACATCCAGGTCGCGCACGGGTCGTCCCGCCCCGTGCAGCACGGTGGTCGCGGTCTTTCCCGTGAGGGCGCTGAAGACCACGACCAGGACGATGGCGAGGCCGATGGGCCAGCCGAGTCCACCGGCCAGCCACAGGGCCGTCGTGGCGACCGAAGTGGCCGTGACGACGCCCGCGGCGGCCTGCCAGGCTGGTGAGGTGAATCGGGCCTCGGCCGTGGCCCACGCCGTGAGGGCCTCGGTCGACACGGCGGCCCGCACGTCGGTGCCCGCGAGCGCCACCGCCTCCCGGAAGTCGAGCATGGGCGCCAGCTCGCGCACCGCCTCCTGCCGCAGGGTCACCTCCGCCGTCGGGGCCGGCGCGAGCAGCCACGCCGCCAGGCGATCCTCACCCGCACGGGTTCGTACGATCGACAACAGCTCGAACAGGGAACCCGGCCCGAAGAGGTCGAGGTCCTCGGCGTAGGGATGGTCCGGGTTCTTGAAACGCTCCCCGGTCTCACCCTCGCCCCGCCAGCGGTCTTCGAGCTTGGCGAGGCCCCGCTCGTAGAACAGGGTCGCGCGGCTCGCCTGTGTTCCGGCCGCGATGACGGCGGCATGGCGCCGCACGAGAAGCGCAAAGACGATCACCGGCGCGGCCAGCGTGGCGGCGGGAATCGCCCCGGGGCCGAACGCCAGCCAGCCCGTTACCGCTGCGGCGAGAAACGTCACGAGGCGCGCGTAGGCGAGGCGACGGTCGGCGTCGTCGAGTCGGGCCCGGGAGGCCCGGCGTGCCGCGAGGCGGGCCGTGTACTCCTCGATTAGAGCGTGCACGGCTCAAGGTAGTCCGCTCCACGTATGATCAGGCGCCCGCCGCTTTCCGATGCCGCCTCTTTCCGCCCAGCTCCGCCAGTCGATGGGCGACATCGACATCTACCTCTTCGACCAGATCGCGCGCGGCCGGTTCGACGACCGGCGTGCCGTGCTCGACGCGGGCTGCGGCAACGGACGCAATCTCGTCTACCTGCTGAGCCAGGGCGTGAACTGTTACGGCATCGACCGTGACGCCGCGTCGATTGACCGCGTGCAGGCGCTCGCGGCTCGTCTCGCGCCGGGGTTGCCTCAGGAGCAGTTCGTGACCGGCGAGCTCGATCGTCTGCCGTGGGCGGACGGCTCGATGGACGCCGTGATCTGCAGCGCCGTCCTGCACTTCTCTCAGGACGCGAGCCATTTCCTGGCGCAGCTCAGTGAGCTCTGGCGCGTCCTGGCGCCGGGCGGCCTCTTCTTCGCGCGGCTGGCCTCGACGATCGGCCTCGAGCCGCTGCGGGGTACCCGGGCCGGCCAGTGCGCGTGCCTGCCGGACGGGTCCGACCGGTTCGTCGTGGACGAGGCGCTGCTTCTCGCCTGGGGCGAACGCCTGGGTGCCGAACTCCTGGACCCCATCAAAGCCACCAACGTGCAGGAGACGCGGGCCATGACGACCTGGTGCCTGCGGAAGCCCGCGGGCGGGGCCCGGTAGTGGCGCTCACCGCCACGGTCTACAACGTCGTGATCGACCTTGCCGACTCGGACCGCGGCGTGTACGAGTCGCTGCAACTGCGGGTCGCGCGGCACCCCTCCGAGTCGGAGGCCTACCTGGTGACGCGCCTCCTCGCCTACGCGCTGGAATACACCGAGGGCATCGATTTCGCGCCTGGTGGTCTGTCGGACCCCGACCAGCCGGCGATCTTGGTGAAGGACCTCGCCGGACGCGTGCGAGCCTGGATCGAGGTCGGTGCGCCCGACCCGGCGCGGGTCCACCGCGCGTCGAAGGCGGCGGACCGGGTGGCGGTCTACATCGGCCGCAACGTCCGCCAGCTCCTGGATCAGTTCGCTGGGCGGAAGGTGCACCGGGCCGAGGCGGTCGAGCTCTACGAGATCGACAAGGCTCTCGTCGATGCGCTGGGCGAGCGGCTGGACCGCCGCCTCTCGTTCGCACTTTCGGTGACCGACCGCGAGCTGTTCGTGTCGATCGGAACCGACACGCTGACCGGCGCCGTGACACGGCATCCCCTGCCGGTGTAGCGCTGGAGTAGGATCGACCGCACAGTGCCAGCCGGAGTGACCGGCGGCCACTCGTCCCCGACGACGGAGGCACAGATGACGAACCCGATTGATTCCACCCGCCGCGGTCTGCTGCTCGGTGGCGGCATGGCACTCGCTGGCGCGTTCGCACCCAACCTGGCCGAGGCGGCGCGCACGGCGAAGGATTGGACGCCGGCCGAGAAGGCCAATGTGCAGGTGGTGAACGCCTTCATCAAGGCGCTCGAAGACAAGACCGCGGATGCCTTCGTGACGCTGATGGCGCCCACCGGGAGAGCGCGGATGACCGCACACACGCAGCAGCCGGCCGTCTCGCCTGAGCAGTTCAAGGACGCTATGGCCAAGTTCTTCGCGGCCGGTGGCGTCCAGATCAAGACGCTCGAAACGATCGCCCAAGGGCCGCTCGTGATGAACGTGCGCATCGACCGGCTCACGACGCCGAACAGGGTGCAGGATGTCCACTACATGGGCGTCTTCTTCCTGAAGGACGGGAAGATCGTCGAGTGGAACGACTACGAGATCGCCCCGGCGACGCCGGTCAAGCCGGGCCAGCCGCTGTAAGCGCACTGGCGCGGGCGGCTGCCGGGATGGCTCAGTGCATCCCGCTGCCGCCCGAGAGCTCCTTCGCGATGTCGCCGAGCACGGCCTTGGCGTCACCGAAGACCATCAGCGTGTTGTCGTTGTAGTAGAGCTCGTTGTCGACGCCGGCGAAGCCGGGCTTCATGGAGCGCTTGTTCGCGATGACGAACCGCGCCTTGTCGGCGTCGATGATCGGCATGCCGTAAATCGGGCTCTTCGTGTCGTGCCGGGCGGCCGGGTTCACGACGTCGTTGGCGCCCACGACCAGCACCACGTCCGTCTGTCCCATGTCCGGGTTGATGTCGTCCATCTCGATGAGCGCTTCGTACGGCACTTCGGCTTCCGCGAGCAGGACGTTCATGTGGCCGGGCATGCGGCCGGCCACCGGGTGGATGGCAAACCTCACCTCGACGCCCTTCTTCGCCAGCGAATCGTAGATCTCGCGCACGCGGTGCTGAGCCTGGGCGACGGCCATGCCGTAGCCGGGGACGATCACGACCTTTGCGGCGTTGGCCAGCAGATCCGCGGCGTCCCGCGCCGCGCCGCTCTTGACCGTCCGCTGTTCGGCGGCCGCCGCGCCCTCCTGCACCTGGCCGAACGCGCCGAACAGCACGTTGGTGAACGAGCGGTTCATGGCCTTGCACATGATGATCGACAGGATCAGGCCGGACGAGCCGTCGAGCGCGCCCGCGACGATCAGCACGTTGTTCTCGAGCACGAAGCCCATCGCGACGGCCGAGAGGCCGGCGTAGGAGTTCAGCAGCGAGATGACCGTGGGCATGTCCGCGCCCCCGATCGGGATGATGAGCAGCACGCCGAAGAGCAGCGAGAGCACGACCATCAGGGGAAACAGCAGCCACTGCGTCGGGTCGACGATCAGCCAGAGGCCCGCCACGATGGCGATGCCGAACAGGCTCAGGTTGACGAGGTTCTGCCCCTTGTAGGTGATCGGCCGCGTCGGCAGAATCTCCTGCAGCTTGCCGGCCGCCATCAGGCTGCCGGTCAAGGTCAGGAAGCCGAGCAGCACCTCGACGACGATCGCTCCTGTCCGGAACGGCGTGAGTACGCCCTCGTCGAGCCACAGCCAGTACTTCGCGGTGCCGACCAGGCCGGCGGCCAGGCCGCCGAAGGCATGCGAGAGCGCTGTTCGCTGGGGGACGGCGGTCAGCGCCACGCGCGAGAGCGGGACGCCGACCGCCGTGCCGAGGACGGCCGCGACCGCGATCCACTCGAAGTGCCGGACCTGCGGCTGTGCCAGGGTGCCGGCGATGGCGGCCGCCATCCCGGCCACGCCGGCGGCGACGCCGCGGCGGGCGGTCTTCGGGTCGCTCATCCACATGAGCGACAAGATGAACAGCGCACCGGCCGCGAGATACGAGGCCTGGACGACGTCGGCGAGCGTCATGCGCGTGGGCCCTTCTCACGGAACATCCGCAGCATGCGGTCCGTGATCATGAAGCCGCTGACGATGTTCGTGACCGACGCCGCCACCGCGACGGCGCCAAGCACGGTGCTCACGGTGTCGTGCTGTTCACCGGCGACGAGGACCGCGCCGACCACGGCAATGGCCGAGATGGCGTTGGTCAGCGACATCAGCGGGGTGTGCAGCAGACGCGAGACGTTCTTGATCACCTGCAGGCCGACGAACGTGGCCAGCATGAAGACGAACGCCATCGACCAGAAGGACATGGCTTACGACCTCCCCGCACCGGCCCGGCCGGCCGCGTTCAGTAGTTCCGTGACGCGCGCGTGGACGACGGCGCCGCCGAGGGTGAGCAGCGTCTCCTGGACGATGTCGTCCTCGCGGTTCAGTTCGAGCCGCAGCCCGGCGTCGTCCTTCTTCACGAGGTGCTGCAGGAACGTGACGATATTCTTGGAATACATCTGGCTGGCGTGGAAGGGCACCATCGACGGCAGATTCGACGGCCCGATGACGCGCACGCCCTGGTGCACGACGTCCTGATCCGGCTTCGTCAGCTCGCAGTTGCCTCCGCGCTCCGCCGCGAGGTCGACGACGACCGACCCCGGGCGCATGGCCTCGACCATCTCGGCCGTCAGCAAGATGGGCGCGCGCTTGCCCTGCACCAGGGCCGTCGTGATGACCACGTCGCTCTGCGCGACCACCTGCAGCATCATCTCGCGCTGGCGCCGGTAGAACGACTCATCCTGCGCACCTGCGTAGCCGCCCTTGACCTCGGCGCCCGCCGCTTCGAGTGGCAGTTCGACGAACTTCGCGCCGAGACTCTGCACCTGCTCCTTCGCGGCCGGGCGGACGTCATAGGCCTCGACCTTCCCGCCGAGCCGGCGTGCCATCGAGATCGCCTGCAGACCCGCCACGCCCGCGCCCACGATGAACACCTTGGCCGGTGAAATGGTGCCGGCGGCCGTCATCATCATCGGGAACATGCGGGGCAGCGCGTCCGCCGCGAGCAGGACGGCCTTGTAGCCGGCCACGGTCGCCATCGAGGACAGCGCGTCCATGCTCTGCGCGCGCGTCGTGCGCGGCATCAGCTCCATCGAGAGCAGCGTGACGCCCTTCTGCGCCAGGGGCGTCAGTGCGGCGGGGTCGCCGAGCGGGTCGGCGAAGCCGATCACGGTCTGGCCGGATTTCCACGCCGCGTCGGCCGGCATCGCCCGCACCGTGAGCAAGACGTCGGCCGCTCCGATAGCGGCGCCGCGGTCGGCGATCTCGGCACCGGCCTTCAGGTAGCTGTCGTCGGGGATGCCCGAGGCATCGCCCGCGCCGCGTTCGACGGTGACGGTCAGGCCGGCCTTGCACAGCGCGGCCACTCCGTCGGGGACAAGGGCCACGCGCCGCTCACCCGGCCATGTCTCCCTGGGAACTCCAATGCGCATCTCTTCACCCTAACGCATGTGGGGGCTACCGAACACACGCCCGCTGCCGGATGCTCAGCGTGACGGCGTCAATCGGTCCGTCGCGCCGCACCGCCAGGTGGCGCCACCGGGCGATGCGGCAGCATAACCGCACACGGTCGTCGTGCGGCGCCAATTCGTGCGGGCCGTCGTCAGCCCCGTATCGCCTCGTTGAAGAAGCGCACCATCGGCGTGATGGCCCGGAAGAACGTGACCAATTGGGGATAGAACGCCGGGTCGTACGCGAACTCCGCCGGGTACTCCTTCGACGCCAGGAACTGCTTGTGGCGCAGCAGATCGGCGGCGGGGTGGTCGGCCGGGAATCCGCGCGGCACGCGCGTGAGCGTCTCGCCCCGCAGCTCGCCCGCCGTCGACACGAAAGCCTTCGCGCGGAGGATCCTGCGGAGCGCGGCGTGGTCGGCGGCGATGCGGTCCCGGATGCGCAGCAGGTCCGCCCCGTCGGGCATGTAGATGCCGCCGCCGATCCACACCCACCCGGGTGTGACTTCGAAGTAGAAGCCGGCGCCGCGCTTCAGGAGCTGACGGGGCGGGAAGTGCGCCGCGGCATTCGTCTTGAGCGGCGACTTGTCGTGGCTGAACCGCGTGTCGCGATACGGCCGGAAGAGCGATACCTTCGGATGCGCCACGAACTCCGGGGCAAATGTCGCGAGGTCGCGCTCCAGACGCCCCAGCACCTGCACGAGCGGGCCGCGCACGTGGGCCTCGTAGTCGTCCTTGCGTGCCTTGAACCACTCGCGGTCGTTGTTGCGCTTGAGCGCCCGCAGGAAGGCGAGCGTTTTCCTCGTGAAGACGGGTTCGGCCATTGGTGAGGCCCATCTTACGGCGGGCCCGCTCCCGGGCGCGTGCGGCGTATAGTTGAACGCGCCGCCACACCATGAGCCTCCTCCCCCGTTTCACCGTGCTGTACGACGGCGGCTGTCCTCTTTGCCGCCGGGCGGTACGCACACTGGCTCGGCTCGACTGGTTCAGCCGGCTCACCTTTGCCGATGTGACCGACGACGGGCTGAGGGTGCGCTGGGCGCCTGGACTGAGCCGGGAGGATGCCCTCGCCGAGATGTATGTCGTTTCGGAGGACGGGAACCGCGTCGCCGGCTTCGACGGCTATCTGCGTCTCTCGCGAGGGCTGCCGGTCCTGTGGCTGTTCCGCCTGATCGGCCTCCTGCCGCCTGTCAGGGCGATGGGACGCGCCGTCTATCGCGCCGTGGCTGCCCGTCGTACGCGCCACGGCGCATGCACGGACGACGTTTGCGCGCCCACCGCTGCACCGGCCCCGTTTACAAAGCGCCTGCTCAAGCGCGTGCTGCTGCTGACGTCGCTGCTGGCCGTCGCTGGAGCCGGCTTTGAGCGTCTGGAACTCGTCTCGTTCGCGCAGGTGCATGCCCGCTGGGACAGTAGCGTGCCCGACGAGGCGCGCGCTGCTGCGGCGAAGCGCCACTCCATGTACTTCCTGCGGCCCGACGACGGCACCTGGCAGTACGCCCTCGCAGATACGTCTCGCGAGAACGTCGCAGCGCTCCTCAAACTCCAGTCCGTCGAGATCGGCCTGGTCGACCGCGTGTCCGGTGCACTGACCGGTATCCGCCAGGTCAGTGTGTCCGAATGGATCGCAATCCGCCACGGCGTCGATCTCACATCCGTCATGGTGCCTGCCAGCATCGCGCCGCTGGCCCTGTTCTGTCTCTTCCTGGGATTGCTCCTGCATCCGGACGGACGGACATGGCTCCTGCAGCGCGTGCCGGAGGCCAGTCCCGTGGCGATGGGCCTCTACAGGGCTGCGTGTGCGGGCGCGCTGATCGTCGCGCTGAGCTCTCGCCGCTCCCCGGCGGCTGAGCTCTGGTTCGAAGGTGGATTGCTGCTGTGCTTCGGGCTCGGTGTGCTGCCGCGCCTGTCCCTGGCGCTCTTCATCGCGACGTTCGCATCGCTGAACGACGTGGGCGACCATGACGTCAATCTGCCGTTCAAGATCTGGTGTCTCCTGCTGGTCGTGCCGTGGGGCGATGCGCCGGGACTCGTGAGCCTGTGGAGGCGCGATCCGCACGCGGCGTTGCGGCCGACGACGAGCCGCTGGTACGGTCTCGCCTTCTGGATTCCGATGTTCGCGCTCGGCACGGCGTATCTCGCCGGTGCCCACGCGAAGTTTGCCACGTCCGGACTGGAATGGATAACCGGCGGCGCCCTTCGATACTTCGTGGCCATAGATGGACCCAGTGCGCCGGGTGAGCTGTGGCGGACCGTTGCCGCACACGACGTGCTGCCCGAGGTGCTGTCGTTAGCCGCGGTGGCCGTCGAGAGCACGATCATTCTGGCAGCGCTCTGGTACTCGCCCGCCCTGGCGATGGTGGCTGGCCTCGCCGCCGTCGGCCTGCACGGCGGTTTCTGGCTCTTGCAAGGCATCTGGTGGCCCTTCTGGTGGGCCCTGCTTCCTGCGTTTCTGCCGTGGATGGCGATTGCGGCGCGCCTGCGGCGCCCGGGTGTTGCTTCGCCGCGGCGTGTGCCGGACCTCCCCGAGGCCCCTTTGCTTGCGGCGTGCGCGCTGGCGCTGTTCACCGGCACGCAGGTGGTCGCGGCGCTGCTCCAGATCGAGCGGCCGCCGTTCCTCAGCAACTTCCCGATGTACGCAGACCTCAACTGGCACTCGAAGGACCAGTTCGCCGAAGAACGCAACAAGATCCGGTCTGAATTGCCGGTCGTCCGCATCCGGCACATCTCGACGCCCGGCAGCGCCAGCTCCGCAGACTGCCGCACCGAGGATGAGCGCGTTGCGAGGGACATCCGCGACCGGAGGCAGCCGGAGGGACCCGCCTGGACGGACATGGTCACCTGCGCGATCAGATTGGCACCCGGCACGAGCCCGACGCGCACATCCGCCGTTGTGGAGATCGCACCGGCGCGCTTCGACTGGCGCCGCGTGGGATTCGTTGCGGCAGGGCTCTGGCAGCAGACAGGTGTGCTCGATCTGTCCCAGTCGCGGATTATCTGGTGAGCTCTCCCGGGTCCACTCATACGCTCGTCGCAGACCTGCGCGCCGTGCTCCCTGAGCGTGTCTCCACCGGGGCGTCGCAGCGGGAGCACCATAGCCACGGAGAGTCGTGGCACACGCCGGCGCTGCCGGACGTCGTCGTGTTTCCGGAGACGACTGACGAGGTGGCCGCCGTGGTCCGCGTGGCCGCGAGGCACGGCGCGCCTGTCATCCCGTTTGGCGCGGGTTCATCGCTCGAAGGGCACGTCAGCGCCGTGCGCGGCGGGGTGTCGCTCGACCTCACGCGGATGAACCGCATCCTGCGCGTCAGCGCCGACGACCTGGACTGCACGGTGGAGGCCGGCGTCACGCGCCGCCAGTTGAGCAGGTACCTGCAGCCGCTCGGCCTCGACTTCTGGGTGGACCCGGGCGCGGATGCCACCATCGGCGGCATGGCGTCCACGCGGGCCTCGGGCACGACGGCCGTCCGCTACGGCACCATGCGGGACGTCGTGCTCGGCCTCACCGTGGTGCTGGCCGATGGACGCGTGATTCACACGGGCGGCCGCGCGCGGAAGTCCGCGGCGGGCTACGACCTCACGCGTCTCTTCGTCGGCGCCGAAGGCACGCTCGGCGTGATCACCGAGGCGACGCTGCGGCTCTTCGGCCTGCCTGACGGCATCTCCGCTGCCGTGTGTCCGTTCCCGACCTTCGAGGGCGCCGTCCGCACGGTCATCACCACCCTACAGCTCGGCATCCCGGTGGCGCGCATGGAGCTGCTGGACGAAAAGATGCTCCGCGCGATCAACCAGTACGCGAAGACCGGATACGCGCTCCAGCCGACCCTGTTCCTCGAGTTCCACGGGATCAGCGACGCATCCGTGGCGGAGCAGGCTCAGGCGGTCGAGGCCATTGCCCGGGACCAGGGAGCGTCGAGCTTCGAGTGGGCCACGACGCCCGAGGCCAGAGCGGCGCTCTGGACGGCTCGCCACAACGTGCACCACGCCGCCGTGGGCTCGCGCCCCGGGTGCCGCATGTGGAGCACGGACGTCTGCGTGCCCATCTCGCGGCTGTCCGACTGTCTGATGCAGACCCGGGCCGACCTCGACGAGCTGCCGTTGCCCTGGCCGATCGTCGGGCACGTCGGAGACGGAAACTTCCACGTGCTCTGCGTCGTGAATCCCGACGACGCGCACGAGATATCTGTCGCGAAAGCGATGAACGATCGGCTCGTGCGGCGCGCGCTCTCGATGGGCGGTACCTGCACCGGCGAGCACGGCATCGGCACCGGGAAGATCGACTATCTCCTCGAAGAGCACGGCGAGGCCGTGAACGTCATGAGGACGATCAAGCTCGCCCTCGACCCGCACAACCTGATGAATCCCGGCAAGATGGTGAACCCGTAACCGTGGCCAAATCCCGCACGTCCGACCCCTCGCTCTTCGACTCACCCGTTCCTGACGGTCCCGTCCGTCCCGGCGGAGGTACCCCACCCGGCGGCGGCGGCACCGACGCCGTCTCGCTGCACGAGGCGGCGCAGAGCCGCTATCTCAACTACGCGCTCTCGGTCATCACGTCACGGGCGCTGCCCGACGTCCGCGACGGGCTGAAGCCTGTGCAGCGCCGCATCCTCTACACGATGTGGCAGCAGAACCTGACGGCCGACGCCAAGCACCGCAAGTGCGCGAAGGTGGTCGGCGACGTGATGGGCAACTATCACCCGCACGGGGACGCCGCGCTGTACGAGGCGCTGGTGCGCATGGCGCAGCCGTTCTCGTTGCGCTATCCGCTCGTGGACGGCTC
>Ga0194132_10011127_pt1 | contig 11708 bp, 7 predicted proteins | sample TA2KigOf80mmetaG_FD_148612 | JGI IMG/M metagenome (GOLD analysis project Ga0194132, IMG submission 148612) | Freshwater microbial communities from Lake Tanganyika, Tanzania - TA2015054 Kigoma Offshore 80m | ecosystem: Environmental > Aquatic > Freshwater > Lake | place: Tanzania: Lake Tanganyika... | reverse complement strand
GAAATAGGGGTCAAGAAGTCGTTCAAGATCGACCTCGACCGGGCCGGCGGCAGCGCGCGGTTCGCCGGTTCCAAGACGATCAACCTGAACTGCGGGGTGACCGACCCGACCAAGCTCCGCGAGGCTCTGGCCTACGACGTGTACCGGGCCGCCGGCGTGCCCGCATCGCGCACCACGTTTGCCGAAGTGCGCCTGACCGTGCCGGGCAAGTTCGACAAGGAACTGCTCGGCCTCTACACGGTCGTCGAAGAAGTGGACAAGGCGTTCCTGAAGGACCGCTTCGGCAGCGAGAAGGGCTTGCTGATGAAGCCCGAAGGCCTGCGCGACTTCACCGATCTGGGCGACGACTGGGACCGGTACAAGAAGGCCTACGCGCCGAAGCGCGACGCCACGCCCGAAGAGGGCAGGCGAACACGAGCGACTTCGCGGCGCTCGCGCTGGCCCGCGACGCCACGCCCGAAGAGGGCAGGCGCCTGATCGCGTTCGCCAAGATGGTCGATAAGGCCGACGACGCGACCTTCCGCAAGGACATCGAATCGCATCTGGACGTGGACAACTACCTGCGGTTCATGGCGGCGACCGCGTTCCTCGCCAACACCGACAGCTTCTTCGACATCGGGCACAACTACTACCTGCACCTGAACCCGAAGACCAACAAGGTCCAGTTCCTGCCGTGGGACTTGGACCGTGCGTTCGCCAACTTCGGCAACGCGGCCCGGAACATGGACCTCAGCCTGATCCACCCCTACGGCGGCACGCACAAGCTGACCGAGCGGTTGCTCGCGGCCCCCGGTGTCGCGGAGCGGTACCAGAAGCTGTTCAAGGAACTGGCGGGTACGGCGTTCGCGAAGGACCGCTTGTTGAAGGAACTGGCCGCAGTCGAGAAGGCCACGGCCGACGCCCGCGCCGCCGACGCGAAGGCGGCGATGGCCCGCAAGGAAGTGACCGGGCCGAGCTTCTTCGGCGTGCCGCCCGAACTGAGCGCGTTCGTTCAGACGCGCACCGATTCAATCACCGCGCAGCTCGAAGGGAAGAGCAAAGGATTCATCCCCCAGCGCTTCGGCTTCGGCCCTAAGAAATAGTGCGACAAGGGGCCGCTCGCCGTCATGCGCGAAGGGTGTGGGCATACCTCTCCCCCACCAGAGCGTGGGGGAGAGGTATGCCCACACCCGCCCGCACTGGGAAAACTCGCCCACAGCCCTACTCCGCCCGCGCCGCGCTGCGGAGGTTGTCGCCGCTGACGCGGAGGCCGAGCGCGGTGCCCTTCCCCGCAAGCGCCACCTTGACCAGCACCGCGTTCCACCCTTCCTTTAGTTCGACCTCGAACGACGGGGCCGGGGCCGCGGTCGTGCCGTTCACCCACGCCCGCCACGGGTTGTCGCTCTCCACCGCGACGGTCGCCTTCTGCTTCTTCGCCGCGAACACGTAGGCGCGAACGTAGACCGCCGGCGCGCCGGCCGCGGCCCGCAGGTCGAACTTGCCGTTCGGGTCCGCGATCAGCGGCTTCCACTTGTCCGGCGAGAGTGTTTCCGCCTTCGGTGCCTGCACGTCGGCCGAGAGCGCCGCGGCGAACGTCGCGTCCACCACCAGTCCGCGCAGCGACTCCTGCTCCTTCTTGTTCTTGAGGAACGCCAGCAGGTCGATGAACTGGTCGTAGGTGATCTGCGAGACGACGTTGTCCGGCATCAGCGACACCTTCGACGGCTTCAGTTCCTCGATGTCGTCCTTCGCGACGCGGATGTCGCGCCCGTTGGCGTCGCGAATCACGACTTCGGTCGCGGTGTCCTTCACCTTCAGCCCGATGTAGACCTTCGTGTCGGTCGTCGTCAGCCGGTACGTCTGGAAGCCTTCCTTGATCTCCTTGCTCGGATCGACGATGGACTCCAGAATCTTCTCGACGGTCATGGTGTCCCACAGGCGCGACAGGTCCGGGCCGGTCGCGCCGCCGACGCCCTCCATGCGGTGGCACGACGCGCACGCCAGCAGCTTCGTGTTCAGGTACAGTTCCTTGCCCTTGAGCGGGTTGCCCTTCTTGCTCACCTCGGCGCGAATCTTGTCCACCTGACTCGGCTCGAGCGACAGCAGCAGCCCGCCGCGGAGCACGTCGGCGCGGAGCTTGGCGAGCGCCGGGTCGTCGGTGAACTTGTTGAGCGCGTCGTTCACCTGCGCGAAGAAGTCGCGCGGCAGCTTCTTGGCGATGAACCGCTCGGCCAGCAGTTTCGTGCCGGGCTTGGTGGCCGCCAGCACCGCGACCGCTTCCGTCAGCAGTGCGGGATCGACCTGATCGAGCGCCTTCTCCGCCGCGGCGCGGGCCGCGGTGATGTCGAGCGCGCCGAGCGTGCGCAGCCCTTCGGCCTTCAACGCCGCCGGGTGCGGCCCGGCCATGACCGCCTGAACCGACTTGATCGCGGTCTTGTCGTTGAGGACGCGCAGCGCCTTCATCGCGGCCACGCGCTCGACCTGCGTGCGGTTGGTGTCCGTGATGAACTCGATGAGCTTCGGGGACGCGGCCGAGAGCCGCCCGGCTTCGATCGCGATGATGGCCGCGACGCGCGTCGGCTCGTCGGGCCGGTTCAGCAGGTTGAACACCAGTTGCGTCGCCTTCGGCGCGACGTCGCTCCCGCTGGCGGTGAACACATCGACCGCGGCGAGCAACACGTTGACGGGTTCGTTCGGCCGTTTGGCGAGGTACGTCGCCAGCGGGTCGAGCGAGATCGGCGGGTCGGTCTGGTAGTTCGTGTACGACCGCACGAGCAGTTCGCGCTGGTCGGCGCTCACGTCGGGTTGCGACAGCAGTTCGGGGAGCGCGTCGGCCGCGGGCTTGGTGCGGAGGCCGAGGAAGATGTTCACCGCGAGGTCGCGCGACTTGCTCTCACCGGAGTTGGCGAGGTCGAGAACCGCCTGAATCCCGGGCTTGCCCAGCGCCTCGATCCCGCGAACGTAGGCGTCCTTCAAGTAGGCGTCGGCTTCGGCGTCGTGGCGCAGGGCGTTGACGAGTGTATCGCCGGAGCCGTCGTGCCCGAGGCGGCCGATGGCGAGCGCCGCGGCGCGCCGCACGGCCGGGTCTTGGTCGGCGAGCGCCTTCACCAGCGTTTCGTACACGCGATTGTCCTTCGGCTTCGCGTTGTACGCCAGCCCTTCGATGGCGAGCCGGCGCACGTCGGCCGATTCGTCGTTGGTGAGCAACCGGAACAGGTCTTCGACGTTCGGCGTCCAGTTGGCGACGAGCACGCCGAGGCCAACGAGCCGGGCGTCGCCGCTCAGCCCGCCGGACACGAACTTCTTAAGAACGAGGTCGCGCGCCGCCGGGCCGCGCTTCACCAGTTCCTTGCGGGCCTCGACGCGATCCGTCAGGTCCGGCGCTGCCAGCGACTTGACCAGTTCCGCGTCGGTCATCTTCTTGATCTTGGCCCAGCTATCCATGCCGCGGCGCGGCAGCGCCGGGCTGTCCTTCGTGCCGTTCCACGTGATGCGGTAGATGCGGCCGTTGATGCCGTCACCGCTCAGCTTGCCCGCGCCGCCGCTGTTGGTGCGCCAGTCGCAGACGTAGATGGCCCCGTCCGGCCCCGTCACCATCTGGTTCGGGCGGAACAGCGGGTCGTCGCTCTTCATGAACTCGAACTCGTGGCTGATCGTAAAGGTGCTGCCGTCCGGGGCGACCTTGTACGCGCGCACGAGCTTGCGGAACACGTCCGGGTAGAACTGGAGGCCGCGGTACGGTTCCGGCAGGCGCGTGTCGTTGTAGATGAGCAGGCCGGCGGGCGAACCGCGCCCGGTCTTGATCATCGGCGCGACCTTGCCGGGCATCTCCCCCGCGACCGCGCCGCGCACGAAGTCGGTGCGGCAGCACCGCGCGCCGAGCTGCAACCGCCAGCCGAAGTCGGTCCCTTCGGCGACGTGCATGATGCGGCACCCTTGGAACTTGCTCCCGTCTTCTTGGTCGTTGTCGGTGTGGAACAGGTTGAACTTGTCGTCGTAGGCGAGGTCGCGATACGGGTTCCGGTAGCCGATGGAGAACGTCTCCATCTTCGAGCCGTCCGGCCGGCAGCGGAACACCGCGCCCGTGCGCAGTACGGTGGCGCGCGAGCCGTCCGAGCCTTCGACGAAGTTGTCGTCGTCGCCGCTGGTCAGGTACAGCATCCCGTCGTTGCCGATGGTGAGGCCGGAGACTTGGTGGTGGTGGAACCCGCAGAAGCCCTGCGCAACGATCTCGCGTACGTCCCACGGGCCGTTCGGCCGCGACTGCTTCCACCGTCGCACGGTGCCGCGCCCGGTCACGTACAGGTAGCCGTCGTGCCAAATGACGCTCGACGGGAGCTCCTCGGAGATGATCGTCTGCGGCTTCGCGAACTTGCCGGTGCCCGCGTCGTACTTGAACACCTTGATGAGGTCGGTGGTGAACTTCTTCATCGTCGCGACCTGCTTGGTCGTGCCGTCCTTGTAGCGGAACGTCTCCTTCACCTCGAACCACTTGTCGCCGGTCACGGGGTCGGGCCGCCACTCCATGACGTACAGGTTTCCTTCGGGATCGAAGGTCATGCCCACGGGGTTAATGGTGTCCGGCGCGTCCACGACGATCTCGGCCTTGAAACCTTCGGGCAGCATCAGTCCCTTCAACTTCGGGTCGAACGCGCCCTGATCGACGTGCTTGATGGGGAACGGTTCGGGCTTGGTCGCGGTCTGGTTGGGGACGAACTCCGGCGGCGCGGGCGGGGGCGGCGGGGCCGCGCTCGCGTCGTGAGCGTGGGGCGTCAGCCCGACCGCGAGCAAGAGAGCTACCAATGACGAAGCGAGGAGCAGCGTGCGCATCGGGGAGAGTCTCCGCGGAGAGCGGCGGGCAGTTCGGGCAGGGTGGGTAAAGATTACTGCGCGAAGGGCGCGAAGAGGAAGGCGATTCCGGGCGAAGCAGCGACCGCGTGTGCCGAATGAAGCGATTGGGCCGGTTATCTCGCCGCGTGCGAACACACCCGCGCGACGCGGTGTCGCTGACTTGCCGACGAGCGCGGAGCCTGTAAAGTTAAGGAACCCCCGGCGGGGTAGCTCAGAGGTTAGAGCACTCGCTTCATAAGCGAGGTGTCGTGGGTTCAATTCCCACCCCCGCTACTGCCCGAAGGTGAACGAAAAGCCTTACGGCCGAAGCATTTCAGCTTACCTCCCGGTGTTCGGGAGCGCGGACTCGAAAGCCTGTGTTTTGCGGGAGTTCCCGCAATACGAGGGTGATTAGAATGCCGCGACCGAAAAACGCAGTTCCCCAGCCCCGACAACACAAAGGCCGCGCCGTTCTCGACGTGTACGAGAACGGCACCCGGCGCACCCGCACGCTCGGCGCGTGGGGGAGTTCTGAAGCCGACGCCGAGTACAAGCGGTTTCTCGCGGAGTACGCGACCGGTGCCACCGACCGCCCCGACGGTCCCGACGCGACGGTGAACGAGGTCCTGGTCGCGTTTCTCAAACACGCCGATCAACATTACCGCCACACCGACAGCACCCCAACGTCCGAGGTCGGCAACTACAAGATGGCGATCCGGCCACTGCGCGAACTGTACGGCCACACGCCCGCGCGGGAGTTCGGGCCCAAGTCGCTGAAGACGCTTCGCGATCACATGATCGGGCTGAAGTGGTGCCGCGGTCAGGTGAACGCCGCGGTCGGCCGGGTGAAGCGGGCGTTCAAGTGGGCGGCCAGCGAGGAGATGATTCCCGCGTCCGTGTTCCACGCACTCCAAACCGTGACCGGCCTTCGGGCCGGGCGGTCGGCAGCGAAAGAGCGCGATCCGGTTCTACCGGTCGAGGATACGGTGGTCGATGCGACCTTGCCGTTTCTCAACCGCCACGTTCGGGGGTTGGTCGAGTTCCAGCGGCTCACCGGCTGCCGGCCCGGTGAGGCGTGTATTCTGCGCCGCTGTGATATCGACACGAGCGGTCCGGTGTGGGTGTTCCGCCCCCGGCACCACAAGAATGCTCATCGCGGCAAGGCGCGCGTCATCGCCATCGGTCCCAAAGCGCAGGAACTGCTGGCACAGTTCTTCACAGGGGAACCCGCCGATTACCTTTTCAGCCCGCGACGGGTCATGGAAGGGCTACTCGCAGAGCGGTCTGCGGCACGCGCGACACCCCGCTATCCGTCCCACATGGAGCGCAACGCGGCGAAACGGGTCGATCAGCCGAAGCGCGCTCCCGACGGGCGGTACACTACAGCGAGCTACGGGAGGTGTATTGCGCGGGCGTGTGAGCGCCTGTTTCCCCCACCGGAACCGCTGACTCAGCGCGACGCGGAATCGGTCGCGGAGTGGCAGAAGCGGCTCACGGCTGCCCAGCGTTCCGAACTGCTCGCGTGGCACTCCGCGCACCGATGGACCCCCAACCAACTCCGCCACACGTTCGCGACCCGCGTTCGGAAAACTCACGGGTTGGAAGCCGCGCAGGTGACGCTCGGCCACTCGAAAGCGGATACCACGCAGATTTACGCTGAACGGAACGAGGCTCTCGCCGCGGGCGTTGCGGCCAAGATCGGGTAACGGGCGTGAACTCAAACGAACGCAGCCCCCGCGACGCGGGGGCTGTTCAGATGACGTGACGCTCGACGAACCGCAGCGGTTCGCTGGTGACGTTCAATAGTCCCAATCCTCGTGGCTCAGAGGGAGTCGGTTGAGGACGTTTCGGTGATACTGCCAGCGCGGGATGAAGCGGTCCATTAGCGCGACGAACCGGGCGTTGTGGGTCGGCTCCAGCAAGTGGCACATTTCGTGAACCAAGATGTACTCGAGGCACTCGCGCGGCTTCTTGGCTAGGTCGGTGTTCAGCCGGATGCTGCGGGTTGTGGGGTTGCAACTCCCCCACCGCGTCTTCATCCGCTGGACGAAGAACCGGGCGACCTTCACACCCATCCGCGGTTCCCACAGGGCGGCCAGCGCCGGGATCGCCTGCCTGACCAGTTCCCGATACCACGCATCCACGACCGCTTCGCGTTTCTCCTTTCCCGACCCGGGCCGAACGGAGAGCAGGAGTGTGGTGTGTTTCAATTCGACCGCGGGCGGTTCGTCGCGCTCGACGACGGACAGCAGGTACCGCTTGCCCCAAACGTAATGGCTTTCGCGTTCAAGGTACTCGCGCTCGGGTTCGCGCTCCTGCTCTCGAATCTTCCGCTGCTGGGATCGAATCCAGTCGAGTTTGGAGACGGCGAACACCCGGACGGTGTCTAGGTTCATGCGGCGCGGCGCGGAGATGGTGACGCGCCCGGCCGGCGGGTGGACGCTCAGGTGAACGTTCTTGATGTCCTTCAGCGTCACCCCGATGGCCAGATCGCCAAGTTGGATCTGGGTTGTCATCAGTATTCCGCCTGCGCCTTAATGATGAGGAACACCCGCTCCACCTCGGCCTCGTCCGTTAGCACGTCGTAAAGCGCCTTCTTGACAACCTGCTCGCGGGCCTGGATGCCGCGCCAGTCGTCGGGGCGCACTTTCCTCACCGCGTCGTCAATCCGCAAGGCCAAGTCCACGTTCTGCGCAAGGTTGTTGTAGAGGGCCCGCTTGCCCGGTGTGTCGAGCGTCTCCGGGGTGCCCTCGGCCTGGCCCGCCTCGACCTTCTTCGCCAACTCCGCGATCCGCTTCAGGTACTCCTCGTACTCGATGGCCTTCGCCTTGCGTGCGGCGATGATCTCGTCCAGCAGCTTCGACATCGTCTCGTAGTACGCCGGGTCGTTCAGGTGCTCCTTGATGATCTTGCTGCGGACGTTGTTCTCGATGGTCTCGGCGACGGCATCCTTGTTGCCCTTCATCCCGCCCAACTTCGCGGCGATGGCGTCGGCGATGCCGGTCTTGACGATCAGGTCGAGCAGGCCGATGCCGTCGAACGGCGAGATCTTCCGCGGTTCGTCGGCCTCGATGTAGGTGTCAATCAGGTGCCGCATGTCGGCCTCGTAGGCCTTCAGGTCAAGCGTCTCGCCGCTGGCCATGCGGACCACCTCGCGGACCTTCAGGTAGTGCTCCAGCTGGCCCTTGATCCGGGCGATGTCCTTCTCCCCGTAGCCGGCCGGCTCGAGTTCGTCGGCGATGTTGGCGTAGGCCCGCACCAGCGCGACCACCGACTTGTACAACGCCGTCCGCTGCGGCTCGCGATCCTTCAGGTCGGTCGGCACCTCGGTGTTGCCGCAGAAGTAGTGGATGTGTTCCAGTTCCCCTTTCGGTTGCCCGACCGGCTCGCACAGCAGGGCCAATGCCTCAATCGCGTTGTCCAGCCGCTCTTTCCCCTTGGTCAGCCGGTCTTGCAGCAGCACCTCGGGGTCGGCCCCTCCGGCCGACTTGTCGATCTCGGACGTGTACACCGCGATGGCTTTCTCGACCTTCTTGAACAGGTCCTTGTAGTCCACGATGTAGCCGAAGTCCTTGTCCTCGCCGTCGAGCCGGTTCGTGCGGCAGATGGCCTGGAACAGCCCGTGGTCCTGCATCGACTTGTCGATGTACAGGTAGGTGCAGGGCGGCGCGTCGAACCCGGTCAGCAGTTTGTCCACGACGACGAGCAGCTTCATGTTCGCCGGCTCCTTGGCGAACAGCGTTTTAGCCCGCTCCTCGTAGGTCTCCGTCTTGGTCTGGCCGGCGGCGGCCTCCACGTCCTTGAGCAGATCGGTGTAGGTGTTGAACACGAACTGCTTGTCCGTCTCGGTGTTCGCGCCGACTTCCTCCTTGGTCACGTCCTTCGCCTGCGGGTTGTACGACGTGACCACCGCGCACTTGCCCTTGAACGGCGTCTTCTGGAACAGGCTGAAGTACTTGCACGCCTCGTAGATGCTCGACGCCACCAGGATGGCGTTGCCCCGCTCGTTCGACAGCCGCGGCTTGACGCTGAAGTCGAACACGATGTCCGCTACCACGCGGTCCATCCGCGAGCGGGAACTGAGCACCTGCTGCATCGTCCCCCACTTGGCCCGCAGTTCCGCCTTCTGCCAGTCGTTGAGCCCCTTCGTCTTGGCCTCGAACCAGGCGTCGATCTTCGTCTCGGAGCCGAGCCGCTGGTCGATGTCGCGGGCCTCGTAGATCAGGTCCAGCACCACCGCGTCCTCGACCGCCTCGCTGAACTTGTACGTGTGGATGTACCCGCCGAAGACCTCCAAGCTCGTCTGCTTGTCCTTCTTCAAGAGCGGCGTGCCGGTGAAGCCGACGAAGACCGCGCTGGGCATCATCGCCTTCATCACCCGGTGCAACTTGCCGCTTTGCGTGCGGTGGCATTCGTCCACGAACACGAACACGTCGCCGACGGTCGGGCTGGGCTGGTCCTCCAGTTCCTTGATGAAGGCGTCGATGTCGTCCACGTCACGCCGGCCGAACTTGTGAACCAGCGAGCAGAGCAGCCGCGGCTTCGCCTGCCCGAGTTGTGCCAGTAGGTCGCGGCCGCTGCTGGTGCGGTAGATCGTCTCGCCCGCCGCCGCGAACACGCCCTCGATCTGTTTGTCCAGTTCGTCGCGGTCGGTGATGACCGCCACCCGGGCGTTCGGGTGGTTCTCCAGAATCCACTTCGCCAGCAGCACCATGACGATGCTCTTGCCGCTCCCCTGCGTGTGCCAGATGATGCCGCCCTTCTTCTGCTTCACGAACTCCTGCGCCGCCTTGATGCCGAAATACTGATGCACCCGCGGCAACTTCTTCACCCCGCCGTCGAACAGCACGAAGTCGTGCATCAGTTCGAGCAGCCGCCGCTTCGCGCACAGCTTGAGCAGGTACTTGTCCAGCTTGAACCGGCTGTTGTCGGCCTCGTCTTCCTTCCATTGCAGGAACATCTTCTCCGGCGTGCCGATGGTGCCATAGCGCAGCCCCTCGGTGTTGTTGCCGGCGAAGACGATTTGCACCGTGCTGAAGAACCCGGCGTTGAACTCCGGCTGCTGGTTGGAGAGCAGTTGCCGGATGCCGTCGCCCACGCTGACGGTGCTGCGCTTCAGTTCGATGACGCCGACGGCGAGGCCGTTGACGTACAGCACTAGGTCCGGCCGGCGTTCGAGCCCGCCCTTGAGCGTGACCTCCTCGACCAGCACGAAGTCGTTCGTCTCGGGATTTCGCCAGTCGATCAGGTGGACGGTCGCGGTCGGCTGGCTCGCCTCGGTCTTGACCGGCACGCCGTAGCGCAGCAGCGAGTAGACGGCCTGGTTGTTCTGGTACAGGCTGTGGTTGTGGTTCCCGGCCTCGTCGCGGAGTCGCTTCAGGGCGGCGCTGATCTGGGGCGCGGTGACGTTCCGCTTCGCCAGCCAGTCGGACAGCAGCTTCTCGTCGATGTTGCTGTTGGTGCGGTCGTGCCAGTTGCCCAGGTAGCGGTACTTCAACTCGTCCTGGAACAGGGCGATGACGCGGTCTTGCGTGGCACGTTCGGGCGGGCCGACGGTATTCATGTCACACCTTGACCAGCTTGAAGCTGATCTGGTAGCGGTAGAACTCGATGTTCGGGGTCATCGTGAGTGCCCGGCGGATCCGCTGGTCGTCTTCCAAGGCGATGATGACGCCCACTACCGTTTGCCCTTCCTCGGCCAACTCTTCCTGTACGAAGCCCATGTAGCGGAGCGTCTGGCCGACCACCACGTCGCTGGCCTTTCCCTTCTTCAACTCGACCACGAGCAGCTTCTTCTTGTCCTTGCTGACGGCCAGGATGTCGAGCGGGCCGGTGTCCGTCGGGTACTGCTGCCCCACCAGTTCGCCGTCCTCCTCGTAGATGTCGAACAGCTTGCCGAGTTCCGTCTGCGCCCAGTTCTTCACCAGGAAGTCTTCCAGGTGCTTCTCCATCGCGAACGCCGACGGGTCCTCGACGGGCGGGTCTGTGACAACCAGCGGCGGGACGACGGGGCCGCCGAGCAACTTCTCTACCTCGTCCGCGTACCCAGCCTTGCTGACGTTGCACACGGTGCCGGGTGATCCCGTCGTGTTCCGCAGGCCCTCGCTCATGTCCGCCCGGTCGATGACCTGCGGCAGCCACTTGACCGGCCGGCGGTGCGGGAGTGGCTTGCCGGGGGCGTAGTAGTAGCCGCCAGTGACCTCTGCGACCCGGTAGCGGCCCGTGCCGTCGGGGCACAAGACGAGGTCGCCGTCCTGAATCCCTTTCCCGACGGTCCAGAGCGACCCGCAGGCCAGCCCGGCGGCGATCTTCGTCTTGTGCGGGCGGTTGGCGAGGAAGACGGGGATGTAGGCGGCGTTGAAGTCCCGCCAAGCTTCCGGGAACTTGCCGGACAGGTCTTCGGTGATACCGTAGTCGGCGCCGATGAAGTTGCCCGCGAAGCATTCAGCGGCGTGGGCACTCTTCTCGCCTAGCATGACGCGGTAGATGGCCTTCATACCAGTCGGACCCTCCCGGTGAGCAGTTCCTGCATCATTCCCTGCTTGACCTGCCGGGCCTTGGCCAGCTTCGCCTCCCACGCCGCGATCTCCGCGTCCATGTCCGAGAGGATGGCGGCGATGGCTTGCTGTTCGGGGAATGGCGCGACTTTGAAGCAAAGTGAACGAATCTTGATAAGCGTCAACCGCGTGATCGCATTACCGCTCATCAGTTCCTTGATCCCCTATTTCCCAGATGACCTTCGACTTTCGGCATGGCATGTGCGCCGGAACCCTGGGATTCCCAGCGTTTCTGCCTCTTTCCTGCCGAAATGACCGAGGAACCCAATGGGTGACCGCCGAAATGACCCCCTGCGTGTGGATTTCGACCGCGAGATCAAGTTGGAGTTCCACGGCTCGACC
>Ga0194132_10011126_pt1 | contig 11710 bp, 9 predicted proteins | sample TA2KigOf80mmetaG_FD_148612 | JGI IMG/M metagenome (GOLD analysis project Ga0194132, IMG submission 148612) | Freshwater microbial communities from Lake Tanganyika, Tanzania - TA2015054 Kigoma Offshore 80m | ecosystem: Environmental > Aquatic > Freshwater > Lake | place: Tanzania: Lake Tanganyika... | reverse complement strand
AGCCCGCTGCTCACTTGGACCCACTGGTCGGAACTGCCCCGCTCCAGAATTTCAACCACGTAACGATCGTCCGTGTCGTAGCCCGACCAATCGAATCTGAAGCGGATGGACTGACCGGGATTCAGCGTCTCGCTGCCGAGCGTGGCATCGAATAGGCGAGCCTGGAGGCGCACGACATTGGGACTGAGGTTTCGGAACGTGGCGCACCCGCAATTCAGAATATCTGCGGATATCCCGATCCCCCCACTGTCGTACAGGACACCCTGAAAATACGGTTGACGCGGTGTACAACTCGTCATGAGGGTTGCGGCCAGCAGCCCCCCAGTCACCACGGCTGTGCGACCGTTGATACGCTCGCGCATGATGGACGAGAATTCTAGCACTTTGCTCGACTCACGGCTGAGCATAAGACGGGCTGCTTGGCGAGCTTCGTCGCACACGAGGCAGCTGGCCGCTGCGTGGACCTGCTAGCCCCGCCGACAGTGTTGACCAACGCCGCACTGGTGCTCGAGATTATCGGGAGTGGCTACGAACTGCGCGGTGACGGGACCGAAGTCGCCACCTTGTCGGGACGAGCCTTCGATGCCGTAATCAGGAGGATGAGTCCGGTAATCACCGGGGTGCATACCAGTGCCGCAATAAAGAAGCCGATGAAGCCGAACTTCCGGTGTCGACCGAAATAGCCCACCAAGACGCAGGTCAGAATGTAGAGGACAGCCATCGCGACCGGCAGGAAGCCAGGACCGGGCCCCGCCCGGTCCTGGGTTAGATATTACGCCGCCTGTGCCGCGCCAGCGCGGAATTCGGCTTCGAAGTGTCCGCGCAGCTTGTCGGGGTTCAACGTAAGGAAGTTCCCACCCGTTTCGAAATGCATCATGAACACCTTGCCGATCGCATAGGTGAGGGCCGACGCGAACACGCTGACGCTTACCATGCCGAGCGTCGTACCGACCAGAGGCACGCTCTTGAGCAGGCTACCGCCGGCTCCGTACGCTACTTTGGTTGCACCAAGGCTGCCGGTCAGTGCCGCGACAATGGCCATCACCTGCTCTTTGGCGGGCATCGGCACGTTGTACTGCTCAGCAAGCTTTCGAATCATCGCGTACTGGACCCCGCCAATCCCCAACATGTCCAGCCCGGGCGCGGGAATCAGGCCTGCGGCACCAGCCAGCAACGAGTACTTGTTGATGGCGGACCGTGCGGTAACTTGTTTTAGCGTCATGACTTCAAAGCTCCTCGTGTAAGGTCAGCGTAGCCCAATAGCACGCCGACGTAGTATACCTGAATCCGGTTGCCCTGAGTAGACCTCGTCTACTCGGGTTTCCCAGAACCGCCCGATCTTGCCGATTCGTCGTAGAAGTGACGCCGGTAGTAGTCCCGGAGGCGGTCCGGATCGAAGTCAAGCAGGGTGCCGCCCGACTCAAAATGCTGGATGAACACCTTGCCGATGGCGTAGGTCGAGGCGGCGGATAACGCCGACATAGCGGCCCAGCCGGCGAGCCAGCCTACTCCGGGAATGGCCCGCGCAACGCTTCCGAGCACAGCCCAGCCCGCACCTCTTGAAACCGCCGAACCCGTGAGCGCCCCAATCAACGCCCGCGCCCGGTTGCCATAAAAGGGGACTTGGTAGTAGGTGGCCAGCTGGTGCACCAGGACGTACTGGAGTCCCGTCAGCGCGACGAAGTCCAAAATAGGAACGGGGAGTGCGCCGGCGGCCGCCGCCAGCTTCGCCTGCGACTTCACCATGTGCACGGCAATGATTTCTCGGTCGGTCATGTCCGGTTCTCCTTCGCCGGCGGTATCTCATCCTTAAAGACACGGCCGTCCTGAAGCTTGATGATTCGGTCGGCCAAGCCGAAGTAAGCGTCATCGTGCGTCGCAACGATGACGGTCTTGCCTCGGCGGTGCAGCTCGGGCAGGATGCCCTCGTAAAAATACTTCCGGAACTCCGGATCCTGGTCGGCGGCCACTTCGTCAAACACCAGCACGGGACGGTCCTCGATCAGAGTCACCACCAGCGCCAGCCGCTTTCGCTGCCCGGTCGACAGGTCGAGGGTCGTGAATCGCTGGTCTCGGTAACTCGTCTTGTCGTTCAGCCGCACCTTCACGAGCAGCTCGTTGACATACCCATCGTCGGTATCACGATGGCCGAACACACGATCAAACAAGTGATAGTCCGAGAACACGGCGCTGAAGTGGCTACGGTACCACGCGGCATTCCCTCGGCTAATCGCCGTGTCATCGAGACACACTACCCCCTGGTGGGGCGCATAAAGTCCGGTCAACACTTTTAGGAACGTCGACTTGCCGCTGCCGTTGCCGCCGACCACGAACAACATTTGTCCTTGCGGAATCGATAGGTCGGTCGGACCGAGAGTAAAGAGCGGAACGCCCTTGCCGTCTAGATACTGGAACACCGTCTGGCGCATTTCGATGGTGCCGACATTCGTCTTGGGAGGCACCCCACCGGTCCCGGGTTCCGCGCCGGCGCCGGTCACGAGTTCCTCGAGGTCGAAAATGTTCTGCGCCGCGACATTGGCGGCCGCAAACAGCGGCAGCGCACCGACGACACCTGACAGCGGACCGATGATGAACAGAATCGCAGCCGTCGACTTGATGACCACTTCGGAGAAGGTCGGTGTCAGGCGCGGCAGCAGGAACACAATCGACGCGACCAGTATGTAGAACGCGGCCTGCGCGGACAAGAAATGCACTACTTGGCTTTCGTCAGCCTGCACCTTGGTCTTCGACAGCCGTTGGGACAGCTCCCGCAGGTAGGTATACAGATCCTCACTGCGAGGCTCGCTCATCTTGACTTCCTTGAACCCATCCAGCAGGTGGCCCACGGATTCGATGAAGGCGTGCTCCTGTTCGGTGGCCGACCTGAGCAGGCGGCGATATTCGCCTGCGTGGCGGAGGTGGACGAAAACCCCGGAGGCCGTCACCACAATCGCCAGCACGAATGCCAGGGGCGAAAGCCACGCGAGGTAGACAGTCGTAAACAGCACCAGCAGTAACGACTGGCTGGCAATCATGAGGGCGCCGGCCATCTGCGAGATCGTCTGCGTCTCGCGCGTCAGGCCTGCGTAAATGCGCGCACGGCCAATGCGCTCCATCGCGATCAGGTCGGCATGGCGTATGCCGTCGGCGATGTTGGTACGGATGCCGTCGAGGATCCGTTCGACCTCAACCACCGATGTTCGCAGCACGTGGCGCTGCGAAAACCCGTAGGATGTCATGACGATGGCAAACAACGCGAGGTACCAGCCGCTGACCAGTTCATTTACCGCCTGTTCTGCCGCCGCGTTGACGATTACCAGCAATAACGCGGAACTGAGCCCGGAGACGGCGAGCACCAGCAACAGCTCGAGATTGAACCGGTTGGACCCCCGCCGCAGCAGCCGCAGCAGTGGGAAGTTCTCGGCGAAGCCCGCCGCGCGCTCTGCTCCCCTCACGCCGGCGTCCGCGGGCCCGGGCCAGCTGAGGGTGGCGCCTTCGGCGCCCGGCCGAAGGGCACGAGGACCAACGACAACATCACTTCAAACGGCTTCGCCAACAATACAATCGCCGCCGGCACCTTGATCAGCGCATCGCGATCCGCCTCGCTCATGGCGTCTGATGCGGTAACTGACGACGCCGGTTGTGCAGTGGTGACCAGAGTGGTCGAATCGGATGCCGCGGGTGCAGCGGGTGTAGCGCGAGCCCCCGTTAGCGCGACCGGCGGTGCCATGGCCACTGGAGCCGGACCGGGTGCCGGCGGCGCCGCAGGCCGAGCGGCCCACGCCGCAGCGTCCGAAGTGGTCATATCCTGCGGGGCCTTGAACGAGATGGGTTTCTTTTTCTTACGCTTGTCGCGTTGGTTTGCACTCACGGCTGGCTTTCCGCAGGCACCCGAGACGCGGTCGGCGCACCGGGCCTGCTCAACAGGAATGAAGTGAACCGCTGGTAATCGTCCGCACCCCGGCTCGAAGGCGCATATTCGAAGATTGTCTGCCGCGACGCAGTGGCATACGTGAGGTCCAGGCATTGCCTGATGCCGGGCGCGTACAGCAGCGTGGCCAGTTCCGCGTCGGCCTGGAGGGCCTGCATGGCCGCCTTCGTCGCATTCGTCACGCTGTTAACCATCGTCGGCAGCACGAAGGCCGCGCCCGCCAGCCGATGGCCGCGGCGCTCCGTCATGGTTCGGACGCCTTGGAGCGTGCGCCGAGCCCCCATGATCGCCATCCAGTCCATGGCGACCGGCATCACCATGTCCGTGGCGGCAGTCAGCACGTTGTAGGTTAGCAAGCCCATGGCCGGCGACGAGTCGAGAATGGCCAAGTCATAAGGCAGCGACGCGAGCCGCTGGTTGAGGAGTGAGTCCGAGTCTCCCGGTAAAAGTGCGGCATCGAGGAGGAACGCTGCCGGGCTCGAGCCGAGGACATCGAGGCCTGGGCGAACGTTGACAATTGCAGCGGCCGCATCGCAGCGCCCCAGCATGACATCGTTAAGCGTGCGCGAAGGGCGCGCCGAAAAGACCTCCCCCGCGGTGCCTTGTGGATCGGCGTCGACAAGCAGCACCCGATGCCCCAGCATCGCCGCGCATGCGGCCACGTGAACGGCGGTGGTCGTCTTGCCCACCCCCCCCTTCATATTCACGACAGCGATGCGTCGCACGAGAGCGGGCATTATAGTGCAAGGCAGATCGGGATGTCGACACTACCCTCGTGCTCGTCACAGTCGTGCCTTCGGCATTCGCCGGTCGGGGTGGAGGAGTGCTCTTAGACCATCGGCCTCAAGATCACCATTCGTTGCGACCACAGTTCAAGCAGCTCATCGACGAGCGCTGCACGCACGTCCTCGGTGACCCCTTTGGTCAACTGCGCCATGGTCTGTCGGCCGTCGGCCATCGCGAGTGCGGTGTACATGGTCGAGGACACGCTTCTTGATTTGCCCCCACTGTAGTTGAACACCGCGTCGTGCGTCAGATCCCCGGACTGGTCCCGGCTTTCACGGACGATCAGGCTGGTCGGTCTCGACACCACGAGCTCCAGCCACTGGGTGAATGGCACGGCGCGTTTTGTGATCAGGGCGTCTCCGACGATGAGCGCGTGCAAGTCGGTCGTCAAGAAACAGACGATGGCGTCTTCCACCGAATCGACAATCGGTTCCGCGTGATTGTTGAATGAGGTGTTGAGCACAACAGGCACGCCGGTGCGGCGCCCGAAGGCGTCGATCAGGCGCCAGTAACGAGGATTGACCTGTTCCCGCACCGTCTGGACCCGAGCCGTGCCGTCAATATGCGTCACGGCACCAAGCACGTCACGCTGCTCAGGCTGCACCTGCAGCACAACGCTCATATAGGGAAAATCCCGCTGCGTGGGCGGCACGACGAAGAAGTCGGCGACCCGTTCTTCCAGCACCGATGGCGCAAACGGACGATATGCTTCGCGCTTCTTCACCATCCGATTGATGAGGTCCTTGTGCTGCGCTGGGCGCGGATCAGCGAGGATGCTGCGATTGCCGAGCGCCCTCGGGCCAAATTCCGATCGCCCCTGGACCCAACCGATCACCTTGCCGTCAGCCATCAACCCGGCACCAGCCTCACAGGGATCATCCTGCGGTGACGCTTCGAGCCATGGCGACCACCCGTCGAGGACCTTGAGAATTGTTGCGGTGTCGGGCAGATCCGTCCCCCAGAACACGTCGGTCAAGGGCGCTACCCCTGCCCTGCGCGTTTGCTGGTCCACGGCCAGGGCGGCTCCCAACGCGCCTCCGGCGTCATGCGATGCTGGCTGCACGAACACACGATCGAAGAGACCGGAGTAGACGAACTTGCCATTCATCGAGCAGTTGTGTGCCACTCCACCAGCCATGCATAGATGACGGTGGCCGGTGAGCTCGGCAAAATATCGGATCACGTGAGTGCCAACAATCTCGAGTGCTTCCTGCAGGCCCGCAGCGAGATCGAGATGCTCTTGTGTGAACGGTCCACCTTTGCGGCGTGGCGTGATGTGCGCGTAGAGGTCAGTGACGCGATCGAGATGAAGTCGGTACTCGCCGTCGGGGAGCAGCTCATACAGCGACCGGAGCGCCCGACGGAAGCGCCCAGCGTCCCCATACGGCGCCAGACCCATCACTTTGTACTCATCGAAGATGTCGTAGCCGTGAAAGCGGATGACGTCGCGGTACAGAAATCCGAGGGAATGCCGGTCCGGGATGGATCGCAGAACAGACAGTTCGCCATCCCGGCCAGAGTAGATGACGCCCGACACGCCCTCACCCTGCCCATCGATCGTCATCACGAGCGCCTCGTGGAGGCCGGACATCTGAAACGCGGTGACGGCGTGGGCATGGTGATGGAAGACGAAATGCACCTTCTCTGGAGGGATGGTTCGACCGAACTCCGCCTCCACGACGTGTTGCACCATGGCGCGCCCCGTGAGCAACTGAGGGACACCGGGACGCTTCAGGTGCATTTCTCGCAACACACCGTCTGTGTACTGCTCGGTGGCGTAGTAGGCAATGGCATCGACATCCCCGAGGGTGACTCCGGCCTGCTCGAGGCAGAATCGCATCGCTGGTCCTGCCGACTTGTTGGTGTGTTTGATACGGCTGAGCCGTTCCTGTTCGATGCCGGCGATGACCACGCCGTTCCGGACCAGCACGGCGGCAGAGTCGTGGATCTCATCGTACGCGAAGTCAAAGAGTCGTTCGTGGTCGCGATCGATGCCGCCTGAAAATCCAAGGGTGAGCATGTGTCAAAGGGTGATCGGATCGAGAGCGGCCCGCAGCCGGTTCAGGATCGCGTCACGATGGTCGTGTAAGAAGAAGTGATCGCCGTCAAACCATTGGGTAGTGAATGCCGACGCAGTGAGCGCTCCCCAGGGGACGATCTTCTCGGCGGTCACCCGGGCATCGCCCGTGCCCGACAGGGCGGTGATGGCGCACGGCAGCGGCGGCTCAGCTTTATACCTGTAAGTTTCCATGACCGTGAGGTCTGCGCGCAGGGCCGGCAACACCAGTTCGAGCAGCTCCTGATGTTTAAAGACCTCCTGTGGAATGCCCTGATACCGTTGCGACACTTCTCTCACCAGGGCATCGTCGGGCAGTATGTGCAAGAGGCTGTCATCGCGCGGGACCTGTGGTGCTGTCGCCCCGGAGACATAGAGCGTCACTGGGGGGGGGCGCCGTCGTCGTCCCAGTTCACGGACGAGTTCAAAACTCACAAGCGCACCCATGCTGTGGCCGAACAGGAGGTACGGACGGTCGGTCCATGGCGCCACCTGTTCGGCCAACACAGGGATCAGCGTCGACATCGCGGTGAACGGCACCTCGCGCAGCCGGTTTTCCCGACCGGGCAGTTGCACGCTGCGCACCTCGATTCCTGCGACCGAGAGGGCCCGTGCCCACGTGTGATACACCGACGCTCCAGCACCGGCATAGGGCACACAGATGACACGGGTCGCCGCCTGCGCGTTGGGCACTGGCACGCTGAACCACGCCGGCGCCGAGGATGTGCTCATGCTTTTGGTTTCGTGCCAGGCGTCCCGTCCATCCGTTGCCGAAGGCTCAGTGGGCGCATGTCGGTCCAGACGTCCTTAATGAAAGCCAAACACTCGTCCTTGGTTCCACGCCGACCAACTTCCCGCCAGCCGGCCGGCACGTCTTTGAAGTCGGGCCAGATCGAGTACTGCTCTTCGTGATTGACCACCACACGATAGATCGTGGTGTCCTGTTCGTCATTCATGCTCATAATCGTCTCTCGTTAGCAACGTGCAATCTGATTCTAGTGCGTGCCACCGCGCGTGAGGGTGGCGACCCAGTCGCGCTTCAGGTCAATAGAGAGTGACGCCTCACGCGCCGCACCGCCGAACCCTGCGGTCATTGAAGGCGCGGCCAGCGTTCCCATATCCCCGACGAAGGTGTCGAGCAATGCGGCCAACCGCTCATTCGCCTGGCTGGCAACGACCGGATCGCCGGAACCCGCGCCGCGCGCAAGTTCGCGCCACTTCGGGTGCAGCGACAATCGTCGCCGCACCGCTTCGCCCATGAGATCGGCCCATGAGGGCTGACTGAACGTAAAGTTCAATGCCAGGCCACTGGCGCCGGCGACGGTCGAGTGCCACCACGCATTCGGCAAGAAGAGCACAGAACCCCTTCGCAAGTGGTAGGTATCGGCATCAGCAGGCATCGCCGTGATGAACCGGTCACGCGCCTGCATTTGTAGTTCAGGCGGCACCTCACCGCCCATGACGAAGCGTGTGGTTGGATTGGTGATCGCCGGGTTCGGCGCCAGTTTCCAGATCTTCTCGCCACGCAATTGCACGACAAAGTTGGCGTTCTGATCGAAGTGCGGTGCGGCGCCGGCATCGAGCGGCGTCGCGTAGACGATGCATCGCGCGTTGGTCAGGCTGGGCAAGCCCAGATCGGCCTGCAGGCGCCGCAAGACGGGCACAAGGCGGGGCACACTGAGATGGACCGCGTTGAACACCAGGGCGTAACCGCGTTTCCACAGCTCCCACGCCTGATCGGGCGGCACTGATGGCGCATCACCCTCGTCGCCAGACTTCGCGGGGAAGACCGTGACGACTCCGCGCCACGCCTGCAGCAAGCTTTCGACGCTGTCCAGTTCTGGAATATCACACAGGCCGGTCAATCGCTCGACCGGGCCGTGTTGAAACAGCGGCCGGTTCGGCCAGTGCTCGGAGAGGAACTGGCTGGCGGGCATCGGCGCCATCAGCAATTCGATTCCGGACTTGGCAGCGGCACTATCGCCACCGGCGAAGCGGAAGAACGACACCGCCTGGGGTGCCAACGTGAGCTCTCCTGCGATCGTCAGGGCACCCTTGTAGTAGAGCTCCATGCCTTTTTCAGGCGACGCGACCAACTCGCGAAACGTGAGATCGGTCATGCGTGCAGTGAGGTCTGCTCGCGGATCGAGGCCTGGCTCGACTGTTGGGACCAGACCGCGGAGAAAGACCGTCCACTGGCCCACATCGGTGATGTCTACGGCAAGAGTCACACCGAGACGAAACAGTTGGCGTTGCCGTTCCAGCTGCTGCGGCACGATGCGCTCGAAGAATTCGGTCGCGTTCATCGTCGGACATCTCCCGGCTTCACCATGAAGCCACTCGAGAAGAAGTAGTTGAAGTACACATGCAACAGAGGGGGATCGATCGCCGGACATGCGAGGCCAGCGGGCTGCAGAATGGCGATGGCGTTTTCGCACGGTACGGCCGGCAGTGCCGACAGATCCGTGTCGACGGGAATATCGGCAAACCCGCCGGACTCGACGGGCCGGAACAGCGGGAGCAGCGTCTTCAGTGCGTTGTCGTGCTTCTGACAGAACTGGATCAATCGGGAGCGCCACTCTGCATATGGCACGATGTCGAGTGGAATGCCGATTCCGGGCATGAAGTCGAGAATGGTGCGCCATGTGACCAGCGCCGGGTGCACGAGATGGAATCGCTGTCGTGTAAAGGCCTCGGGGGACTGCGCAATGGAGACGATCGCGTCCGCGACATAGTCAACTGGCGACATGCAGTCGAAGAAATGTCCAGCAGGCGCCGCACCAAGCTCTGCACATCCCTTGATTGCCCGCGCCACGAAATCCTCGAGATTGGCTGAGCCCGTGCGTGTATCGCCCACCACGCGCGGTGGACGATGAATAGTCACAGGCAGGCCCCGCTTCGCCGCCTCCTGCACGAGGCGTTCCGCCACCCATTTCGATTGCGTATACCCGTTCTCGAGACCAGCGATCTCATCGAGCGGATCGTCCTCGCGGACCGGGAACCGTCCGGCCCAGACACCGGTCGATGACACAAAATGGACAGCCTTGGCTTGACCGGCGCAGGCGAACCGCAGCACATCTTCGGTGCCCGTGACGTTCACGGCTTTCAACTGCGCGTACGGCGGTGTGAAGTTCACGAGCGCACCGTTGTGGACGACGGTGTCGACTCGCTCCGACAGCATCGCGTAGGTCGCGTCGTCAACACCCAGCCGGGCGTCGCCAAGGTCGCCACAGACCGGGATGACCCGTGTGTCAACGTCGGGGCGCCAGAGATCTCGCGAGCACAACGCCTTGCGAATGCGGTCGAGGCCGGTGGCGGCATCAGCGGCACGCACATGGCAAAAGATCTGTGCCGTGGTTTTCGCCAGAAGCGCGTGCAGCAGATACACACCCAGGAAGCCCGTCGCGCCTGTGAGCAGCACGTGTGCCATCGACGATGTGGGACGCACGGCGGAAGGCATGATGTCGGCCGCGAGCACGGCATCGGCACGCAGAATCGCCATGTCGGTCTCTGACACTCTGCCGACCGGCATCGGTCCGGTAGCGGTGATCTGCACACCCGCGAGAGCGGGATTATCCTGGATGCGTTCGATCTGCTCCGACAGGGTCCGCACGGTCGGGTAGCTGAAGACATCGACGATCGTCAGCGCCTCAAGCACCGTGGACTGCAGCGTGGCGTGTACGCTCGTCATCTGTATGGACGAGCCACCGAGCTCGAAGAAGTTATCGTCGAGCCCCACCGACGTGGCGCCCGTTGCTTTCGCAAAAAGCGTGCACAGAGTCTGTTGCAGCGGCGTGGCCGGTGCGGCAAACGGCACCGGCCGACGCGCCGTGAAATCTGGCGCCACGCCCGACTCGGCCGCGATGCCGGTTGCGGCCGCCGAGGCGGCCACTGGAAGGTCGACCCAGTGATGCTCTCCTTCAAACGGGTATGTTGGCAGCGAGATCCGTCGTCCGCGTGCCCTGAGCACACCCGACCAGTCGACGGTGGCGCCGGCGAGCCACGCCTCGGCTTGCGCGTCGATCGATGATCCCGCCGGTGGCGTGGGCACTTCGACGGTGTCTCGTCGACGGCTATTACCCGGCGTAGCCAGTTGGTGAATGGCGTCGGCCACGTCGTGCGCCACGAGCGTACGCCTCCAGGGCAAGTGGGCGCGACCAACAGCCAGCGTGTGGGCGACATCGGCGAGCGGCACCTCCTGATGGGTCGACAGATAGATCGAGAGCCGTGTGGCCATCGCCGACAACGCGGACGCCGTGTTTGCGGACAACATCAATACGTGCGGTCCGGCTCCGGGTGGGCGCGATGGCTCGGAGGGAGCCGCATCGAGAATGAGATGCACGTTCGTCCCGCCGATGCCGTAGGAATTCACTGCCGCACGCCGCGGACGATCTGCCGGGAATGCCTCCGTTGCACGTACTAAGTGAAACGGGCTCTCGGACAGGCCGAGAGCGGGATTGGGGTCGTCGACCAGGATTGTTGGGGGAATCTCGTCATGCGCGAGTGCCAGCACAACCTTGCAGAGGCTGACCATCCCGGCCGCGGCGCCGAGATGTCCAACATTGGATTTCACCGCGCCAATACCGCATCGCGCCTGCGGTGCATTCTCTCGATAGGCGCGCGCGAGTCCGGTCAACTCGATCACGTCGCCGATCGGCGTGCCGGATCCGTGCAGTTCGAGATAGCCAATCGAATCCGCGCGCACGCCAGCGGCGGCGAAGGCGTCGGCGGCCACGTCCTCCTGCGCGCGCGCGCTGGGCGTCGTGAAGCCGGCGGCGACGGTGCCGCTGTTGTTGATCGCCGACCCGCGAATCACCGCGCGAATTGGATCGCCATCTGCGAGCGCATCTTCGAGCCGCTTGAGCACGACCACCGCGCAGCCGTCTCCGAAGACGGTGCCTGTGGCTTTGGTGTCGAAGATGCGGCTGTGGCCATCG
>Ga0194132_10011125_pt1 | contig 11710 bp, 9 predicted proteins | sample TA2KigOf80mmetaG_FD_148612 | JGI IMG/M metagenome (GOLD analysis project Ga0194132, IMG submission 148612) | Freshwater microbial communities from Lake Tanganyika, Tanzania - TA2015054 Kigoma Offshore 80m | ecosystem: Environmental > Aquatic > Freshwater > Lake | place: Tanzania: Lake Tanganyika... | reverse complement strand
TATTAATTTTACATATTTAAAATATAATTTCAAATTTTTTAAAATTTTTTATTTTTTATTTTCAATAAAAATCAAAAATATTTAAAAATTTTATTATTTTATTACAAATTATTTTTTTAATAAAAATTTATTTTTGAATTAAAAATAATTTTTTATGTGATAAATAAAAATTAGATTATAAATAATAAAAAATGATAGCAAATCAATTAAATGATAAACTACCTTAACTTCGTCCAATGTCACGAAACAGATCTGAAACACTATAATAAGAGAGAAGAAAATTTAGAATAACTAATCTGAAGGAAATAGAAAATAAAATTAAAGATTAAAAAAACCAATTTTTAATGCTTTCAAAATACAATACAAAGACTATTACTAAATCCCCGAAAAATAGATATTAAGAAGATATTTTACAAACAATAACCAAAGAAAGATCCAAGTTAATTTAAAGTTCTAAGGCTTAAGATCCCGATCACAGCTTTAATGAAGAAAATGCTTAGCTTCTTCAGCTAATTTCAGAAAATTTACCAAAAGAATAGAAAAATTCTAAATTAAAAATCCAAAATTTTATATTTGATTCTTTACCAGTATCAGTAAAGGAATTTTATCAAAATAAACCAGATTTTCTAAAATTAATGAATGAGTTTGATACAGCTAATTTTTGTATGAGCGAAGTTAATCAAAAAGTTAAATGTTACCGTTATGAACTAGGTACATTACTCGAGAAAGTAAATATGTCTTTCGGAAAAATAATTCAACAAATTTTGGAGTATAATTTAAAATTATATAATGATACAAAATTAAAATATGAAAAATAAGTTGAGGATGGTCTCCATCAAATTGAAAAACTTGAAAAAGAAATAAAAAATTTGGACCAGGATAATTAAAACCTTAAAAATAGATATTAGATTTAAGATAGTTTTTCATTAATACAAAAAATTAATATTGACGGCTTATCTAATGAAATCGTACTTCTACATGAATTATTGAAAAAAGATGTAACCAATATGATAACCGTTCTTGGAAATATGGAAGGTAATGGATAAAGAGCTAGAATAACTTAACTAGAACCTTCTGATAATCTAGTATTTGGTATAAGGGATCTTAATTAAACAATAAAATCTATTGAAGTTTAATAGGAATATAAAAAATCAACAATATCTAACATGGGCATGCTAATAGAAGCCATGTCTAAGGACAATAGGTAGGATGCATTCACTCAAGTTGATGAATCGGAACTTTACTGGACTGCAGACATGGTAATAGAAGTTTCTAAAATTCAAAAAATAAATTTAGAAGACCTCGAAAATATGAATATGGGTATAAATGAAAAGATCTTGGGAGGCGAACAAATTCAATTGCAAACAAATAAAGAATTTATTAAGGTCAAAGATAGGCAGATCCCACAGACGATGAGACAGAAAGTCGGAAGCATGGCAGTCGGGAGCAGTGAGAATTGGAACGTTTCTGTGAGTATCGTCATTTTCCTAGAAAATTCTTTGAAAAATAATGATACAGGGAAAGTAATGGCATGGACCCTTTGCCAAAAATTGATCTATGACATTTATATTGATAGAGTAAATTATGAATGGGAAATTAATGGGGGAAACAATCAGAATTAACTCGGATTCGATGAATATGTCATAATTTATTTCTTGAAGATCCATAAGTTAAGAAGAGTGGCTGAGATTAAACTTCTAGAATTTTTAGTCTCCATTAGATATTATATGAAAAATTGGACTAGGGCTGCCAATTTTTCACTTCTTTGCAACATATCCTCTTATCCAGTACCACCAGGGGATACTTAATCATTATATAAATTCGATATTTTTATGCAAAATTACTTTTTTTACGTGTTTAATAAGTTCATATAACACAATCAAGATTTCGTTTAATTTTAAGATTCAACTTTTCTTCAAAAAAGTTTAGTTCTTGATCTTACAATGGAAATTGTCCAAATATTTGGGGACTAAAGCAAATAAAGATCTTAGTAGAAAATAGAAAAATTATCGATATAGATCGAAGAAAAGGGTTAATTCGTAGATATTGATAAATTATAAGAATTTCTGTTTGAGGAATACTTTGAATCCAAAAAAAGAATAAATAAATAATTAATTAAAAATTTCTAAAAGTCTTTCGATATTGAGTATGGGGTTTTTTCGATCAATGACATGCAAAAAATTTGTAAAGAAGTCACACCTATCAATAATGTGGTAGATGGCTACTCTTTCCCTAGAGGTAATTTCATCATATTTCATTATTTAGATATTACAATCACGAAGGCCTTTTTGTATGCTTTGACTTAAAATCGCAATAAATTTGATATAGTCGCCAAAGAATTTACTTCTTCAATATAAAAATACGGGCTTGATTGTCCTTTCCCTTTTATAAGGACTAGTGCTGGGGAAAATTAAATGAATTCCCAAATATTATAGCCCTCAATCCATAATTAACCAGTTTACGAAGCTTCTCAAAAAAAGGATGTCAATTCGCTTATATAAGAACTTATAAATGATCCTGATTTTAAGCAAGAAGATTTAAAGACTTTGTTACTCCATTTCGGATAATAATCGGACTCTGAAGATAATAATCAAAAGAGAGATAAGTAATCTATAAAATTCGACACGACAAGCACTCTCTTTGCTTAACACTTTAGTATTTTGCGTGAATTACGCAGCTATTGCAAATAATTTAAGTAGGGACTTCAAAATGAAGAAGACACCAAATATTTATGGAATGAGTTCCATAATATCCTGAATGTGATAGAGGCGGGATGTTAGTTTTTAAACTTTCCAATTATTATATGATTATTTATTTAATGTTTAATAAATATATCTATATATGTGTTATTCACTTTTCTTAATCTCTGCCTCCCTCGTGGATGCAGATTAATAATTTTTCACTTAATTCTTATCTACTTTGATAGGCTGGCAATTCAAAAAGGCGGAGACAAGTCTAGGAGGTTGGAAGCCTATTTACATTATCAATTTTGCCAATAGTTATTTTAAAGTTTTTGAATCCTCCAACAGGGAGACTGAAAGTTCCTTTATTTTAAGATTATTTTTTAATTACCTGTTACGAAATAAAGGAATAAACTTCGTGTTTTTTCGTCAGATTCTGATAGAATTTCGAATAACCATTTAACTTGGTCCGACTCAGCCCTATAGTCGTGGTAATTTGAATACAGTCTCATCTCATCAACATCTATTTTCTTTTATCCACTTAGTAAGAGTCCGAATTCTTTTACATCGAAAAATTTAATAGCCCTAAAAGGCACAACATCATAGAATCCTTTTATGAAAGCATCAATTTATTATTATATTCCATCCCTAAGTTTCCACATGCTCCTTAGCTTCACATATTTTTTCACGTTGAGATCTGTGACCATAATGTTTTGGCCACCTGGGATGAGTTCAACTGTTTAAACCTAATCAAGGACTATTTTATCTACAGTAAATGTTAAATTACATCCTTCGGCTTTTTTGAAGATAAAAAAAATAAAAATTACGACTAAGGTTTTTAAGGATCTTGTATTCAGTTGGATCAATATCTTCTAAATCACTTAAAACCAATTATTATTCTAATAAGTTAAAGAAAATAAATACTTAGGAGTTATTTGAGTATTCCTTTGGTTAAGTCTAAATTCATATTGATTTTATCAACTATACCCTTAGCTATTAGTCTTCCTGCATACTCGAAATTCATCAAATAATTTGGTACAAGGCAACTGTTAACACTTGGTTGAACTGTTACACCATTTGCACTGTAACTAAATAGACCTTTGTCAATGTTCATCAAATCCTTAATTGTGACATTTATCCAATCTAAAGTAGGACCATTTCCTTCATCTAAACCCTAAAATTTATAATTTAATATATTATATATACATCTTCTCTTAAAATAGTAACCTCGAAATTAGTCTTTACGATTCTAGGTCCGCTTAGTTTTATCATAGTCTAAAGAGTGTCATTCCATTCTTATCCTTTAGTGATATTCATGTGAATATCTATTTGATTGAGCACTCCTCCTCGTTTTGCCTCGTATTTTGCATGAGCACTTAATTAGTTTTACTTCATTTCAAGATCAAGAGAATTAAAACTTTTTTAATCCTTTATTGTTAGTTTCATAAATTGCATCCATCTCTTTTTTTATGGTATAAATTCATTGCTTAAGAAATAAGAAATAAGGTTGACCATTTTGTCCCTAATTATATTGAAAAGTTCCTTAAATGTCAGATCTTCATTCTATCTCAATTTGGTGAACATAGGGACAGTCGAGTTTTTATTAACGCTAACGTTTTTCATACACTCAATATCCAATTCTTAACTAGCAAGATTGGAAAGGGAAGATATTTATGTTGTGATTTATCTCTCTTTACTTTCATCATCTTATTCATAAAGAAAACTGTAAAGAACTAAAAATGATTTTAAAGGGTAATTGAAATTTCTGTATGAGTATGGGGTGCCTTGAGAAGTGTTCCAAGCAAATGCTAATGCGGTATATATGTACTCTAAAATGTCATTAAAGAAACCTATAAGATGCTTGTCCTCTTTAAGCCATGCATTTGCAAGAGTTTCTAAGAATTTCTTTCTCCTTGCTTTCTTGGCTTCTTTTAACCAAGCCTTTGCCTTCTCTTTTCCTCCTTCCTCACCTTCCATGGCAACCATTTTATTGTACTCACTCAAGAGAATTTTTTTTTCCTCATTATAAGTTATATCAGAGAGCTTAATGAGATCTTTTAGACTTCTCCTGAAATAATACAAATCCTATTCAAAGAAAGATTCTGTTTTGAATAATAAATCTTCAAATTGATAAAAGTGCTCTGTAACATTTTAACTGACTTAATTCAAGTTATCTAAGTTATTTTGGAGTTTTATTTTGGTTTTGAATGCAATCAATTCACTTAAATGTTTTTTGACTTGGTCACGGAAAAACTTACAAGTATTGGAAAGGAAAGCTTTTGAAAAGTTTACGAAATTATTTTGTTTTTTGCTAAATTATTTAACCAAGTTCCAGTATTCACTTTCTCGAAGTCGGCTTTTCGAATCTTACATACCGTAACTTATTATTTCTGAAAGGAATTCAAAACTCATTTCATTTTCGGGTTTAATTATAATTGGGAAACTACGGGTGGAGAATTTCTTTTTATCAGATTCAAAACTAATTAGTTTGAAATACCTGTTCATGCATTTATTCAATTTTTAAAATGCAAATGGAGTATATTCTTAATCATCATTACTGGCATTTTTCTTCTCCTAATTAAGATATTTTGAATAAAGGGCATTGATTTGTATCATACTTATCTCATTATAACCTTTGAATACAGCAGAAAATTTAAAATCTTAGAAAATGGTCAATTGTTTAAAGGAAACGGGGACATTCAGATATTCTTTTTCATCTATGTTAATGGTTATATCATCCTTTTATAGAGGATAGTTGAATAAAATTAATTAACTTAGATTAAAATGTTTATCCATACAATATTCAAGGATATCAAAATAGACAGCAGTCTTGAGCAATTTATTGTCTCTTTTATTTGTTATAATTCCTCCCTTGTTATAAGAAGTGTCAAATATTTCTTTTTCAATCAATTGACTTTCAAATCCGACTTTAGGTAAAATATTGGAAACCATTAAATATTGTATGCAATCAATAAATTTATAAGCATTGAAAGGGTTAAGCAGCATTATATCAAGTAGATGCTTAAATGGTGTATTTTTATACTCTAACTAAGCAGAATCCTTGATCTTAAATACATGAGCCAATAAAACAAATTTTTAAATGAATTCATCATCGAAGGTGGGAACTAGCTGAGCCAAATTGTTGGGTTTGTCTAAATTTTATTCAAGTTCAGGATTCCTAAGCAAATGCCTGGTTAGGTAGTCCTCTGTTATATTATCAGTATAAACAGAGTCTAGATCAAATCTTGCTTGATCGTCATCGCTAAAGAAGGGATCCTCCACCTCATTGTAGTTAGAGATGTTATCGTGTTGAACGACATTCTTTTAGCACTCATCATCGCTTACCCAATCATCATTATCATATGAACTAGTCTTCTTTTACCTTCCTTACCTCTTTTATGCTTTCAAAACTTATTCTTAGATTTCTCGTGGCAGGGATGATATTATACTTTCTTCGAGTTGTAATAAAAAGAGTTCCTTTTCTTGATTGTTTACACAGTGAAGGATTCTTTAAATTCCATCAGAGTTTACATATTCTTTGATTTTTCTGAATATTAACTCGGGATTCTGGCCACAAGCTTTTTCTAACAAATAATTTTCGTTTAAAAATAAAAAGACTAGTTTTTCTTTTTTTATTATATGCTAACGGGCCTCCACGATCATTCTCATTCTTTACTAATTATTTGCATTCTTGAATTTTTCGATATCTATTCCATATTTCTCAGCCTCCGATTCATCTATCTATTATTCATTAGTGTTAGACGTAGCCTGGTAATTTGCTTTACCCTGATGTTTAACTTTTTTACTGAATGAAATACGCCAAAAATCTTCTTCTAAAATTTCTTCTAGATCTGAGTCCTCCATGTATTATTCTTTTTTGTATGGAACTATCTCAAAGTAATCCTATTTAAGTTATTTTGGTTATTTTAGTGCATGATCCTCTTTATGGCCTTAATGATATATATGTGATGAATGAGATTCTGGAGCTTAATTTGGATTTTAAGGTTTATCTTTCCTGTAAAGATATTTAAGAAATTCGGTAAGATTTTGGTGAGCACTAACGTATTTTTAATTATCATGAGCTGAACTTAAAATTTAATTCTATAAAATCTCTATTTCATGCTAATAGAAACCGGATTTGTAAAATTGATCATTTCCAAAGAAATAATGTCTAATAAATTTATAGAAGGTTGAATTATGCTCTATATTTTTGAATTATTATTCAGATTTTTTTGAGGCTAAAAAGCCTTTTATACTAATTTATTTATCAATTTACTTAAGTTTATTGTTTCTTGAGTACATGATAGATGCTACATCCTTAAGCACACCTTCATCTTAAAATATGTGGGCCAAATATTTTTAACTTTCTAATGTCTCTTAAGAAGATTTGTGTTAACTTTCCGACATCAAACTACTTTAGCCTTCGTATTTGCAATATAGTATTTTTGCTAAGTTTTGTTTAGAATTAACCTATATTGTGGAATATAGAGTTTAAAAGTCAATTACATTTAATTTTTCCAAGATTTCCCTGTTTTCTTTTTCAAAAAATTAAACAAAATTTTTATTAAGGAAATATTATATATAGTGGATAGTGTATTTATCATTCCATTGTTCCTTTGTTATCAATGTATTGAAATTTTTCTTCATAAGTTCCTTGAGACTTAATGAAAGAATTTCTGTTACATTTAGAGAATTAAGGAGGTCAAGTTCTTGTAATGTGTTTGCTTTTTTGAAAAGAACCAGAGCAAATGATTGTACCTATTTAATTCTGTCTTCAGTTAGGTTTTGAACTTTATGTCTTAGAAGAGATTCAACTATGTGAGATAGAGAGCAAAATACAACAAGATTAGTTTCTTTACTCAAGAAATCAGTTCTTTCGGCTAATTTTTTCATCCATATTAAAGCTCTATCAAAAATTTGCCTCGTGTAATACCAACTTGATAAAATATACTTATTCTTAGATTCTTCAAAAAAGCAATAGGAGATATCCGTAAATATGTCTACAAAAATATCAAGTTCCTGGTGTGTAAAGACGGATATAATTAGGATGTAATCTAAGAATCCGAGTTCATAGTTATCAGTTTTAAGTAATCCTATCTTAGGACAAGCGAGTTTCTTTTCAAGTATATAAGGTATAATAAGTGGGTATTTTTGGACCAAACTAGTTAGACTCTTAATTATGAAAGAAAATCCTAAAATGAACTTTTATTCTTTTATGTTGTCGTCTACATGTTCATTTTTTTCAGAGAATGCTTTAGCTTGCTCATAGCAGGTGATAACTCTATTTTTCAGTGCATCCATAAGACTATCGATCCAATAACGCTGACTCGAAGAGAGTTGAAGAATTTTAGTAGAAATAATCGAATATTTGTCTAATTCCTTTAGCTTCAACTTATCGAGGGGGTAGTTGATGTTTAGATCCTTTATTGGTTAGATTCTCTTCTTCTTTTTCTTTTTCGATTCTATCATTTATTAATCTCCTTGTTGTTCTTACTTTAATTTTTCTTCTACCATTTCCCCCTCTTAACCTTATTCACCCTCTTTTAAAACTGCCTCCTATTCAACTGCTTCTTTCTAAGCTCCTTCAACTTCTTCTTAGTTAACCTGCTTTTACTCTACTTCTTTAACTTTTTATACCTCCTATTGCTCCTCTTTTTTTCCTGCAACTTCAACTTCTTCCTCCTCTTCGCCTTCATTTTTTTTTCTTTTTTTCATCTTTTCAGTCTCTGTTTCAATAAGTTTTTTCAAAGATTCAGGATCTTCATCAAAGCTTTCGATAAGAGTTTCTAAACAAGTATAAATTGCTTATGGATTTTCAAACATATCATGTTTAATGTAGGTAGAAAGCTCTTAGTGAGTAAATGTCCATCTGTAACGTTTCTGAATTGGGTCAAAAATATCTCCCTTAATTCTAATTTCATAGTTACTCTGAAGGAAATTTTATTTTTAATACACAAATAAAACATCAATTATCCTTATAATATTAAGCCATAAAGAAGAATAACATTTATAAAAAACCTTTTTACAAAAACATTTGATTTGTAACAATTTAAATACTGTCTCAATTGTTTTATCCCAATGACACTTCTGTATTATTCCGAAATCTTTCAACTTATTTATACAAATATTCAACAAAAGTACTACTGATCCTAATGTTTCCGATAAAATCTAATCTTTATTTTGAATTACTGAATTGAAAAATCCAGATGTATTGGCAAAATAGGCAATCGAGTTTATGAGCTAAAGAACATAAGGAATTATTTCTGAGTACTTTCTTACTTCTGTAGGTAGTATTTTAATGAATCTATCATTTATGACCTCACCAAGTTATTTTAACAATTTTAAAGAAGTCGAAAAATGACTAGGAATATTGCTTGGGGTCTTATCAAAGTGCAGACTATTAATTTCAAAATATTACAAATATTAGGAATAATCACTGAGATACAATCTATTGAGAAAAGGTTTTTCAATTTGATATACCCATTATTTACCAATTTTATGTATAAAAGTAAAGAAAAAGTTGATCAAAATAGGTTAATTCAAAGGTGGGTAGTTTTAAACATCATTTTTTAATTTTTTAACAAAGGAACAAACGTTATTGGCGTATTATAAATTATTGGGAAGAAAGTTAAAAACATTTTAGAGATGATTTAATAGATAAGAACATTTTTCACTCTTCTCATCGAACTAGGGATAGGTCTGTCTAAAAACTGTTGATAAAACACCTACTATATCTTAAGTTACTTAAGCCTATATTAACTTCTCTTTTCCTTTCCCAACCCATTTTGTTTAATTACAAATGATATCCACAAAATTTTGAATAGATTGGTCAGTAAAAATTATGCCTGATTAAACTATTTCCTAGAATATTATGCCCATAATACCGTCAACCATTTGGCATAATCTATTTATACCGCTTCCATTCGCCACTTGGCAACTATTCAGTCTTTAAGATAGATTGTCTCTGAAATATTAGCTTGCATCGACAGGAATCTGACGTATTTTATCCTCTAGTCTAATAATTGACTCGGATTTTTTCATTATTTGATGGTATAAGCTTTAAAAGAAAAGACTACCATGAGTGAATATATTAATGCTCTGCGCATCATTCTATATGAATAAGAGTTCTATACAAATTAATTCGTGATTAATTTTTAAGAAACTCTAAAGACTCTTTGCAAATCTTTCTTGATATAAGTCAAGGATCATCTTCAAACTAAAGTGGTAATCAAAGACATGCCCATTATTCTCTACGATTTTGCTAGAGAAAAGGGCTTTATTGAAATTATTCTTATAGTGGATTAGGACCGAACTAATAGTGTGCATTAGGAATTTTTCTGTTGATTATAATTCCTCTATACTTTTTTTGTCTAATTCGCAATTAAAATAAATTTTATATTTTTGGAAACTACTATGACAAGATCTGAGGAAAGAACTCATTTTTTCAAGGTAAGAATAATGAATAATCGGGGAATACTTGTTTTTAAAGCATTTTCTTATTTCATTATCGGCTACCACACCTTAAATGAACGTTTTAAAAACATTTTCTAGACTTGAGTGATCTATTTTATCGGGAATTAAATCGAGACAAGTCTAAGCTACATTTTAAAGAATTTTATCTACTAAATGCATTAGCCTATGATGTCCAAAAACCATATTAAGACGGTGAGGTAGTCCAAGTAGGAATTTTCCTGACTCCTTCATTCTTTATCCTAAAAAGTCTTTGGAAAGGAAGAATTTGGACAAATAGAATAATGATTATTTATTATCATCATAGAACAGTTGGTTCATATCACAGATGACTTTACTCAAAAAATTTTCATGTACTTTCTTACTCACACTGTCGAAATCCATTAATATTTTACTGATATTGTATTTAAGTTTTTCTTGAAAAATCCTTTGGTAATTTTTTGCATAGAATTCTGAAATTTTTTCCAAACTTGAAATGTAATGATCATCCACGAATAAATTTTCAACAGAAATATCGGTTAATTTTAATTGATTTTTCAAGAACAAATACATAAACTCGAATTAAGCATTTTATTTTAATGTGGTTGCTATCTTGTCTCTTGAGACACCTTCAGGTTTGAAATTAAATATTGTTTGACTCTAAAGACTTGAATTAAATTTAACATTGAAATTCTTATAATTTTTTTAAAGATCAGCCATTTCAAATTAAGCATACTTCATATTCCCCATTTCTGCATCGCCACATATCAAACTTGAAATATTTTATATTATTTTAGTAAGGAGAGGTATTTCAGGCTAGGTGGGTTTTTTTTGGGTGATATTGAATGACTCTTTGCACTAATCGATGCTCTAGGTGAGTAAGGGTGAGTTAGAACTTTGGCAAGGATGAATTATATAGAGTATTTTTTCCAATATTAGGTCAATATCCTCATCATAAAAAGTCGCTTTTCCTAATTCTTTAAATTTAAATAATTGAGTCAGAACTCGACTTATAAAAAGTTCTGATTTAAGAGCCTGGAAGCAAAGTATGCTACTAAAATACTTTTAACTGTATATATTATCTTTAGCTGGATGTTGAATTATTTCTTGGTATAAAATTTAGTCCTTTACAATCACTTGGTCAATAAAATAATTGATGAAAAATTTTAAACTCCTAAAACAATTTTTGCGCTCTTTTTCATAGTATAAATTGTTAAATTTTGTTTCATCTTCATCTCCAAATTAATTTTCATTGGCGAAGTATTTCTCTACGTTATAGACATCGAATAGGGTCAAACCCATTGCTACTAGATGTCTAGTCCTTTCGATCACCTAATATTCGACCGAATCGATATCATTTAGGTTTTTAGTTTCAAATAATTCGACATACTTCTCTAACATAGTATATAGATTTCTGCAATTATTAGTTTGATATTCGAAGTTATTATCGTAAATTACATTTGTGATGAGCTCGACTGCAGTATGGAATATTGCTTGTTGCTCAAGTAAAAAGTTTAATGATAAAGAACAAATTGAAAGGATTGCAAAATTGCCAACTGCCTTGTTCCCATTTGCATAAG
>Ga0194132_10011124_pt1 | contig 11710 bp, 9 predicted proteins | sample TA2KigOf80mmetaG_FD_148612 | JGI IMG/M metagenome (GOLD analysis project Ga0194132, IMG submission 148612) | Freshwater microbial communities from Lake Tanganyika, Tanzania - TA2015054 Kigoma Offshore 80m | ecosystem: Environmental > Aquatic > Freshwater > Lake | place: Tanzania: Lake Tanganyika... | reverse complement strand
TACGCCGGACATGAGACAACGACGCGTGTGCATCTAATCCCGCGCCTTGGCCACATCAAGCTCTCTAAGTTAGAGCCGGCAGACATAGACAAGGCATACGCCGCGATGCTTGCCGAGGGGACGTCCCCAAGTATGATCCAGCACGCCCATCTTCGACTCTCCAAGGCGCTGAATGATGCACTCCGCCGCAAGCTTATCTACCGCAATCCCTGCCAGATCGTGACGCCGCCGAGAGTCACGCGGAAGGAACTCCGCCCACCCGACGCCGATGCCATCCACCGGATCCTTGAGGCAGCGAAGGGCAAAGAGTATTACGAGCTATTCTTTATCGCCTTCCATACCGGCCTTCGGAGAAATGAGACGTTGGCCTTGCAGTGGAGAGACGTAGACCTGGACATGGGCACGATCTCAGTGAATCGGAACATTTATCATGCAAAGGGTAGCCAGACTCATTATCACGAACCCAAGACCGCCAAGGGTCGGCGCTTAGTCAGCCTCACGCCATCTTCGATCCTCGTGCTCCGGGCCTTGCGTGAGCGCCAGCAGGCCGACGCCGCGACCTTTAGCTATCAGGTCACCGATGACAGTCCCGTCTTTCGCTATCGCGACGGCCTACGGATGTTGCCCCGCGCCGTAAGTGGTGCGTTCAAGAAGCTCGTCCGCAAGCTCGGCATGGACGGCTTCAACTTCCATACGACGCGCCATGCCCACGCTACTCTGATGCTCCGGCAAGGCGTCCACCCGTCCATCGTGCAGTCCCGCCTCGGCCACAGCCGCGTGTCAACGACGTTGGATATCTATTCCCATATCCTGCCCGGCCTGCAAGAGGCCGCCGCCCTACGCTTCGAGGAAGGCCTGATGGCAGCGAAGAAGCCTGAGCAAGCCAAAGAGCCGGTAACAGGGTGAATGGGTACAAAAACGGGTACACAGCCGCAAGATCAAAAGGCCCTGGGAACCACCACCAGGGCCTTTTCACCCTGTTAGGAAGTGGTGGGCAGTAGTGGATTTGAACCACTGACCCCCCGCGTGTGAAACGGGTGCTCTAACCCCTGAGCTAACCGCCCTGGCCTACGAGTCCGAGAAGAGGAATAAGGAGTGCCAACGATAGGTTTCGAACCTATGACCTAGCGCTTATGAAGCGCCCGCTCTGCCACTGAGCTACGTTGGCACTGGATGCGGGCGACCTGACGCCAGCCCACAATCGGAAAATATAGCACAGCCAGGAGGAGAGGGCAACGAAAATCGGCGTGACAACAGGAGTGGGAAAGGGGCGGATCGGTCAGAAGACCATGTAGGAGCCGCCGTTGGCGTGAAAGGTCTGCCCCGCCATGGCGATGCCTGGCTCCGTTGCGGCAAAGGCGACGACGCCGGCCACTTCCTCCGGCCGCTGGGCGCGCATGTAGGGCGAGCCGCGCACCTCGGCTGCGAAGGCCTCTTCCTCTGGGCCGGACTCCTGCCCCATGTTGGTGATAATGCGCCCGGGGGCTACGACGGTCACGATGATGCCGTAGGGAGCGACCTCCCAGGCAAGGACCTTGCTGAAGATGTTGACGCCGGCCTTGGTGGCCGCGTAGACGCCGAGACCCTTGATGGGCTGGACGGCCGCTCCGGAGGCGATGTTGACGATGCGGCCGCTCCGCTGGCGCCGCATCACGGGGATGACGGCCTGGCAGGCGAGGAAGGTGCCGCGAAGGTTCACGTTGACGAGCCGATCGAAGGTCTCATCCTTTACCTCTTCGACGCGCTCGCGGGCGACGATGCCGGCGATGTTGGCGAGGATGTCAATGCGGCCCCAGGAGGAGACGACGCTCTTCACCATTGCCTCGACGCTCGCGCGGCTCGTGACGTCGGTCTGCACAAAGAGGGCTTCGCGGCCCGTCTCGCGCGCGATGGCCTCTGCGGCCTTCTTGCCCCAGTCGTCGCGGATATCGGCGATAGCGATGGCTATGCCCTTCCTGGCGAGGGCGAGAGCGGCGGCGCGGCCGAGGCCCCAGGGGCGGGCCGCCCCGGTGACGATGGCGACAGTTCTCTCCTGCGGCATGCGAGGGACTATATGGATATACGGCAGGGCGGTCAACCGTTGTTCATCCCGTAGGGAGGCGTGAGACAGGCTTCTTGAGGCTGGATTCCCCCTGTGCTACACTTCGTTACCGCATTCACAATGCCTTGGTGAGGACAGCTTTTGTGAACGCTCTCTACATCACATCGCTGACGAAGGGCGCCGGGAAGACCGCCATCGCGGCATCGCTGGTGGCTCTTTTCAAGGAGCGAGGCAAGGCCGCTGGGTACATCAAGCCTGTGGCCGCCTTCGCCGATGCCGTCCCTGCCGGCTATACCGATGGCGACGCCGCCTTCTGCAAGCAGGCGCTGGGCCTGGCGGAGCCGGCGGCGGTTATGGCGCCTGCCGCCGTAACGGTCAAGTCGCTGGCGGGCGGCTTGGGCGCAGAGCTTTCGACGACTGTGCGCAAGCGGTTGGCCGACCTGAGCAAAGGCAAAGAGACCATCGTTGTGGAGGGCTTGCCTACCGCCGAAGAGACGGCCACGGCATCGAAGGAGCTTGCGGCAGTGTGCGAGGCGAAGGTCGTCGCCGTTGTGGCTGGAGAGCGCGGGATGGCGATGGATGGCGTCGTTGCGCTCAAGGCGCAGTTCGGCGAGCGATTCCTCGGCGTGATCCTCAACGGCGTGCCGGAGCTGAACATGCGCTCGGTGCGGGAGGAGATCGCGCCTGCGCTCGCGGCGAAGGGCGTGCGCGTCCTCGGCGTCATCCCGCAGGACCGCTTGCTCCTCAGCCTCTCCGTGGCCGATTACACGCAGCTCCTGGGCGGGCGCGTAGTGACCAGCGATGAGAAGATCAACGAGCTTGTTGAGCACATCATCCTCGGCGCGAACGTCGTTGATTCGAGCGAGTTCTACTATGAGCGGATGAGCGGCAAGGCGCTGGTGACCCGGGCGGACCGGCCCGATCTGCAATGGAATGTCCTGGGGGAAAAGACCAAATGTCTTATCCTCACGGGCGGGAAGGATCCGATCCCGTACGTGACCGACCGTGCGGCGGAGGCGGGCGTGCCCGTGGTAATTGTGGCGAAGAGCACGCTGGACACGGTGGCGGCGATGGAATCGTTCGTCACGAAAGCAACTTTCCACTATCCGCAGAAACTCGCCCGCGCGAAGGATCTCCTGAAGTCGCACGCCGATCTCCACGCGCTCGGCGTATAGCTCGCCGCGCGGAATCTCCCGCGCGCTGCGCGCGGTCGCACAGGCCCGCTTGCCGCGATCTTCGCCGCGCGAATTTGTTCGCAGCTATTGCATCCCTGTGGAGATTTGCTACTATTAGTTTTGTAAACCACTCTACTTGGGAGGCGGGTGAGATTGGAAACGCTAGGTGTTCACGTGCTGGTCGAGTGCAAAAACTGCGATCCGGCAAAATTGAATGACCTTACGTTTGTAAGGGACACGCTGCTCGGAGCCGCCGGAGATTTGGGCGTCCACATCCTGGGCGACAAATTCCATAAGTTTTCCCCCCAGGGCGTCACCGGCATCGTCGCCATTTCCGAATCTCACTTCAGCATCCATACCTGGCCCGAATACGGCTACGCCGCGCTTGACGTCTTCACCTGCGGCGACTTCAATCCCCGCAAGGCCGCCGACTACATCTTGAAGAGGCTCGGGGCCAAAGACTCGGAGATCAAAGAGATCAAGCGGGGATTCGTCCCCGTCGCCGCTCTCCGCTAGGCCGCGATGACCTCCGGCAGCGGCGAGTGGTACACCGAGCGGGTCAGCCCGACCCTCATCCAGCAGTTCAAGCTGCGCGCGCGCTTGTTCAAGGGCGCATCCAAGTTCCAGCCCATCGAGATCGTGGAGACGGAGCCGATGGGGCGCACCCTCCTCCTTGAGGAGAAGACCCAATCGGCGGAGAGCGACGAGTTCATCTACCACGAGGCGCTGGTCCACCCCGCGCTGATCATGCATCCGAATCCGCGCCGCGTCTTCATCGGCGGCGGCGGCGAGGGCGCCACGCTGCGGGACGTGCTGCTGCACAAGAGGGTGGAGCGGTGCGTGATGGTGGATATTGACGGCGAGCTGATGGAGATCTGCAAGCGCTACCTGCCGTCGTGGCACGAGGGGGCGTTCGAGAATCCACGGGCCGAGGTCATCGCGGGAGACGCCCTGGCCTACCTGCGCCGCACCAAGGAAACGTTTGACGTCATCATCATGGATATCAACGACCCGCTGGAAGGCGGGCCGGGCGTCCTGCTCTACACCGCCGATTTCTATCGTATGCTGCTGAAGCGGCTGAAGCCCGGCGGCATCATCGTCACCCAGGCCGGCCCTGCGAGTTACGGCACCGCTGGGCTGCACAGCGCCATCTGCAACACCGTCCGCAAAGGGACCGGCAAGGTCTTCCCCTATACGGTCAACATGGTCTCCTTCGCCAGCGATTGGGGCTATGCGATGTCCGGCCCCGGGGCGAAGCCGCTCTCGCTGACGGCGGCGGAGATAGACCGGCGCATCAAGCGCCGCCTCTCCCGCCCGCTGCGCTACTACGACGGGCAGGCGCACATCGGCATGTTCAACCTGCCGAAGTGGCTGCGGGAGAAGATCGCCCGGGAGAGGCGCACGATCACGAAGGACCGCCAGGTCTACCTCGAGGCGTAGCGGCCTGTAGCTCTCTCAGGGGTACAATAGTCTCATGTCACGCCGCCGACCTCCATTCCGAGGGCCGCCGCAGCGCCTTGAGCGCCCCTCACTTAGGGCCGAGCGGGGGCCCGGGAGCGAAACGGCGTGGCGTGGCGAGACGGCGCGCTGGTATGACAGCCTCTCCGGCGAGCGCGGCAGCGACTACCACCAGAAGGTCGTCTTTCCCGGGGTGCTACGCCTCTTGGGCGCAGTCGCAGGCCGTCGCGTTCTCGATGTAGCCTGCGGGCAGGGGGCCTTCGCGCGGATGCTGGTGCAAGGGGGCGCGCGCGTCACGGGCGTGGACGCCTCGCGGGAGCTTATCGAGCGCGCGAAGCGGCAATCGCCCAGGGAGATCACCTACGTCACTGGCGATGCGACGCGCCTGCAAGGGCTGGTGCAAGGGCCCTTCGATGCCGCGGTCTGCATCCTGGCGGTGCAGAACATCGACCCCGTGGAGCTCGTCTTCGCCGGGTGCGCGAAGCTCCTCGCGCCGAAGGGACGCCTGGTGGTGGTGATGAACCACCCGGCCTTCCGCGCGCCCAGGCAGAGCGGCTGGGGCTGGGACGAGCAGCGCAAGCTCCAGTACCGCCGCGTGGATGGCTATCTGACGCCGAACAAGATCCCGATCCAAGTCCATCCCGGCGCTCAGCCCGGGCTGGTGGCCTGGAGCTTCCACCGCCCGCTCCAGGCCTATGTGAGCGTCCTCGCTGCGGCCGGCTTTGCCGTTGACGCGCTGGAGGAGTGGGCCTCCCACCGGGAGAGCCAGCCTGGGCCGCGGGCGAAGGCGGAAGACCGGGCCAGGGATGAGATCCCGCTCTTCCTGGCGATGCGGGCCGTGCTGCTTTTGTAGGCGGCCATCGCGCCCGCCGAGCCGGACGACCGGTTGCGCCTGAGACTGAGATATACTTTCTTTCCCTATGGCCGATTTTCTCCAGGGCTTGAATCCCGCCCAGCGTGAAGCCGTCGAGTCTATTGACGGGCCGGTGCTCGTCGTCGCCGGGCCGGGCAGCGGCAAGACGCGCGTCATCGTCCACCGCATCGCCTACCTCATCAAGACGTGTGGCGTGCGCCCCTACCGCATCATGGCCGTGACCTTCACCAACAAGGCGGCTTGCGAGATGGTGGAGCGCGTTGACCGCCTGGTAGGGGAATCGGCCAAGGGGCTGACCATCGGCACCTTTCACGCCATCAGCGCCCGCATCCTCCGCATCGAGGCTGAAGCGGCGGGCCTGGAGCAGAACTTCGTCATCTACGATGAGGACGACCAGAGCGCCCTCATCAAGCGGGCGATGCAGGAGCTGAACCTGGACCCGAAGAAGTTCGGCCCGGGGGCGATCAAGCACACGATCTCGGCGGCGAAGGCGAAGCTCGTGACGCCGGGGGCCTTCGCCCAGAGCGTCGCGGGCTACTTTGATGAGGTGGTGGCGCGGGTCTACGAGCGCTATGAGGGCCTCCTGCGCCAGTGCAATGCCATGGACTTCGACGACCTCATCACGCGCCTCGTGCATCTTTTGGAGAAGAACCACGATCTGCTCGAGAAGTACCAAGAGCGCTACGTCCACGTGCTGGTGGACGAGTTCCAGGACACGAACGCCGCGCAGTACCGCCTCGCGCGACTCATCGCGGGCCGCCATCGCAACCTGTGCGTCGTCGGCGATCCCGACCAGTCCATCTATTCCTGGCGGCAGGCCGACCTGACGAACATCTTGAACTTCGAGCGCGACTTCCCCGGGGCCAAGGTCGTGAAGCTGGAGCAGAACTACCGCTCGACCCAGACCATCGTGGAGGCGGCGGCGAAGGTCATCGCGCTGAATAAGGCGCGGAAGGCCAAGGAGCTGTGGACGGACAATAGCACGGGCGTGCCCATCACGGTGATTGATGCGCTGGACGAGCAGGACGAGGCGCAGACGGTGGTGGGCGAGATCGACACGCTGGTGAAGCGGGAGCGCATCCGCTACGGCGATTGCGCCGTCCTCTACCGCACCAACGCCCAGTCGCGACCTCTGGAAGAGGCCTTCGTCCGCTACGGACTTCCCTACCGGCTCGTGGGCGCCACGCGCTTCTACGAGCGGCGCGAGGTGAAGGACGTCCTGGCCTACATGCGCCTGATCCACAATCCTTTCGACGATGTGAGTCTTCTGCGCATCGTCAATGTCCCCTCGCGAGGGATCGGCCAGCGGAGCCTGGATGAGCTGGCGCGCTGGGCCGGGCAGCAGCAGGTGCCGCTCTATACGGCGATCCAGCTGCTGGCGCAGCCCGAAGAGGGCGCGGCGAGCGGGCTGCCCGACCTGGGGGCGCGGGCCGTGAAGTCGCTGACGACCTTTGTGACGCTGATTGACGAATTGGGCGCGGAGAGCCGCGAGGTCAGCGTCGCGCGCTTCGTTGACCGGGTGCTGGAGCGCACCGGCTACCGCGATTCGCTCCTGGCGAGCGACGAGCGCGGGGACGAGCGGCTGGAGAACGTGGGCGAATTGAAGACGGCGGCCGACCAGCTTGTCTACACCGGGGAGAGCGACCAGCTCGGTCAGTTCCTCGAAAATGTCGCCCTCGTCTCCGATCTCGATAATCTGGACCAGCGGGCCAACGCCGCGAACCTCATCACCCTGCACCAGGCAAAGGGTCTCGAATTCCCCGTCGTCTTCATCGTCGGCCTTGAGGAGGGCGTCCTGCCGCACATCCGCTCCTTCGAAGACCCGGCCCAGATGGAGGAGGAGCGCCGCCTCTGCTATGTGGGCATGACGCGCGCCCAGAACCGCCTCTATCTCCTGCGGGCCTACCGCCGCGCCGCCATGGGGATGCGCAGCAACAACCCGGCCTCGCGGTTCTTGAGCGACATCCCGGCGAAGCTGACCGCCAACCCGCGCAGGCACAGAGAGCAGCGCAGCTACGTCTCGCCCTCGACGGCGTCGGTCTCCGCGGGCCGCGCGCCCGAGGGAGCGGCGTTGCTCCCTTCCTATATGAAGCCTGCCGAGCCAAAGCAGCCCGTGGCGATCGCCTTCCGCGCCGGAGAGCGCGTCCGGCACAGCGGTTTCGGCGAAGGCGTCGTCGTCTCCTGCGTCCCGGATGGGAGCGACCAGGTGGTGACGGTGGCCTTCCGGGGGAATACGGGCGTGAAGCGTTTATTGCACAGCCTGGCGAATCTGCAACGGTTGGAGGGCTAGATGAAGGTTCTCGGCATCGAAACATCGTGCGACGAAACATCGGCGGCCGTCATCGAAGACGGCTCCCGCATCCTCTCCAATGTGATCTCCTCCCAGGTGGAGATCCACGCGCGCTATGGCGGCATCGTGCCGGAGATCGCCTCGCGCCAGCACGTTCTGCAGATCGTCCCCATCGTGCGCGAGGCGATGGCGCGGGCGAAGGCCGATTGGGACGATATCGGCGCCATCGCCGTCACCTCCGGCCCCGGCCTCGCCGGCGCGCTCCTGGTGGGCGTGAACTATGGGAAGGCGCTGGCCCTCGGCAAGGGGAAGCCCCTGGCGGGCGTGAATCACCTGGAGGCGCACATCTATGCCAACTGGCTCGGACTCAACGGCGAGCCGGGAAAGCCGCCGGAGCTGCCGAGCCTCTGCCTCATCGTCTCCGGCGGGCACACGGACCTGGTGCTGGTGCGCGGCCACGGCGACTACGTTTTAGTGGGACGCACGCGCGACGATGCCGCGGGCGAGGCCTTCGATAAAGCTGCGCGCATCCTCGGCCTCGGCTATCCGGGCGGGCCCGCCATCCAGAAGATCGCGGAAGAGGCCAAGGGCCCCGTGGAGCTGCCGCGCGCCTGGCTGAGAGGCTCCCACGATTTCAGCTTCAGCGGCCTCAAGACGGCCACGCTTCACCTGGCGCAGGAGCTGGGCCTCTATCCGCCGCCTGAGGGAGAAGAGGCGAAGGGCTTGCTCCGGGCGAAGGTGGCGGATGTGGCGGCGGGCCTCCAGGAGGCCGTGGTGGATGTGCTGGTGACCAAGGCGGTGGAGGCGGCGAAGGCCTATCGCGTGAGGTCTGTGATGCTGGCGGGAGGCGTCGCGGCGAACAAGCCGCTGCGCCAGCGCCTGACCGAGCGCTCCCCGGTGCCCGTGACGATCCCGCCCTTCGTTCTCTGCACGGACAATGCCGCGATGGTGGCGGCAAGCGGCTATTACTCGCTGATGCGCGGCAAGCAGGCCGGCCTGGACCTGGACGTTTCGCCCAACATGCCCCTTGTGGCGGCGCGTTAGGCGGGCGCGGCGAAGGCGCACCCCCGGCAGCGGAGGGCGAAGCAGCGCGACTTATAGAGGCCGATGAGCCCCTGATGGCGCCGCGCCGTGGTGACGATGGTGCGCGCCCGGCCCGGGAGCAGCAGGGCCTCCATCCGCTCCGTGATGTGGTTCTCCGCCAGAGGCGGGTGCATCCCGTAGAGGCGGCGGCATTGTTCTGCGAGCGATGCATCCGCTCTTCTGTGCGCCAGCGCGCTGAAGAAGGGAAGGACGATATTGACGACGATCTCGGCGGCCCGCGCCTTCCCCAGGAGCGTGGGGCTTTCGGCGCATGGCGCGCCGAGATCGGCATGCCGCGCCCAGTAGCCCTCCGCTGTGACAGTGAGCGCGCGGGCGATGGACGATGCGGCGCCTTCCCGCGCCGCTGCTGAGAGGGCGACTTCGATTGTGGGGGAAAGGCCGCCCTCCAGATTTCCGGCGAGAAGCCGCGCAAGGGCTGCGATGCGCCTGGGCGGCGCATTCTCCGGGCGGACGCGGAAGGCGCGCCAGGGGAGCGCCGGCGCTGGGACGGCGGGCGCATGCGCGCGCCACAGCGCCTCAAGGCGCGTGGCGTAGGCATCGCCTTGGATGCCGCGCTGGGCTGGGAGCAGGCCCGCCGCGCCGAAGAGGAGCGCCTCGACTATCTCCAGGCGATCTGCCTGGGGCGAAGCGTAGGCGGCTGCTCGGAGCTGCGCGCGAGGCATCCGCTCCGCCAGGGCGCGGAATGCCTCGATATTTTTGGCGTAGCCGAGGGCTTCGCAGAGGGCGGTGTGCAGCGCCTCCTCCGCGCCCTGAGCGGCGATGGCGGCGGCGAGCGAGGAGGCCTTTGCCGCAAAACGGCCTTCGCCTTCGCGGTCAAGAAAGCCGCCGATCGCCGCGTCATCCCAGGCATCTGCGCTGTGGACGCACGGGCGCGCGTCGTCAGCGATGGGCAAGGGCGCGACGTCCGGAGAGATGTTCGGCCTGTAGGTGATAGCCTCGGCCGGAAGGTCGGTTCTACTCGAGCCGCCTTGCCAGAGGACGTGGAGGACGACTTTGCTATAGGCCGGGTCCCGATGATGGCCGTGCTGACGCCAGCCTGACGGGGCAAGGTGCAGCTCCACATCGCCGTGGAGGAGGCGGCCATCGGCCCGCTCGATAAGGGCCCCGAGGAAGTCAGGGCCGGAATCGGTGTTCGGCCAGCCGGGAAAGAGGACGCGGACCGGGCGGCCATCCGGCGTGGCCAGAGCCGACGCGCTCGGCTCCTGCCGCGCCCACTGCCGTTGCAGGCGGCGCTCGCTGGGAGTGTCAGCCTTTGGCATCGGGCGGCTCCGGCGGGGTCATGTCTAGGCGGGCCTGGTAAGCCTAAACCTATAACCTTCCGTCTTTCATTTTACTTGAAGGAACATCAAAGCGGGAACCACTGACCTTTGCAATGCTGGGTGACGCGTTCAATGGCTCGTCCTTTCATCTGTAGACTTTCACCCCATTATCCTCCCACAGTCTTTATAGGCTGTGTACGGGGATTGCCGTTGTTTCTATTGGCCTGATGGAGAGTTTGTAGAGTACTTTCCGCTTCGGTAGGTCCTAAAGAGGCTTGAAGCGAAAGCGGCGAACGCAAAATAGACCCGTTGTTTTGTATTGTTTTCGCTTTACCGTTGTGGTTGCTTTTACGCTTCGTGCTTCGTTTAACCCCGCGCTTTGTCCACGCTTTGTTTTGCGCTTTAGTAACGTTCCTGAAGCCCCTTCGCAACACTTCGTGCGTTTGGAGACCCGTACACGTTCGCCAGACATAGGGGAAATGTGATCGGTGCGCTACGAGTATCGCTTTGACAGCCAAAATGTGTCGTGGAAAGTCCTAAGATCCATTTGACATCTCAACGTAAAGCGTACGCGTTTGAGAGCAAAATAGACCTGTTGTTTGGCTTTTTATTTCGCTTCACCGTTGCGCTTTGCCTTTACGCTTCGTGCTGCGCTTTTCTTCGCGCTTTACCCACGCTTCGTTCTTTCGCTTTGGAGGCACGTTGTTGAGGTTGCCGTATTAGACACATTGGCGATATTAGGCCAGAAATCCGACTAAAACTTCCAGAGCATCTGATCCAGCCTATTGGCCGGGTCAATCCAAACTTTCCAATCGTGAAGGTCTGAGTGCGACTGTTTGATACCACCGATCCTGTTCTGAATTGGCCTATTGAATAACTTGTTTGTATCGGCAAGGGCTCGGCCTTCACCCCTCCGATATGGCAGTGATCCAGCGGTTTGGACAATGTCCCAGGGGACGTAGACATTGTTGACGGTCCAGACTCTCTTTAGGTTTGGGGTGTACTCAGTACGAATTGGAGTTCCTAAAAGGATCAAATGCGAAATGTTCAAGTCTAGCTCGGTAGCAAGCATTGCTACGTTACCACCGTGACTATGGCAAATCAGCTGTAGATACCCTCGAGGTTCTAGATGTCCATTTACCCAGTCGACCAAAGCCCGTGCGGCCCGTCTTCGATCTTTATCGTTGTTTGCACCTGGCCAACGAAAGTAATCCGGAGAGGTGTATAAGTTCCTAACCTGACTAGCAACCCCATTCATAAAAGAGGAGTTGGGCCTCCACCAATCTAAGTGCGCAGCTCCAGTACCGTGGACAACAGTAGTGATTGATTTGCGCTTTTGGGTATGACCTGCCCCCAGACTTTGTACCACTCGCTATGTTAGTCCGGCGGAACTGCTGAACGCCAGTCGTGGCAACATCGCCTCAGGCGCTGGCGGGCGGTAGCCGAGGGCGCTGTGGGGCCGGGCCTCGTTGTAGATTCGCCTCCACTGTCCGAGGAGCACCTCCACCT
>Ga0194132_10011123_pt1 | contig 11710 bp, 11 predicted proteins | sample TA2KigOf80mmetaG_FD_148612 | JGI IMG/M metagenome (GOLD analysis project Ga0194132, IMG submission 148612) | Freshwater microbial communities from Lake Tanganyika, Tanzania - TA2015054 Kigoma Offshore 80m | ecosystem: Environmental > Aquatic > Freshwater > Lake | place: Tanzania: Lake... | reverse complement strand
CCGCACCGCCGACGCAGCCGGTCACGCGGACAGCTCCGCCGCCACAGCGCCCCGCATCCCCGCCACCCGCTGCGGCCAAGCCGCCGCCGCCGCCGCCAAAGCCTGTGGTGAGGACCGCCCCGCCGCCGCAGCGGCCGGCGTCGCCTCCGCCGGCAGCCGCCAAGCCTTCGCCACCGCCGCAAAAGCCCGCGGCCGCAGCGCCGGCGAAGCCGCCTGCGTGTCCGGCCGGCAAGACGCTCAAGACCGTCAACGGAAAGCCGGTCTGCGCATAGCGGATCCGCAAACAAAAGCCGCGCTGGAGCGATCCGGCGCGGCTTGTTCGTTTTGACGCGACGTCAGCGCTTCGACGGATGCGGCTCGACCGGCGCGCCTCTCGGCAGGTCATATTGATCGCTCGGCAGGCTGTCGAAGAACTCCAACACCTCGGAGGTCTTCACCACGTCGGCGTACTTGGCGTTCATGTCGCACAGGTTGATGGCGTGGCTGGCCTGCGAGCGGTCGAAGCAGCCTTCCTCGGCGAGCGAGATGCGGTAATTCAGGCTGAAGGCGTCGAGCACGGTGGCGCGCACGCAGCCCGACGTGGTGGTGCCGGTGACGATCACGCTGTCGCAGCCGAGCAGCGTGAGATAGCTCGTCATGTTGGTGCCGAAGAAGCCGGACGGCTTCTGCTTGTAGATCACGATGTCCTTCGGGCCCGGCGCGATCTCGGCGACGATCTCGTTGCCGTCGACGTTGGTGTTCGGCCGGCTGGAGCGGTCCTCGCCGGCCCGGCTGTTCTTCCAGCTCCAGCTTCCGCGGTCCCATCCGTCCGATCGCGCGACGCCGGTGGTGTAGATTACCGGGATGCCCTTGTCGTGCGCCTTCTCGATCAACTGCTTGAGATAGGGCATCGCGACCCAGGCGTCCTCGCCGCAGGAATTGCGCCAGCGCTTGATGGATTCGAGGATCGGCGTCGGGCGCTCGTCGCAGAACGCGTAGTTGACGTCGATGACGAGCAGCGCCGGCCGCTTGCCGAAGCCCTGGCGCGTGGCGTAGCCGGACGTGTCGAACACCGCCTTGTCGCGCTCGGTGAGGAACTTGTTCCAGATGGGTTCGTTGGACATGGCGAAGGTCTCCCGAACGAGGCTCATTAAATGAAGCCTAGCACGTCATCGCGGGTTCAGCGATCCAGTCTTGCAATCAAACTCGACGTGTCCCAGCGGCCGCCGCCCATCTTCTGCACTTCCGAATAGAACTGGTCGACCAGCGCGATGGCCGGAAGGTGCGCGCCGTTCTTGCGCGCCTCGGCGAGGCAGATCGACAGGTCCTTGCGCATCCAGTCGACCGCAAAGCCGAAGTCGAACTTGTCGGCCGCCATGGTCTTGTAGCGGTTCTCCATCTGCCAGCTTTGCGCCGCGCCCTTGGAGATGGTCGCGATCAGCTTCTCGATGTCGAGGCCGGCCTTCTTCGCAAAGTGCAGGCCCTCGGCGAGGCCCTGGACCAGCCCTGCGATGCAAATCTGGTTGACCATCTTGGCAAGCTGGCCGGAGCCCGGCGCGCCCATCAGGTTGCAGGCGCGGGCGTAGGCCGCGATCACCTTCTCGGCGCGCGCGAACGGCGCCTCGTCGCCGCCGCACATCACGGTGAGCACGCCGTTCTCGGCGCCGGCCTGGCCGCCCGACACCGGCGCGTCGATGAAATCGAAGCCGCCCTTCTTCGCCGCCGCATGAAGCTCGCGCGCGATCTCGGCGGAAGCCGTGGTGTGGTCGACGAACACCGTGCCCTTGCCCATGCCGTGGAACGCGCCGTTGCTGCCCAGCGCGACTTCGCGCACGTCGTTGTCGTTGCCGACGCACATCATCACGAAGTCCTGGCCTGAGGCGGCCTCCTTCGGCGTCGCGGCTTTCTTTCCGCCGAACTGAGCCACCCACTTGTCGGCCTTGGCGGCGTTGCGGTTGTAGACGGTGACCTCGTGGCCGCCCTTGTTCTTCAGGTGCCCGGCCATCGGATAGCCCATCACGCCGAGCCCGAGGAATGCCACCTTCGCCATCGCGTCCTCCCTTGATCGATTGGGGCCGATCAATAACTTGAGCTTGCGGCGTTGACCAGGGTGCGCCCGGCACTATGGTGACGGCCGCAATCGACGGGATGGAACATGCCGGTCACCAAGGACGACGTGCTTGCGGCGTTGGGCAAGGTCGCAGCGCCCGACGGCGCGACTTTGCCCCAGGCCGGCGTGCTCTCCGACATCGTCGCCAACGACGGCAAGGTGTTCTTTTCGCTCACCGTCGACGCTGCGGTGGTGCAGGCCTGGGAGCCGGTGCGAAAGCGCGCCGAGGACGCGGTCAAGGCGATCCCCAGCGTCACGACGGCGATGGTGGCGCTGACCGCCGAGCGCAAGGCGGGGGCTGCTGCGTCGCGGCCCGCGCCCGCCGCACCCGGCGCTCGCGCGCGTCCGGGAGCCTCCGGCGCCGAGCCGGCCGGCGTACCGGGCGTAGCCTCGATCATCGCGGTCGCCTCGGGCAAGGGCGGCGTCGGCAAATCCACCACCGCGGTCAATCTGGCGCTCGGCCTGCGCGACCTCGGTCTGAAAGTGGGCGTGCTCGACGCCGACATCTACGGACCGTCGCTGCCGAAGCTGCTCGCGATCCGCGAGAAGCCGCAGACCGTCGGCGGCACGCGGCTCAAACCGATCGAACGCTACGGCCTCACGGTCATGTCGATCGGTTTCCTGATCGAGGAAGAGACGCCGATGATCTGGCGCGGGCCCATGGTCATGTCCGCACTCACTCAGATGCTGCGCGAGGTGGAGTGGGGCACGCTCGACGTGATGGTGGTGGACATGCCGCCGGGCACCGGCGATGCCCAGCTCACCATGGCGCAGCAAGTGCCGCTGAAGGGCGCGGTGATCGTCTCGACGCCGCAGGACCTGGCCTTGATCGACGCGCGGCGCGGCATTGCCATGTTCAAGCGCGTCAACGTGCCGGTGCTCGGCATCGTGGAGAACATGAGCACCTTCATCTGCCCGAAGTGCGGCACGCGCTCCGACATCTTCGGCCATGGCGGCGCGCGGCGCGAGGCCGAGCGGCTGGGCGTGCCGTTCCTCGGCGAAGTGCCGCTCGAAATGACCATCCGTGAGACTTCGGACGCAGGCCTTCCGATCGTCGCCACCCAGCCCGACAGCCCCCACGCCGCGGCCTATCGCGCGATCGCTGCCAATGTCCGTGATCGGCTGAGCGGAGGCGGTGCGGCCAAGCCCGCGCCCAAGATCGTGATCGAGGCCTAGCGTCAAGGAGCGGTTTGTGGAGCACAATGCCGGCTGGTGCAGGCTGGCGCGGTGTTTATTAGAATACGGGCCAGTCCAGGGTGACCTCCAACCGGAAACCAACATGAAACGTCGTGAATTCCTCAAAGCCGCGGGCCTCGGTGTCGCCGGCTCCGCCGTCGCCGCGCCCGCCATCGCGCAGTCGACGCCCGAGATCAAATGGCGTCTGACGTCAAGCTTCCCGAAGTCGCTCGACACGATCTACGGCGCCTCGGAGACGTTCTCCAGGGCGGTTGCCGAAGCGACCGACAACAAGTTCCAGATCCAGGTGTTCGCGGGCGGCGAGATCGTGCCGGGCCTGCAGGCGCTCGATGCGGTGTCGAACGGCACGGTCGAGATGTGCCACACCGCGTCCTACTACTATTTCAGCAAGGACCCGACCTTCACCTTCGGCACCGCGGTGCCGTTCGGCATGAACCAGCGCATGCTCGACGCCTGGATGTTCTACGGCGGCGGCATGGACCTGATGAACGAGTTCTATGCCAGGTTCAAGGTGATCGGCTTCCCGGCCGGCAACACCGGCGCGCAGATGGGCGGCTGGTATCGCCGGGAGATCCGCTCGCTCGACGATCTGAAGGGCCTGAAGATGCGGATCGGCGGCTTCGCCGGGCGCGTCATCTCCAAGCTCGGCGTGGTGCCGCAGCAACTCGCCGGCGGCGACATCTATCCGGCGCTGGAGAAGGGCACGCTCGACGCCGTCGAATGGGTCGGGCCCTACGACGACGAGAAGCTCGGTTTCCACAAGGTCGCCCGCTACTACTATTACCCCGGCTGGTGGGAAGGCGGCCCGATGCTGCACAACTTCGTCAACCTGGCGAAGTGGAACGATCTGCCGCGGCACTACAAGTCGATCGTGCAGTCGGCATCGCACGTCGCCAACACGCTGATGCAGGCGCGCTACGACGCGCTCAATCCGGCGGCGCTCAAGCGTTTGGTCGCGGGCGGGGCGCAGCTGCGGCCGTTCTCGCAGACGATCCTCGACGCCAGCCTGAAGGCGGCCATGGAGGTCTATGCCGAGACCTCCGCCGCCAACGCCAGTTTCAAGAAGGTCCTCGACTCGTTCCTGGCCTTCCGGAACGACCAGTACCTGTGGTGGCAGGTCGCCGAATACGGCTTCGACACCTTCATGATCCGGGCCCGGACCCGGACCTGACGGGCAGCCGCCCAATCGAGAGCCCCGGAAGTCCCAGGCTTCCGGGGTTTTGCGTTTCCGCGGCGATTTCCGTCCTGTAGTATGCCGCTATCGATCGTCCGCGGGATGCGTGCGACGGCGATCAAAACATTTGGGGAAACGCCATGAAACGTCGTGATTTCCTGAAAGCGTCGGGTGTGGGCCTGGCGGCGTCGGCCGCGGTGGCCGCTCCGGCCATCGCGCAGTCGATGCCGGAATTGAAGTGGCGCCTGACTTCGAGCTTCCCGAAGTCGCTCGACACGCTGTGGGGCGGCGCCGAAGTCTTCGCCAAGGCGGTCGCCGAAGCCACCGACAACAGGTTTCAGATTTCGATCTTCGCGGCCGGTGAAATCGTGCCGCCGTTCCAGGCGGTCGACGCGGTTCAGAACGCCACGGTCGAGATGTGCCAGACCGCGGCCTACTACTTCCTCGGCAAGGACATGACCTTCGCGCTGCCCTGCTCGGCGCCGTTCGGGCCGAACGCCCGGATGCAGAACGCCTGGCAGTATCACCATGGCGGCATCGAGCTGATGAACGAGTTCTTCAAGAAGTACAACGTGTACGGACTGCCCGCCGGCAACACCGGTGCGCAGATGGGCGGCTGGTTCCGCAAGGAGATCAAGTCGGTCGACGATCTGAAGGGCCTGAAGTTCCGCATGGGCGGGTTCGCCGGCCGCGTGCTCGGCAAGCTCGGCGTCGTGGCGCAGCAGATTCCCGGCGGCGAAATCTATCCCGCGCTTGAGAAGGGCACGATCGACGGCGCCGAGTGGGTGGGACCCGCCGACGACGAGAAGCTCGGCTTCTACAAGGTCGCGCGCTTCTACTACTACCCCGGCTGGTGGGAGGGCGGTACGCAGGTCCACCACTTCTTCAACCTCGCCCGCTGGGAGGCCCTGCCGCCGACCTACAAGTCGATCCTGCGCTCGGCCAGCGACAAGGCCAACGTCTGGATGATGGCGAAATACGACGCCGCCAATCCGCAGGCTCTCAAGCGGCTGCTGGCCAACGGCGCGCAACTGCGCGCGTTCCCGCAGCCGGTCATGGAGGCCTGCCTGAAGGCGGCCAACGAGGTCTATGCGGAACTCTCCAAATCCAACGCCGAATTCAAGAAGGTTTGGGACAACCTTCTGGCGTTCCGCAACGACCAGTACCTCTGGTGGCAGGTCGCGGAATACAACTACGACACCTTCATGATCCGCACCCGCCCGCGCGGCTGACGCCCAGCGCGGCCGAACGCAGAACGCCCCGGAGGCTCGCCTCCGGGGCGTTTTTGCTGCGTCGTCGTTAGCGTCCCGGCGGCCCGAAATTCAGGTCGATCGGCGGCGGTTCGATCTGCGGAATCTCGATCTGGATCTTGGACGGATCGACGGTGGGACCGCTGCCCTTGTAGTGCATGACCATGCCGGGGAACAGGATCACCAGCGCCACCATGATGCACTGGATGAAGACGAACGGCACCGAGCCCCAATAAATCTGGCCGGTCGTCACCGGCTCCATGCGCTGTCCGGTGACGCGGTCGATATAGGCCTCACGCGGCGCGACCGAGCGCAGATAGAACAGCGCGAACCCGAACGGCGGATGCATGAACGAGGTCTGCATGTTCACCGCGAGGATCACGCCGAACCAGATCAGGTCGATGCCGAGCCGTTCCGCCGCGGGCGCGAGCAGCGGAATGACGATGAAGGCGATCTCGAAGAAGTCGAGGAAGAACGCCAGCAGGAACACGAACACATTGACGAAGGCGAGAAAGCCGATCTGGCCGCCCGGCAGCGACACCAGCATCTCCTCGACCCATTTGTGGCCGTCGACGCCGTAGAAGGTCAGCGAGAACACCCGCGCGCCGATCAGGATGAACAGCACGAAGGCGGACAGTTTGGCGGTCGACTCGGCGGCCTGCCGCGTCAGGTCCAGAGTCAGGCGCCGCTTGATGATAGCGAGCACGAGCGCGCCGGCCGCGCCCATCGCGCCGCCCTCGGTCGGGGTCGCGACGCCGATGAAGATCGTGCCGAGCACCAGGAAGATCAGCGCAAGCGGCGGCACCATGACGAAGATCACCTGCTCGGCGAGCGCCGAGAGAAGCTTCAGCCGCAACAGCTTGTTGAGCACCGCCACAGCGAACGCGATCGCGACGCCGATCGACATGGTGAGCACGACGAAGTCAGCGCCGGCCCGGACCTCGGTGGTGCGCATGTAGGCGTAGGACGCCAGGCCGGACAGCAGCACGACGATGCCGAGCGACAAGGTTCCGCGCCGCCCGTCGGACTCCTTGTAGACGATCGCCTCCGGCGGCAGGCCCGGCGCGGCCTTCGGAACCAGGTTGGCGACCAGGAAGACGTAGCTGGCGTAGAGCGCCGACAGCACCATGCCGGGGACGAAGGCGCCCTGATACATGTCGCCGACCGAGCGCCCGATCTGGTCGGCCATCACGATCAGCACCAGCGACGGCGGGATGATCTGAGCGAGCGTGCCGGAGGCCGCGATCACGCCGGTGGCGACTCGGCGGTCGTAGCCGTAGCGCAGCATGATCGGCAGCGAAATCAGCCCCATCGAGATAACCGAGGCGGCGACCACGCCGGTGCTGGCGGCCAGCAGCGCACCGACGAAGATCACGGCGTAAGCGAGGCCGCCTTTGATCGTTCCGAACAATTGCCCGATGGTTTCCAGCAAATCCTCGGCCATGCCCGATCGTTCGAGGATCAGCCCCATGAAGGTGAAAAACGGAATCGCGAGCAGCGTATCGTTGCTCATGATCCCGTAAACGCGTTGCGGCAGCGCCTGCATGAAGTCGGGCTGGAACAGACCGAGTTCGATGCCGATCAGCCCGAAGATCAGCCCGTTGGCGGCAAGCGCGAAGGCGACCGGATAGCCCAGCAGCAGGAACACGACCAGCGATCCGAACATGATCGGGGCCATGTAGTGGATGATGAATTGTGTCACGGCCGCCGCTCAGCGCTTGTCGAGGGTCTGGGCGAGGCTTTGGACCTCGCTTTCGATCGGGTTGGCCTGGGCCTCGTAGGGATCAGGAATCAGGCCGCGCATCACCGCAATGCGCTTGAACAATTCCGACAGGCCCTGCAGGAACAGCAACGCGAATCCGATCACGATCAGCGACTTCGCAGGCCACTGCGGCAGGCCGCCGGCGCTGAACGACTGCTCGTTGAGCCGGTAAGATTCCATGAATACCGGCCAGCTCGTGATCAGCATGATCACGGTCAGCGGCAGCAGGAACAGCGCATGTCCGACGACGTCGATGCTGTCGCGCACGCGCTTGGAGAACATCGTGTTCACAATGTCGATGCGGATGTGCTCGTTGACCAGCAGGGTCCATGGCGCGCAGAGCAGAAACACCACGCCGAACAGCACCCACTGCAGTTCAAGCCATGCGTTCGAGGAGGTGTCGAAGACCTTGCGGACGGTGGCGTTGACGGCCGAAACCAGCACCGCGGCCAGGATCAGCCACGCGAGCCACTTTCCGATCCGCATGTTGAACGCATCGACAATGCGGCTGAACTTGAGAAGCGCATTGAAAATGGCGTCCAAGTCCGTTCCCCCGCGTGCGGCCGCCGCTGCGGCCCGCACGTACGTATCCCCCCGACCGCGTCCGGGGCCGTGCGCGGCCCTCGGACTTGCAAGCTAATCTGAATGCCGATGCAGCCGTCAATTGAAACTTGGTCTGACGAACGCAAAGCTGCGGGTGGTGCGAACGGTCGTTACGTCACTCAGCCGGGGCCGGTTTTGCGGCAAGCATGCGCTTGCGGACCGCTTCGCGGTGCAAAATGTAGATGCCGCTGCCCACGATCAGGATCGCGCCCGCGACGGTCAGACCGTCCGGCAGTTCCCTAAACACGATATAACCGCCGATGCCCGACGTGATGAGGTAGGCATAGCGGAACGGCGCCACCACCGACAAGTCGACGTCGCGGAACCCGACCGCCAGCAGATAGATCGCAATCCCGACGAACACGGCTGCCACAAACAGTTGGAACAGATCGCCGGGGGCGAACATCCGCCATTCCTCAGCCGCGACGAAGAACGCGCCGCAAATCGTGATCGCCACCGAGGCCCAGAACGCCACGACGATGGCCGGAAAGCCGTGGCCGATGCGCCGCGTCTGCAGCTCGCGCAGTGCCGCAAACAGCGCCGATGCCGCACCGACGATGGCCCAGATGTTGAATTGCGAGGGGATAGGCTTGATGACCAGCAGTGCGCCGCAGAAGCCGATGCCGATCGCCGTCCACCTCCGCCATCCGACGACCTCGCGGTAGAACGCAACCGACAGCGCGGTAATCATCAGCGGCGCGATCTGCAGCACGGCCGCAAGATTGGCGAGCGGCATGTGGGCTAGTGCGGCGATGAATCCGACGGTGGACAGGCCGTCACAGGCCGAGCGCGCCGCGAGCAGCCGGCTCATCGCCGAGCGCAGCATCGTGGCGTAACCCATCGCCACCGCGACCGCGCCGATCAGCAGCATGCACATCACCCCGCGCACGAAGATCACTTCGCCGATCGGGTAATCGCGCAGAATCTGCTTCACCAGCACGTCGTTGACGGTGTACGACGCCATGCAGGCGCAGATGGCAATGATGCCGCGCTGGTTGTTGCTGAGCGTGGACACGAATTCTCCCCGGCGTCTCGCCGCGGACCGGCGATTATCCGCCGGTCACGCTCATGTGGCGGGAGAGCGCCGGGCGCTTGTGCCGACGGTCGATGACGAAGTCGTGGCCCTTGGGCTTGTGCGCGATCGCCGCGTCGATTGCGGCGTAGAGCGGCTCGTCGGACTCCGAGGACCGAAGCGGCGCGCGCAAGTCGGCCGCGTCCTCCTGCCCGAGGCACATGTAGAGCGTGCCGGTGCAGGTGATGCGCACGCGGTTGCAGGATTCGCAGAAATTGTGCGTCATCGGCGTGATGAAGCCGAGCCGTCCGCCGGTCTCTGCGATCCGCACGTAGCGCGCCGGGCCGCCGGTGCGGTGGTCGATGTCCTGCATCGTGAAGCGTTCGGAAAGCCGCGCGCGCACCATCGAAAGCGGCAGGTATTGGCCGAGGCGGTCGTCGCCGATGTCGCCGAGCGGCATTACCTCGATGATCGTCAGGTCCATGCCGCGGCCGTGCGCCCAGCTCACGAGGCCGGCCAGTTCGTCCTCGTTGACGCCCTTGAGCGCAACGGCGTTGATCTTGATCTTCAGGCCGGCGGCCTGCGCCGCGTCGATGCCGGCGATGACCTTGTCGAGTTCGCCCCAGCGGGTGATGGAGCGGAACTTGTCGGGATCGAGCGTGTCGAGCGACACGTTGATGCGCTCCACGCCGCAGTCGCGGAGTTCGGCGGCGTACTTCACGAGCTGCGAGCCGTTGGTGGTGACGGTCAGCTCGTCAAGCGCGCCGCTCTTGAGATGCCGCGACAGCGAGCGGAACAGCGTCATGATTCCGCGCCGCACCAGTGGCTCGCCGCCGGTCATGCGGAGCTTGCGCACGCCCTTGGCCACGAACGCCGAGCACAGCCGGTCGAGTTCCTCCAGGGTCAGCAAGTCGGCCTTGGGCAGGAACGACATGTGCTCAGACATGCAATAGACGCAGCGGAAATCGCAGCGGTCGGTCACCGATACGCGCAGATAGGTGATGGCGCGGGCGAACGGATCGACCAGCTGCGCCGGGCGTGCGGCCGGGCGGTCGAGTTCCATCGTGGGCGCGGCGGTATTCATGGCGTTCCTTGGGGGCCGTTCGACTCTGACGGACCGGCCCGTCAGCGTCTAGGCTCTTGGCAGGCATTATATATATGCTGCAACGCCTTGTGGGAGGTCGAAATGTCACTGGCCGCAGGCCAATCGCCCTGGCCGACCGAATTGCGGCTCGCCAAGGACCGCAAAACGCTGTCGATCGCGTTCGACAACGGCGAGCGCCACGATCTTGGGGCCGAATATCTACGGGTTACGAGCCCGAGCGCCGAGGTGCAGGGCCATTCGCCGGACGAGCGCAAGACCGTGCCCGGAAAGCGCGATGTCGCCATCCTCGAAGTGCAGCCGGTGGGCAATTACGCCGTGCGGCTCGTGTTCGACGACCTGCACTCGACCGGAATCTACAGCTGGGAGTACCTGCTGGAGCTCGGCCGCGGCCATGCACGCAAATGGCAGGATTATCTCGACGAACTGGCGGCGAAGGGACAGTCGCGCGACCCGCCGAAGCGGGGCTGACGGAAACGATAAGGGCCGGCGTCAGGCCGGCCCCGAACGCGGAATACCGCGACCGTTGCTATCGCACCACGACCGTCGTGCCAACCTGCACGCGGTTGTAGAGATCGACCACGTCGTCGTTGGTCATGCGGAAGCAGCCCGACGACACCGCTTGCCCGATGGTCTCGGGCTCGTTCGAGCCGTGGATGCGATACAGCGTCCCGCCGAGATAGAGCGCGCGTGCGCCGAGCGGATTGTCGAGACCGCCGGGCATGAAGCGTGGCAGGTTCGGCTGGCGCTTGAGCATCTGCGGCGGCGGTGTCCACGACGGCCATTCCCGCTTCTCGGTCACCTTGCGCACGCCCTTCCAGGTGAAGCCGATGCGGCCGACGCCGATGCCGTAGCGCAGTGCGGAGCCGCCCTCCTGAACCAGATAGAGGCGCCGCTCCGCGGTATCGATCACGATCGTGCCGGGCTTCTGCTCGGTGGCATAACGGACCGTGGTGCGCGTGACGACGCCGTCGCCGGCAAAGCCGAAGAAGTTGTAGTTGCGGCCCTTGGGCGAGCCGCCGCTCAGCATCTGCTCGCGCTCGTCCCAGTTAGCGGCCGAGGGCAGGACCATGGCGAACCAGGCAAACGCGGCGAGAACGGTCGAAAGGTAACGCAACGGCATTCCATGCTCCGTCGGGTTCGGTGGCGAGCCCCGGCGGGAGTGAGTCCATAAATTGCGCTGTCCGGCAACCTGCAAAGTTGCCACGGCGGCGAGTTGTGAGAAGCGTCTTTCGAGGCTGTGGCGCGGATACAACGGACCGGCGGCGGGGCGCGGTGCTGGCGCGGCCGGAATGCAATTGCCGGTAGTCGGTTGGAATGGTGGGCGCTGTAGGGATTGAACCTACGACCTCTCCCGTGTGAAGGGAACGCTCTCCCGCTGAGCTAAGCGCCCGACCGCCTGCGTTTTAGGGAGACGGTCCGAGTGGTGTCAAGGAAGCGGTCCGGCAGACTTGCGACTGCACGGCAAATTGCGATGGCGGGCCTTTGGAAATCAGCGCGATGGCGCGGGCGCAGGGGGCG
>Ga0194132_10011121_pt1 | contig 11713 bp, 17 predicted proteins | sample TA2KigOf80mmetaG_FD_148612 | JGI IMG/M metagenome (GOLD analysis project Ga0194132, IMG submission 148612) | Freshwater microbial communities from Lake Tanganyika, Tanzania - TA2015054 Kigoma Offshore 80m | ecosystem: Environmental > Aquatic > Freshwater > Lake | place: Tanzania: Lake... | reverse complement strand
AACAACACGCGGATTTGGTCGGAGCTGCTAATCGACTAGTTAAAGGCCCACTTCCAGCCCCCAAGCACTGTTATCCGAATGGCATCGCGCAGTAAAAATAAAAAACCCCGTGGTCATTCCGTTAACCACGGGGTCGTGCAGGTTAGTCGTGGTGCGAATCACGACAGCAAACGAATTGCTAGTCTCTGCGGTTTGTTTTTTGGTAGCACTGGCGGGACTTGAACCCGCACTGTCCAGATTTTAAGTCTGGTGCCTCTGCCGTTGGGCTACAGTGCCTGGTATTTAAAAGTTGTCTTCGTCGTCCTCTAGCCACTCGTCCAGATCAGGGTCATCAGGGTCTACTGGTGGGGTTTCGTCCCACGAATCAGAGTCTGAGCGAATAGAAGAGTCAAAATCAAAGTCAACAGAATCAGAGGCAGTGTTTAAATCTTTAAAAAATGATGTGTGCATGGGGGGTTTCATTTAATGTTGCGAACAGGATACGCATTGGTGCCGTTACGGGTGAGTCTGTACACAGTGGTGGAGCCGTCTAGACGAGTCACAACTAGTTCGTCTCCGTACAGTACAGCAGATGTTGCGCCACGGGTCACAGTGCATCGGGGAGAATTCCAGCCTTTTGTCCACAACTGTACGCAGCCATTGGACAGTACAGGGTATGTAGTGGTCATGACGCGGTGTCTTCCACGGAATCAGGTAAAAATTCGTCCCCACCGTCCCCACCGTGGGGATACAGCTCGTGCAGTGAGGCGTTTGTGGCGGACTCACCAGTACGGGGCCCCTTAAGGGGACGACCGTCTATTTGTGAGGAAGGGTAGACAAAAACATCACAAATTTTAAGAATTTTAAGCAAACGGGTGTTTTCGGCGGTTGCAGCGGCGTGGGAGTCTAGTACACGGGCGAGTTCTGTGCGTAAACGGGTGTTTTCACTAAGCAGATACGCAATTCTGCTAGTTAAAATTTTAATTGTGGTTTTACCTTGCATGGGGAGAGTCTTTTTGTAAGAGTTATCGAATGGTGTACTGACCTGTTGGTGAAAGAGGCACATCAAAACCAGTGGAAATGTTCTGTGTGTTGTGTGTGTTTACTCTGTTGGAGGAGTTCGTGTCAGTGTGACCCGTCCAATTAGGGTTGTAGTTGTACCCGTCCGAGTAGTTTGTGTACGTTTCCACTGTGCCGTCCTTGTGCTGCACCGTACGCACAACGTTTGTACGGGTGTGACATCCAGTGGCACAGTATGCCAGTACGACACAGGCAAGTGTAGAAATTGCTTTTCTCATGTGGTTTATGAGTTTGGGGTGCAGGAGGCGGTCGCCGTTGGGGCTGGCACAGGTGCTGGACCACGGCCCTTGCGATTGGGTGACCCTGGCTTGCGGCCACGGGTGTTTGTGTTCACCGTGAGCGTTGCAGGATCCACATTCAGTTCAGGAATTTGGTAGTTTCCACGGCCGGCACGGCGTACTGGCGTGGTTGAAATCCACGCGGGTACTGCCACGTACACAGACTTGGAGAGCAGATCAACTAGTTCCTTTCGGGACACGGTGCAGGTGTCGTAAACAGTGAGTGCGGAGCGATTGGCGTGAAGAAATTTAATAAATTCAATCTGGCCAGGGGTGTAAGAAGCAAGCATAAGCGAGTTTGGTGTGGTTGGTACAGTAGTCATGGTGGGTGAAGTGGGTGAAGTGGGTGAAGAAGTGGGTGAAGAAGTGGGTGAGATGGTGGGTGAGATGGTGGGTGAGATGGTGGATGAAATTGTCATAGTGGGTGAAGGGGGGTAAGGTGAAACGGGTGAAGGGGGTTATGGCGAACTCCGAGTTCGCCGCTGTTCGTCTGCTAGACGCTTTTGTTCCTCTCTGTATTCGTGGAGAATGAAGGTACTTAATTGTGTCATTTTTGACTGGTCGTACGCGTTCATTGCATCAATCCACGAGCAGATGAGTTGGTGTTCTTCAGCGGACAGTAGTTCGGGTGGAATCTTTGAGCGTGACAGGGCAAGCAGACCCATCGCCAAGGATTCGAATCCTTGGGGGTCTTTCTGACCCAATTGTTGAGTGTTTTCGATAAAGATCAGAAACTGCTCTTGAAATTGGGCAAGAAAATCACTGATTGAGGTGGATGAGTGGTTCATTGGTGTTTGTTTCCTTTTTGTTAAGTAACCAGTACATACGGATGGTCGGGTTGGCACGGTCGTGCCTTGTAGATGTTTGCAAGAGCCTCGTATGCAGACTGTGCGTTCTGTTTGGAGAAACCAAACAGTTTAATTTGGATACTGTGATTGGCAGCATCCGAAGAGCTTTGGGCCTTGGCGCGGGCTCGTTCAACATGGAACGGTATTTCGTGTGCAGGAACAAAATTGCTCCACTTCCAATCAGAGGAATTCTTCCAGTTTCGGTGACCCATTGGGGATGCAGAAACCTGCGAGTACGCTGCGTACATCAGTTCTTTTGAGTATCCCTTTGCGTTTATACCGCTGTAGCGGACAGAAAACAGAGTATTTCTCGTAAGTGGCAGGGGAATAACAAATCCAAACATATTCACGCTTTTTAACGCGTGGATTCTGTCATCCGAGTGGCCACGCCATCCGCGCCAATTTGGGCTGGTTGCCCATTGGGGAGCAAATCCAATAAGAACAGAGGTTTTCAGGTCTGCATCGTTTAGAACCAACCAGTGCATACTTTTCCACAGTGGTTGAGATGTTGAACTCTGATTTGCTTCTATCGTATCGCAGGAGATTTCAAAAATTTCTTCCAATGCGACAGGACAAACGGTCTTGTCACAGCACCGTAAAAGCGTGTTCCACGCAAGATCAGCAGACTTCATGATGCGGGAGCTGGCGTGGGCCAGTGGTCCTACCGTTGTTATGCTCTCGAGCTGTGCAGGCATGGACGCAACGACCGTAGGCAGCCCAAGTTGTCCAGGATCTTCGATTGCTTCAGCAGCGTTCAAAGCATCAATTGCGGATTTGGTGATTCGGGCTACGGGCAGATACCAACGATTTGATACAGCATCCCACTTTGCACCGTGTTCTTTCGCAAGGTTGCGGTTTTCAAACGAAATGTCAAGAGCAAGATCGTGTGTGTATTTACCTTTGGGTGGAGCATTCCACTTCCACGGTATGTACGTGTAAGTCTTAATCGCCATGACCAGACCTTTTTCTCTGCACCAAGTTGCTGCTGGACTCAAAGCGGTCCCAGCGATTTCCATAGGTGGTCGCTCGCGCAAGTCGCCGTGGTCGAGGTGGATCTTCTCAACCGAAGGGACAACACAACGAAAGTACGGTAAAATCCATTCCTTGCCGTCCCACCGCGCTCCGTGTTCCTTGGCAGCAAGACGAATCTTTGGTGCCAAACGCGTACGGAATGGAAGATTCAGTACAAGGCCGGCAGGTTTTTCGCCGTAATTCAGTACGGTCATGGCACGGTACAGGGTATCGTCTGATACGACATCAGAAGTGTTTACGCTGTGATTGTAGAAAATTTTAGGCATTAGAAGTTACGAGTCTTTCTTGTGTCTGTGTGTCGGAGGATGGTTGAGTGGAAACCCAATTAATAATTGTGAGAAGTTCTGTAACATTCACGAAACCCTTTACAGTTTCGCCGTCCTTGAATTGCAAGAAGTCTCCGTTGGGATCAACAATTGCAATTTCCACAGAAGTTGCGTGTTCATCGGATGAATTGAGTTTCTGAAAACGGTTACCTTTGGAATCCGTTGAGTACAAACCGTGACCGTATACAACGCTCAAAGAGAACTCATTAGGAAACCGAATCCATATCCTGTTGTTGGATTGTGTATTGGATTCAGGTTTGTCGGTCTTGAAATAGTACTTGTGGGGACATATGGAAGTAAGGTCATCTGTGGTGATCTTGATCCACCCCCGCTTTGGAGAATTCTGCCCCGATGGAAGCACGATCCGCTGTTCAAGACTCGCCCTAGTGGTGCGCCGACGTTGTGCGCTCTTGCGGGGAGGGGAAACGAACCACGGAGGCAAAGATGAATCTTTTTGTTTTGTCTTTTTGTTCATACTGCTTACAGTGTTTCTGTGTGTGTTGTGTCGGATTAGAAAGGAGCGCGGGTAACAGAATTACCAGAGTTACCAGCGTTTTCCGTTTCTGCGGTCTTTGTGTGTTCTGTCTTTGCAGCAGAGTTTTCAAGCGCGTCTGCATCCACCTTCGTGTACATCTGCATGAACGCTTCCTTTGTGGTTTCATCAAACCGTGCCACGCACCGCTCAATGCTCTTCATCTTGTCACCGAAAATAGAGAACGCCTTCACAATGTGGAGGAGTCGGCGCGTGGTAATGATTTCGTTCACCACCTGTGCCTTGAAAGACTTACGAATAATGTCTCCCCAAGAAATCAGGTTGTCAAGAAACGAATCGTCAGTAACCCCGACACTACTCGCGTACTTGGACAGAATCTTCTTTTCCACTGTTGAGGAAGCGTAGTCCTGTTCGTAGGTAAAATCAAACCGTTCAAGGAACGCTTCGTTCATCATGTTCGTGCCAATGAAACGACCCTCGGCATCACCCTTACCCTTTGTGTTGGCAGTGGCAATTACCGTGAACCCTTCGGCAGGACGAACATACTTTCCAATCTTTGGAATGTACTTTCCCTTGCCTTCAAGGACAGACTGCAAGCACATGATGAGATGGCAACCAAGGTCGATCTCGTCAAGCAGCAGCACTGCACCCCGTTCCATTGCGACAAGAACAGGGCCGGGTACAAATTTGGTTTCTCCGTTGATAAGACGGAATCCACCAATGAGTTCGTCCTCATCGGTCTGCGCGGTGAAGTTCACGCGGATACACTCCCGTTTCAATTGGGCGCAAACCTGCTCCACCATCGTGGTCTTGCCGTTACCCGACAGACCCGTAATGAACACAGGCGCGAAAATGCCCTTCTTGATGATGTCCTTGATTTCACTGTGATACCCCCACGACACATAATTGGTATCGACATTTGGGATGAAAGAATCGGCATCGCCATTGGTGACAGTGCGAGCAAGACTCACAGTGTCTGTGTTAGAGCAAATTCCGACCGCAGAGGTGGCAACAGCAACCATTGGGGTAGGAACAGCAGGAGTAACCGCTTTGGGGGTCACGGTCTTTTTTGCCACGGTGGAACCTGGCTTGCGTCCACGCTTCACTTCCACAATGCTGAATGCTGAATCCTTCGCAAACAGTTCGGGAATGGCGTACACTCCACGACCGTGCTTGCGATTACTCGTCATGCACCAAGACGGAACGGCAGAGTAACCTGCCTTACGGGCCGCTTGCAGAAGGGGCGAGAACATCACGGACTGTCCGCTGTCGGTGGTCTTTGCGGAGATTCCGCAAGACTCTAGATGCGAACGAACGGCAGAAATGAAGGCGTGTTGAGAAGACGAAACAATGAAAGTATTGGGGGTTGTCATGGTATTCATGGTAGCAGAAACAGAGAATTTTTCAATAGGAGGAGGGGTTGAAGGTCCGATAATAACGATTGTAAACGCTTGTCAAAAGGCAATTTACAAATATTTGATGAATTTTTGGAAATTCCGAATCACGCTTCGGCGAGGTGTTCTCCCACAAACACTGCAACATTACGGAGTGATCCTGTAATAAGTTGAGAGTCCACAAACGCGTTCAATATTTCACGCTTGGATCGTGCGGAGTTCATACGGAGTTTAGCTTCCTTGGCCACTTCAGAAGTGGTAGAATCCAAATCGCCGTTTGCCTGACGGAGAAATCGGTCGGCGTTCACAATGATTGCGGAGTTCCATCCCATCACATTCCCACGCACAAACCCGTCACGCTTCCAATTGTGATTTTTTGCGGGACACATACGGTAGTCTTCAGGACGCATACGCTTTCCACGGGCCAGACCAATCCAATGAATTTTGCTGCCAGTACGGCGGCGCAGAATGTCAATAGAAAAGTGGAGTGATCGCTGTTGTGTGCTTCCCTCTGCGGTACGCACGTTTCCGTACTCGTACCAAGTACCGTTTTGGGAATTGTACACCCGCTTCACATCGTAGGAAGCACCTGTCTGCGGATCGTGCATGACCACCGCAAGTTTACGACCAACTTCTGTGTCACGAAACAGTGCATCTGCATTCAATCCTTGAACGGCGGCCCACCGACCCAAAGAGAATTCAAACCCGTCAGTGGGTTCACCGTCTGTAAGCACAACCGTGTGGGTAATCTGAACACGGGTATTTGCTTGAAACTCTGCAACAGCAGAACTAATGTGGTACAGTGAACCTGTGGTGGGAGTGGAATTCAAACGGAATCTACAGTCCCACTGACTCATGGACTCCCAATTCCACAGTGCAGACTTCATGCTTTCGTATTCGATCTTATTCATCTTTGACGAGAAAAAGTTAAACAGTGTCACTGTCGAATCAAGGTGCAGGGGAGGAGGGGGAGGAGTTTTGACTTCATTTTTCTCTCCAATTGGTTCAGGGTTCCACGGAACATTTGAGAATCCGTACACTTCAAAAGGCACTCCCACCTTACGGCAGAAGTCTGTAAGAATAAACAGTTGACCAATGGTAGACCGCATGATGCGACTCATTGAACCTGACCAGTCAAGCAGAATCACAATGCCGTGGTTTTTGCCGTCTGCTACGCGAGTAGTCTTGCGGAAAATGTCTTCAGACCAACGGTACTGATTCATGCGGAGAGGATCAAGAACACCTGTTTTTGCGATTGTGGTGCGACGAAAAGCGTCTGCTGCCTGTCTACGATTGAACGCTGTTGCCATTGTGTGAGCAGCAGAGGTGTAGTCTGCAATGTTTATTCGTTCTTCCATTACGGAGCGGAATCCTGTGGCACTCAACACACTCATAATTTTTGAGAAAGGAACCACAATCTTCTGGAGGTCTGTTGTGGGAACAGGCAAACGAATAATTTTTGAAGGCGCATTCTTGTTGGTGTCTGCAAGAGTTTTGAGTTGGTCTTCAAGAGTCTTATTGGTCACAGGATTAATGTCTGTGTCCTTGTCCTCTACGAGTTGCACAATCTTTTGCTTTTGTGTGCAAGTCTCGGTGTCTTCATTGTCGCCGTTGGTAGTCTCTGTGGACTCCGCATTTGCGTCCCGACTATCAGAGGGTTCACCAGTCTCTCCACTAGGCAGTGATTCGGTAGAGTTTTCCGAGTCGTCCGAATCAGACCCCTCATCACCCACAGAAACATCGTTGTTGGTGTTTGGGGTTATTTCGATTGATTTGTTGTTTTGAGCGCACTCTTGTGCGTACAGAATCATGTCCCGTGCAAGAGCAACCACTTGCGGCCACCCTGTAATTGTTGATCCACGATTCACCATTGCGTTTTCCGCAGTATTGAACTGTATGTTCAGACCAGTGTGAACACCGCACTTAAAGTGCAGGTTGAATCGGTCGGCAAACATCATGGACTGAACTTTTGAAAGGTCGCCAAAAAACTTCCGTTCCATAAGAGTCTTGTACGCATTCACAAAGTCTGCTTTGAGTCCACGGAACTTTTCTTGTATGAGTCGCTCAATTCGTGCGTCCTCCACAATATTTAAGTACTGCTTTGCAGTGTCAGGGGACACACCAGTGTCCGCAGAAAGGGTTTCAATTCCTGCCTTCCATCCTTCCATTGGGGTAAACAGCGCGTGGGACACTTCGTGACCCACAAGCATATCGTACAGCGCACCCGTGGCATTGCTCCACAGGGGAAGGTGGAGAGATCGTGTTTTCAGATCAAAGAACGCGGTGGAAATGTTTTCGTGCTGCACTGAAATATTTTCAGTGGCAAGCAGTCGAGCCAGTGTGGACTTAATGGCAGTGGTCTTGGTGGATATGGACGGGATCACGGAATCGTCAGTTTTGCTGGGAACGCCGTCCATCCACGCAGCAAACGGATTGGGGTGTGAATTTTGTCTAGATTTCATGTCCTTAAATTTACATCAAAAAATGCGGTTCCGCAAGTGGCTACGGCAAAAATTCACCAAATTTCCAAAAAAAATATTGGTCTATAACCTCTTGTGCCACAAGGGTTTACAGCAAGCGGGGACAGCGAGTCCGATAACCTGTGGGCCCCCTCCCGTGCGTGCAGTGCGTAGTCCGATAACCGCAGGGGCCCACCACCACGGTGGGTCTGATAACCACCCGATTTTCCGCAGCTGCGTCCACCGCACCAGACGCACCAAGGCCTCCACCAGGCCTTCAAGGCTTTTTACAGGTGATTTAATCCATTAAATGTGGTGTAAAAAATAAAACTTACCACACACGGTGTTGACCCGGCGTGCGCCGGGCACCTGACCTGTTCACTGAATGTTAATCCATTAAATTTGGTGTGAAAAATAAAACCTCTGGCCCCACCTGCGCGTCTTCTGGGCACCGCTGGGTGGCCACCCACTGGAGTAGTTCTACACAGGCAAATTAATCCATTAAGTGTGGTGTAAAAAATTGGTTGTTGCACTCCAACACCACAGGAACAACAAACACCGATGCAACCGTCTTCGCGCCGCACTTGACCGCCTAACAAATTAATCCATTAAATGCGGTTTAAAAAATAAAACTCTGTGAATCCACAGACCTGGTCCACAGAGCAAATCAACGAGCACAGTTCAGGCAATATTTAAAACATATGAAATAGACCGTTTGCCCCTTGTTTGCCCGAAAATTGGTGTATACTAGACTATCTATTTACGCCCACTTACAGCACAGGAGCACGCCAATGGTGTACCTAAAAAATTCTAAAGTCCGCACCTTTATCCGCACAGTACGAGCGCAGTGCCGCAAGTGTAATGTGCGACTAATCCTGTCGAAGGGATACGAAGTAAACGCGTTTGACGGTGAGCGGTGTCAAGGCTACTTTTGCGAACCTGAACACGAGCTCGCACTGCCTGGCAGACTAACTGTGGCCACTGGCCGCCGGCGCACCGCAGACTGGCTCTTTACACTTGCACACGAATACGCACATTTTTTACAGTGGCGTGACGACTCTCCACTGTGGCTGGAACCAGACTATTACATACTGGAAACCCACACAGAAAAAGAAGCTCTTAAAATATGCAGGGAGTTTAAACTGCCTATTCCTCGCCGTGTTTTGCTATCAGAACACCGCAAGTACATGAAAAAATTGTCACGCGTTAAACTCTCTGAGAGTTCAGAGTAGTACTACTACATACAGGTAGGAGACTGTACACCATGCCTACCTATTCGTATCACTGCTCCCACTGCCTGGTCCACTGGGACGACCTCCTCCCTATTTCAGAACGGGACTCCCCTACACTTAAAGTGTGTCCTGGTTGTGGGCAGCGAACCGTACTCCGTGCGGTTACTGCGCCGGTTACTGGTGCAGACGCAACTGTGGGGCCTGGCAGTGACTTTAAAGAATTGGCCCGCAAAATGAGTCGGGGATTGCCTCGCAGTGCTGCACAAAACATGGAACGCGCTGCGTCACTTCGCGGCCGGCGTTACGGTCCGCAGTAAACTCTCGTACACACGCAGCCATATTTTTTTCTATATTCCGAAAGGTGGGGTACAGTGGAGCAAAGTGGGGCAACATTTTCAAATATTACCACTACTCCCCGTTCTGGTGCAACCAGTGGGAGTTTTGGTCTAGGTGACGCAATATCAGCGGTTACCCACACACTACGCATTCCTGAGTGTGCGGCCTGCGGTAAACGCCGAGAATTCTTTAACAGACTCCTCCGCATCTCCTCTACAGCAGACCCTGTGGAAGCATACATAATTTCAAAAACTCCTCTTCCTCCTACCCCTCCACCCTCCCCATGACAAACCCCTTTCGCAACGACTCCTACCCTGATCTCACCGCAGCCATTCGTGGCGTGATCAGTGAATCCAACACCCTCAATAAACCGGAGAGGTTAAACATTAACCGCCTCCGTAAACTACAGAAGCAGTACTCTTCACTAAAGACTAGTAATGCGTCCCGTGAAAAACAAAGAGATATAAAAAGAAAAATTCGTGGACTTTTCCGCTCACGGGGCACAGGAGTAGCAGTGAGTGAGTGTGCCGATTCTGTACACGAAGCACACGGGACACATTACGCACTGTTGGGCAAACAAGCAGTGTCGTACGAAACAGCAAAAGAGTACGCACTGTGGGGTACTAAAAAAGGCGAAACCGACCCTTTCCACGCACAGGTACTGCTTGCAGGGCCCGTCACTAGCAGGACTCCCGCAGACCTGGCAAAGGTGCGAAAAGTGGCTGCTCGTGACGGGTGGCACGACTTTCGGGTGCAGTACTTTACACCAGGCGTAGGCGCGGGAGCGCGTGACATTACACAGGCGTTTACTCAGGGAGTACAGGTACAGGGGGGATGGGAAAGGGCGGAGGCCGCCGCCGCTGCTAGACTGCGCGGCCGCAACAAACGGAAACGCAAATGAAGAGTTTTAAATCGTATTTGTCTGAAGCAGCAAACTCACAAAAAATACACGATCAAACCCCTGTACAGTCGTTTGCAGACCTGGACAAGTTGGCTACCGCTGCAAGCAAGAAACACCGGGACAAGTACATTCTGGCGTACGTTGATTTTGGTTTTGCCACAGTGTTTGCAAAGGACAAGTTACCCACCAGTGCCTACGCCTCGGACGACTGGCGACTAGGGTACTGGAGAAACGGAAAGCACTTGGAGTGGAGCGAGGCCAGAAAGAGACAAACGCGAAGGGCAATAGACAGACTTTCAGGACTACAATAAGGGGTAATAAATCGTGTACGAGTACAGAATCGTTGGCACACCAAAGGTCATAGACGGCGACACACTGGATGTTGTGTTAGACTTAGGGTTCAAAATTCAGACATGGGAGCGGTGCAGACTTGCAGGCATTGATGCTCCCGAAAGTAGAACCACCGATCTGAAAGAGAAGCAGTACGGTATTGCTGCCAAACAGTTTGTAGAAGACTGGTTAAAGTGTCAACCAAAACTATGGGCCCGCACTACCAAAGACGACAAGTACGGTCGAATGCTCGTAGAGATATACTCAGACTCGTCTATTGTGTCTTTGAATTCTTTAATGATAAATGAAGGCTACGCTTGGGGATACGCGGGAGAAACCAAAGTAAAAGACTTTACCCTGTTAGATCGTGTTCGTACAGAATCGTTGGCACACCAAAACCAACAGGGTAAAGGCAAAGCCTCCACTCACACACAGCAGTCGTAATTACTACATACTCATGTCAATTTTTGCTCTCAATACCACAAGGAACCCCAAATCATGTCACGATTAAACACCGAAAAGTACTCTTCGCTCAACGAAAGCATTGCCAGTGTTCAGAACCCAGAAGCTGCTCTACAGGAAGCACTAGAGTACAGTGCTGCACTGGAAACAGTTATTCTGTCCCTGTGTGAGGAGTTAGACCTTGATCCACAGGAGTTGGTGGAAGACGTAATGACCCAAGAGCGTGAACGGGAGCTGTCAAAAAAAATGAAGGAAGCAAACAAAAAGACAGAGGCAAAGCGAAAGCAAAGTTACGCAGGGTTTGACAAAGCGTACAAACGGTCACAGGCTCTTGGCAAGCGTTACGAAAAAGAAGGCAGCAGTCACAAGGTGTTTGGCAAGGGCGGTAAACTAATAAAGGGAATAAAAACATCACCCCGCAAAGACGCACGAGATATTTCTGGCAGCGGTCACGGCCGGTGGTCTGACCAGAGGTAATCCTGCCGCAGGAAAAGGACACACATGGAACCTCTACACGAACAGGTGCAAGAAACGGAAGAGTATAACCGTTTGCTTGAAACCGT
>Ga0194132_10011120_pt1 | contig 11716 bp, 14 predicted proteins | sample TA2KigOf80mmetaG_FD_148612 | JGI IMG/M metagenome (GOLD analysis project Ga0194132, IMG submission 148612) | Freshwater microbial communities from Lake Tanganyika, Tanzania - TA2015054 Kigoma Offshore 80m | ecosystem: Environmental > Aquatic > Freshwater > Lake | place: Tanzania: Lake... | reverse complement strand
CAAGGCACCCAAGGGCGAGAATTACCTACTGGAGGTTGACAACCCGCTGGTAGTTCCCGTCGGCAAGAAGGTGCGGGTGCTGCTGACGGGCGCGGACGTGCTGCATGCCTGGTACGTACCGGCCCTGGCGGTCAAGCAGGATGTGATCCCCGGTTTCATCAAGGATACCTGGTTCAAGGCCAGCAACACGGGTACCTTCCGCGGTCAATGCGCAGAACTGTGTGGCAAGGAGCATGGATTCATGCCGATTGTGGTCAATGTAGTGACCGAAGACGAGTACAAGCAGTGGCTGGCGGATCAGAAAGCCAAGCAACCGGGCGCGGCACAAGCGGCAGCTCAACCCGCGGCAGTCAGCGAAACCACCATCGCGGCGGCACCGGCCGCGGCGGGCGCGGTCGACGGCAAGGGCCTCTATGAGAAGTCCTGCCAGATGTGCCATCAGACGGGCCTGATGAACGCGCCGAAATTTGGTGACAAGGCAGGCTGGGAACCGCGCATCGCCAAGGGCATGGATACCCTGTACGGCAGCGCCATCAACGGTTTCAATACCATGCCGCCAAAGGGCGGGGCCATGGACGCCTCCGACGACAATGTGAAGGCCGCCGTGGACTATATGGTGCAGGCCGCCAAGTAGATCGACAACCATAGACTGAGAATTCTGAGCTAGGAGATCGTAGATGGAAGCTGCTCACGGACACGCCCACGACCACGGTCACGGTCATGACCATCATCCGACCGGTTTCATGCGCTATGTGAAGACTACCAATCACAAGGACATCGGCACGATGTACCTGTGGTTTGCCTTCGCCATGTTCCTGCTAGGCGGGTCGTTTGCCTTGGTCATCCGTTCCGAGTTGTTCACACCCGGCCTGCAGATCGTGAAGCCGGAGGTCTTCAACGCCATGACCACCTACCACGGGCTGATTATGGTGTTCGGAGCCATCATGCCGGCCTTCGTGGGATTCGCCAACTGGCAGATCCCGATGATGATCGGGGCGCCCGACATGGCATTCCCCCGCATGAACAACTGGAGCTTCTGGTTGTTGCCTCCGGCGGCCATCCTGCTGGTGCTGGCGCAGTTGTTCCCCGGCGGTGGCGCGGGCGTGGGTTGGACGCTGTATCCGCCGCTGACCATTCAGCAAGGCATGAGCATGGACTTGACGATTTTCGCGGTCCACATCCTGGGCATGTCCTCGATCATGGGCTCCATCAACATCATCACGACCATCCTCAACATGAGGGCGCCGGGCATGACGCTGATGAAGATGCCGTTGTTCGTGTGGACGTGGCTTATCACCGCCTATCTGCTGGTGGCAGTGATGCCGGTGCTGGCGGGCGCGGTGACCATGCTACTCACCGATCGTCACTTCGACACGCACTTCTTCAACCCTGCGGGTGGCGGTGACCCGGTGCTGTTCCAGCACATTTTCTGGTTCTTCGGCCACCCCGAGGTCTACGTTATTGCGATCCCGGCTTTTGGCGTGGTGTCCCAGGTGATCCCGGCCTTCTCCCGCAAGCCCCTGTTTGGCTATGCCTCGATGGTGTACGCCACGGCCTCCATCGCGATCCTGTCATTCATGGTGTGGGCGCATCACATGTACACGGTAGGGATGCCGGTGCAGACCCAGCTGTACTTCATGTACGCCACCACGCTGATTGCGGTACCCACCGGGGTCAAGGTGTTCAACTGGGTGGCGACCATGTGGAAAGGGTCATTGTCCTTTGAGACGCCCATGTTGTTCTGCTGTGGCTTCCTGTTCCTCTTTACTCTGGGGGGCTTTACGGGATTGGTGCTGTCCATTACCCCGGTTGATGTGCAGCTGCATGACACCTACTACGTGGTGGCGCACTTCCACTACGTCATGGTGGCGGGAGCATTGTTCTCGGCCTTTGCCGGCGTGTACTACTGGCTGCCCAAGTGGATCGGACGGATGTACGACGAGACCCTGGGCAAGTGGCACTTCTGGCTGTCCTTCATCTTTTTCAACATCGCCTTCTTCCCGCAGCACTTCCTTGGGCTGGCAGGCATGCCGCGTCGCATTCCGGACTACTCGTTGCAGTTCACGGAGTTCAACCAGATGTCCAGTGTCGGCGCCTGGGGATTTGGCCTGGCGCAAATCTTCTTCCTCTACATCCTGTTGAAGGCGATCAAGGGTGGCGAGAAAGCGCCGCAGAAGCCTTGGGATGGTGCGGATACCCTCGAGTGGACACATCTGCCCACACCGGCGCCGTATCACAGCTTTGAAACCCCGCCGCAGGTGAAGTAAGGGGCAAAGGTACTGCGATGGATCAGACCTTTCACGCGCAACGCCGTAGTCGCAATATCCGCACGGGGTTGATTGTCGGGTCCGTCGCGCTGGCGTTTTTCATCGGGTTTCTGATCAAAGTAGTCAGCATGCAGCAATGAGCGAGGGCGTATCGGTCAGCAAGGCCAATGCGGTGGTGTTCCGCAAGCTCGTAGTCATCACTTTGGTGATGTTTGGCTTTGGCTACGCGATGGTGCCTTTCTACAAGAAGATCTGTGAAGTCGCGGGTTTGAACGAGCTCGACCGCCCGGATGAGGTCACAAATACTCAGATTGACACCAGCAGGACGATCACCGTGCAGTTCGATGGCAATACCCGGGATCTGAACTGGTCACTGGAGCCGTTGCAGCGCGAGATTCGTGCGCATCCAGGCGAATTAGTGCAAGTTTCGTATCGCGTGACGAACAGGACTGGCAATACCATTGTGGGTCAGGCCATACCCTCATACGGGCCGAAGTACGCGGGCGAGCACGTCAGCAAGCTGGAGTGCTTTTGCTTTGCGCGCCAGGAATTGAAGGCCGGTGAATCGCGGGACATGCCGGTACAGTTGGTATTTGACACCCGCTTGCCCAAGGAAGTGGATACGATCACGTTGTCGTATACCTTTTTTGAAGTGCCCGGCAGTGGCAAGCTGCCCAAGGCGGCAAAGGGGTAGGGCAAACGTCGGGATCGAAATGGATGCAGCATTGAAGTCATCGCCCTTGCGTGCCGTAGTAGCCGTGTTGTGGGCATTCTTTGGTATCCGCAAAGGTGCTGAAAGGGATAAGGATCTGGCGTCGCTGAAACCCTGGCATGTGATCGTGGCAGGGGTGTTTATGGGGGCGCTGTTCGTCGTTGTCATTACGACTTTGGTTCGAGTCGTGATGGCGTAAGGTTTAGAGTCGAATCAGTCTCGCGAAACACAGGTACAAAACACTCAGTCAGGAGAGGAGTAAGAAAACATGGCCACACATTCCGCGAACAGCTACTACTTGCCTGACCCGTCGCATTGGCCGATCACTGGCTCAGTGGGCATCTTGTTCATGGCGCTGGGCGCGGTGCTCATGATGAATGGAGTGGGCGGCGGCGGTTGGGTGCTGGCGCTAGGCGCAGCCGTAATCGTCTACATGTTGTTTGGCTGGTTTGGCACGGTAATTGGCGAGAGCGAAGCGGGCAAGTACAACAAACAGGTGGATGTCTCCTATCGCTGGTCGATGAGCTGGTTCATCTTCTCGGAGGTGATGTTCTTTGCTTGCTTCTTTGGTGCCCTGTTCTATATGCGTGGACTGTCCGTTCCATGGCTGGGCGAGGGCGACACTCAGCAGTTGCTGTGGCCGGACTTCAAAGGCGGCTGGCCGGTTTCAGGCCCGGGGATCGAAGAGGCCTTCACGCCCATGGGCGCTTGGGGCATTCCCGCCATCAACACCCTGATCCTGCTGACGTCGGGCGCGACGCTAACCTGGGCGCACTGGGGACTCAAGGAGAATAATCGCGGCAAGTTGAATATGGGCATGGCCCTGACCATATTGCTGGGCCTTATCTTTCTGTCCTTGCAGGCCTATGAGTATGTTCACGCCTATGCCGATTTGAATCTCAAGCTTACGTCGGGTGCCTACGGCGCGACTTTCTTCATGCTCACCGGTTTTCACGGCTTTCACGTGACGGTGGGAACCATAATGCTGATCGTGATCTTCTTCCGGTGTCTAAAGGGGCATTTCACACCGGAGCGCCATTTTGGCTTCGAGGCGGTGGCCTGGTACTGGCACTTCGTCGATGTGGTTTGGTTGCTGCTCTTTGTCCTGGTTTACTGGATGTAAGTTGCTCGAAGGCTTCAAGCAAACAACGCCGCACCCAAGGGTGCGGCGTTGTTTTTTCTGCTTGCGTAGCTCAAAGCCCTTGGCGAGGTATCCACCCCATCTTGAAGCTGATCATGAGCAACAGGAACAGTGCAATGGACAAGGTGATGCGGACGGTCAAGGCTTTTACCGTCCGCGTGGAATTGCCCTTGTCGCGAACAAGATAGAACAGCGCAGAGCCCAGACTGGCGAGGATGAGGATAATGAAGCCGATGACTACAAGGCGCATGGGAATTCCGAGTTCTGACCACAGCGCTGGTTTCAGGGCGACCGCTGTCAGATTTCGCAATGGATGAACGAGTCCGGAGTCTATCGGAAGCTCCGCTTCAATTCGAGACCGGGGTGACCGATGGCAAAGGCTGACCGTCTCCTGGTCGGGCTGGGTGTGCTGGCACTGATCGGCGTGATCGCGACCTTTGCGCTGGGCCGTTGGCAAACGGGCCGAGCGCAAGACAAGGATGAACGACAGGCGAGATTGCAGGCTGCCATATCCACTGCTCCGACGGTCCTCGACTCCAACGCAGTGGATGTATCGTCCCTGCTCAATGCCCGAGTAAGCGCTCGTGGTCAGTTCCTTGCGATGCGAACCATCCTTCTGGACAACCGCTTGCGCCAGGGTAAGGCGGGCTATGAGGTTTTGACGCCACTGGATTTCGGCAACGGCAAATCCGTCCTCATCAATCGTGGTTGGCTCCCTGCTGGCGCGGACCGGCGTGTCCTCCCGGCCGTTTCAACGCCGTCCGGCGTTGTTGAAATCGAAGCGATCGTGCTGCCGGTGAAGGCGGATTTCGTTGAGTTGTCCAACGAGACGGTGAGCGGTTCGCTCTGGCAGAATCTCGATTTCCCGCGTTACGTGCAGCAAAGCGGGCTGGACTTGCTGCCGCTGGTGTTGCAACAGCGCAGCGAGCTGCCGGATGGGCTGAGTCGTGACTGGCCGCCCCCCAATCTTCGAGTCGATACCCATCGCGCCTACGCCATGCAGTGGTACACCATGAGTGTGGCGATCGCGGTGGCCTACATGGTGTTCTATGTCAGACGAAAACGCGCTTGAAGCGCAGCGAAAACGCAGCGCCCGAATCCATTTGATACTGATAGGGGCCATCGCTGCTTTTCCCTTTGTCGGATCCTACGTTCTGTATAAGTTCTGGCGCCCGACATCTTTCATGAATCATGGCGAGCTGGTCGCCCAGCAGCAGCCCCGGATGCCAGCGCCGACGGATCCTGCCGGGATCGCGATGAATGCTCTGAAGGGCAAGTGGGTGCTGGCGACTGTGGACGCCGCAGCTTGCGACAAGGCCTGCACCGACAAACTCTATTTCGTGCGGCAGATCCGATTGACACAAGGTAAGGAGATGGAGCGAATTGAACGCGTGTGGCTGGTGTCGGACGCGGCGACGCCCGATCCGGCATTGCTCAAAGAACACAAGGGCCTGCATGTCGTCGCCGCACAAAACAGTGCGTGGACGCGGGAGTTGCCGGCGAAGGACAAGATCAATGACTACATCTACATCATAGACCCGCTCGGCAACGTGGTCCTGCGGTATCCCCCAGGATTCAATCCGACCGGTATGAAGAAAGACCTGGCGCGGTTGATTCGTGCATCCCGCATCGGATGATCCGTTCAATGGTCCATCCGCGCGGTGTCGGTGATAAACTCGCGCCCGCACTTATTGCGGCATAAGCCCATGACCACCACGACCACTGCTCAACCCCTGAGCTTCCGGCTCCAACAATTTTTCGCGCTGACCAAGCCGCGCGTGGTTTCGCTGATCGTGTTCACCGCGGTCATCGGTATGTTCCTCGCAGTTCCAGGCATGGTGCCTTTGCAGGCGCTGCTGTTTGGTACGGTGGGCATTGCGCTGGTAGCCGGCGCCGCCGCCGCCATCAACTGTCTGGTCGAGCAGAAGATCGATGCCGTCATGGCGCGTACTCGTGCGCGACCGCTGCCGACCGGGCAGGTCTCGGCGCCCGAGACCTTGTTCTTCGCCTCCATCATCGGCGGTGTCGGGCTGTGGATGCTTTACGTGCTGGTCAATCCGCTGACCATGTGGCTGACGCTCGGCACGTTTGTCGGCTACGCCGTGATTTACACGGTCGTACTCAAACCACTTACGCCGCAGAATATCGTCATTGGTGGTGCCTCGGGCGCCATGCCGCCGGTCCTGGGATGGGCGGCGGTGACGGGCGAGATTTCTCCGGACGCCCTGTTGCTGTTCCTGATCATTTTTGCCTGGACCCCGCCGCATTTCTGGTCATTGGCGCTTTACCGCACCAAAGAGTACGCCAAGGCCGGCGTCCCCATGCTGCCTGTTACCCATGGCGAGCGGTACACGCGCTTGCATGTGCTGCTGTACACCATCATTCTGGTGGTGGTGACGATTCTGCCTTTCACCACGCGCATGAGCGGGCTCATCTATCTGGCCTCGGCCCTGGCGCTGGGTGCCGTGTTCCTCTACTACGCAGTGAAAATCTTCCGGTCCTATTCAGACGAATTGGCCCGGCGCACTTTCCGCTATTCCATTTTGTATCTGTCTGCATTGTTCGCGGCGCTGCTGGTCGACCACTACTGGAAGTTCCTACTCTGATCCGCATGAGTTTGCCGCTGCTGTGGGTGGTGGTGCTGACATGGCTTGTCGGCTGTTCCCCCAGCCAGCCTCTATCCTTCAAGTCCACCGATATCACCGGCGCGGAGTTCGGCCGATCCTTTGAACTGACCGATCACAACGGTGCGGTGCGGCGCCTCAGCGATTTCAAGGGCCGGATCGTAGTGGTGTTTTTCGGGTTCACCCATTGCCCCGATGTATGCCCCACCACCTTGGCGACGATGGCCAAGACGCTCAAGGATCTGGGTTCGCAAGCCGCCGGGGATATCCAGGTGCTGTTGATCACCGTTGATCCGGCGCGTGACACGCCCGATGTTCTCAAGAGCTATGTGACCAGCTTCGATCCTGGTTTCATCGGTTTGACTGGGGACGACGCTGCCATCGAACGCACGACGCGCGAATTCAAGGTGGTCTCCATGAAGACCACTCCTACGGCGGAGGGTGCCTACTCGGTCGATCACTCCACCCAGTCATTTGTGTATGATCGGCAGGGTCGGCTGCGCTTGTTTGTGCCCCACAGTCGCATCGAAGAGGCGCTGGGGCCGGACCTGCGCGTCCTGCTTGCGCAGCGGTAGCGGGGCAGGGTGGCGGTCAGGAGAGGGGCCGTAGAGGGCGCCCCTCTTGCAGTACGCGCATCACTCTCCGGCTTGAATGAACCCCTTCATTTTCTTCATCGCCTGAACTTCGATCTGGCGAATGCGTTCGGCCGAGACACCAAACTCCGCTGCCAACTCGTGCAGGGTAGCGCTGTCCTCTTCGCGCAACCAGCGGGCTTCGATGATTCGTCGGCTACGAGCGTCCAGTCCGCTGAGCGCCCGCTCCAGGCCCTCCGAGTGGCGCTTTTCAGTCTGCTCATGCTCCAGTATGCGCCCAGGTTCATCATCCCCATTGGTCAGGTAGGAGATGGGGCCATAGCCTTCGTCATCCTCGCCCACCGGTTCAAGCGGTACGTCCTGCCCGCCCAGACGGGTCTCCATTTCGACCACATCGCTGCTGCGCACGTTGAGCTGCTCGGCCATGGCGTCAGCTTCGTCCGGGCTCATGGTGCCGTGCGCTTTTTTCATGCTGCGCAGGTTGAAGAACAGTTTGCGCTGAGCTTTGGTGGTGGCGATCTTCACGATACGCCAGTTGCGCAGGATGTACTCGTGAATTTCCGCACGGATCCAATGCACGGCGAAAGACACCAGGCGCACGCCGCGATCCGGATCGAAGCGTTTGACTGCCTTCATCAAACCGACGGATCCTTCCTGGATCAGGTCAGCGTGGGGGAGGCCATAACCCAGGTATCCCCGCGCAATGGACACCACCAGTCGTAGGTGCGAAAACACCAGCTGCCGCGCAGCCTCGAGGTCGCCCTCATTGCGGAACTGGCGGGCATACCGCGATTCGTCAGCTTCGCTCAAAAGCGGAAACCGATGCACCGCCTGAATGTAACTTTCCAGGCTGCCGACGTTTCCAGGTATCGCGAGGGATACAGTTAAGGCGTTGTTCATACGATGGATTCCTCCTTGAGGAAAAATTTTAGCACTCACTATGTGAGAGTGCCAATAGCAAAGAAGGTTCCAACAAGGTGAAGCGGCGTCCGGCGGCTATTCCATGCGCCAAAGATGGCGGCTGACCGACAACCAGGCCCCCAGCCAACCCAGCAATGCGGCCAGCAGCAAGAGGATCAGGGCATCCCCCGCCATCAAGCCGCGCAAACGGAATTCGCCCTGATACAGCGCGGAAAAGTCACCCAGGTGGCGGTTCAGCCAATAGGCGATCGCAAGCACCAGAACATAAGCCAGCGCCGCCCCCACCAACCCCTGCACCACGCCGGCGTACAGAAAGGGGCGGCGGATGTAGCCATTGGTTGCGCCAATCAGGCGTGTGACCTCAATTTCCTCCTGCCGCGTAAGGATCTGCAGCCGGATGGTGTTGAAGGTCACCGCCACCACTGCCGCGCCCAGCAACAGAGCCAGCACCGCGACCAACGCCTGCCCGACCCGTAGCACGGCAAACAGCCGGCGCGCCCATTCCGAGTCCACCTGGACATGCGCGACCTTGGGCCACTTGCTGACTGCTTCGCGGATGCGCTCCAGCGTCTTGGGGTCATGGTCTTTGGCGGTGGCGACAAAGGCGTCAGGCAGGGGGTTCTTGTCCATCTCCGCGAGAACGTCGCCCAGACTGCTGCTGGCCTTGAGATCCTCGAGCGCCTTGTCTCGGGGAATGAGCCGCACCTGACCCACGTCGGGCAGCGCCTTCAGGTCGCGCTGCGTCGCGGCCACTTCTTCCGGGCTGGCTTCCATGGCCATGAAGAGACTGACCTGGGGTTCGCTGGAAATCTGCCGGGTCGCGCTCTTGACGTTGTCGAAGATGACGTACAGCACCGTCGGCAGGCTGATAGCGATGCCAATGACCAAGGCATTGAGCAGCGCCGTGACCGGTTGGCTGCGCAAGCGGTTGAGTGCCTCCCGCAATGAGGCACCTTGCTGATTGAACCAGGCGCTCATTGCGCCACCCGGCCTTCGTGCAGCGCCATGACCCGCCCACCCAGACGCTCGCAGACATCCGGGTCGTGGGTGGCCACCACGCAGGTCACGCCGGCGCCGTTGAACAGGCGCAACAAGGACGCGATCTCCATCGCATAGGCCCGATCCAGGTTGGCGGTGGGTTCGTCGGCAAGCAACACGCTTGGGCCATGGACAATGGCGCGGGCTATGCACAATCGTTGTTGCTCGCCGCCGGACAGGGCCACCGGTAGTGATTTCTCGCGCGTCAGCAGACCGACCTTTTCCAGCGCGGCACGGGCGCGGCGTAGGCCTTCACGGCGCGGCATGCCGATGATGTCCAGTGGCAGCAGCGCGTTTTCCAGCACGCTCCGGTCGTTCAGCAGCTTGTGATCCTGAAACACCAGCCCGAAGTGCCGCCGAAAGAAAGGCACCGACCCGCGTCGAAGGGCCGCGACGTTCTGGTTGTTCATCAGGATGGTGCCCGAGCTCTGCCGCTCGATCGCCGCCATCAACTTGAGCACCGTGGTCTTGCCTGCGCCCGAATGTCCGGTAAGCACCAGCATCTCGCCGCTTTTCACCTGGAGGCTCACATCGGCGAGGGCGATATGTCCGCCGTCGTAGCGTTTGGTGACTTGCTGAAAGCTGATCAAGGCTCGGCGTCTTCCCAGTGAAGTGTTTGATGCGGCACACCCCTCGCAGGCGGCCTCTCAGTCGAACAACGCATCTACATAATCGCGGGCGTTGAAGGGCCGCAGGTCATCGATGTCTTCGCCGACCCCGACAAATCGCAACGGTATGGACTTGAACCGGGATATTCCCGCGATCGCGCCACCTTTCGCGCTGCCATCCAGCTTGGTGAGCACCAGGCCGGTCACGCCCAACGCATCATCGAAGGCTTTCACCTGCGTGACCGCATTCTGCCCTGTGTTGGCATCCAGAACCAACAATACCTCATGGGGTGCGTCCGCGATCACCTTGGTCACCACCCGCTTGACCTTTTTGAGCTCGTCCATCAGGTGCAGTTGCGTTGGCAGTCGTCCCGCCGTGTCCGCCAGCACCACGTCCACGCCCTTGGCGATGGCCGATTGCAGAGTGTCGAACACCACGGCGGCCGGGTCGCCTTCCTGCTGTGACACCACCGTGATGCTATTGCGCTCCCCCCAGGTGCGCAGCTGCTCGACAGCGGCGGCACGGAAAGTGTCGCCGGCGGCCAGCATGACCGACTTCCCCTGTTCGCGAAAGTACCAGGCCAGCTTGCCGATTGAAGTGGTCTTGCCGGCGCCGTTGACCCCTGCCACCAGAATGACAAAGGGCTTCTTCGCGGTGAGTGTGAGCGGCTGTGCCAGGGGCGTCAACATGTCCAACAGACACTCCTTCAGCAGGCGCTTGACCTCGGCGACATCGGTCACCCGATCGCGCGCGATCCGCGTACGCAGCTGCTCCAGCAGGTGCGTCGTGGGCGCTACGCCGATATCGCTGCCGATGAGGATTGATTCGAGTTCATCGTAGAGATCGTCATCGATCTTGGTATGGCGGCCAAACAACTGTGTCAGCTGGCTGCCGAGCTTTTCGCGTGTTTTCGTCAGCCCTGATTTCAGACGCGAGAGCCAGCCCTTGGGCTTCTCCGGCGCCGCCTCTGCCTCGGGAGCGCCTTTGTTAGACTTGAGGAAACCAAACATATTCAGAAGTAGTCCCAGATGGGCCGGTACCCGCCCTTGTAAGAGTCGCGGCCTTTGCTTGATCGCCGAATTAAGGCGCGGGAGGGAAATGCCGATAGCATTCCGGCACCGTGCCGAATGCCCGCTTCGGCGGCACCCCTTTGCTCGCTCTGCCAACAAGTCCCCATGAATCTGGAAACCCGAACAACACTTTTTTCACGCGCCGCGATTCTATCCCAGAGGTTTGCCCGCACTGTGCGTCAGGGCTTGCTTGTCACCCTGGCCTGGGTGGCGTGTGCCCAGGCTGATGCAGATCTGTTCGATCGCACCCTGCCCAACGGCATGAAGGTGATCGTGAAGGAAGATCGCCGCGCGCCTGTCGTGGTCTCGATGGTGTGGTACCGCGCCGGCAGCATGGACGAGGTCAATGGCAAGACTGGCGTGGCACATGTGCTGGAGCACATGATGTTCAAGGGCACTGAAAGCGTACCTCCGGGCGAGTTCTCGCGCCGGATCGCACGCGCTGGCGGACGCGACAACGCCTTCACCAGCCGTGATCACACGGCCTACCATCAGCAATTGGCCAATACTCAGTTGGAGTTGGCGTTGCGGCTGGAAGCCGATCGCATGGCCAATCTGGTGTTGACCGAAGAAGAGTTCAGCAAAGAAATTCAGGTGGTCATGGAAGAGCGCCGCAAGCGCACCGATGATCAGGCCACCTCCCGCTTGTATGAGCAATTGATGGCGACTGCCTATGTGGCGCACCCCTACCGGGCGCCGATCATCGGCTGGATGAACGATCTCGAGAACCTCACCGTGGAA
>Ga0194132_10011118_pt1 | contig 11718 bp, 17 predicted proteins | sample TA2KigOf80mmetaG_FD_148612 | JGI IMG/M metagenome (GOLD analysis project Ga0194132, IMG submission 148612) | Freshwater microbial communities from Lake Tanganyika, Tanzania - TA2015054 Kigoma Offshore 80m | ecosystem: Environmental > Aquatic > Freshwater > Lake | place: Tanzania: Lake... | reverse complement strand
CGTTCTCCCGCTCGAGCTCCTGCAGCCGCTTCGCCTGGTCGACCTTCATCCCGCCGTACTCGCGGCGCCAGCCGTAGTAGGTCTGCTCGCTGATCCCCAGCCTCCGGGACACTTGCGCCACCGTCTGACCCTGCGCCAGACCGACCTCGGCCTCCCTCAGCTTGCCAATGATCTCCTCGGCTCCGAACCACTTCCTCCTGCTCAATGCCGTCCCCTCCCTCGCGACCAACAAAAGTCTTCACCTCCTCCGCTGGTCTCGTTTCAGAGAGTCAGGTCACGGACCCGTCGGTGGCGAACAGGATGTTCACGCCCTTCACGCCGCGCGCGTCGGCGGGGGCCTCGACGCGCCGTCGCAGGTCGGCGAGCCCGGCGGGCGACGGCATCGGCAGCTGAGCGTGGCGATCGATGAAGCGTGGCAAGGTGTCCCCCTTCGTGCTGGTAAGTCTGAATCGATGCTCGGGCGAGTGATCAGGGCGAGGCGGCCTCGTTCATCGCCGCTTCGAGCCACGGGTCGGATCCCGGGTCGCCGTCCGCTCCGGCGGTGGCGAGGCGGTCGAGGTAGTGCAGCCAGCCCTCGCGATGCTGCCGGGCGGCCGCCTCGGGCAGGTCCCGATGCTCGAGGCGCACGAGCGTGCCGCTGCGGTCGGGCGCGAGTGTGATCTCGACGGTGCTGGAGCCGGGGGGGCACGCCGCTGCCCTCGCCCTCCCAGCCTCACGTGAAGACGGCGCGCCGCGGCTGCTCCACGACGAGGTAGCTGCCGACGGCGATGTCGCGGCCGTTGACGTTGCAGTGGTACAGCCTACCGGGCCGCGGCTCGAGCGTGGCCTCGATGCTCTTCCAGCGCATGAGCTTCTCTGGGTCGACGAAGAACTCGAACACCGTCTCCGGCCGTGCGGCGATGCGGATTTCGGCGGTCACGATGGTGCCGCCGGTCACGCTGCTACTGGTGGTTATAACTGCCCCCTCTGTTCCTCGGCCTCCGCGGCGTCGTGGAGCTGCTACAGCCGGTCATCCCAGTAGCCCTGGAGGAACGCGCGCAGCTCCGCCAGCCCCTCCGGGCGAGCGCGGTACAACCGCCGCGTCCCGTTGCGTCTCTCGCTCACGAGCCCGGCCTCCTTGAGCACGCGCAGGTGCTGCGAGATCGCCGGGCGGCTTACGTCGAAGCGCGCGGCGATCGCGCCCGCCGGTAGCTCGCGTTCGCGCACCAGCTCCAGGATGCGCCGCCTGCGCGGCTCGGCGAGTGCCTGCAGCACTGCGTCCACGGCATATGTGTAACTGATCGCTTACGCTTGTGCAAGCCCGGCCCGCCCGACCGTCGGGCAGCCGGGGCTCTACCGGGGCGGCGATATAATCGCGGCGTCGCGGGGCGGACGGGGGCACGCCGATGGTCATGAGCTACCCGGAGATCGCGAAGGCGCCGGGGCGCGTGCCGCCCAACCTCGCGGATTACGAGGCGCTGCGGCGCGGCTGGTCATGGGACGCCGTGCGCGCGGAGCTGGAGCTACCGGGCGGCCTCGTGAACCAGGCGAACGAGTGCATCGACCGGCACGCGCGGCGCGCGCCGGACCGGCTCGCGATGATCTGGGAGGGCTCCGACGGCCGCGTCGAGCGCCTGACCTTCGAGGAGCTGCGGCGGCTCACCAACCGCTTCGCGAACGTGCTGCGGGAGCTGGGCATTGCGCGCGGGGATCGGGTGTTCTTCTTTGCGGATCGCATCCCGGAGCTGTACGTCGGCGTGTTCGGGGCGCTCAAGGCGGGCGCGATCGCGGCGCCGTTGTTCTCTGCGTTCGGGCCAGAGCCGGTCGCCGAGCGCGTGCGGCGCGCCGACGGCGTGCTGATGGTGACCACGCCGCGGCTGCTGGCGAAGATCGAGGCGATCCGTGCGGACCTGCCGTCGCTCCAGCACGTGATGGTGATCGACCGCGAGCGTGGCGCGACGGGCGCCCACCTCGATTACATGCGGCTGATGGACGGCGCCGCGGATGAAGCGGCGATCGAGCCCACGGGCGCCGAGGACTGGTCGCTCATGCACTTCACATCCGGCACGACGGGCCTGCCGAAGGGCGCGGCGCACGTGCACGGCGCCGTGGTGGGGCACTACGCCACGGGCAAGTACGTGCTCGACCTGCACCCGGACGACGTCTACTGGTGCACGGCGGACCCCGGCTGGGTGACGGGCACCTCGTACGGCATGTTCGCGCCGTGGAGCAACGGCGTGACGCAGCTCATCTACGAAGGCGGGTTCGGCGCGGGGAAGTGGTTCGAGCTCATCGAGCGGCACCGCGTGAGCGTGTGGTACACCGCCCCGACGGCGATCCGCATGCTGATGAAGGCAGGGGCGCGCATCCCGCAGCAGCACGACCTGTCCTCGCTGCGCTACACGATGTCTGTCGGCGAGCCGCTCAACCCGGAGGGCGTGGTCTGGGGCCAGGAGGCGTTCGGCTTGCCGTTCCACGACAACTGGTGGCAGACGGAGACCGGCGCGATCATGATCGCGAACTACCCGAGCGTGCCGATCCGCCCCGGTTCGATGGGCAAGCCGCTCCCCGGCATCGAGGCGGCGATTATCGATGACGAGTTCCGCGCGATCGACGAGCCGATGCGCGAGGGGCAGCTCGCGCTGCGCCCGGGCTGGCCCTCGATGTTTCGCACGTACTGGAAGGACGAGGAGCGCTACGCGTCGCGCTTCAAGGGGGGCTGGTACCTGACCGGCGATCGCGCGAAGCGCGATGCCGACGGCTACTACTGGTTCGTCGGCCGCGACGACGACGTGATCAACACCGCCGGACACCTTGTCGGCCCGTTCGAGGTCGAAAGCGTGCTCATCGAGCACCCCGCGGTCGCGGAGGCGGGGGTGATCGGCAAGCCGGACGCGGTGGCGATGGAGATTGTGAAGGCGTTCGTCTCGCTGAAGGACGGCTTCGCGCCGACGGAGGAGCTGCGCCGTGAGCTTGTCGGCCACGCGCGCCAGCGCCTCGGCCCCGGCGTCGCGCCGCGCGAGATCGACTTCCTGCCGACGCTGCCCAAGACGCGCTCCGGCAAGATCATGCGCCGCCTGTTGAAGGCGCGCGAGCTCGGCCTGCCCGAGGGCGACACCTCGACGCTCGAGGACTGAGCGTGCAGAGTCGCACCGCATCGCTACGCTCGCGCCGCCGCGCACTCCGGACAGGCGCATGACGGACGACGCGCCGCGCATCCATCGCGGGCTGCAGGGCGTGTACTTCGACCGCTCGAGCACGTCGTTCATTGACGGCCGCGCGGGCACGCTGCTGTATCGCGGCTACTCGATCCACGAGCTCGCCGAGCACGCCACGTTCGAGGAGGTCGCGTACCTGTTGCTGCAGGGCGAGCTGCCGGCGCGCGCGCAGCTCGCGGCGTTCGACGGCGAGTTGCGCGCGGCGCGGGCGGTGCCCGCGCCGGTCGTGGAGCTGCTGCGCGCATTGCGCGACGCCCATCCGATGGACGCGCTGCGCACGGCCACCTCGGCGCTCGCCGCGTTCGACCCGGAGACGCGCGACAACTCGGTCGAGGCCACGCTGCGCAAGGGCGCGCGGCTGACGGCCCAGGTGCCGACGCTGGTGATGGCGCACCACGCGCTGCGCGAGCATCGCGAGCCGGTCGCGCCGCGTGCGGACCTCGGGCACGCCGCGAATTTCCTGTACATGCTGCGCGGTCGCGAGCCGAGTGCGGAGGCGGCGCGTCTGATGGACAAGGACTTCGTGCTGCACGCGGAGCACGGCGCGAACGCGTCGGCGTTCGCGGCGCGCGTGATCGCCGGCACGCAGGCGAACCTGCACGCGGCGATCACGGGCGCGATCGCCGCGCTGTCCGGCCCCTCGCACGGCGGCGCGGCCGAGAATGTGATGCTGATGGCGCAGGCGATCGGCGAGCCGGAGCGCGCGGCCGCATACGTGAAGCAGCTGCGCGCCGAGGGCCAGCCGGTGATGGGCTTCGGCCACCGCGTGTACAAGACCGAGGATCCGCGTGCGCAGCACCTGCGCGAAGGCGTGGAGCAGCTCTCACGCGAGATGGGCGAGCCGCGCTGGTACGCGATCCTCGAGGCGGTGCAGGAGGCGATGCGCCCGTACGCGCGGCTCGGCGTGCACGTGAACGTGGACTTCTTCGCGGGCGTGATCTACTACCTCAACGGCTTCCCGCCGGACTTGTTCGTGCCGATCTTCGCCGTCGGCCGCGTGCCCGGGTGGACGGCGCAGGTGGCGGAGCAGCTCGCGCACAACATCCTGATCCGCCCGCTGACGCAGTACGACGGGCCGGCGGAGCGCCCGTACGTGCCGCTCGGGGCGCAGAGGTAGTGACGCGACTCGTCCAGCAGCGTGGAGAGCTGCGCGTGTTTCGGTCCTTCGCGAAAGTCTGTCCGCTCGGCATCGTTGGGTACTCGATTGCACGGCAGAACCCTCCCCGTCCGGACATCGTGTGCCGGATGCGGGTCGGCGAGGCGATCGACTTTGAGATTACTGAAGCGATCGACCCCGATGGCCTCGTGCGGGTCGCGCAGCGCGAGCGCATCGTGGCGCTAGCAAACGAAGTCCTCCTGGCCATGCCGGAGGTGAAGCGATCGCGGATACAGCACGCCCTTCGAGATGCCAATGTGAGCATCGCGGGACATGTCGATCAGCGCTGGCTGAAAGGGAGAGCCCGCCGGGAAATCGCTCACGTACTCAGCGAGTTCGCTGAGCTGCCGACGGACTGAGAAGGTCAGCGGTGGTTCTTGATTCCGACGCCTGAGTCGCTTCACGCCGATGCGCGCGTCCTCCGAATCGATAGCGGAGGCAACGGGCCGGTCGTGAACGCAGTCAACCTCACGGTTGAGGCACCGCGGTTCGTTGAAGTCTTCAATTCGAAAGCGATGAAGTCGTACAAGACCAAGAATCCCGTTGAACTGCTCATCTTTTCGCGGGTCCCGTGCAACTGGCTCGGTACCGACAAACACGAGTTTCAGGACGTCGTCTCAGAATCGCTTGCTGCCTCGCCGTTCTGACGTGTGTGGGTGTTCGAGTCGGACCACAGCGAGGCTCAGTTCGTTTTCCCGCCAATAGAATGAACGCCGCGAAGCCTTGGGCCTTATCCCGCCACCTCGCCGGCGCTCTCCTCCTCGAGGTAGGGGATGAGCGATTCCAGCAGGTCCGTGCGTGAGTCGAGCGTGCGACCGATGCCGGAGAGCAGGCCCATCACGCGCGCGATCAGAATCACGTCGCCGGGCACCTGCACGAGCGGGTTGGCGCGCAGCACGCGGCCGAGGCGTACGTTCACTTCGGCGAACAGCGCCTGGTCGGCATAGGCGCGGCCAGAGCGCAGCACGTCGCCGAGGAACGCCTCGCCGAGCGCGTGGTACGTCTCCTCGTCGCGATCGCGCGTGCGGAAGCCCATGCCCTCCATCGTCGCGGCGATCTCGGCGCGGTGCTGCGCGATGATCGCCGAGGTGAGCACGACCACCTGCTGGCGGAACGCCTCCGGCAGCCGCTTCGTCAGCCCGAAGTCGACCAGGCCGATGCGCGCCGGGCCGCCGGCGTGCAGCGGCGGCAGCACGAGCAGGTTGCCGGGGTGCGGGTCGGCGTGGAACATACCGTGCCGCAGCACCATCACGTTGTAGAGATCGATGAGCGTCTGAGCGACCTGCGCGCCGTCGATGCCGGCGCGCTGCAGCGCGTCGACGTCCGTGATCTTGATGCCGTCGAGGTAATCCATCGTCAGCACACGCCGCGCCGAGCGCTCCCAGTAGATGCGCGGGACCACCACGTCGGCACGCGCGCCCAGTAGCGCCGCGATCTCCTCGGCGGCGTGGCCTTCGTGCACGAAGTCGACTTCCTCGGGCGCGTTGCGTTCCATCTCGGCGGCGACAGCGCGGAAGTCGATCGCCGTCTCGAGACGCGACCAGATGTTCGCCAGCAGGCGGATCGCCCGGAGGTCGGACCTGACGATCTGCTCGATGCCGGGGTACTGCACCTTAACGGCAACGCCCGTGCCGTCGTGCAGCCGCGCGCGGTAGACCTGCGCGAGCGAGGCGGCGGCGACGGGCGTGGTGTCGAACGCGGCGAAGAGCTCCTCGACGCGTCCGCCGAGCTCGCGCTCGATCACGCGGCGCATCTGGGACCACGGGCGCGGCGGCACGGCGTCGTGCAGCAGCGACAGCGTCTCGACGTACTCCTCCATGAGGATGTCGGCGCGGCTGCCGAGGAACTGGCAGGTCTTCATGATCAGCCCCTGCTGGCGCACCGCGCGGCGCACCATGGCGCGCGCCGCCGAGAGGTGGAAGCGGTGCGTGGCCTCCGGCAGCTCGGAGCGGGCGATGCGGCGGCGCAGGCGCAGCCAGCGCCAGCGCACCCAGAGCACGAACACGGTGCCCGCCAGCGGCAGGAAGCGCCGCCAGCGCCCGCGCGGCGGGCGCCGGAAGTGCAGGGCATCGGCTGCCATCGGTTGGCCTCCCATCGCGCGCACGAGTAGCTTCGAGCGTACGATCGCGCCGCGCCGTCCGCACCGCGCCTGCTCCAAGACCGCGCGGCCGCTACTATCGATGCATGGCCGCGGTGTTCAACCCGTTCATCCCGTCGTACCAGGCCAACCCCTACCGCGCGTACGCGAACTTGCGCGCCGCCGAGCCCGTGCACTACAGCGCCACGCTCCAGGCCTGGGTGCTCACCGGCTACGCCCCCTGCGAGCGCGTGCTGCGCGACCCCGCGGCGTTCGCCTCGAACCCCTACCTCGCCACGAGCGAGGTGGCGCGCGCGCTCCAGGTGCAGCGCCGCAGCTTCCCGCTGGGCGAGGTGCCGACGGTGCTCACCTCCGACCCGCCGGCGCACATCCGGCTGCGCAGTCTCGTTACGCGCGCGTTCACCCCGCGCATCGTTGAGGAGCGCCGCGCGCGCATCGCGGAGATCGCGGACGCCCTCCTCGGCGCCGCGCTCGACGGCGCCGAGGGCGGCGCGTTCGATCTCGTGTCGGGGTTTGCGCAGCCGCTGCCGGTGATCGTGATCGCGGAGCTGCTGGGCGTGCCGCCGGAGGATCGGGCTCTGTTTCGCGGCTGGTCCGCGGCGCTCGCGGGGCAGACGAACCTGTTCACCACGCCAGCCGCGACCGAGGCCGCGCGACAGGCCTCGCGCGAGCTCATCGCGTACTTCGATCGCGCGCTCGCGGAGCGCCGCCGCGCGCCGCGCGAGGACCTGCTGACGGCACTCGTGCAGGCGGAGGATGCCCATTCCGGCACGGGGAGCCACCTGAGCCACGAGGAGCTGCTGGCGTTCTGCATCCTGCTGCTCGTCGCCGGGCACGAGACCACCACACACCTGCTCGCGAATGGCACGCTCGCGCTCGCGCTGCACCCGGCGCAGTTGGCGCGGCTGCTCGACGGTGCGACGCCGATCGCGCAGGGCGTGGAGGAGCTGCTGCGCTTCGACAGCCCGGTGCAGGCAGTCGCGCGAGTCGCGGTGCGCGACGTTGAGCTCGACGGGCGAACGTTGCACGCCGGGGACACGGTGCTCGTGATGGTTGGCGCCGCGAACCGCGACCCGGCGCGCTTCGCCGACCCCGATGCGCTCGACGTCACGCGCGCGGACCTGCACCACCTGAGCTTCGGGCTAGGGCCGCACTTCTGCCTCGGCGCGCCGCTCGCGCGGCTCGAGGCGGCGGTCGGCTTCGCGGCGCTGCTACGCCGGCTGCCCGCCCTTGGCATCGAGGGCGAGCCGGTGCGCGGCGGTACGTTCGCGCTGCGCGGGCTGCAGGAGCTGCGCGTGCACACGGGCTAGCGTGGGTGGCACGGGGCATGGGGGGCTGCGAGATGGCTGAGGCGAGCGGCGAGCGCTACGACTCGAACAATGTCTTCGCGCGCATCCTGCGCGGCGAGATCCCCAGCGACCGGGTGTACGAGGACGGCGAGTGCGTGGCGTTTCGCGATATCGAGCCCGCCGCCCCCACCCATATCCTCCTCATCCCGCGGCGCGCGGGCCCGGTCAGCACCGTGGGGCTGGCCGACGAAGACGCCGGCTGGCTGGGCCGGCTCATCGTGCGGGCGGCCCGCATCGCGGCCGAGCAGGGGCTGGCCGAGCGCGGCTACCGGCTGGTGCTGAATACCGGCCGGGACGCGGGGCAGACCGTGTGGCACCTGCACCTGCACATCCTCGGTGGTGTCGAGCTGGGGCCCTTCGCCTGAGGCGGCCGGTCGCAGCCCGATATTAGGTGCCAGCGCCTACGGGTCGCGGTTCACCGCTCCGCCGTCCGTCGCCAATATCGTTGAGTCGGAGTCGAGCGGACGCGCCGCGTGCCCGCTCTGCGCCGCACCCAGCGGGGTGGACCAGCGCAAAGGGTGGTGATGGTGGCGAGCTAGTTGCCCTCCCTCTCCGCGTCAGCCCCTGCGCCGGTTGTCCTCTCCTCTCCCTTCGAGCTGCTGACCTCCCTCCTCCGCGCCGTCTCGCACGACTTCAAGTCGCCGCTGCTCACGCTCTCGCTGAGCGCGGAGCTGCTGCGTCGGTGAAGCGCGTGGGCAGCGCACGCGCCAGCCTCGCCAACGCGGTGCGCGAGCTGGAGCGCATGCTCGACGCCGTGACGCTGCTCTCGCGCGCGCTGAACCGGCCGCTCGAGGCGCTCGCGACGCCGCTCGTCGAGTTCGTCGGGGCCGCGGCGAACGGCGCGGGCCAGGCGAAGGTGCTCGTCGAACCTCGGCCGCTCGCCGACCTCGTCTAGCTGCTCACGGCGGCGGGCTCTCCGCTCAGCGTGGAGCATACGGCTGATCACGCCGAGCTGGTCGCGACCTTGCCGGCCGAGTGCGCCGACCTGGAGACCTCGCCGCTGCAGGCGCTGTTCGGGTCGCTGCAGCGCCACGCGGGCGGCACCGTGGGGCGGCTGGCCGCAGCGCAGGTGCAGCTGGAGCGCTGCGGCGCGCAGGTCGGCGTGGCCGGCGGGCAGCTGCTGGTGCGCGTGCCGCTTGCGGCGGAGGCACGCTGATAACGGCCGCGGCGCCCGTCGCTGCGCCGCAGGTGGTCATTGTCGACGACGACAGTGACCACGCGCTGATGGTGCGGCTCGTGCTGCTGGAGCTCAGCTCGCTCGCCGACATCAGCGTGCTCAGCGACCTGCCGCAAATCGGCGCGCGCCTGCAGCGCGTGCCGGAGGGCCAGCTCGTGCTGCTCGACTGCCGCATCGACGGCACCGACGGCTGCGCGCTCATCGCGCCGCTGCGCGCGACGCGGCCCGACGTGCGCGTGGTGTTGCTCTCCGCGCACCTCGGCGACGAGGAGCGCGCGCGGGCGCTGGCGGCGGGCGCGGAGGCGGCGCACGAGAAGCCGGCGTTGATGGCGGACTGGCACGCGCTGCTCGCGAACTTCGTCGCGCGCCCGGAGCGCGCGCCGGAGCGACTGCAGTAGCTGCCGACGGAGCGTGCCGCTCCGGCGCGCGGGGGGCCTGGGGGCCGCCCTGCGCGCCCTCAAGTCGACGACTGTCGCCTGAGCTCCCGGCGCGCGCGGAGGTCATCGTGTCGAGGCCGCCGGCCGCTTATACTTGTGCTGGCGCGGGCCTGTAGCTCAGCGGCCTAGAGCAGTCGGCTCATAACCGATCGGTCCCAGGTTCGAATCCTGGCGGGCCCACCAGCCACACGAGCGCCGGCCGCGCGACGGGAGGGTGGCTGTGCGAGACCGCGCGCGTGAACTGCTGCAGGGCCTGCGGCCCACGCTGGTGCCGGTCGACGGGCACATGCCCGCGGCGGTCATGCTGCTCCTCTACGAGCGCGACGGCGCCGAGCACGTGCTGTTCCAGGTGCGCTCGCACCGCGTCGAGCACCATAAGGGCGAGGTCAGCTTCCCCGGCGGCGCGCGCGACGAGGACGACGACACGCTGCTGCACACCGCGCTGCGCGAGACGCACGAGGAGATCGGCGTGCCGTCCCATCACGTGGACGTTTACGGCCGCCTCGACGACGTGGTGACGCGCTCCAACTTCGTGATGAGCCCTTACGTCGGCGCGATCACCGAGCCGGCGCCGTACCCGTTCCGCTTCGCGCGCATCGAGATGGAACGCCTGCTCGAGGTGCCGCTGCCGTACCTGCTGTCCGGCGGCGCGTCGGAGACGATGGTGCTGCCGAACGGCATGGAGTCGCGCGCGTACCGCTTCGGCGACGACCTGATCTTCGGCGCGACGGCGCGCGTGCTCTCGCAGTTCCTCGACCTCATGTCGGGAGCCGACGGGTCGCGGTGAGCGCGGCATGACGCTGCTGCTGGTGCGCCACGGCGAGTCGACTGGCAACGTCGGGCGGCTGATCCAGGGGTGGCTGGACGTCCCGCTGACGCCGCTCGGGCGCCGCCAGGCGGAGGCGGTTGCGGTGCGCCTGGTGAGTGTAAGAGCGCGCGCGCTGTACACCAGCCCGTTGCGGCGTGCCCGGGAGACCGCCGACGCGCTCGCATCGGCGACCGGCCTCGCGATCGTCGAGGTGGACGCGCTGCGCGAGTATCACTTCGGCGAGGCTCAGGGGATGCGCTACGACGATGCCGTTGCGCGCTGGGGCCGCGCGGAGCGCGGCTGGGGCGTTGGCCGGGTGCCAGGCGAGGAGGGCCTGCCGGCGTTCCGCGCGCGCGTCGGCGCGGGCATCGCCGGGCTGGCCGAGCGCCACCGCGACGACATCGCGATCGTCGTGGTACACGGCGGCGTGCTCGGCGCGCTCGTCGCGGAGCTCTGCGCGCTGCCGCACGACGAATACGCGCAGGTGTACACGGCGAACTGCGGACTGACGACGCTCGTGCGCGAGCAGGGTCGCGACGTGATCGCCGCATACAACGACCACTGCCACCTCGAAGGCATCGTGGCGCCCGTCGAAGAGCGCCCTGACGAACTCGCGCGCGCGGAGGGCGCGCGCTAGGTCAGCAGCAGCGCGCGGCGGCGGGCGCGGCGAGCGCGCCGCCGCCGGCCAGGTCGTAGCCGTTGCGCAGCAGCAGCCCGCCGTTTAGCGCGGCCCACGCGGCGATGACCAGCGCAGCGGGCGCGACCGTGCCAGGGACGCGCGGGAACATCCACCACGCGACCTCGACGACGGTGTTGAACAGCCAGCCCATCAGCAGCACGTGCGCGTGCGCCATGCGCCGCGAGCCCGCGAGCCAGCCCAGGTCGACGAGCCCGGCCGCGCCGATCGCCACGCCGGCGATGAGCATCACGACCGCCGTGCGCAGGAACAGCTGCGCGGTGCGCGTCATCGCGCGGTGGCGGCGAGGAACACCGCCGTGACGCCCTCTCCGCCCTCGGTGCGGCCGGCGGTTTCGTAGCCGGTGACGAGCGGATGGCGGTCGAACAGCTCGCGAACGGCTCGCCGCAGCGTGCCCGTGCCCTTGCCGTGGATCACGAGCACGCGCGACTTGCCCACGCGCGCCGCGTGGTCCAGGAACGTCTCGACGCGCGGCAGCGCCTCGTCCAGCGTCTGGCCGCGCACCTCGATCTCGTCGGCCACGGGCGCGAGCGGCGGCGCCGGCGTGCGCCCGGCGATCGGGGCGCTCGCGCCGGGCGGCGCCGTGGCGACGACTTGCTGCAGGCGCACGCGCGTGCGCAACGCGCCTAGCTGCACCTCGAACTCGCCGGCCGCGTCGGGCGCGCTCAGCGCCTCGCCGGGCGACGTGATGCCGCGCAGCTGCACACGCGACCCCGGCGTCACGCGTACCGTGCTGCCGTCGGCCGTCGCGTGCAGCGGCGCCTCCGAGCGCGACGGCTGCGCCGCCTGCATCGCCCGA
>Ga0194132_10011117_pt1 | contig 11718 bp, 8 predicted proteins | sample TA2KigOf80mmetaG_FD_148612 | JGI IMG/M metagenome (GOLD analysis project Ga0194132, IMG submission 148612) | Freshwater microbial communities from Lake Tanganyika, Tanzania - TA2015054 Kigoma Offshore 80m | ecosystem: Environmental > Aquatic > Freshwater > Lake | place: Tanzania: Lake Tanganyika... | reverse complement strand
TGCGTCCCGTGGGTCACGAGAAGCGCACCATCTGCGTCCCGTGGGTCACGAGAAGCGCACCATCTGCGTCCCGTGGGTCACGAGAAGCGCACCATCTGCTGCGGCCGGTCGGCCGGCTGGAAGTAGCGCGTCGCGATCTCGTCGGCGAGGCTCGCGAGGGTGGCCGCAACGCGCGCAAGCAGGCGCTCGAGCTCCAGCGCCGCGTCCTCGTCGTCCGCGTCGGCGACGCTCGCGACGTCGAACAGGCGGAGCGTCGTCAGGGCCTCGAGCGCGAGGCGCTCGGCGCGGCTGCGTTGCCCGCTCGCATCGTCGTGCACCAGCGCGACGACGTGCTCCTCGACGCCGACGAGCTGGAAGGCGAGCGAGCGCGGGTTGCTCTCGTCGAGCAGGACGAGGTCGAGCACCGCGCCCATCTGGACGCGCGACCGGTAGCGCCGCCGGTAGGTCTTGACGCTGTGCAGGATGCCGAGCAGCGCCTCGCACGCCGGCACGACGAGCGGACCCGCCGGCAGCACGACGCCGCGCAGCAGCGCGATCGTCTGCAGCCCGCGCTCGAGCGAGCGACCGAGCTGCAGGAAGCGCCAACCCTGGCCGCGGCTCATGCTCTCGGTGGTGAGTCCGACGAAGGCCGCGAGCATCTGGATCAGTCGCTGCAGGCTCTCGCGCGCCGCGGCGAGGTCGCACGGACGCGCGAGCTCGCCGTCGATCGCGCCGATCACGCGCGAGGTGTCGCTCGACAGCCGGTCGCGTACCGCACGTCCGGCGCGCGCGAGCGCGTCGATGTTGAAGCGCAGCCCGCCGACGCGGCGCGGGTCGAGGATCAGCTGCAGCAGCTCCGCCTCGGGGGCGGCGAGGCGCTTCTCGGCGTCTTCGCCGACGAAGCCCGGGTAGGTCGCGCTCTGCGCGGTGAGCGCGCGCAGCAGCAGCGGCACCGTGCCGTCGAGATTGCTGCGCTCGGTCGCGAGCAGGCGGAGCAGGATCTCGCGCAGCAGGCGCGTGATCGCCTCGGCGCGCTCCGAGTAGCGGCCGAGCCAGAACAGATCGTCCGCCACGCGGCCGGGCACCTCGTCGCCACCGCGTCGCACCACGACCGGGCGCTCGGCCGGTGCCAGCAGCGTGACCTGACGCTCGGGCTCGGACGCCAGCACCCAGACGTCCTTGCCGACGCCGCCGAGCTGGTTCGAGGTGACGAAGCTCGAGCTCGACGACGACACGCGGCCGAGCCCACCCGGCATCACGAGGTAGCCGCTCTCGCTCGCGACGGCGAAGCTGCGCAGCACGAACGGTCGCGGCTCGAGCTGTCCCACGCGCAGCACCGGCGCGGTCGAGAGCGCGATCCGCTCCTGCGCGACGTAGCGCTCGGGGTGCGCGCGCATGCGCGCCTTCAGGTCGTCGCGCTCGGACTTCGCGAGCGCCGCCGCGAAGATGGTCGAGTCGACGCGGTGCGGAAACACCGGCTTCACCACCAGCTCGTCGAGCCGCTCGAGGACGTGGCGCAGCGAGTCCGCGTCGCCGCACCACCACGTCTGCACGGAGGGCTGCCGCAGCTCCTCGTCGAGCAACGCGCGCGCGATCGCGGGCAGGAACGGCATCAGGCCCGGGTTCTCGAGGATGCTGGTGCCGAGCGGGTTCGCGACGGCGACGTTGCCGCGCCGCACCGCCTGCAGCAGCGCCGCGACGCCGAGCAGGGAGTCGGGGCGCAGCTCGAGCGGATCGCACCACGGATCGTCGACGCGCCGCAGGATCACGTCCACCGGCGTGAGCCCGTCGAGCGTCTTGAGCCACACGCGCTCGTCGCGGACCACGAGGTCGCTGCCCTGGACCAGGGGGTAACCGAGGTAGCTCGCGAGGTAGGCGTGCTCGAAGAAGGTCTCGCTGCCCGGACCCGGCGTGAGGAGCACGATGCGCGGGTCCTCGCGTCCGCCGGGCGCGAGGCCCGCGAGCGTGCCGCGCAGCGTGCGGAAGAAGAGCGCCAGGCGGTGCACGTGCGAGTCGCGGTAGAGGCTCGGCAACGTGCGCGACAGCGCGGTGCGCGCCTCCAGCGCGTAGCCCGCGCCGGACGGCGCCTGGATGCGGTCGCCGATCACCCACAGGCGTCCGTCCGGACCGCGCGCGAGGTCCGCGGCGCAGATCGTGAGCCAGCGTCCGTCGGCGCGCGCGGTTCCCGCGCACGGGCGGAGAAAGCCGGGGTGCCCGAGCACCAGCTCGGGTGGCAGCAGGCCGCGCTTCAGCAGCTTGCGCGGCCCGTAGAGGTCGCGCAGCACGAGGTCGAGCAGCTCGGCGCGCTGCGCGAGCCCCTGCTCGATCTCGCTCCAGTCCGCGCTGGTGAGCAGGACCGGGATCGGGTCGAGCGACCACGGCCGCTCGATCGTGTCGTTCTCCTCGTAGAAATTGTAGGTGACGCCGTTCTCGCGCAGCAGGCGGCGCAGCTCGTGGTTGCGCCGCTCGAGCTCGAGGTCGCCGAGCGCGCCGATCGCGCCGGCGAGGTACTCCCAGTGCGCGCGCAGCTCGCCGACCTCGAGCACCATCTCGTCGCGGCACCCCGCGAGCGGCTGGTAGGTCGAGAACAGCCCGCGCGCCCGCGCCGCGGCGGCGCTCTCCTCCCCCGCCCCGAGCAACGGTCCGCTCACGCCTCGCGCAGGCGCCGCAGGTCGAGCGTGTGCGGGAAGTCCGGATCCCGCTCTTCGTACGGCGGCAGCATGGCGCCCGGAGTATGGCCGTGCGCCCAGAAGCGGGCAACCCGCCGCGACTCGGCCTCGGCCGCGTTCACCGGCAGCGTCTCGAAGCTGCGCCCACCGGGGTGCACGACGTGGTACGTGCAGCCGCCGACGGAGCGCTCCGCCCAGGTGTCGATCACGTCGAACACCAGCGGCGCGTGCACGGGAATCGTCGGGTGCAGAGCCGATGGCGGCTGCCATGCGCGGTAGCGCACCCCCGCGACGAACTCCGAGCGCATCCCCGTCGGACGGAGCGGTACGCGGCGTCCGTTGCACGTGACGACGTGGCGTCCGTCGGTCATGCCCATGGTCCTGACCTGCAGGCGCTCGAGCGACGAGTCGACGTACCGCGCCATGCCCTGCGAGCCGACCTCCTCGCCGAGCACGTGCCACGGCTCGATGGCCGTGCGCAGCTCGAGCTCGAGGTCGCGCACCGTGACGCCGCCGAGCCGCGGGAAGCGCCACTCGAGGAACGGCAGGAACCACTCGCGCGAGAAGCCGTAGCCGTGCTCGCGCAGCTCGTCGATCACGTCGCCGAAGTCCTGCCAGAGGAAGTGCGGTAGCAGGAAGCGGTCGTGCAGCTCCGTGCCCCAGCGCACCAAGGGCTTCGCGTACGGATCCTTCCAGAAGCGCGCGATCAGCCCGCGCAGCAGCAGCTGCTGCGTCAAGCTCAGGCGCTGGTGCGGCGGCATCTCGAAGGCACGCATCTCGACGAGGCCGAGGCGTCCCGTCGGGCCGTCGGGCGAGTACAGCTTGTCGATGCAGAACTCGGCACGGTGCGGGTTGCCGGTGACATCGACCAGCAGGTTGCGGAACAGTCGGTCGACGAGCCACGGCTGCGGCGCGACGCCGCCGGTCGCTTGCGCGAGCGCGATCTCGAGCTCGTAGAGGCTGTCGTCGCGCGCCTCGTCGATGCGCGGCGCCTGGCTCGTCGGGCCGACGAACAGGCCCGAGAACAGGTACGACAGGCTCGGGTGGTGCTGCCAGTAGGTGGTCAGGCTGCGCAGCAGGTCGGGGCGGCGCAGGATCGGGCTGTCCGCGGCGGACGGTCCGCCGACGGTGACGTGGTTGCCGCCGCCGGTGCCGGTCGCGCGCCCATCAAGCATGAACTTCTCGGTCGCGAGCCGCGAGGCACGCGCCTCCTCGTAGACCGTCGAGTGGATGTCGACGAGGTCGCGCCAGCCCTGTGCGGGCTGGATGTTCACCTCGATCACGCCCGGATCGGGGGTCACCAGCAGGCGCACCAGACGGGGATCGCGCGGCGGCTCGTACCCCTCGAGCACGACCGGCAGCCGCAGCTCGGCCGCCGTCTCCTCCACGCACGCGACGAGGCTCAGGTAGTGCTCGAGGTGCGTGAGCGGCGGCAGGAAGACGTGCAGGGTGCCGTCGCGCGGCTCGACGCAGAGCGCGGAGCGCACGAGGTCGACCGGGAAGTCGCGCACGGTCGAGGCGGCGCCGGACGGCGACACGGAGTCCGCCGTCTGGTGCATCACGAGCTCGCGCTTGCCGAACGGGAGGCCCGCGCCAGCGGGTCCGCCCGCGCCGCCGCCCGCCCCGGGCGCGCCGGCGCCGCTTCGCCCGAATGGCGCCGCGGGGTACGTCATCTGCGGGCGGCCTCGCGGTTCGCCCGGCAGCTCGCCGCGCGGCGCGAACGGGTCGAGCTCGTACATCACCTCGCGCCGCTCGGGCGGGATCCAGCAGAGCGCGTCGAGCGGCAGCCGGTAGCCCATGGGCGAGCTGCCCGGCACGAGGACCATCTTCTCGCGTCGGAACGTCCAGCGTGTCGTCGTCCAGCCCTGGCTGCCGTCGACGTACCACGCCCAGCGCAGCGGCAGCGCGTAGCCGGCGACCTTGGCGATCCCGCGCTCGAGCTTCTGCGCGAGCAGGCGGCGGTCCTCGGGGTCCTCGGGCCACGCCTTCTGGGGGTCGAGGTTCTCGGGGACGTTCTGTTCCTTCCACAGGAACCAGAGCGCGTCCTCCCAGCCCGGCAGCGCGAGCTCCGGCGGCAGCCCCAGCCGCATGGCGAGCGCGTCCATGAAGCGCTTCGCGTGCGCCTCGTCGTGGCCGAGCGGATTCGCGTGGTCGGCGATGAGCGCGTCGTTGGTCCACACGGCGACGCCATCGCGACGCCAGAAGCAGCCCAGCGCCCAGCGCGGCAGGACCTCGCCCGGGTACCACTTGCCCTGCCCGAACTGCAGCACCGCCGCGTGCGGCGCGAAGCGCATGCGCAGCCGCCGGATCAGGTCCTCGGCGAGCTTGCGCTTGACGGGTCCGAGCGCCTCGGTGTTCCACTCCGCGCCGTCGCGGTCGTCGATCGAGACGAAGGTCGGCTCGCCGCCCATGGTGAGCCGCACGTCGTGCGCGGCGAGATCCGCGTCGACCGTGTCGCCGAGCGTCAGGATCTCGCGCCAGGTCGCGTCGGTGTATGGCTTGACGGGGCTCACGAGCCCGCTCACGCGCGTGACGACGTTCTCGTAGCCGAACGTGACCTCGCACGGGTCGACGGCGCCGGTGACCGGCGCCGCACTCACCGGATCGGGTGTCGCGGCGAGCGGGATGTGACCCTCGCCCGCGAACAGGCCGGAGGTCGGATCGAGGCCGATCCAGCCCGCGCCCGGGACGTAGACCTCGGCCCACGCGTGCAGGTCGGTGAAGTCCTGCTTCGGGCCCTCCGGACCCTCGATCGGCTTCTCGTCCGGCGTGAGCTGCACGAGGTAGCCCGAGACGAAGCGCGCCGCGAGGCCCAGGTGGCGCAGGATCTCGACCAGCAGATAGCCCGTGTCGCGGCACGAGCCGATGCGGCGCTCGAGCGTCTCCTCGCAGCTCTGGACGCCGGGCTCCATGCGGATCGAGTAGGCGATGTCGTGCGCGAGCCGCTGGTTCAGGTCGACCAGGAAGTCGACGGTGCGGCGGCGCCGCAGGTCCACGCCCTCGAGCCACTTCGCGAGCCGCGGTCCGCGCTCGCGCACCTCGAAGTACGGTGAAAGCTCGCGCGCGAGCTGCGGCTCGTAGACGAACGGGTACTGCTCCGCGGAGGCTTCCAGGAAGAAGTCGAACGGGTTGATGACCGTCAGGTCGGCGATCAGGTCGACGGTGACGTCGAGCTCGCGGGTCGGCTCCGGAAGCACGAGCCGTGCGAGGAAATTCCCGAACGGGTCCTGCTGCCAGTTGAGGAACTGCTTCTCCGGCTTGACGCGCAGCGAGTACGCCTCGATCGGCGTCCGCGAGTGCGGCGCCGGCCGCAGACGCAGCACGTGCGGCGACAAGGTGACCAGACGGTCGAACGCGTAGTGCGTCCGGTGGTGGATGGCGACGTGAATGCTCATGCGGGCTCGGAAACCTCGGGGCGGAGTGGCGGAACTAAGCAAGCGTGCCAAGGCGGTGAGGCCCATCTTGCCGCTCCGCCGCCGTTGCCCGCGAAGCGGGCGCGGCTGCCGCATTCTTCGCCATCTGCCTGCTTCCTGCGCGGCGGTCGCCGACGAGCACCGCCGGATCCGGGGGCCGACTGCGCGGCGGGACCACGACTACCGGGCAGGGGCCGCAGGGAGAAACTCGCCTGTCCGCCGCTCCTGCGCTAACGTGACGCCCGTGCCACGCCGGGTGCTGCCCGTCCTGCTCGTCCTGCTCGCGGCGACGTTCGCCGCGGGGTCCATCGTGCGCGAGCAGCTCGGCATCGAGCTCTCGACCAGCGCCCTGCAGGAGCTGGTGCGCAGCATGGGCTGGAAGGCGCCGGCGATCTTCCTCGGGCTGCTGACGTTCCGGCAGTTCATCTTTCTGCCCGCGATCGTCATCCTGCCCGTCGGCGGGCTGTGCTTCGGCACGACGGTGGGAACGCTCCTCGGCGCCACCGGGATCGTGCTGTCGGCCCTCATCACCTTCACGATGGCGCGCAGGATCGGCGGCGCGTGGCTGCGCCAGACCTTCGGCCACCGGTACGCGTGGCTCGAGCGCTACGTCGAGCGGGCGGGGCCACCGGCAGTGGCGCTGGTCACGGCGCACCCGACCGGTCCGATGGCCGCGTCCTACTGGGCGGCGGGATTCTCGTCGATGGCGCTGCTGCCGTTCGCGCTCGCGGTCACCGCGGGCGGGTCGGTCCGTGCGCTCGCGTACTCGTTCTTCGGCTCGACCCTGATCGTGCCCGGCACGCCGCAGTTCTACGCGGCCGCGACGGTGCTCGCGCTGGCGGCGCTCGGACCGCTGGCGCACCCCGCGGTGCGCCGTCGCCTGCGCACCATCCGCGAGCACGACGGCTCGCACGCCGCCTGACGCCCCGGACGACGCACGGCCGCGGCGCTACTCGTCGTCGTCGATCGTGCGCGCGTACGAGTCGTGCAGCAGGCGCGACAGCGCACGGTCGGCGAGCCGCCGGCCGCCGTTCTGGCAGACCGCGCAGTAGTTGGTCTCGCTGTCGGCGTAGCGGATCCGCTGCACCGGCTTGCCGCACACCGGACACGGCTCGCCGTGGCGGCCGTGCACCGCGAAGTCGGGACGGAACGCGGTCACGTCACCGGGGCCGGGGAAGCGGTCCGCGAAGTCGGCGCGCAGCTGCGCGGTCCAGCGCACCAGCACGTCGCGCGTCGCGTCGAGCAGGCGTGCGATCTCGTCCGCCGTCAGCTTGCCCGTCTGCTTGACGGGCGAGAGCCGGGCCGCGTGCAGGATCTCGTCGGAGTAGGCGTTGCCGATGCCGCTGAAGACGCGCGGGTCGGTGAGCGCGCGCTTGACGGTCCTGCTCTCGCGCACCAGCGCATGGGTGAACGCGGCAAGGTCGCACTCGAGCGGCTCGATGCCGCCCGCGTGGTGCGCGGCGAGCGCTTCCGCGCCGCGCACCAGGTGCAGCGACGCCCGCTTCTTCGGGCTCGCCTCGGTGAGCAGCAGGGTTCCGTTCGGGAAGTCGAAGGCCGCGAGACCGATCTTGCCGGCCGGCTTCAGACCGCGCTTCTGCCAGCGGAAGCGTCCGGCGATCATGAGGTGGACGACGAGGTGCAGCTCGTCGTCGAGGTCGAGGACGACGCGCTTGCCAAGGCGCCGCACACCGCGCACGGTCTTCCCGACCGCGGACGAGATCGGCGGGTCCACGCTGCGCAGCACGAACGGGCTTCTCAGGCGCACCGCCTCGAGCGGCTGCCCCGCGATGCACTCGCGCAGCAGCGCGACGTAGGGCTCGACGTCCGGCAGCTCGGGCATCGCGTCCACGCATAGCACGGCGCATCGTCGCGGAAGCGTGCCCGTCGTGCGCCGCCGGGCCGCGCACGCTATCGGAGCGGATGATGCGTTCTCGCGTGAAGTCGTCCGTTCTCGCGGTCGCGCTGCTCGCCCTCGCGGTCGGCTGCGCGCAGGAGCCCCCGCCGAAGCCGTACCCGCAGGAGCTGATCGACAACTTCATGAGGGGCTGCCGAGAGCAACGCCTGAGCGACGCCGCGTGCAGGTGCGCCCTCGACCGATTCCAGCGCCGCTGGACGGCGGACGAGTTCCGAGCCGTCGAAGGCAGGCTCGGCGACGGCGACGCTGCGGCAGCGCAAGTCGCCGAGACCGTCGCGGCCTGCGCGGAACGCTGAGCGCGTCGGCGCACGCGCGCCGCGGCCGCCGCTGAACCTCGGGGGCCGATCGTCCGATACGTCGGGAGATCGACCCGGGAGATCCTTCCCCGGGCGTGGAGGATTCCCGATGCGCGCTCCCGTCGATGCCCGAAGCACCAACCACGGACCCGGCGCGGGCCGGCTCGTCCGCGTCCTCGCCGCGCTGCTGGCGCTGGCGGCCGTGGCCGCTCCGATCGCTCCGCGCACGGCGGCCGCCCTGGAGCCCATCCGCGACGGGCGGGGGCAGCTGCCGAAGATCGCCGAGGCGACGGTCCCCGACGAGCCGCGTCCGTTCGCGATCTGCGACGACCAGACCTACGCGCTGTGCGCGACCGCGCCGTGCTTCGTCTTCAACGGGGTCGCGTACTGCAAGTGCGACGTCGAGCACGGCGACAGCATCAGCCTGCCGTTCTCGTACGGCAGCGATCAGACCGTCTGTACCGCGAACGCCGCGGGCGTCGGCAACGGCTACATGATCAGCACCTACAGCCTGCCCGACTCGCTGCGCGCGCCGGGCGGCGACATGGCGCTCTACACCTGCCCGGCCGCCACCTCGAACGCGGCCTACGCGCAGTGCGACGGCGGCTACTGCTTCGAGAGCACGCGCGGCCAGTCGTTCCCCGGCTTCGCGCAGCCGCTCGCCGAGAGCGAGATCATCTGCTCGTGCCCGATCACGGTCGCGAATCCGGAAACCGCGTACGTCGGCTTCCAGATCGCGGGTCCGTGGCCGTGCCAGCAGGAGTTCTTCGACAACTGCAGCTCGCCCCCCGCAGGGAAGAACACCGGCGACACCATCTACGTCGGCGCACCGACCGGCACCGGCGTGTTCCTCACGAAGCTGCTCGACGGCGACGTGCCGCCGCTGCACCGCTGCGAGCCGCAGCGCCCCTAGACCGGACGACGGCGTTCGCGTGTCCGAGCCTGCGCTTCGGCGCCCGTCCGCAGCATCGAGAGCCGCGAGGGAGGCTCAGCCGTGCGGGTGTCCGATCAGGAGCAGCAGTCCGAGACCCGCCGCGAATGCGCCGAACAGCACGACGTTCGTCGCGGCGTTGCGGTGGCGGTTGACCTCCGGCACCAGATCAGACGCCCCGATGTACAGGAAGTTGCCGGCGGCGAACGCGACCAGCGCCGAGACGTCGAAGCGGAACGACACCGCCCAGGCGAGGAGCCCGCCGACGAGGAACGTCGATGCGGACAGCAGGTTGAGCAGCAGCGCGCTGCGCTTCGCGAAGCCGCCGTGCACGAGCACGCCGAAGTCGCCCAGCTCCTGCGGGATCGCGTGCGGGGCCGCGGCGAGCCAGGTGGTGATGCCGAGCCGCACGTCGACGAGGAACGTCCCCGCCACGGCCATGCCGCCGAGCAGGTTGTGCAGCCCGTCGCCGACGAGCACGAGGTACGTGAGCGGCTGCCGGCAGTCCGCGGAGGCGCGGTGACAGTGGTGGTAGTGCAGGAACTGCTCGAGCGCGAAGTACGTCAGGAAGCCGAGCGCGACCCACGGCATCGCCGCGGCGACGCCACCCGGCCCGTGCGTGGCGGCCGGCAGCATGTGGAACAGCGCGCCGCCGATCAGCGATCCCGCCGCGAAGGCGACCAGCGGCAGGATCAGCTTCCGGAGGACGTTCTCCGGTAGCACCAGCGCGACCGCGCCGACCAGCGCGATCGCGCTCATCGCCACGCCGCCGGCCACGATCCAGACGAGAGCCGGAAGCTCGGGCAGCGTCACCCGGCAGCGTGCTCCGCACACGCCCGGCCGCGCGTCGCGTCGAGCGGCCGCGACGCCGCAGCGGCGCGCGGCACGCCCGCGCTCAGGACGACCGCTTCATCTGCTGTCCGCAGCAGACCTCCGAGTGGATGCCCTCGCTGCACGGACACTCCTTCTCGTAGACGAGGGTCGCTCCGCACTTCCCGCACACGTAGCGTTCACCTGCCTTGCGCGACATGTCGCCCGCCTTGTTCTTCCTCTCGCCTATCACCCTTCGCCGGACGTGCGGAGACGGAGATTCGCGTTTCGCCGCATCACGGCGGCGGTCCGTCCGGCACGACGTAGCCGAGCGCCTCGAGCTGCCGTCGCGTCGCGTCCAACGGCGCGGACGGAGCAGCCGCGGGCAGCGGTGGAACCTGCGCCACGAGCAGAGCGGGCATCGCGTCGAGGCGCGCGCGCAGGAGGTCGAGTCGCGCCGGCTCACTCGCCGCGAGATCGTTGCGCTCGAGCGGGTCGGTCTCCAGGTCGAACAGCACGTCGCGCCGCGCGCCCGAGGCGTGCATCACCTCGCGGACGATCTTCCAGCGCCCGTCGCGCAGCCCGAACAGGTCGCGGTCCTCGCCGGGGCGGATCTCCGCGAGGCACACGGGATGCGACGCGTCCGCAGCGTGTGGGCCACCCGGTCCGGTCAGCGTGGGCGCGAGGTCGATTCCCTGCACGGGCTCGCGGTGCGGGATTCCGGCGAGCGACAGCAGCGTCGGCAGGACGTCCACGATCAGCGCCGGCTGCGCAACCCGCCGCCCCGCGGGGCCGGCGACGCCCGGACCGCCGAGGACCAGCGGGATGCGGACCTGCTCCTCGAAGAGCCGCATGCCGTGCTCCCAGGCGCCGTGGTCGTGCAGCTCCTCGCCGTGGTCGGACAGCACGACGACGATCGTCCGCTCGCGCAGCCCGCGCGCGGTGAGCGCGTCGAGCAGCACGCCGAGCCGCTCGTCCTGGTACGCGACGGCCTCGTCATAGAGGTCGCGCACGCGGCGGACGTCGCTCTCGTCGAGCGGGCGCGCGAGCAGCGTCTTCCGCAGCGTGTCCGCGGGCGCGATCGTGCCCACGTACGACGGGTCGCGGAAGCGTCCGGCGAAGGCGGGCGGCGGGTCGTACGGCGAGTGCGGGTCGACCGCGTGCACGTAGAGCAGGAACGGCTCGTCGCCGAACGCGTCGAGCTGCGGCAGCACCAGCGCGTCGATCTCCTCGGTGTGCGCGTGGTTGTCGAGCCTGCGCCCGCGCACCGCGACGCAGCGGTCGAACCCCTGGTCGAGCCCGACGCCCTCGCCGAAGACGTGGCCGTTCGCGACGAACGCCCACGTCGACCAGCCGGAGCGGCGGAAGCGCTCCGCGAGCGTGACCGCGGCCGGCGCGAGAGACCCCGCGTGCTCGCTTCCGTGCGTGCTCGGGTAGAGGCCCGTGAGCAGGCTCGCCGTCGCCGGCCGCGTCCACGGCGCGACGGTGTAGGCGTTCTCGAAGACCACTCCGTCGCCGGCCGCGTCCACGGCGCGACGGTGTAGGCGTTCTCGAAGACCACTCCGTCGCGCGCGAGCGCGTCGAGCCGCGGCGTGGTCGCGCGCGCGCTGCCGTAGGGCGTGGTGTGGTCCGCGCGCAGCGTGTCGATCAGGTAGACGAGCACGTTGTACGGCGCGCGCGGTGCCGCGCCCGCGGCCCCGGACGC
>Ga0194132_10011113_pt1 | contig 11726 bp, 9 predicted proteins | sample TA2KigOf80mmetaG_FD_148612 | JGI IMG/M metagenome (GOLD analysis project Ga0194132, IMG submission 148612) | Freshwater microbial communities from Lake Tanganyika, Tanzania - TA2015054 Kigoma Offshore 80m | ecosystem: Environmental > Aquatic > Freshwater > Lake | place: Tanzania: Lake Tanganyika... | reverse complement strand
CACGCCGCTGCGGACCGCCGCCGCGATCCACGACGTCGTGAGCGAGAGCATGGCCGAGGCTGCGCGCGCGCACCTGGTCGAGCGCAACTGGGACCCGCGGCGCGTCACGCTGGTGGCGTTCGGTGGCGCCGGCCCCGCGCACGCGGCGACCGTCGCCCGGAAGCTGGGCGTCAGCCGCATCGTGTTCCCGGTCGGAGCCGGCGCGACGTCGGCTTTGGGATCTCTCGTGGCGCCGCTCTCCTTCACGTACGCCAGATCGCTGCCCGCGAGAGTGCGCGAGATCGACTGGGATGCGGTGAACCGTGCGCTCGGCGAGATGGCGGCGCTCGGACTGGCGGCTCTGGCCGAGGCGAGCGTCGCCGCGCCCGACGTCCGCGTCGTGCGCGAAGCGGACGTGCACATCCGCGGCCAGGTGTTCGAGCTCACGGTGCCGGTGCCCGACGGCACCCTCGATGCGCGGAGCATCGAGCCCGTCCGCGAGGCCTTCGCCGCCACCTATCGCCGCCTCTACAGCCGCCATCACGAGAACGGCGAGCTCGAGGTCGTGAGCTGGAAAGTCACCGCGGTCGGCCCGCGCCGCACCGTGGCGCTCGGGGCGGCTGCCCTGGCGGGCGATGCGGTGAAGGGCGCGCGGCCGATCCGCATCGGGCCCGGCCCCGGGGTGCAGGCGACCGTGTACGACCGCTATCGCCTTGCCGCGGGCGCCGTGCTCGAAGGTCCCGCGCTGGTCGAGGAGCGTGAGACCACGATCGTCCTGCCGCCGGGGGGCCGCGCGCGCGTCGACGCGCACGGCAGCATCGTGCTGGACCTGGGCGCGTGAGCAGGAGCGATGCGGGCCTGGATCCGGCGGACCTCGCGATCGCGTGGGCGCGGCTGATCGCCATCTCGGACCAGATGTGGCTGACGATCCGCCGGACGGCGTTCTCGCCGATCATCGCCACGGCACTGGACTTCGGATGCGGGCTGCTCACCGCAAGCGGCGGGCAGCTCGCGATGGGTGCCGTGGGCATGGCCTCGTTCAATCTCGCGCTCCCGACGCTCACGCGCGACCTGCTCAAGCGCTTCGCCGGGCGCATCGAGCCCGGCGACGTCTTCATCGGCAACGATCCCTGGCTGTGCATCGGGCACCTCGATGACGTGGCGATCATCACGCCGGTCTTCGAGCGGGGGCGGCTCGTCGCGTTCGTGGCGACCGTCGCGCACCAGGCCGACATCGGCGGCGCCATCTCGCATCGGCGCGTGCGCGAGGTGCACGAAGAAGGTGTGTTCATCCCGATCACGAAGCTGTACGAGCAGGGGCGGGCGAGTGAGCCCGTGTTCGACCTGCTGCGCGCCAACGTGCGCCAGCCCGAAATGGTGCTCGGGGATCTCGAGGCGATGGTCGGGGCGAACGAGGTCGGCGCGGCGCGCCTGCTCGCGCTGATGCGCGAGTACGGGCTCGAGGACGTCGCGGGCCTCGCGACGGAGATCCAGGGCCGTTCGGAGCGCGCGATGCGCGGGATCATCGGCGCATTGCCGGACGGCACCTATCGGGCGGAGGGGATGGTCGACGGGGTCGAGGAGCCGGTGCGCATCAAGGTCGCGCTGACGGTCGCGGGGGAGGAGATACACGTCGACTACCCGGATGCGCCGCCGCAGTTTCCGGTCGGCGGCAACAACGTGACGCTCTCGTACACGGTGGTGAACACGCACTACCTGCTCGAGTGCGTCCTCGCGCCGCACCTGCCGCACAACGAGGGTTCCATCCAGCCGCTGCACGTCGCGGCGCCCGAGGGCTCGGTCCTTGCGTGCCGCTTCCCGGCCGCGGTCGGCGAGCGGCACATCTTCACGACGCGAGTGAGCAGCATCGTGCTCGCGGCGATCGCCCAGGTCGCTCCCGATCGTGCGATGGCCGGCTACGGGGCGAACCAGGGGGTGGGCGCCCTGGGCCGCAGGCCCGATGGCTCCTTCTACTCGATCGGCATGTTCGGCGGCGGTGGCCGCGGCGGCGGCGCCGGCCGCGACGGGATCGGCGGGTTCATTTACACGAGCGGAGCCGCGAGCACCCCGGTCGAGCTGTTCGAGCAAGGGGCACCCGTACTGGTCGAGCAACGCGAGTGGGAGCCCGACAGTGCGGGCGCGGGCGAGTTCCGCGGCGGGATGGGCCAGCGCGTCTCGCTGCGCCGGCTACCGGGTCACCCCCTGCCGGTGGACGTGCGTTTCTCGCCATCGCGTGCGCGCGTCGGCGCGCCCGGGCTCTTCGGTGGCGGGTCCGGCAGCACGACGCGGGCCACGTGGAACGGCGTGCCGATCGATCAGACGGAGCTTGGCCGCAGCGGTATCGCGACGCTCGGGTCCGACCGCGACGTGTTCGAGTACCACGTGGCGTCGGGCGGCGGGTTCGGCGATCCCCGGAAACGTTCGGCGGCCGATGTCGAGCGAGACCTGCGGCGCGGTCTCATCACGCCGGAGCGGGCGCGCCGTGACTCGACGCGATGATCCCTTCAGCACTGTGCCGAACGACCACCCGGTTGGGGGCCGATTGGCGGTGCCGCACGTTGTGCCACGGGCGAGCGGTGGGAGTCTTGCGCGGGCATGAGTGACGAGGTCGAGCGCGAGGACGCCGCGCCGGCGGTCCCGCCTTCACACCGGGATCTGCTGGAGCGTCCGCTCTACGCCTGCCTGGCGACGGTGCGCGAGGACGGCGCCCCGCTGGCGAACCCGATGTGGTTCCTGTGGGAGCCGGGCTCGGGCGTGCTGCTCTTCACGCACACGACCACCCGACACAACTACCGCAACGTCCGGCGCGAGCCGCGCGTGGCGGTCTTGATCAGCGATCCCGAAGAGCCGCTGCGCTACCTCCAGGTCCACGGGCGCGTCGAAGCGATCACGCCGGACCCCACCGGCGCGTTCCACGAGCAGCTCCAGCTCCGGTACCACGGGCGGGTGGGTGAGGTGGGCGAGCGCGAGGCGCGGGTTGTGATCACGGTTCGCCCCACGCGCATCGTCACGGGGCAGGGCATCCGCGAGCGACGGCACGCGCGGCGGGCGGCCGCCGCCCGAACCGGGACGGTCGCGCCGGCGGGAGGGACGGTGTGAGCGCGGAGCCGCTCGAGCTCCCGCTCTTCGTGTCGCCCGCCTACGAGTCGCTCGGCCCGCTCGCGCGCGGCGAGGTCACGGTTCCCGGGCTGGCCGTCACGGTGCGCTACAACCCGCCTGAGACCTCGGCCTTCGGCCGCGACCCCTTTCCGGCCTGTGAGATGGGCCTTTCCCGCTTCGTCGCCCGGTCGGCGCGCGGCGACTGCCCTTACGTCGGCATCCCGGCCTTCATCTACCGCGGGTTCCGCCACCGCATGATCTTCGTCCGGGCGGACTCGCCGTTCGGGTCGGTGGCGGATCTGCGGGGCGCGACGGTCGGCGTGTCCGGCTGGTCGGACACCGGGAACACCTGGGCGAAGTCGCTGTTCACCGACGCCGGCATCGAGATGGACGAGGTGGCCTGGGTGGAAGGCCCGCTCGACCACCCCGAGCCCGAGCGGCCCGCGAACGTCGCCGCGGGCGCGCCGCGACACGTGCGCTGGGTGGGCGCCGGACGGACGCTCGCCGACGAGCTCGCGCAGGGACGGCTCGACGCGCTGGTCGGCGGCTTCGCGCCGGCCGCCTACTACCAGGCCGGCACCACCCTCCGGCGGCTGCACCGCGATCTGCGCCGTGCCGAAGAGGAGTACTTCCGGACGACCTCGCTCTACCCGGTGCTGCACCTCATCGGCGTGGATCGCCGGATCGCCGCGCGGCACCCCGAGGTTCTCGCTCGGCTCCAGGCGGCCGTGTCGGCGAGCCGCGAGACGTACGTCGAGCAGGCGCGCCGCTGGGGAAACGCCGCCCCGTGGTCGGCCGAAGCGTTCGAGGAGATCCCGCGGGTGTTCGGCCCGGAGTGGCGGGAGTACGGCCTCCAGAGCACGGCTAATCGGGCGGCGATCGAGGCCTTCGCTCGCGCGCAGGTCCGTCAGGGCTACGTCTCGCAGGCGCTGGGCGTGAACGAGCTGTTCGGGGAGTACCTTCGCTCGGAGTCCGCCGCCGGCTGATCGGCCGCGGGATTCCCGTGACGCTCACGGGCCGCCTCATCCGGGTCAGAGCGCGACGCGCGCCCAGCGCACCTCCATCGCGCGCTCACTCCCCGCGTACCAGACCGCGAGCAGGTCCCCTCCCGGAAGGAGCACCGCGCGCGGGTGGCCGAACTGGTAGCCGGCGATGGTCGTGCCGATGAACGTGCTCGCCGCGCCGCCCCCGGGGGCGGCGGGGCCGTCCGGGGGGCGGCCCTCGTACAGGACCGCGGCAGCGCTGCGGTCCCAGGTTCGCCCGAAGTCGTCGCTGCGCGCGGCCAGCACGCCGGGGACTTCGCGATCCACCCAGACCGCCGCGAGGCGGTCGCCGCCGAGCGCCACGGGCTGGAAGTACTGCGCTCGGATCCCGATCGGCACGGGTTCGGTCCAGGTGCGGGCGTCGGGGCTGCCCCATGCGACGTGCGCGTCGAGATCGCGCTCGGCTCGGATGTCCCGCGTCCAGAACACGCTCACCAGGCGCCGGGTCACCGGGTGCACGGCGATCCGCTGATCCCAGTACAGGACCGTCGGCTCGGGGTGCTCGGCCGGGCGCACCCACTCCGGCCAGGTCGCGCCCTCATCGCGCGAGAAGCGCAGGTACGGTCGGCTGTGCGGGATGCCGGGATCGCCGTACTCCTTCCAGGTGCCGTACGGCTGAACGAGCACGCCCCCGTCGAGGCGGAGCGCGGCGTTCGTCTCGGGCGTGGCGGCGACGTGCGGGACGGTCTCCATGACGCGCGGCTCGTCCCAGCTGCGTCCGCCGTCCCGCGACCGCAGGTGAACGATGCGCATGGGGAGGAACCCGCCCGTGACCGGGTTCTGGAAGGGCAGGCTCGGGTCGGACCGGTCGATCCACAGCGAGGTGGCGAGGAGCGTGCCGGGGGTCTGCTCCATGACGCACAGCGCGAGCATCTCGCCTCGAACGCCGGCCAGGTCGGTCCGCCCGTACCCGTCGTAGCGCATCGTCCAGGTCAGGCCCTCGTCGTTCGAGGCGAGCAGGACGGGATGGCCGTCGGTCGAGCGCTGGTCGGAGCCGCGGCGAAAGGACACCAGCAGCGTGCCGTCGGCCGTCCGCGTGAGCGTGGTGCGCCGGCACACCCGTCCGTATGAAGGGTGCGCCCGTCCGTCGTAGACCAGCCCGGTAGCCACGACCCGCACGGAGCCGAGGCTAGGCCCGCCGCCCTCCGACTCAATGTGCCGCAGGCACAGCGCGGACCACCGCACACATTGCCTGGCGCCCTTGCCCGAGATCGTCGTGAAGCGGACCGTCCTGGTCGTCGACGCACGTCGGGTGCGTCCGTGCGGGGCGGGGAAGGGAAACGAAGATGGACAACCGGCCGTCAGCGCACGCGACCCTCACGCGGCGTGGTGCGATCAGGAGTGCGGCGGCGCTCACCGGAGCGGGGGCGATGGCGACCGTCGCCGCGGCCTGCGCGCCGAACTCGGCTCCGGGCCCAGCGGCGCTGACGCCGCGACGCGGGGGGACGGTGGTGAACGCACTGCAGGCCGAGATCACCAACCTCGACCCCGGCGTCTCGGGCGACCAGCCGTCGCTCGCCGCGTTCAGTCTGATCTATGAAGGGCTCGTCGGACTCACGGCCGACCTGCAGCCGATTCCGGCTCTGGCCACGTCGTGGACGCAGGAAGGCACGGCGTGGACGTTCAAGCTGCGCCAGGGAGTCAAGTTCCACGACGGCGCCGCGTTCAACGCCGCTGCGGTGAAGGCCACGTTCGACCGCTACTTCGGCCCCCCCGCCGACCGTCCGCTCCGCGCGAATCAGGTCACGCCCGTCGTCGATCGCGTCGAGGTGGTGGATGACTTCACGGTGCGGTTCGTCACCAAGGACCTGGATGCCTTCTTCCTCGACCGCCTCGCCGACGCCGCCGGCATCACCGGCTCGTGGGGGTTCATCATCAGCCCGGACGCGATCAAGAAGTTCGGGAAAGACCTGGCGAGGAACGCCGTGGGCACCGGGCCGTTCACCTTCGTCGAGTGGATCAAGGACGAACGGTTCGTCGTTGCGCGGAACGAGGCTTATTGGGGGGACAAGGCCTATCTCGACAAGGTCATCCTCCGCAGCGTGCCCGAGCCGGAGGCGCGCATCATCGGACTCGAGGCGCTCGACATCCACATCGCCCGGACGCTCAACCCGGAGGCGCAGGAGCGCATCGCCAAGAATCCGGCGCTCGCGCCGAGCATCCGGACGACGACGCGCGCCCTGTTCTTCGGCGTCGCCAGCCTCAAGAAGCCCTACAGCGACATCCGGGTGCGGCAGGCGCTCAATCACGCCGTCGACAAGCAGTCGATCGTGAAAAATCTCTACAACGGCTTGGCGGAGCAGATCAACGGCCCGATCGTGCCGGGGCAGACCGGCTACGTCGCGCTGCCGGGCTTCGCGTACGACCCGGCGAAGGCCAAGCAGCTGCTCGCGGACGCCGGGTATCCGAACGGCTTCTCGGCGACGCTGGTGGGACCCAAGGGCGCCTACTTCAAGGACTTCGAGCTGCAGCAGGCGGTCCAGCAGCAGCTGCGCGCGGTCGGGGTGAACGTGAGGCTCGAGACGGTCGAGTTCGCGAAGTACCTCGAGTTCGTCCGCAAGGACCCCCGGACGAGCGAGCTGGAGATGTGGCTGGACGCGACCGGCGGCGGCCCGACCGTGCACTGGATCCGGCAGCGCTACGGCTGCGAGTTCTTCCGCCCGAACGGGACGAACACCGCCGGCTCGTGCTACCCGGACATCGACGCCACGCTCCTCGAAGCCCAGCGCAACACGGACCCCAACCGCCGCCTCGCGCTGCTGAAGGAGTCGCAGGAGAAGATCTCCCTCCAGGCGCCGAGCGTCTGGGTGCTGGCGACGAAGGAGATCGCCGGCGTGAGCAAGAAGCTCCACGACTTCGTGCACATGGGCAACGGCGTGTTGACGGTCAACGCGCGCACGTGGATCGAGGCATAGCGGCGGCTCCGGGCCCGCACGGGAGGTTTGCGGCACGATGTGGCGACTGAAGCCGGACGGGCCGCTCGCCGGGAAGCTCGTGCGCTTCGACGACGCCTCCGGCACAACGATCTTCCAGGGCGCGCGGGTCATCGACGGCACGGGTGCCGCGCCCGTCGCGGCGGACGTGATCGTCCGTGGCCAGCGCGTGGTGCGCCTCGGCACCGCGACCGCGGAGGAGCTGGCGGGCGCGACGCTCGTCGACTGCCGCGGAACGACGATCGTGCCGGGCCTGATCGACGCGCACGTCCACTTCAACGGCGAGATCGCGTCGGACCCCTACCGCCGCTATCTGTGGCCCGACGACCGCGTGCGGACGATCCGCGCGGCGCTCTGCGCGCTCGCGTTCCTCGAGGCGGGCTTCACGACGGTGCGCGACTGCGGCATCACCGGCGCGGGATACGCGCTCCGCTACGCGATCAACAGCGAGATGATCGTGGGCCCACGGATCCTCACCGCGGGCCCCGGCATCTCCCCGACCGGCGGGCAGGGCGACTGGATCGTGCTGCCGCTCGACCTGGTGCGCGAGCTCCGGCCCGTGGGCCTGCTGGCCGACGGCGAGGACGGCGTGCGGCTTGCCGTGCGCGAAGTGGCGCGACAGGGCGCCGACCTGATCAAGGTCCGCGTGTCGCACAGCCAGCTCGGGGTGAAGTCGGAGTGGCCCCCGGTTCCCGTCTACACGGTCGAGGAGATCCGTGCCGCGGTGGAGGAGGCGCACGGCCGCCGGCTCATGGTCGCGGCGCACGCCCACGGGGTGGAGTCGATCCGCCGCGCCGTCGCGGCGGGCGTGGACACGATCGAGCACGGGATCGTGCTCCCGGGCGAGGACCCCGAGCCGGTGCTGGCCCGGATGGCGGAGCAGGGCACGATCCTCGTCCCGACGCTCAACGTCTACTACCACACCGTGCACACGTACCGGAACTACGGCCTCTCCGACCTCGGCGTGCAGCGTGGCCAGCAGCTCCTGGACGGCTCGCCGGCCCTCATCGCGGCGGCGCGCAAGCACGGCGTCCGCATCGCCGCCGGCACCGACACCTCCTCGCGCGGCGGCGTCGGGGACAACGCCCGCGAGATGGTGCTCCTCGCGTCGATGGGCCTTACGCCGATGGAGGCGCTCGTCGCCGCCACGAAGGTCGCCGCCGAGGCGCTCGGCGCCGAGCGCGAGCTGGGCACCCTGGAGCCGGGGAAGCTCGCCGACCTGCTCGTGCTCGAACGAGACCCGCTCGCCGATCTCGAGTCGCTGCTCGACCGCGCGAACATCCGGATCATCGCGAAGGCGGTGGAGCCCGTCTCGCGCAAGTGGGAGCGGTGAGCGAGGGCCCGATGGACGTGAACCGAATCCGCCTACGACGCGCACGGAGGGACGCATGAACACGACCGGTCGTAAGACCTACGACGGCTATCGCGCCTACCAGTACCTCGAGGCCGGAACGGACTTCCCGGCGATCCCGCTCGTGCCGACGTTCGGACGCGTCCCGTCGCGCACCGTGGAGGTGAGTGCCGCGCAGGAGGCCCGCGTCCAGCGGCTGCTCGACGAGCACACCGTCATTTCACTGCACGACCACCCCCGCCTCTCGCCGGTCGACCTCACCCGCGAGCGCGACTACCGCCGCAACGGTCGCGACCACACCAGCTACGAGGGGCTCGCCGTGTCCGGGCTCGACGCCCTCTTCGACGGGATGATGGACGGAAGCGCCTTCATCACGTCCAGCGCCGGCTGGAAGTGGGACGACATCGTCTACGACCTCGGCATGCGCCTGTGCGACATGGCCCACCAGCGGATGCTCGTTCGGGGCGAGACGCTCGACGATCTCCGTCGCGCGAAGGCGAACGGCCAGATCGCGTTCATCGCGCATCTGGAGGCGGCAACGCCGATCGAGAACGAGGTCGACCGCCTGGACGTCCTGTACGGGATGGGCATCCGCTGCTGCGGCGTCACGTACTCGATGTCGAACACGCTGGGCGGCGGCGGACGCGAGCGCGGCGACGGCGGCCTCACCGACTTCGGCCGGCGTGCCGTGAAGCGGATGAATCAGCTCGGGATGGCGATCGACGTCTCCCACGCGGGCGATCGCACCGCGCGCGAGACCATCGAGGCGAGCCGTGCCCCGATCTTCATCACCCACGTCGGCGCGCGGGCGCTGTGGGACACGACGCGGATGAAGCCCGACGACGTGTTCCGCCTGTGCGCGGAGCGCGGTGGGGTGATCGGGATCGAGGCGGCGCCGATGACCACGATGACCGCGCGGCACCCCGCGCAGAACATCGAGGCGGTGATGGAGCACTTCGAGCACGTGGCGAGCGTGGCCGGCATCGATCACGTCGCCTTCGGGCCGGACACGAACTTCGGCGACCACCTCGGCCACCTGAAGATGGACCGTCCGCACATCTTCCGTCCGGAGGCCAACGGCGGACGCACGATCACGCCGGTCGACTACGTGGACGGGCTGGAGAACCCCGTGGAGTGCTTCCCGAACATCGCGCGCTGGCTGGTGAAGCACTCGTACAGCGACACCGACATCGGCAAGGTGCTCGGCGGGAACGTGCTGCGCGTGCTCGAGCAGGCCTGGAGCCGGTAGCCGGGCCGGCGCCGCCGGTCAGTCCACGCGACGTGGATCGAACGTGTCCCGCAGCCCGTCGCCGATGTAGTTGATCGAGATGACCGCGATGAAGATGAGGGCGCCGGGGAAGAGCGCCAGGTGCGGCGCGCTGTCGAGAAGGTTCTGCGCGTCGAACAGCAGCCGTCCCCACGTCGGCTCATCCGGCGGGAAGCCCAGGCCGAGGAACGACAGAGTCGACTCGGTGATGATCGCCGCGCCCACCGCGATCGTCGCCGCAACGACGATGCTGCTCATGACGTTCGGCAGGATGTGCCGCACGATCAGGCGCAAGTTCCCCGCGCCGATCGACCGTGCCGCCGTCACGTAATCGAGCTGCTTGGTGGACAGGAACGCCGCCCGCACCAGCCGGGCGACGGTCATCCAGTTGAGCAGCCCGATCACCGAAACGATCAGGACGAAGATCCCGATGGTCGGACCGAATGCCGATCGCAGGGGGTCGCGGAACAGGAGCAGCACCAGCAGCAGCAGCGGCAGCGTCGGCATCGAGATCATCAGCTCGGTCAGGCGCATCAGTGGCCCGTCGGCCCGCGGAAAGAAGCCGGCCAGGGCGCCGATCGTGACTCCCACGGTGATCGCCACGAACATCGCGGTCACGCCGACGGCGATCGAGATCCGCCCGCCGTAGAGCGTCCGGGCCAGGAGATCGCGGCCCAGCTCGTCGGTACCGAACGGATGCGCCGGGGAGGGGGGACGCACCGTTCGTGTGAAGTCCAGGTTGTTGATCGGCTCGGTGTAGATGAAGGGGCCCACCGCCACCGCGAGCGCCAGGGAGCCGAGCGCGACGAGGCCGAACATCGCCGGGCGGTGCCGCTGGAAGGTCCGCCAGGCTTCCCGCCACAGCGACCGCTGTTCCCGCAGCGTCCCGGCATCGATCGCGGCGGAGTCGCCACCCGCCCCGGCCGTCACGTGTACTTGATCCGCGGGTCGAGCAGAACGTAGAGCACGTCCGCGATCAGGCCGAAGACGACGACGAGCACCGCGTAGCTGAAGGTGATCCCCAACACGACCGGCGTGTCGCCGCTCACGATCGACTTGATCAGCAGGTGGCCGAGCCCGGGCACCGAGAAGATCTGTTCGGTGACGATCGCGCCGGAGAAGATGTTCGGGATCCCCAGGGCGAGCAGGGTCACGACGGGAATGAGGCTGTTGCGCAGCACGTGCCGGCGGACCACCTCCCGCTCGGAGAGGCCCTTGCTCCGCGCGGTGCGCACGTAGTCCTGGGGCAGGTGCTCGATCATCTCCGCGCGCACGTAGCGGGTCATGGTCGCGGCGGTGAAGAGGGCGAGCACGGAGATGGGCATGATCGACTGCTTGACCTGGCGGACGAGCGAGTCCCAGTCCCGCACCGCGACGGTCGAGTCGTAGATGAACGGCAGCCAATGCAGATTCACTGCGAAGACGATGACCAGCACGAGCCCGGTGAAGAAGGTCGGCAGCGAGAAGCCCACGAAGGCGAAAGTCGTCGCGAGGTGGTCGACCAGGCTGTAGCGGCGGACTGCCGACAGGACGCCGAGCGGGATGGCGATGAGGATCCCGAGGACGTAGGCGGCGCCGACGACGGCGAGCGTGGCCGGAAGCCGCTCCAGGATGAGCTTGCCGACCGGAGACCGGCTCGCGAACGAGAAGCCGAAGTCGCCCTGCACCATCCGCCCCAGCCACTTCACGTAGCGGACCGGCATCGGCTCGTCCAATCCCAGCGAACGCCGGATGTTCTCGCGCACCTCGACCGGGATCTCGGGACTGGTCGCGAAGTCGGCCATCGGGTCGCTGGGCGCGAGTGCGAGCACCAGGAAGATCGCAAGGCTGATGCCGGCGAGGGTCGGGATGGCGATGGCGAGGCGCCGCAGGACGTACCTACCCACGGCGCCTCGCCACCCTTTCCGAATTACCCAGGCTTCGCAGTCAGTCCGCTAGTTGGTCCAATCCGCGATGTTCCAGACGTCCACTTCCCACACGTTCGGGACCAGGCCCTTCAGGGTCTTTGCCTTGGCCGAGACCGGGCGGAGGTAGGACGCGATCGGGATGAAGAC
>Ga0194132_10011111_pt1 | contig 11726 bp, 6 predicted proteins | sample TA2KigOf80mmetaG_FD_148612 | JGI IMG/M metagenome (GOLD analysis project Ga0194132, IMG submission 148612) | Freshwater microbial communities from Lake Tanganyika, Tanzania - TA2015054 Kigoma Offshore 80m | ecosystem: Environmental > Aquatic > Freshwater > Lake | place: Tanzania: Lake Tanganyika... | reverse complement strand
TCCCGATCTCGCCGACGTCATTCCGATCGTCCGCTCCCACCACGAGCGCTGGGACGGCGGCGGATATCCCGATGGCACGGCCGGCGAGGATACGCACAAGCTCGCCCGCATTGTCGCCGTTGCGGACGCCTTTGACGCCATGACCAGCGATCGTCCGTATCGCAAGGGAATGTCGGCTGAGACCGGCTTTGCCGAGGTCGAAAAGCAACGGGGCAAACAGTTCGACCCCGTCGCCGCCGATGCCTTCCTCGCCATCAGGCAACGCATTATCCAAGAGATGCAATCCGAGACCAAACGGCTCAACATGCAGCAGTTCGGCCACCTAAGACTTGCCGCGATCTGATCGTAGTCATCACGCTCCGTGTGATGAACCGCACCCTGAACACCCAAGTGCCCTTCATCACGCGGAGCGTGATGTCTACCATCAGTAGCCTTTGATCACGGCGCCGAACCCAGGCCGATTCGGCACATCGATCAGTCCGTCTGTTATCGTCGGCTGTCCGCCGACCCAGGTAAGCCATGGCCGACCCGATTCCGCCAGCGGATTGGCATCGAGAGCGGCCAACGCCGGCAGCGTCCAAATCTCGCCGCCACGATGCGGACAGACGCGCACGCCTTGCTTGTCGGCATGGCGATAAATCTTCACCAACTCCGTCATGCCGCCGCACCAGGTCACGTCCGGCTGCACCACGTGATGCAAGCGCCGGTCGATCAACTCCGCGAACGCGGCGGCGGTGAACTCGTGCTCGCCGCCGGCGATCGGAATCGGACAGCTCCTCATCAGCTCCGCATACCCGGCAAGATCGTCCGGCGGCAGGGGCTCTTCGATCCAGGCCACGCCGAGCGAGGCCACGCGTTCCGCAAAGCGCAACGTGAACGGCACGTCCCACTTCATCCACGCGTCGACCATGAGCACCACATGGGGTCCGACGCGATCGCGCACCCGTTTGACCTGCGCGGCGTGTGATTCAACACTGACGTCGCTTTTGCCCAGATGCAGCTTGAATGCCGAATGCTGTCCGAGGAGCGAATCGGGAATGTCGTCCCAGACTGTCGCGTAAGTCGGCAAACGCTCGAGCTTCGGCCCGCCCAAAACCTCCGCGATTGATCGATTGGCCGCCTTGCCACGCAGGTCCCAGAGCGCCAGATCGACTCCGCTTAGAGCCATGATGGCGACACCTTTGCGACCGAAGGGCAACGTGGCGTCGTACATCGCCTGCCAATGGATTTCGATGGGCTCGACGGTCTGCCCGACGAGCAGTTCGCGCAAGACCGTGCGAATGATGTGAATGGCCGCCAATCCGCCGCCGCCGACGCCATAGCCGACCAAGCCGACGTCGGTGTCGACCGCGACCAGGATCTGCCCGAGCGCCGTGCGCCAATCCGGCGGCGAATCGCATACCGGCTGACAGGCGCGGATATCCACGATCTTCATGTGTGGTTCAGAGGCCCGAGGTGTTTAGCCGTTCGCTTTACTTGAGCGGAGCCCGACGGTCGGCGTTTTTAAATTTCTTTGTTCAACAGCGAAAATGCCTTCCAAAGATATTGAAGCCCGCTCAGCGCCGTCACGATCAGCATCGCCCAGACGAGGATATCGCGCATCCACATGAAGGCATCCAGATTCTCCTCGTAAAGCGCCAAGAAGATCGCGAACAGGGCCGCGCATTGCAGCACCATCTTGAGCTTGCCAAGGAACTCCGATTCGAAATTGGCGCCAAGATTTTCGAGATACGATCGAAGCCCCGTGATGATGAACTCGCGAGAGACGACCGTAACGACCATCCACGGCGCCAGACCCGCTTCCGGATGCTTCATCAAAAAGATGTACGCGCCGCATATGACAACCTTGTCGACAAGCGGATCGAGATTTCGGCCCAGCTTGCTGGTGATGTCATGGGTACGCGCGATGTACCCATCAAGCCAATCCGTGAAGGCGGCGACGGCGAAGACAAAGATACAGACAAGCCATTCATGGTGCTCAATGAGCACAAACAGCACGATCCCGAGCGCCAGCCTGCCCGTCGTGAGATAGTTCGCAATGTTAAGAATGGGCGGAGGTTTCGGCGGCTTCTCGGATACATTCATGCAGCTTTTATACGGATTCGTTTAGCGCCCGCGAGGCGCCCTGCGGGCGCAAAGGCGAGCGGCCAGTCTTTTTCTCCCTTCTCCTCCCGGGAGAGGGGCCGGGGGTGAGGGTGAGACCTGCAGTTTCCCGTGATTTGCCCTCACGCCCAACCCCTCTCCCGGGAGGAGAGGGGGAAAAATCAAGTCCTGCCGCTTGCCAAAACAGAATCACGGCGCATTACTTTCCCTTCGGCGTTTCCGCCTGCGGACGCGCGCTCAAGGTGAAGGAACCGGTTTCGCCCGGGTTGAACGTCGTGCAGATGATGCGATAGACGCCGTCGGCAGGGGCGCGGAAGACGATCTTGGCATTCGGGTAGCCGCCGCCGTCGTCGTCGCGGGCAACTTCCTTGCCTTCGGCACTCTCCAGGATCAGGAACGGATCGAGGTTTTTGTCCGTCGCGGTCATTTCAATGACATACGTGACGCCAGCGTTGAGCTTGACCGTCTCGATGTGCATGAAGTGCTTTTGGGCTTTGTTGGAGTTAATGCTCATCACCTTGCTGGTGTCCTTGAGCGTGAAGGTCGCCTTAAAGTCCGCGCCGCGAACGTTGGTGGGAATCTCGATCTTGGCCGGCATCAGCTTGCCCGACTTGAGTTCGGCGATCAATGGCTGAATATCCTCGGACGGGATAGCGTAGGTCTCGGTGCGGCCCGCGCGGGCGATGTTGATGCCGACGGCCTTGCCGTCGAGATCGACGAGCGGCCCCCCCTGATGCTCGGGACGCACGCCGGAGTCGTGCTGCAGGATCGTCGGGAATCCGCCACGGCGCAGGTTGAGCTTCGTCCCCATCGTCTCTTGCGGGTTGATGCCCATCTTGGCTTCTTTGGGCCGAACGCCCAGGGTAATCGTCATATCGAGTTCTTCCTCGCCGCGCTTGACGCGCAGCGCGATTTTGTCGCCGGCATTGAATCGGCCGACCGTTTCGATCAGCGATTGCGAATCGTTGATCTTGCGGCCGGCGGCTAAGTGAATGACGTCGTTGACTTTTAGCCCCGCTTGCTCGGCAGGGCCCTTCGCCATGACGATGGTGATCTTGGCCCCGCCGATCATGGTGACATCGAGCTGGACTCCAAGATATCCTCCGTTCGGATTGAAGAAGCGGGGCGGCTGATCGCCCGGCTTGAATTTCCGCGAGGCAACGCTGATGACGCCGACCGCAATCGGATCGCGATCCAACCCGACCGACGCGACCCAGCGTCCAACCGTGGCTTCCTTGCTGTGCCGCCATTCGACCGGCGCGAGTCCCGTGGCGTCGATCTTGAGCATGACCAGGTCATACGCCGCATTCGCACGGTCATCGTCCTTGACGCCACGAATCTCGGCTGTGTACGTTCGGCCATCTTTCAGTTTGACGCTGATTGGCTTCTCGCGCTTGGACTCGATTTCACTCCACTTGGAGATGATCCAGCCATCGGGGTCGACGACGGTCCCGAAGGCGACTTCCTTGCCGTCCACGGAGACGCGCACCGTCGAGTCACCGGCCTTGGCGATGACATCGCGGAAGACCTGGCGAATCTTCGGCCCGTCACGGAAGGAGTCGGGCGAAATGCCCTGTCCCAACACCGAACCGGCACTTGAGAGAATCAAAAAAAGCACAACGAGTCGTCGAACCAGTGTCATGGATGCAGCTCCGAAGTATTCTCACTCTTCGTTTGGCGCTTTCGCGGCGCCGCGCGAACGCTAAACGAGGAAACCGATGTTATTTCTTGTCAACTTTCAGTTTTTCCGGGATGGCGAGCGTTTCGCGGATGGTCAGGCGATACGCGCCAAACTGGCCTGGATCGCAAGTCGTCACGACGATGCGAAACGTGTCGTCTTTTTTGGGGGTGAAGACGATACGCGAGTTCAAGAATCCGGCGCCGTCATCGTCCTCGGCCAATTTGCCCATATCATCGTGTTCGATACGCAAATACGAGTCGACTTCGTCGCTGGTCAGGTCGAGGGTGTAAGTTTTCCCGGCTTGCATCTTGAACTCGTGAATGTGGCGAACGCACTTGTCGCGTTCGATGTCGAAGGGATCGGTTTTCGCGAGGTTGCCGTCAAAGGTCTTGACAATCTTGCCGCCGGCGCTTTTCACTTTTTCGATCGAGGGATCCTTCTCGTCCCAGCCGAGCGGGATGTTGTTGCCATTCTGGTCGGTCAAAACAAACGCAGCTTTCATGCCCTTGGGAATCTTTACGGAGAGCCCCTTGGTTTTGTCCTTGAGCATGTTCCAGACGATGAAGCCATCGACGGTGCTCTTGATCGATTCCTTGCCAGTGGCCCATTGCACCGTGAGTTCCTTGCCCGGGAGAATCGCTCCTTTAGCATCAACCAGCATACCGTGAATTTGCAGCTTGGCGCTGCCTTTGACGAGTTCCTTGAAGAGCTTTTCCACAGCGGGCGCTGGGACCTTGATTGCTTTGAGCAACTCAACTTTTCCGGAGTAAAGCACGGCATCGCGCACGGTCAACGTGTAACTGCCGGTCTGTTTCGATTCGAAGGACGTGGCGATGATCTTGTGTTCGCCGTTCTTCTGGGCGCGGTAGACGATGCGCGAATGCGGGAAGCCGCCGCCGTCGTCGTCATGGGCGAGTTCCTTGCCGTCGGGCCCTTCGAGCCGAAGGTAGGTATCGAGCTTGGTGCCGGACTTGTCGGCGCTGACCAGATCGAGCGTATAGACATGCCCGGATTTCATGGCGAGATTGTAGATCTTGCGGTGCGATGACAAATTCTTGTCCTTGGGATCTTTTGGGCACGGTTCGGTCGGATCGTCCTTGGTGAGCTTGTCCTTGGCTTCGAAAATCTTTGTTCCGCCCATCGAAAGCACGGTTGGCATCTGGCCGAGCGCCGAGCCCCAGCTCTCGCCCTGGGCGAGCTTTTGCCAATGCTCTAGGTAAGTGTCTACGGGTACGTGCATGTTCTCGGTGATCGACAGACCGCCGATGCGGCTATGGATGCCGATGACACGCCCCTGCATGTCGAAAAGCGGGCCACCCGAGTCGCCGCCGACGAGCGTGCAATCGGTGCGAATGACGAACTGGTTAACGAACAGGATGCGTCCGACGCGCACAACCGGTCCGCGATTCGGCCGGAACCCGCCAGGATGCCCGACGGCGACGACCCATTGACCAACCTTGAGTTCGGACGATTTCCCCATCTCGAGAGCGGGGTAGGTTCCTTCCTCAGAAATCTTGACCATGCCGCTATCGATGCTGACAAATCGGCCCAGCGTGTCGGCGTTGATGAATTTGCCTCCCGGCATGATAACGCGAGCTTTTTTCTTCGGTTCGCCAGAGACGTGGCCTGCGGTGAGGACGGTGCCGTCGGTCTTGACAATGACGCCGCTCCCCTGGCCCGGTCCAACGAGCACGCCGACGACGGATGGCGTGACCTTGTCGAGCACTTTCTTGACGTGCTGCTCGATCGCGCGCAGGTCTTCAACGGTCTCCGGCAGCTTGTGAGTCTGCAAGACCTTGGGGACTTCGAGGAGCTTCGGCGCGGGAGTCGTCTTTTTCTCGTTACCCGTTTCTTGAGCGGCGGCAAAGCCAAGGTAAAACCCGGCACAGATTAGCAAGCCGGCGAAGTGGCTAAACCAGGAATGCATGAGGAACCCTCGTCGAAGTAGTGGCGTCTCAGGTGGGGACCGTCAATCTAGTTTTACACGGAATCGACACGAAGCAAAAGGGAAAAATGGATTCTGTGTACGATTCGGCGAGCCAAGCCGCGTGAGCGGCCGGTTGATGATGCCATCATGAAAACTCAACCAGGCGCTAACGGGGCTCAGCTCGCTGACTGACCATATGATAACCGCCAAGACAATCACCGCCTCGACGAGGCGGGGCAAGACGGGAGAATTGATTCGTGAGAAAACCAATCGTTGCCGCCACCTTCTTGTTCGCATGCTTGACGCTGGCGCACGGCCAACAACCCGGCAAGCTCGACCTTCAGTTCCAGCAATCCCCGGCTCGGCCGATGCCCCAAGGCATCACTATCGTCGATCACGGAAAATACGATCCGCGGCTCAAGGGCTACTTCGCCCCCGACGGAATCCAGATCGACATCGTCGCCGAAGCGCCCAACGTCATCAATCCGGTCGGCATGACGTTCGACGCCGACGGCAACCTTTACGTCCTCGAATGGGTCGAAGATCCCAAGGGCCGAGCCGACAAAACGCAGGTCGAGTTCACTTACAAGGACGGTACGAAGCGCAAAGTCCTCATCATGCGCAAACCGACCAAGGACCGCGTGAAGATGCTAGGCTACAACGCCGAGAAAAAAAGCTACGACACAAGCAAAGTTGTCCTCGAAGACGAACTGCCAAGCAGCATCCTCATCCACGATGGCTGGATGTATCTGAGCGGTCAGGGAACGGTTCGCCGCTATCGGAAACAAAAAGACGGAAGCTGGGGCGACAAGCAAATCATCGCCCAAGGCTTCTGCGGCTATCACCATCACCAGGTTTCGGGGCTGACCATCGGCAACGAGGGCTGGCTTTACATCACGTCCGGTGACAACGACAACTATGTCGAAGGGTCCGACGGTAGCCGGGCCGACGTTCTCCGCACTGGCGCCATCTTCCGCTGCCGGCCCGACGGCTCGAAGATGCGCACGCATTCGATCGGCTATCGCAACCCGTATCGCGATGTCGCCTTTGACGCTCACTTCAACATGTTTCATGTGGACAACGACAACGAAGACGGCTCCAAGTGGACCGGTTGCCGACTCATGCACATTCCCGAAGGCGCCGACTTCGGCTGGCGGCTGCGGCCCGGCGTCGAGTGTTGCGTCTCGGATCAAGTTCGCTCGGCCGTTTATGGCGAGTTGCCTGGCAAATTGCCTCCCATGCTCAAGACAGGCCGCGGCGCACCCGCGGGCTTGCTGCTTTACAACGACACCTGCTTTCCGCTCGCCTATCGCGGGCTGCTCTATTACCCCGATGTCTTTCGCAAGGTGATTCGCGGTTACCAGGTGCAAGGCGTCGGCGCCAGTTTCGACGTGACGCATGAGTTTGAATTGCTGCGATCCGATGATCCGCTTTTTCGCCCGTGCCAGATGGTCCTCGGACCCGATGGCGCCATGTACGTGTGCGATTGGCGAACCGACTCCGGCGGCGCGGGTAAGCTCTGGGGCGATGGCAAGAACGGCCGCATCTACCGCCTGAGTTGGAAAGGAACCAAGGACCAACCGGCGATCGAGTTGCGTGGCCTCGACAGCTGGGCCAAGATCGCCAAGGCAGGCGACGCCGAGCTTCTCAATACGCTGGAGAGCGACAACTTCAGCGACCGCCAGCGCGCTCAGCACGAGATCGTTCGGCGCGGCGACAAGCATCGCGAAGCCCTCCTGGGGATACTCAAGGACGTCGACAACAAGTCGATTGTCGCGCGCATCGCCGCCCTTGGGGCGTTGCAGTCATTCTGGAACAAGGACGTGAAGGACGCGTTCATCGAGCGGCTGCGCGATTTTTCGCCGGACGTTCGCCGACTCGCCGCCGATGGGTTGGCGCTCAACTGCACGAAGGCCGACGACGATGCCCATGACGCGCTGGTTGCCATCATCAATGACGACGACTTTGCCGTGCGCCGCGCCGTTTGCTTGGCGATCGGCCGCATCAGCCATGGCACAGCTGCCGACGTCATTGTCAATGCGCTGCAGTTCGACAAGAAGCTCGATGAATACCTGACCGACGGCCTGGTCCGCGCCTTGGAACTGACGGGCAAGGAAGGGATCGCCAAATTCCTGACCTTGGCTGACTCCGGCTCGGACAAAGACCTCGAACGCGTGTTGGACATCTATCCGATGTTCCGCATTCGCGAAGCCGCGGATGGCATCCCGGTGCTGCTCAAGAACTATCACGTCAAGCCGGAGCAAAAAGTGACGCTGATTCGGTCGTATGCGTACTATCAGCTCGATCCGGCCGTGTCGGTGGAACCGCTCGTGAAGTTCCTGCGTACGCTGCCCCTGGAGCCGAACAAGATGGTCAGCGCTGGGCAACTCAACTCGATGAAGCTGGCCGCCATCGATATGCTGGCAAGCGCCGGGGCCATCAAGTCGGACGATGTCAAGGCGGCGCTACTGGCAATGCTGAGAACAGACGATGCCAAGGCGCGCAAGGCGGTGCTGGATACGATAGCCGACGCTCGCTTGTTGACTGCCGTGCCGATCTTGCTCGAGCAGTTGTCCGCGGCCAAGGAGGATGCTGAACGCGTCCCCTTGATTCGCGTGCTGGGTCAGTTGGGAGAGAAGTCGGCGTTCGGCCAGGTGCAGGCGCATGTGAAGTCGAAGGATGGGCTGGTGCGCATCGAAGTGTTGCGCGCTCTGGGCCAAATCGACAACCGTCCTGCGCGTAAGGTCGCGGAGAGTTTGCTTGGTGACGACGACATCCAGGTTCAGCGCGAGGCCATCGCACTGCTCAGCCAGAGCGTCGAAGGCGCGCGCATCGTCGGCAAGCGATTCTCCGACAAAAAAATGCCCCGGTCGCTCTTGCCCGAGGTGACCGAGTCCCTGCGCCGGTTCGCGTCGAAGGAGCATCCCGATGTGGCGGCGCTGCTCTCGGATGTCGTCAAGGGCGGACTCCTGGTATCGCTCGAGCCGGACGGTCTCAAGCACGTTACCGAATTGGTGCGAAGCAAAGGCGACCCGGTTCGTGGCCGGCACCTTTATCTCAATAACAGGGCGGTGGCGTGCATCACCTGCCATCGGCTGGAAGGAGTCGGCGGCAGTGTTGGGCCGGACCTCACACGCGTCTGGGAATCCCTGTCGCTGGAAAAAGTCATGGAGTCGATGCTCGACCCGTCCAAGGAAATCAAGGAGGGCTACCAGACATGGGTAGCCACCACCAAGAGCGGATTGGTAATCAACGGACTGAAGGTCTCGCAAACGGCGAAGGAAGTTGTGCTACGCGACGCCACCGGGAAAGAGGTGCGCATTCCGAACAACGATCTCGAATCGTTCGAAGCCTCCAAGAAATCGCTCATGCCTGATGACGTCGTCCGCCACCTGAGCTTTGGCGAGTTCATCGATTTGGTCGCATTCCTGCGAGATCGCAAATCGCAGGAAGAGCTTCGCGGCATGGTGCTCAACGCCTGGGCGATCGGCCCGTTCGACATCGACCTGGCAAAAGCGCAAGCGCTGGAAAAGAAACCCGATCCGACGCAGGTCGTCGTTGTCGACAAAGAACTGCTCCGCTGGTCGCCGATCCAGGCCGACATGGCAGGCAAGGGATTTGACCTGGACCAGGTTATCGGCAAGGGACCGGGCTCCGCGTACCTGCTCAGCTACGTCTACTCCCCCAAAACGCAGAATGTGCAGTTGAGCTGGAAATGCGATGAAGGGTTCAAACTCTGGCACAACGGCAAGAACATCGAGGCCAAAGACGAATCAACCAATCTCGCGCTCACCGAAGGCTGGAACGCCCTGCTTTTGCGTGTCAGCAATGCGGAGGCGAGGCCGTTCATTCATCTGCGTCTCGTCGGCGGCGACGGTTTGCGCGTGTCGATGCAGAAGGATTAGCCGGCCTTGGCGAGCCGATGAGGCCATCTTTTGCGTTACGGCTTCATGCGTGCCTTGAGGAACCCCTGGTCGCTCAGCCAGTGCTCACAGGACTTCGTCCAGCCGCCGTAAGGCCGATCGCTTTTGCGGACGCCGAAGTCGTGGGCGGTGCGGGCGTAGATGTGCAACTCCGCGGAGACGCCGGCGCGTTTCAGCGCCAGGTACATCAAGGCACTGTGCTCTGGCGTGCTGATCAAGTCCTCGCTGCCGTGCACCAAAAAGACCGGCGGCGTTTTGCCGGGGACCTTCATCCCCTTTTCGAGAAGTTCTTTCAAGTAGCCCGAGTAGACCGGAATGGCAAAGTCGGGCCGACAACTGATCTTGTCGATGTCGTCCTGCGGGTCGTAGGTGCGCTTCTCGAAGCTCGTCGCGGTCGCGATGGCGAGATGGCCGCCGGCGGAGAAACCGGTGATGCCGATGCGGTCGGGATCGATGCCCCAGCCCTTGGCCTTGCTGCGGACAAGACTGACGGCGCGCTGCGCATCCTGCAACGGCCGACGCGCGGGAATTCCCTTCGGCTCATCGGGTCGGCGCGGCACGCGGTACTTGAGGATGATGCCGGTGACGCCAATCGAGTTGAGCCAGTCGGCGACTTCTTCTCCCTCGATCTGCCAAAAGAGGTTCCAATACCCGCCGCCGGGACAGATGATGACTGCTGCTCCGGTGTCCTTGTCCTTCGTGGGCCGATAGATAGTCAGCGTCGGCTTGGTGACGTTGGTGATGAGCCGCGTCGGCTCGGTGATCTCGACCTGCGTCCTGACGCTTTCCTTGGACATGAGTTGCTTCTCGGCGCCGATGGTGCCGGGCTCTTCGGGCGCTTTGCCGGCCCAGAGTTCGACGACCTTCGGCTTGTTGCCGGGGCTTTTCGCGCCATTGTCCTTCGGAGACGAGAGGTAGTGGATGAAATGGCCCGCGTGAAGGGGACGGGCCAGGCACAGCAACGTGACTGCGAATACGATTCGGTTCATGTTTACACCCCAGCGGGACGGATGGCCACCAGGGAACATTACGCCCATCCAATAGAGACGTGAAGGGGCGGCGCGGCGAAGAAGGCCCTGCATCGGGTTCGGGTGGGCCGAAGTATCAGCGTTGTGGAGCCGTCGCGGCTGGCCGGGGCATCGCCTGAAGAATTCGCCCTGCCGCCTCGCGAATCTCGTGGTTGGCGTGCTGCTGAGCGACGCCAAGAACGGGCAGCGCGTCCGCACCGGCGGTGAGCAGAATCCGCCGCATCATGCCGGGGACCGGGCAGTATTGGTCGCCGAGGGCTTCGACGGTCGCAGCGCAGTTCAGTCCGTGGCCGACCTTGGACAGCACTTTGAACGCCAAACCTCGCAGGCGGTTGTTGTCTCTGCTGCGAATGCCGGCCAACAGGGCGGCGACCACTTCGGGGGACTCGCGACCCAGGGCGATCAGGCGTCGCTCCGCCTCGTCACGAACCGACTTGTCCGTGATATCCTTCATGGCGTGGACCAGCGCGGTTCCGGCGCCCGGGAGCATGCGGGCCAACTCGGCCAAGGCTCCGATCGCCTCGATGCGTTCAGCGGGCGTTCCTTCGCGCACTTTCTGAAGCAGGCGTGGCTCGGCTTGCAAACCGTCGAACACCTTCTGAATCGTCGGCTCGGTGCGGCCGATGTTGCGCAGCCCGATCGTCGACCACTTGCGCACGGTCTCATTCGGATGTCTATAGCCGGCAATCAAGATCGGTGCAGCGTCCTTGCCCATGGCTCGCATCACGCGCTGAAACGCGCCGGGAACGGGGCAATAAGTCTCGCCCAGGGCGTCGACGAACTCAGGCGTCGCCGCGGCGGGACCAACCTGCGAAAGCACCTTCACGGCAAAGTTGCGAGCGCGATAGTGAGTCTCCCGTTCTCGGATCAGGCGAATGAGCACCGATACGGTCACGGGGGATTCTTTGGCCAGGGGGACCAGGCACCGTTCGTACTCGGCCGCCACGCCGCCGTTGCCCTCGGCCGCCATGGAACGAACGACGTCATTGGCCGTGGACGGATGCTTGCGAACGATGTCCATGAGGACCGCTGTCGCCGCGCTACGCACACTCGGTTCGCCCGAG
>Ga0194132_10011108_pt1 | contig 11731 bp, 11 predicted proteins | sample TA2KigOf80mmetaG_FD_148612 | JGI IMG/M metagenome (GOLD analysis project Ga0194132, IMG submission 148612) | Freshwater microbial communities from Lake Tanganyika, Tanzania - TA2015054 Kigoma Offshore 80m | ecosystem: Environmental > Aquatic > Freshwater > Lake | place: Tanzania: Lake... | reverse complement strand
GGCCCCCCCACACCCATGCACTGCTGCCCGGTAGTCCCCGCTCGCGATGCCGCCTCGGGGGTGGTGTGTACGGTCGCCCCGGTGAGCGGGCTGGACCAGCGCGGCGTGAGTCGTCCGCAAGGAGCGGGGTGCGACTTAGGCGCATACGAGGGAGAGGGTGCCGTCGCTGGCGGCCGCAATCTGCGAATCGGGACGGGAACGGCCTCCATCGACCTAGGGTGGAACGGCGGGACACTGCAGACCGGGTACACCCTGCTGAAGTACAACACCAGCACGGCGGCCGCCACGTTAATAGCCCTGCCGGCCGTGGCGACCTCGTATAGCGACACCGCGGCAGCCAATGGCGTGGTGTACTGTTACGCACTGGCTGCCACAGGCGCCAGCGGATTCCTGGGGCTGTCTGATCTGGAGTGCACGTTAGCCGGCTTGCGGTCGGGCACGGTGGTGGCCGGCGACTACCGCTTGGCGCTGAACCAGACCGCCAACGCGACCCTGACATGGACGCCGCCACCCGGTAGGGCCGATTCCTACCTGCTGGTGGTCATCCCACTGGACGGGTCCCCCAACTCCAACGTGCCGCTGAGCGGCGGTACGGTGACGGCTGTGCATGCGGTGACCGCGGCCGGAACGTGCTTCCAGCTCACCGCGTTTAAGGGCACTGCGTTTGGCCTGACCGATGTGGTGTGCGGCGTGCCGGGAGTGAGCACCTTTGGCGCCGCCGGCGCCGTGGCCACCTTCCTTGCCGACGTGGGTGCGCGCTGCTGCCGACGCGGCAAATAGCCGAGCTGCTCCAGCACTAACGCTCCCGCTTTCGTCCCACCCCACCCCACTGTTGTGAACTCTGGGCGCCGCTCCGGATGTATCACATTTTGTAACGGCATTGGGCCTTTAGGTACTTCCCATTCGCTTCACGGCGCGTTAGGATGAGGCCGGTTCTCCAAATTCCCACTCCACGGTGGTAGCGGCGCAACCGAGCGGCGCGTTGGGATGTGGCCTTGGCCATCGTAGGACTGAGCGCAGGTGAAAGCATGGACGGTGCCGGTGAACTCACCCTAGGTGGGTTGTCGCTGTGTGTTATTCCTACCAAGACGTTGCAGGCCATCCGCCGTGAAGCCATTGCTGCTTGCACCGCGCCGGGGCGGCCACTCCCCGCTGCGGGTTTTCATACGGCGGTGATTGCCGCATGTGAACAGCACCTGCGGGTGCGCGCCAAGGCAGGGCTTGCGCAGATTGCTGTCGGTGCGCCTGCGCCGCAGCTAAGCTAAGCCACTGGAATGGATATCTGCTCCTCGGGGCCGGGCGCCGGCGTCAGCAGTGCCAGGTGCACCACGGCCTCGGCGCCGCCGTTCCAGTTCTTGTGCGGTACCTCTGCAGGTATGTAGACCACCGAACCGGGCCCGGCCTGCATCTCTTGGCCATCGATCTCCAGATCCATCACGCCGCTGATGATGTAGTAGATCTGCTCGAAGTGGTGGATGTGCCGGCCCGCAGGCGACCCTTCGCCCGGCGGCACGTTCATGCAGCGCACAATGCAGGCGCCGGTCTTCGCCCCGTTCTGATGGTCGAGCAAGAATTGGGTTGCCCGCGCCGGCGCCTGGGCCGCCAGGCCGCCAAAGTCGACGTTTCGTACGTAGTCCATCGTTCGCCTCGTGGTGGTGGAGTCGCGCTATTCTAGCAGCAGCCGCCCCCCGGTGGCCGTTGCGATATTACCCCTCGGCGCTGAGCTGCAGCCGCTCAGCGTACCCGTCCGCCAGCCCCTCCAGCCGTGCGCGCGCTGCGTTCTCGGGTGGAAACGAAGCGCTGCGGGTAACCTCGCTCAACAGCCGGGCCGCGCCCTGCAGGTCGGCGCGGTGAATGTACTCGGGCGCGACACCGGGGCCTTCCGGCGGCAGCGGGGTGCTGTCGTACACCGCATCGGGCACGTTGTGATAGTTGCCGAGCGGCAGCGCTAGGCCGGTCACCTGATAGCCGAACTGGGCAAACGCCGTTGCCTCGCAGGTCCCGCCGCTCATTAGTTGCCGTTGGGCCTTCCAGCCGGCATCCGCCTGCCGCAGCGCGGTGGAGGCGTGCTGCAGCAGCGCCTCTGCCTCGGGGTGGAAGGTGCTGCGTACGTCACCGACCCGAATAACGGGGCCTCCGCCCTGCACCGCGCCCGGCAGCTGCCGGCTCGACTCCACCGACACCACCACGGTTTCCGACGCCAGCAGGCCTTGGCGCGCCACCAGCGTGGCGCCCACCAGCCCCACTTCTTCGGCGCGGGTGAACACCCCGGTCAAGCCCACCGGCCAATCGCCCAGGGCCGCCTCGGCCAAGGCTGCCAGAATGCTGGCGCAGCCCGCCAAGTCGTCGCAGGCTCGCATGTGGATGAGGTCGGCGTTTTCGGCATAGTCTGGCATCTCCCAGACGCCCCAATCGCCAGCCGTCATCCCCTCTGGCGCGTCAAGAAGCAGCGTCACCTCACCGGTTGCCGGGTCACGCTCCGCACTGCTTATCGCCGCGACCTGCCAGCGGCCGCGCGACATGAGCCGCAGTGGTGTGCCTGCGGGGAGTGCCTCCACTCGCACGCCACCCAGCAGCCGCGCGGTCACGCCCAAAGTGGTGATCGCCGTCACCTCGAACGCCGGGTGGTCCAGGTGCGCCACCATGGCCAGCTGCTGGTGTGGCGCTCCCCGCTGCACGTGCGCCAGTACGTTGCCGTAAGCATCGGCGCGCCAGGGGATGCCCCAGCTGTCAAGTAGTTGCGTGAGCGTGCGGCGCACATCGGCCTCACGAAAGGGCGCAGAGGGTGTTTGGGCTAGCTGGGCCAGCAAGGGTAGTGGGTCGGTCATGAGAGCTCCAGCAGTACCAGATAGACGTGTGAGTAGAGCTTCCACACCTCTCGTACTAGGTCGAGGCCGCTCCGCAGTTCACCCGGCGTCATGTGGTCGAAGAAATCGAATTCGGTGAAGACGCGACGCGGGTAATCCCGCAGCGCGTGGTTCAGCAGCTTGCTCTCTGTGTAGGGAATGTAGCGGTCGTTGGCGTCGGCCATCAGGAACACCTTCGCCTGCAGGAATGCGAAGTTGTTCGCTGGGGCGTACTTGGCCAACTCGCCCCGCAGGTCGCCGGGCAGGCCATCGTACAGCGGGCCAAACACCGATGGGTCGCGGTTCATCAGGATGTCGTGCATGGCCCTGAGGCGCGGTGTCAGCGCCCTGCGTTGTTCAGGGCTCAGGGGCGCACTGCTTCGCAGCATGCGCTCTACCTCCATTCGCTCCGCGGCGTCCGGCAGCGCATTCACCACCGCCTGCTGAAACCACGAGGTGGCGCGCTCATCGGGACGCCAGCCCTCTTGGGTCAGGTTGTCGGCCACGGTGGTCTGGGTGGTCATCGCCGCCAGCAACGTCTCTGCCGAGTAGAACCCGCCGAAGCTGTTCACGAAGTTAACGTCGCCAGCTATGCGTGGGTCGCCCGCCGCCAGCAGCGCGAACGACCCTCCGACACAGAAGCCGGCGAACCCCACCCTCTTGGGATTCACGTAGGGCAGCTCTCGCACGTAGCGCACCGCACCCACCAGGGCGTCTACCTCCGTCAGCGAGAGCCGCCCATTGCCCAGGTCTACGCCATGGACCAGCAGCACCACAGCGCCCTGGCGCGCCACTGCCCCGGCGAACTGCCGCAAGGGCTCGTGGCCGTAGTCGGGATTCACGCCGAGGAACAGGATGAGCGTTCCGTGCTGGCCCGGCCCCGCCGGACGCCACATGGTGCCGCCAGCCGTGCCGCCGCTATAGGGGAAGCGTACGTCTTGGACCACCGCTGGTTCGCTGATGGCGCGCAGTGGTTGGAAGGTTGCGCCGGGCAGCACCTCGGGCACCAGCATGGCAGCGCGTATCGCCACCCGGCCCTCATGGGTGATGAGCAGAATGGCGATGCCCGTGAAAACCAGGATCAGCGCGAGTACGGCAAAGTTCCGTAGCAACCTGAGGATGCGCATCATACGCGGCTATTGCGGGTTGAGCGCCTGCTGCTGGGCACGCTGTTCCGGTGTCCATAGCAGCTTCGTGAACTCGACGAGTTGGCGGACCTGCTGTGGCGACAACCGGCCGCCCCACGCCGGCATGGCGGGTGCCCCGGGCCGGGTAATACCCTCGGTAATGGCTTGCATCAGCTCGGTATCGGCGTGGTGGTGGGCGTGACCGGTAGCGTCGAGCGGCGGACCCACGCCGCCGCCGGCCTGCGGCCCGTGGCAGCCCGCGCACTGGGAGAGGAACAGGCGCCCGCCCGGACTGCTGAAAGGGCCGCCGGTATCGGGGTTACCGCAGGCCATGGTGAGGCTGAGGCTGAGTGCCGCGACGAAGGAGGCGGCGGCGCGTTTGCTGCGTTCAGTTGACAATGATGGCTGCCCCTGCCTACGATCGCGCGGTAGCGAGCGGGAGTAACTCAGTGGTAGAGTTCCTGCTTCCCAAGCAGGCTGTCGCGGGTTCGAATCCCGTCTCCCGCTCCAAGCTCGCCTAACACTCTACCAGATAGCCGTAGGCGTGAACTGTAGCAGTAGGCTGCTACAAATCTGCTACAGACCGCAGGCATCGAATAGGCCCGCCAGCGTGAATGCTGAGCGGGCCTTGTGCTACCCTAGGCTCGTCCAGCGTGCTAACTCCACGCTGACCAGGCTCCGGGCTGTTCCAGCAGCGCCGGGGCTGTTTATTTGCTACAGCCGTAGTGTAGCAGCAGGGCTCGCAGGGTCAAGGCACCCTCTTCGCCTTCGCCAGTGTGGGGAGTGCTCCTCAACGTGCGGCTTCCGCCTTAGAGATGCACTCCTGTACTTGCTTCTCTCGTTGTTGTGCTATCAATATGGCAACGGCTTCTGATGAGGGGAGTGGCCCGGCCAGTACCTGGTAGCACTGCGCGATGGTGTTCGCCCGCTCTGCCGGGCTCAACCCTGCCGCAACGGGCGCGGTCACGTGACTGTAACGGCCCGCCGCAAGCCCGCCGACGAACCCCGCACACAGGGCGAGGGCAATGAGGACAACGGCGAGGGCTCGGTTCATGAGGGCAGTGGACATCAGCCGCCAGCCCGCACATACTTGCGGCCGTAGGAGCTGCTGCGGAGGTTCAGTATGGGAATCCTCGACTTTCTACTCGGTATCGGCCGACCAGCGAGGGCGGCAACTCAAAAGGTCCAAGTGCTCGTTGGTCCGTACGATGGCCCCAAAGAGCAGGACGTTTGCCCCTACTGCTTCGAGCGGCTTGCCAAACGACCGGGCCGGCGTACCACATGCCCACACTGCGGCCGGCCCATAGTGGTGCGCAGTCGTCCCGAAGGTTCCGAGCGAGTGTCCCTGCTGTGTACAGAGGAGCAGGCCGCCAGGATAGACGCATATTGGGAGGGAGAGGGCATCACCCATGTCGTCGGAGAGTCCTTCCATCAGGACAACCTGCTCCGCATTGCCGGGGGGAAGCGCCGCGACGGTGTGAGGATGGCGACGCTGGCGGAGCTGCGCACCGAACCAAACAATCGATTCGACCCAAACGCTGTCGTCGTCGAGATAGCAGGCCTTCCGGTTGGGCACCTCTCGCGGGAGGATGCTGCCGGTTACGCCCCCGCATTGCGCCACATTCAACAGGGGCTTGGTATCACTGTCGAATGCCGAGCGTTCATAAGGGGCGGATGGTATCGCAGCAGGGCTGACCAGGGGTCGTTTGGCGTTGAGCTGTTCTTGCCAGCACCCGCGGACCTCGCTTCAGCAGCCGAAGGCCAGCCGGACGAGTGAAGTCCACAGGTGTGTAGGGGGTGTAGGGTTAGTTGCTGTCTTTCGCTTCTCTTCTAGAAGCGTGCTCTTGAGTCTGAACCCGTAATCACGATATAGCCCTACACCCCCTACACTGTCTGTAGGGGCCCGGGGTCGAGAAGGAAGTGTGGTTCCCTCGGCCATTCAATCACCTTGCCTGTGACATGCAGCGGCACTGCCCACGGCTGGCGTGGGTGCGCCGCACCTTCCCCACCAATAGACGCCGAAGTGGGTGACACCGGCGGGTCGCTCGGCCGGACTGTCCGACAGACCTCATCACGGACCGTTGAGGCTCTTGAACGATGCGCAGTACGAGAACATCAGGGCTAGCGCCGACCGCGTGAAGCCGTTCCTCAGGACGCCATCGCGGAAAGAGGCAATCCGCTGCCCCCGAAACTCTGGAGTCATGCGAGTGCACTCTGCGAGCACTTCTTGGCATACCTCCAAGAAGTCGGCGGGGCGGATTGTGGCGGAGAAGGTCGCGAACTCCGCTGGCATCCGATTAGCCAAGGCCAGATGGTGCCGCACGGCTGTCCCTGAGTAATGGATGACGTAGTCCACCTCGAGCTCTGGGGCGTTGGCGTGGAGGAACGCCTCCACTTGCCGCCCGACAGCGAAGATGCGCGCTCCCGGTGCCGCGACCACGGATAGCTCTCGTTGCAGCAGCGGGAGCCAGCGCAGCCAGCGCTGTTGCCGGTCTCTTGACGCCTGGGCGACCAGCATGGCGCCCTTGGAGAGGTCGGTGATGTGGTAGGACTCACCTGGGTTGCAGAGGTAGGTGCGGGCACAGTAATGGAGGGCAAAGTCCCCCATGGACCAGGCGAAGTTGGTCATCCCGTTGCGGAGGTACGCAACCCGCTGGGTGGGGTTGATACCCCAGCGTCCGAGGGACGGCTCCATCGCTGCAAAAACGTACCGAGCGTGCGAGGGTGGCGGGATGTTGGGGATGTAGACAGACCCCTCCGTATCCGCTGCCGTCTTGAACTTGTTTTCCAACTGGCCGTAAGCGTCCTGAAACGACGTCATCATGACCCCCGGCGGGATGGGCCTCCCGACGTTGCGCTCTCAAACGTGGCATGGCCACGTCGTGTGATGCTCACGGCGCTTTCCCAGGTCGGCATCCCCCTGAGTTTGCCCGGCTTCGCGATGAACCGCCAGCCGCGTCCTGGGGGCGGAGCGGGCGGAGGACGTAGCACAGCCACACCTCCAGGCTGAGTTGGGTGCGGGGGTGAGCCGCAGGGTAGATGAAGGCGGTGCAGTAGGGCATGGGTAATACGGACCGTCCGTTGTTACGAGTGCGGTCAGGACTCCGACTTGGCCTTGCGGGCGTCCCAGTTCCAGACACGGGACAACTGACCTCCGTACACAGGGTCATGGGTGAGGAACCAGCCGCAGCGCTCCTCCCAGGCCCGACCCTTGCGACTGGGGTCAACTGGGAGGTTGGCAATAATCTGGTCAAGGGTGGGCATAGGGTGTGGGGTCACTATCGCGCCGGTCAGGACGGCGGGCAAACAGTAATGCGGGGGTTGGGCGGTTCCCTGGTTCACTCAACCGCGGAGCCCACGGGCCGGGCACCAACTCTAGCGTGTTAATGACACTGCCAGCACCCGGCCCACCGTCTCAGCCGTCTGCGCGTCTGCGCCCATCGCGTGGGCGTAGACACCGAGGGTGACGCTAACGCTGGCGTGCCCCAGCCGCTTCTGCGCCGTTTTCACGTCCACGCCCGACGCCACCAGCACGCTCGCGTGGGCATGGCGCAGCCCGTGCAGCCCGACATACGGCACGCCGGCCACCACACCGCCACTTCGGCCAGCGGCGTTTCAGAGGTGGCGATGCGGCTCCTGGCCTCCTGGGCCCGCTCCCAGGCGAAGTAGTCGCAGGCGTCCAGCGTGTCTTTCTGCGCCATCTGGGCGAACACCAGGTACTGGATGCGCATCTGGATCCGCAGCAGCGCGTGGTCGACTTCCAGCGCCGCCAGCCGTCGCTCGAGATCGAGCGTTGGGGCGTTCGGCGGTGGACGGTCAGCCATTGGGCAGCGGCCTGGCGGCGTTGCCCAGCCGGGTGCTCACGGTGCCGGCGGCCAGGTCGAAGTACTCGTGGGCGACCTGCGCCAGGTCGCGCCCTCGCACGATCAACGCGATGGTTCCGGGCGCCGCCGTGCTTTCGCTGTGGATGGCGAACGCGTCCTCCACCTCCACATCGCCGGCGTTCAGCACACGGTCGGCCTCGCGGTGGACAACCGCGCGATCCGGGGTTCGGCAGTCGTCGGTGCGGGTGTACAAGTGCACGGTCTCACGCCCCTCCAGCAGGCCGTAGAGACTCCAGGCGTCGCCGTGATGGTGCGGGGTGCTGGCGCTGCCCTCGGCCTTGGCGGCCAGCGTCACAATGAAGCCGAGCCCGGTGTGCTGGCGCAACAGCCACGGCCCGCGCCCCTGCTGCAGCACGTCGACGTAGCGGCCGAGCGCGCCCTCAGTGTGCAGCAGCCTGCGCATAGCCACGGCGCCGGCGTCGAGGGCCAACGGCGTGGCCCCGGCTCGAACCGCAGCAGCCAGGTCAGTGGCGAAGTCCTCGAGGGTGTACAGAGGCATGTCGGTCACCTTATGTGTAATGGTTCGCTGGCTTGTGGGGCTGCCGTGTCACGAGGTGACGTCATCCTCCGTAGTAGTGTGTGACCAGGGTGTCCTCTCAGCGTGCATGCTTCAGGCAACCCTTGTTCCGCTCACTCTGAGGCTCTCGAAGGGCGAGCGGTGAGCCAACATCCCGGTCCGCGGTCTCCGCTCGTGCTTCGAGGGCCTCAGCATGAGCGGAACGACGAGCTGTTGCAAGCGTCGCGGTGCCCCTCCTGCCCATCGAGTCTGACGCGATCCATCGGCACGATTGCCACGCCCGGCTGGCGTAAGGCCTAGGTGGTGGTATTACCCGCTACCCGATCAGCTTCGCACACTCGTCAAGGCGGCGGAGTTGCGCGTCGCGGTCGCCATTGGGCAGGTCGAACATCACCCGCTCGACGCCCCAATCGGCCAGGCGCGCCACCACCTCGGCGTCGGCCGGCGCCTGGAAGATGCTGACGGGCGGCGTGCCCGGCCGACCCGCCGCCGTCCACTGTTCCCGCAAGGTCGCGATCTTCTCGGCCAGCGTCGGCCCTGGCGCGGGCCTCCCCCAGATGGGCATCCAGCCGTCGCAGAACTCCACCACGCGTTGGAAGGTGGTGGGGCCGTCGCCACCCATCAGTACCGGCGGGTGTGGCTGTTGCAGCGGTTTGGGGTAGGCCCACAGCTTGTCGAAATTCACAAAGTCGCCGTGGAACTCCGGCTCGGCCTCGGTCCAGATCGCCTTCATGGCCAGCACCTGCTCGCGCAGCTTGCGCCAGCGGGTCTTGAACGCGGTGCCGTGGTCCTCCATCTCCTCGGCGTTCCAGCCGCCGCCGATGCCGAAGATGAAGCGGCCGCCGCTCAGCCGGTCCACCGTCGCAGTCTCCTTGGCGGTGGTGATGGTGTCACGCTCGATGATGAGGCAGATGCCGGTGGCCAGCTTCAGCGTGGTGGTGGCGCCGGCCACTGCCATCAGCGCGACAAAGGGGTCGTACGTATGCCAGTACCATTCCGGCAGGTTGGGCCCGCCCGGCCACGGACTGCGCCGGCTGGCCGGGATGTGGGTGTGCTCTGGCAGCCACAGGCTTTCGAAGCCGCGCGCCTCGAGCTCGCGGCCCAACTCGGCCGGCTGGATGGTGGTCTCGGTGGCGAAGGTGGAGATTCCGTAGTGCATGGGCGTGTGTCCTTCTGTGTGCTCGCCTCGGGTATGCCTCCCTGCCTCGATGAAGGCTCAATAGCCGGGGACGGAGGATTCTTCCTGGCGTCAGAATGACAGCTAGCCCTGGGATGAGTCTAGCCCCCGAGGGTGGCCTCCGTCCCAGCCCTGGCCAGGATCCCGTTCGTCCTGAGCTCGTCGAAGGGCGCCGGTTGGAGTCGACCGCTACCCCGAGAGTCCTTCAGGCGCGGGTCGAGAGCGGCCCCGAGCAAGCTGCTGAATCCGACCCCAGTCCCCTCGTATCAGCGCTTCTTTCTTGGCGCGAGACCAGCCCTTAATCTGCCCTTCGCTCTCCAAGGCTTCGTACCTGGTAGGAAACCCATCCATGAACACCAGCGTAACTGGTCTCCGAGTGCTGGTGTACCCGCCGTACTCCCCGCTTATGTGGGATGCCATGCGTGACTCGATGTCGTCGGTGTGGCCGGTGTAATAGCTGTCATCGTTACACCGGAGGATGTACACGTAGAAGGCCATGCGTCCCCCCTTTCCGCTAGCTTGACCACCATGCACCCTCACGCCGATGAATGTACGGGGGGTTGGTGTGGTTCGACCGGCTCACCACGAAGGGATTGCCGCAAGGTTGACCTCAGTGCCCCTCACGCCGCCGTCGTCCAATGGGCTGGTGGTGGTTCGACGGGCTCACTAGCAACAGACGCCCGCCTTCACCCGCACGCCGGGCCGCGGAACAGGCCGCCCCATAGCAGAGACAGGCCTCCCACTATGCCCACCACACCAAGCACCAGCATGGCGGTCTTCGCGAAGACGCCCGATGGGCCGCCCATCGACCGGCCCAGGATCATGCGGTTCAGCGTCATGTCGAGCTCTGCCAGAGCGTCCCGCTTCAGGAAGACGGCGACACCCACCAACGTCATCACGATTCCGGCGACCACCCGAAAGCCATCCATGCCGTTGCCGCCTTCCTACGCCTACCGCTTCTGCGTCAGCACGTCCACCAACACCGGGCGCTGCTCGTCTCGCACCGCGTGGATGGCCTGGCGCAGCACCTCGCCCAGCTTGTCGGGGTCGCCCACCGGGCCGAAGCCCTCGACCCCGAAGCTCTTGGCCAGCCCCGCGTGATCCACGTCGGGCTCGTTGATGAAGATGCCGTTGCCCAGGTCATCCATCGGTCGCTCGCGGTCGCGCGCCATGAAGCTCTGGTGACCCTCGTCCTGGTAGTAGGCCCGGTTGTTGAAGATGATCTGCAGCACCGGGATGTTGTAGTGCGCCGCCGTCCACATCGCGTTGGAGGTCATCAGGAAGTCACCGTCGCCCGAGATGTTGATGCACAGCCGGTCGCGGTCGGCCATACCCAGGCGGCCGCCGAGGGCCGCGGGGTAGCTGTAGCCCAGGCCGCCGCCACCACCACCGCCGGTGAAGCTCTGCGCCGGGTCGCTGAAGTGCATCATGCCGCGGGGCTGGCGGTTCATGGCCCACGGCGTGTGCTGCACCTGCGCCCAGATCTCGCCGTACAGCCGCGCCGCCGAGATGGGGGCCAGCGCCCAGTCTCGCTGGCTGCGCTCCTGCACCCGGGCCAGCGCTTCGTTGTGCATGGCCTCCACGCCCGCCCGGCGTTGGGCGGCCTTGTCGCGGGCGCCGGGATAGCGGCCCTGGTCGCTGCGCACTAGTTCCAGCAGTTCGGGCAGTGCCACCACCGGGTCGGCCCCGATCAGCACGTCGACGGCCGGCAGCCGTTCGTAGTCGGTGGCCCAGGAGTGCACCAGATACTCGGTCATGGTGATGTGGATGACTTTGGCGGCATCCTGGATGTGGGTCGGCTCCAGCCCGCGCTGGTGAGGCACAGGCGCCACGTTGCCCAGCCCCAGTACGTTGAAGGCCAACACCACGTCGGCCCGCTTCAGCGCCGGCTCGCTGCTCAGGCTCAGGTCCAGCGGGTGCGTGCTGGCGAAGCTGACCCGGCCGCCGCGGTCGATGACGCCGCAGCCCAGCGCCTCGGCCAGCTGCCGCAGATGATTGAAGGTGGCCGGGTTCCGTCCGATGTCCTCCACCAGGATCACCGGCCAGTCGGCGCCAGCCAGCAGCTCGGCGGCTTCACGCAGTGCTGTGGGGTTGGGCGCGGGCGGCGCGGCCGGTAGGTAGCGGCTGGGGTCGGGTACCGTAATGGGGGCCGTCAGGCGGTCCTCCTGCAGGTCGACGTC
>Ga0194132_10011103_pt1 | contig 11733 bp, 10 predicted proteins | sample TA2KigOf80mmetaG_FD_148612 | JGI IMG/M metagenome (GOLD analysis project Ga0194132, IMG submission 148612) | Freshwater microbial communities from Lake Tanganyika, Tanzania - TA2015054 Kigoma Offshore 80m | ecosystem: Environmental > Aquatic > Freshwater > Lake | place: Tanzania: Lake... | reverse complement strand
CGCCCCGTCGTCACACGGTGATGATGAAGAACGTCGCCGGACTCCACAACCGGATGTACGGGTAACGACCACACAGGATCGTCTGGCCGAAGTGCGACTGAACCAACACCTATTGCGCAACGAGTCTAATTTCGTCGCGGCCCCGCTACCGACCTTCAATCGGCGCGCCGGGCGCGGTATTTTCACGTCGGTTACGACTGACCCACACTAACACATCGGGAGCAGTGTCATGGCGGAGAAGGCCAAGAAGGACAAGGACGCGGGCGCGGACAACAAGGAACTGAAGCACGCCCTGTCCGAGATCGAGAAGACGTTCGGCAAGGGGTCCATCATGTCGCTGGGCGATATGGGTTCGATGGACGTGGACTGCATCTCCACCGGGGCGCTGAGCCTCGATCTCGCGCTCGGCGGCAAGGGCATCCCGCGGGGCCGCATCACCGAGATGTACGGGGCCGAGGCCAGCGGCAAGACCACCATCGCGCTGCACACGGTCGCGCAGGCGCAGAAGGCGGGCGGCGTCGCGGCGTACATCGACGCCGAGCACGCGCTCGACCCGAGTTGGGCCAAGCGCCTCGGCGTGGACCTCGATAACCTGCTCGTCTCGCAGCCGAGCTACGGCGAAGAGGGGTTGCGCATCGCCGAGATGCTCATCAAGTCGAACGCCGTGGACATCATCGTCATCGACTCGGTCGCGGCGCTGGTGCCGAAGAACGAGATGGAAGACAGCGAGATCGGCGACACGAAGGTCGGCCTGCAAGCGCGCCTGATGAGTCAAGCGCTGCGCATCCTGAACCCGCAGGTGAATAAGAGCCGCACCAGCCTCGTGTTCATAAACCAGATCCGCCAGAAGATCGGCGTGATGTACGGCGACCCGAACACCACGACGGGCGGGCTGGCGCTCAAGTTCTACGCCAGCGTGCGCATGGAGGTGAAGCGCATCACGCACGTGAAGGACGGCGAGGACATCATCGGCTCCGAGACCCGCGTGCGCGTGGTGAAGAACAAGATCGCGCCGCCGTTCCGCAACGCCGAGTTCAACATCCTCGCGGAGTGCGGGGTCGACTTCGAGGGCGACCTGCTGAAACTGGCCGTCGAGGACGAGGTGGTCGAGAAGGGGAGCGGCGCGCGGTTCCTGTACAAGGACCAGCAGATCGGCCACGGCGAGAAGAACGCGGTCGATTACCTGAAGCACAACGCGGCCGTGCGCGACGAGATCGTCGCCGCGGTGAAGGAGAAGCGGACGCCGAAGGTGGTGGACCCGGCCGCGCTGGAGGCCGCCGCCGCGAAGGACGAGGCCGAGGCCGCCGCCGAGCTCGCCGCCATCGGCGAGGAGGTCGAGGCGACGCCCAAGAAGAAGCGCGGCAAGGCCGCCGCGGAGTAAGCGGGGCGAACCGCCGGTGTCAGCCGGCTGGGTTGACAACACCCAGCCGGCGGTTCGACTGCCGTTTGCCCTCGACGCTCGTTCCGTTCTTTTGTTAGCCTCCGTGTTCCGCCCGTCGGCACGGAGGCCGCTGCGTTGGCCGATTCTTCCGCGAACCGTTCTCTCCTGATCGGGGCCGCGACCAACTGGGCCGCGTTCGCCGCGACGCTCGCCGTCGGGTTCTTCCTCGCGCCGTACCTCGTGCGCGGGTTGGGCGACGCGCGCTACGGCGTGTGGTGCGTCGTCGAATCGATCCTCGCGTACTTCACCCTCTTCGACCTCGGCATCGCCGCGTGCCTCGTCCGGTTCGTCGCCAAGTACCACACCACGAACAGCGCGGTCGAGTTGAACCGCGTCGTTTCCGCGAGCTTCGGGCTGTTCCTGCTCGCGGCGGGCGGCGCGCTGCTGCTCGGCGGCGCGCTCGTGCCGCTGGTCGCGCCGGCGCTGGAGCACAAACTCGGCGCGCCGGGCGACGTGCTGCCGTTCATGCTGCTCATGTTGGTGAACCTCGCGATCACGCTGCCGCTCAGCGTGTTTCCCACGATCCTCGACGGCTTGCAGCGGTTCGGGGCGAAGAGCGCCGTGCGGCTGCTGTGCCTCGCGCTGCGCGTCGGCGGCATCGTGTGGGTGATGGAAACGCAACCGGGCCTGCTGCCGCTCGCGTTCGTCTTCACCGTTACGAACCTGCTCGAACACGCGCTGATGGCGGGGCTGTGCTGGCGCTTCCTGCCGGAACTGCGACTGTCGCGGCGGTACGTGGACCGCGCGACGCTGCGCGAGGTGAAGGGCTACAGCGTCGATGCGTTCCTCGCGATGCTCGCGGGGCGCGTCACGGTTCAGACCGGGGCGATTGTCGTGGGCGGGTTCCTGACGGTCGCGGCGGCGGCGCACTACGCGCTCGCGGCGCGCTTGGTCGAACTCGCGAAGAACCTGCTGCGTTCCGCGACCACGACGCTCACGCCCGCGGTCAGCCAGCGCGAGGCGAGCGGCGACCTCGACGGCGTGCGCCGCGTCCTGCTCGACGGCACGCGCTTCGTGCTGTACCTCGTGCTGCCGATTCACTTGGGATTGCTGGCGTTCGGGCGGCCGTTCCTCGCGCGGTGGGTGGGCGGCGCGCAGTACGCGGAGTGGTGCTTCCCCGCGATGGCCGTTCTCTCGGCCACGCTGACCGTCGGCGTCGCGCAGTCGGTGGCGGCACGCATCTTGTACGGCACGGGCAAGTTGAAGCTGTTCGCGCGCCTCGCGCTCGTCGAGGCGACGTTGAACCTCGCGCTGGCGCTCGCGCTCGTCGGGCCGCTGGGGTTGGTGGGGGTGGCGCTGGCGGTCGCGGTGCCGAACGTGCTGTTCTGCCTGTTCGCGATCACCTACGCCTGCCGCACGCTGGGCGTCAGCGCGCGCGACTACCTGTTCGCGAGTTGGCTGAAGCCGCTGTGCGCCGCGTGCGCGCCGGCGCTCGTTTGGGTACTGATGGTGCCCGCGGAGCCGACGTGGGCGAGCATCGCGCTGGGCGTGCTGGCCGGGTTGGGGCCGTACGCGTGTGCGGTGGTCGCGCTCGAACTCGCGCCGCGCGGAGTTCGTAGTGACCCGCTTCAGCGGGTCTTAGCGCAGGAGGCTACGGCAAAGGTCGCTGAACTATGACCCGCTGAAGCGGGTCACTACGAACATTCACGACGACTCACTTCGGGGCGGACCACGAGAACGCCTTCTTGTCGTCCTTGTATTCCAGTTTCCCGAACGCTTCCGGCAGCGCCTTCTTGTGGAACACGAAGTCGGCGTAGTCGAGCAGGTCGTCGGTGCTGGGGACGTGCCCGACGGGGCGGAACCGCACGCTCACGCGGTCGCCCGCGCCCAAGAACTCATACACGGTCCTCGCCGCGGCGTAGGTCTGCTGCACGCCCTCCGGGTTCGTCCACGTGTCCTGCGTCCCTTCGGGTTGCAGCAGCGCCCGCGGCGCGACCAGCGCCATGAGCAGGTGCTGATCGACGGGCAGCCGTGTCACCTTGTCCGCGAACTGCTTGAAGTCCGGGTGGAACCAGTTGGGGAACGCGCCGACGATGTTCTTCAGCTCCTCGTTCTTGGCGTAGATGAGCCGGTACGGGGCGGACCCGCCGGCCCCGGAGTGGCTCGGCACGGTCAGGGCGATGCGCTCGTCGAACGCGCCCGCGAGCAGCGCCGCCTTCCCGTACCGCGAGTGCCCGGTCACGACCGCCTTCTTCGCGTCTACTTCGGCCGTGCCCTCCAGCGCGTCGAGCACGCGGTGGAAGCCCCACGCCCACGCCATCAGGGTACCGCAGTCGATCTTGTCGCCGTACAGTTTGTACACGCCGCCGGTGCGCCGGTTGTCCGGGGCCGCGTCGGTCAGGCTGAACTGCGCGACCGCGTACCCGCGCTTGGTGTGCCCGACGAACGACTTCGCCGACGGTGCCTTCGGCGCGCCAAAGCTGAACGCCGGTTGCAGCACCACCGGCACCGGCCCCTTCGCCTCGGTCGGCCACGCGACCGTGACGCGCATCGTGATCGCGTTGCCGTCGTGCTCCAGTTTCACCGCGAGCGCGCGCATGGACACCTTCGCGACTTCGTCGGTCGTCACCGGATCGCGGGTGACGGTCGCCTTTGGCTTCGGCGGCAGGTGCCCGTACTCGTACTCTTGGAACAGCTCTTTCAGCTCGGCGCGGCGCTTGGCCCAGTCGTCTTTGGTGCGCACGGGCGTGCCGTTGGCGAACAGGAACGGGTTGGGCAGTTCCTTCACTTCCGGCAGGTCGGCGGCGGGCTTGGGCTTGGGCCGGTCGCCCTCCGCGGCTGAGCCGAGGCCGAGGGCCGCAAAGAACAGGACGGCGAGCGCGCGAGCGTAGCGCATGAGGTGCACTCACGAAGGGGAGAGATGGTGCCGCGAGTGTACGCGCCGGAAGTGAGGGCGCGATGAGGGGCGCGAGGAACGCGCGCCCCTGTGGGTGGGTGTTACTGCCGCCCGAACACCTGAACCCAATAGCGGTCGCCGGTCTTGCTCTTCACGACCGCGACGCCGATTTCGATGTAGTCGGCCTTCATGATGTTCTCGCGGTGCGGGGGCGAGTCCATCCACGCCTTGACCACGTCCTTCGGTGACTCCTGCCCGGCGGCCACGTTCTCGCCGAGGCCGCGGTACTTGTACCCCGCGGCCTTCGCCCGGTCCGCCGGGTTCTTCCCGTCCAGAACGTGATCCATCTTCTCCTGCGCGGCCATGTTCGCGGCGTGCTTGCGCGCGGCCTCCATGAGCAACGGGTTCGCCTTGAGCGCCGGCAGTTTCTTCTCGCCCTTCGCGCGCTCGGCGTTGGTCAGGTCGATGACGGCCTGCTCGTCGGCGGTGAACTTCTTGTCGTCCTTCTTGTCGTCCTTCTTGTCGTCCTTTTTCGTGTCCTTTTTCACGTCCTTCTTGGGTTCGGGCGGCGCGGCCCCTGTCAGCGCGACGGCGGCGAGTAGGAACACACAGAGGCGAAACATTGGTGTACCCCGGAGGCGGAAAAGGGATCACGCGATTCTGGAACGCGATTGCGCGGGAAGCAAGCGCCCGCGCGCTACTCCCCGTACCCGTTCGGATGGCTCTGGTGCCAGCGCCATGCCGTCTCAATGATCGCCTTTAGGTCGGTGTACTTCGGTGCCCAGCCCAGTTCGGCGCGAATGGCGTCGGCGCGTGCGACCAGCGCCGGCGGGTCGCCCGCGCGGCGCGGCCCGTGCTTCACGGGCACCTTCTTGCCGGTCACGTCCTCGACCGTGCGAATCACCTCGCGGACGCTGTACCCGCGGCCGACGCCCACGTTGTACGTCAGCTTCGCCCCCGGCGTGACCTTTGCCAGCGCGAGGACGTGCGCCGCGGCGAGATCATCGACGTGGACGTAATCGCGCACGCAGGTGCCGTCCGGCGTCGGGTAGTCGGTGCCGAAAATCTCGACGTGCGGGCGCTTCCCGGTCGCGGCCTGAATGACGAGCGGGATGAGGTGCGTTTCCGGCGTGTGGTCCTCGCCGATGGAACCGTCGGACGCGGCCCCGGCCGCGTTGAAGTACCGGAGCGCGCAGTAGCCGAACGGGTACGCCCCGGCGTAGTCGGCCAGCGCGCGCTCGAACGCGAGTTTGGTGTTCCCATAAGGGTTGACGGGCGCGGGCGGCGCGGTTTCGGGAATCGGCACCTCGTTCGGCACGCCGTACACGGCCGCGGTACTGGAGAACACGAATTTGCCGATGCCGTTGCGCCGGCAGCGGTCGAGCAGTTGCAGCGAGTACAGCAGGTTGTTGGTGTAGTACTTGGCCGGGTGCGTGACCGACTCGCCAACGGCCGCGAACGCCGCGAAGTGAACGACCGCCTCGATGCGGTTGACCACGAGCAGGTGGTCGAGGTGGTCGATGTCGCGCAGGTCGCCGCCGACGAACCGCTCGGCGGGCACGGCCCGTTTGTGCCCCGCGTCGAGGTTGTCGAACACGGTGACGTCGTGCCCGCCGGTGAGGAACTGCCGAACCGTGTGAGAGCCGATGTACCCGGCCCCGCCCGTAACCAGAATGCGCATGGTGGTGAGTGCTCGAAGGTCAGATGCGCTCAGTGTAGTAAAGTTGGCCGCGCCGCGCGCGCCGGCCGCTCGGGGCCGACTGAGCTTCCTTCCTACTTCACGCCTGTGTACATTCCCCCACTTCACTCATTTGTGAGGGCGTAGCCATTCCGACCGTTGTTGTGGCCCCGGCGCTGGCGCGGTGGCTCGCGCCCGAGCCGGGCGCGAGCGCCGGCGAGCGCGCGTTCGCCGTTGAAGGCGCGACCGTGCGCGAGGTACTCGACGCGCTCTTCGCGCGCGTGCCCGTGTTGCGCGGCTACGTGCTCGACGAGCGCGGCGCGCTGCGGCACCACGTCGTTTGCTTCGTCAATGGGGTCGCGGTGCGGGACAAGGCCGCGCTGTCGGAACCCGTTCCCGCGGGTGGCGAAATCTACGTGTTCCAAGCACTCTCCGGGGGTTGAGCCATGGCCGACCGCTTGCTCGTTTCGACCCGCAAGGGGCTGTTCACCGTGGCGCGCGGCGCGGGCGGGTGGCGGGTGGCGCGGGTGTCGTTCCTCGCGGAGAACGTGACGCTCGCGCACGCCGACCCGCGCGACGGCGGGTGGTTCGCGGCGCTCAACCTCGGGCACTTCGGCGTGAAGCTCAAGTTCTCGCCGGACGCCGGTGCGACGTGGGAGGACCGCGCCGCCCCCGCGTACCCCGAAGGCGCGACGTTCGCCGTGGCCGACGGGAAGCCGCCCGCGGTCGCGACCCTCAAGTTGATCTGGGCGCTCGAGAGCGGCGGCGCGGACCAACCCGGCCGGCTGTGGTGCGGCACGCTGCCCGGCGGGCTGTTCCGCTCCGACGACGGCGGCAAGAGTTGGGCGCTGGTGCGCGGCCTGTGGGACCGCCCGGAGCGCGCCGGCTGGTTCGGCGGCGGCGCGGACCAACCCGGCATTCACTCGCTCTGCCGCGACCCGCGTTGCTCGCGCACGCTGCGCCTCGCGGTCTCGACCGGCGGCGTGTGGACCACCGAGGACGACGGCGCGACGTGGCAACTCGACGGCAAGGGCATCTTCGCCGACTACATGCCGCCCGACCGCAAGTTCGAGCAGAACGTACAAGACGTTCACATGATGGTGCAGTGTCGCGAGTCGCCAGATCACATCTGGGTGCAGCACCACAACGGCGTGTTCCGCTCCGCGGACGCGGGGCGCACGTTCGACGTGGTGCCGAACGTCGCGCCGTCGGTGTTCGGGTTCGCGGTGGCCGTGCACCCGCGCGACCCGCGCACCGCGTGGTTCGTCCCCGCGACGAAGGACGAGCGCCGCGTGCCCGTCGATGGGAAGGTGGTGGTAAGCCGCACGCGCGACGGCGGCGCGACCTTCGACGTGCTGCGCAACGGGCTGCCACAGGAACACGCCTACGACTTGGTGTACCGGCACGCGCTCGCGGTGGACGACAGCGGCGACCGGCTGGCGTTCGGCTCTACGACCGGCGGGCTGTGGGTCAGCGAAGATCAGGGCGACTCGTGGAAGGCGATTGAGGCGCGGCTGCCGCCGGTACACGCGGTGACGTTCGTGTAAGCGACCGGCGCGGCGTCAGCCCGCCGGTAGTTACGCCACGCAGAAAAGCTCCGCGCATCTGAATTGTGGAACTACCGGCGGGCTGACGCCGCGCCGCTCGCTGTGGAATCACTTTCCCCCAATCGTCAGGTCCACCCGATACAGGCTCTTGCCGGCGGTGATGTACAGCGTCTTCTTGTCCTTGCCGGCGAAGCAGCAGTTGTTGGGGTCTTCGGGCGTCGGCAGGAACGCGAGCTGCTTCCCCGTCGCGCCGAAGAAGTAGATGCCGCCGGCCTTACCCTTGCCCGCGGTCGCCACAACGGTGCCGTCCTTCGACACGGTCATGCCGTCGATGCCGCGTTCCTTGCCGAAGTCGTGCAGCACCGCGCGCTTGCCGAGCGAGCCGTCGGCGTTGATGGGGTAGGCGACCAGCGCCCGCGCGCCTTTCGGGTCGCTGGCGTGGTCTGAGACGTACAGCGTGACGCCGTCCGGCGAGATGACGAGGCCGTTCGGCTTGCTCGTGTCGGTCGTGACGCGATGCACCTTGCCGTCCGGGTCGATGCGGTACACCGACTCGTGATCGAGTTCGCGCTTCTCGTCGCCCACGTAGCGCGGGTCACTGAAGTAAATGCGGCCCTTGATGTCGATGGTGAGGTCGTTCGGCGAGTTGAACATCTTGCCCTCGAAGCTGTCGGCGAGTGCCTTCACCTTGCCGTCCTTCTCGGTGATGGAGATGCGCCGCCCGCCGCCGGTGTTCGCGCCCTCGCACGCGATCAGTCGCCCCTTGTCGTCGAACTTGAGGCCGTTGGTGCGCCCGCCGGGGTCGCGGAACGCGGTCGTCTTCCCGGTCTTGGGGTCGAACTTCATGACGCGGTTGCCAATGTCGGAGAAGTACACGCACCCGTCCGGCCCTTCCGCCGGCCCCTCGGTGAACTCCCCCTCGCCCCACAGTTTTTCGATCTTGGAGCCGGGCGCGACGTAGGTCAACTCCGGCGGCACCGCGGGGACGAGCAGCGCGAACGCGAATGTGGCGAGCATTGAGACTCCTCTGCGAGTGTTGGCGAGCGGCGCGGCGTAAGCCCGCCGGTAGCTCCACAATTCAGATGCGCAGAACTGATCTCGGTTGTGGAGCTACCGGCGGGCTTACGCCGCGCCGCTCGCGCGCTATTTCTTCTTGGGGAACTGCCAGTTCTCGTCGAACAGCCCGGCGGCGACCACTTCATAAGCGGCCGGGTCTTTGTCGGTGGGCGTCGGCTTGATGACCGCCCAGTCGCCGAGCCGCGGGTACAGCAGCGCGTTGGTGCCCTTCAGGTCCGCTTCCTTGAACGTGTGCCCGCTGTTGATGACGACGTAACTCTGATTCTCGGTTAACGGGTTCGGGTATATCAGCACGGGAACGTGCGTCTTCGGGTCGTACTTGACGCCATTCACGACAAGCTCGTCCGTCGTCCACTTGATCGGCAACTTGGGCAGTACCTTCGCGATCAGTGGGTTCGATTGCGGGTCGCCGAAGAGGATGAGGTGTGTTTCGTCCCGCTTCTTCGGGTCGTAGGTGCTCGGCGAGGCTGTTGGCAACGCAGCGCGGAAATAACGATCCCAAACCGAAGCGAACTGCTTGTGAGCGGCAGCGTGCCAGCCCGCCCCGTCAGAGCCGACAACCACAAACTCATCCTTGAAGGCATCGTCGATTGGACCCGTAAACCAGCCGATTTTCTGAGGCCGCTTTTTCTGACGATCCGTGAGATCTTTAGCTTCGATCCACTTCCCGTCTGCCTTCTCAATGACGGCTCCGAGTCGATTCTCACCGGCTCTGTCGGTCAGCTTGACCTGTTGACCGTCAATGGTGACTGTAAACGGTGAAGGAGACGAACTCGCGAAGAGCGCGAGCACTCGGACGTTGGTAGTTTTCACAGTGAATGACCTGTCATCGCGCCGCGCGTCCACAATCGCCTTCTCGTACATCGCGTCAAGTGCTCGGATTTTCACCCACTCGCAATCGCCACCCGTGTATGTGACGAGTCGCACTCGTTCTGGGGAGCGGTCGCGCCCTTTCTCCACATACTTGCGGTACTCGATCTCTGCTTTGTCTTGCCACTCCTTCGGCATGGCGTGCGCCAACCCCGGCGCGATGAGGTGCGTGAACTTGTGCGGTTCCTTAAACCTCTTCAGCGCATTCTCGATGTTGTCCGCGGCCAACTTCTGCGCGTCCTTTTCACCACTGTACGCGACTATAGGCACGTTGAAGGCATTCTCCGCGTAACCGAGCGCGTCGTAGATGCGCAGGCATTTCTCCTGATAGTCTGGCAGTTCTTTGGGAAGGTTCCCGATGTAGCCGTGCGTTGTCGTGAAGCCGGCACCGGGGCCGATCACGCAGAACCTATCGGGGTGGCGCAACCCGATGTGCCACGTCCCGGCTCCACCCATCGAGAACCCGCGAAGAACATGGCGGTCCCGGTCGATTCGTTTAGACGACTCACGGAACGTGGACGCGGCCTCGAACACGTCCGTCTCCCCGGCCCAGCGGTAGGCGTTGTTGCCGCGGCCGTAGGGTTCGAGTTGCACGTAGCCCAAGTCTTTTGGCGCGTTGCCCTGATGGGTGGCGATGAACTTCGATTCGGTCAGCGCACCGTCGCGGCCGTGGAGGACGATGTCGAGCCGCCATTTCTTCTTCGGGTCTTTGCCGTAGTCGGGCGGCAGAAGCACCGCGTAGGGTTGAATCGAGCCGTCGATGGTTGAGCGGTAGGCGCGCAGCACCCACTTGCCGGGCGCGTCGCGCCAGACGGCTTTCCCGCCTTCCGCCTGCTTCGCGCGGGCGAGGCCTAGGTCGAGCGTTTGCTGCGCCCACTTCACGCTCGCCGCCGCGAGCCATTCCTCGAAGCGGACGATGTTCTCGGCCGCCTTCAGGTAGATTTCGACCTCGATCAGCACATCGTCCGGCAGTTTCTTCGCCTTCAGCGCCGCGACTGCTTTGCGCAGTTCCTCGGTCTTGTCCTTGATCGCCTTCAGCGTCTCCGCGTCGGGGATGAACGTCTTCGGGTCCACCTTGGGTTGCTTCTTCTTGTCGTCCTTCTTGTCCTGCGCGACGAGCGCGGCCGGTTCCGCGACCGCCACCAACCCCGCGACGAGCGCGAACAGCGCGACGGTAACGAACGAGCGCATGGAAGCCTCGGTGGAACAACCCGGCCAGCTCACGCTGGCGGTTCGACAAACCCCACCCGGCTCGACACGAACGAGGGTCGAACCGCCAGCGTGAGCTGGCTGGGTAGTTACGGCGCGCCAATTGTTACCCAGAACTCCCGATTAGGGAACGCCCATTTTGCTAGAATCGGGGTGTGGCGCGCCCCTGGCGGGCGCGGGCGAACGAACGCAACCGGAGGTTTCCCATGATGTCGGTCAAGGTGTTGGTGATGTGCTTCGTCGTGCTCGCGGTGGTGTCGGGCACGGCCCGCGCCGCGAACCCGGTCGTGGTGGTCGAAACGAACCTCGGTTCGTTCAAGATCGAGCTGCTCGAGGACAAGGCCCCGGGCACGGTGAAGAACTTCCTGCAGTACGTCGAGGACAAACACTACGACGGGCTGATCTTCCACCGCGTCATCAGCGACTTCATGATTCAGGGCGGCGGGTTCGAGCCGGGGATGAAGGAGAAGAAGACCCGCGACCCGATCAAGAACGAGTCGAGCAACGGCCTCTCGAACCTGAAGTACACCGTGGCGATGGCCCGCACCAACGTGGCCGACAGCGCGACCTCGCAGTTCTACGTGAACACCAAGGACAACACGTTCCTCGACAAGGCGAAGGCCCGCGACAACGTCGGGTACTGCGTGTTCGGCCGCGTCACCAGCGGCACCGACGTGATCGACAAGATCAAGGGCGTGGACACGGACACCGTGAAGGGCTTCGAGAACGTGCCCACGAAGGACGTGGTCATCAAGTCGGTGCGGGTCGAGAAGGCCGAGAAGAAGTAGTGGGCAGAGGACAGAAGACGATTAACCACAGAGTCACAGAGGGCACAGAGCAAGACAGAAAGCAGAGAAGAAGAGAAAAGCGTGGTCTTCAAAGCCCGGCATTCTCGGCCTTCTCTGTCTTCTGTCTTGCTCTGTGCCCTCTGTGACTCTGTGGTTTATTAGACTCGTTGCGCAATAGGTGTTGGTTCAGTCGCACTTCGGCCAGACGATCCTGTGTGGTCGTTACCCGTACATCCGGTTGTGGAGTCCGGCGACGTTCTTCATCATCACCGTGTGACGACGGGGCG
>Ga0194132_10011101_pt1 | contig 11736 bp, 10 predicted proteins | sample TA2KigOf80mmetaG_FD_148612 | JGI IMG/M metagenome (GOLD analysis project Ga0194132, IMG submission 148612) | Freshwater microbial communities from Lake Tanganyika, Tanzania - TA2015054 Kigoma Offshore 80m | ecosystem: Environmental > Aquatic > Freshwater > Lake | place: Tanzania: Lake... | reverse complement strand
CGACGCTGGACGACCCGGCTGGACTGCTCGGCCCGCCATGCCGCATCGCGGCCCAGTCGCACGGCGATGGCGACATACTCGTCCATGCTGCCGGCGACTGTCTCGCCGATGCCCATGCGCTTGAGGAGGGCCAGGCAATGCCGCCCGCGCAGGAATTGCTCGGGCAGGGTGACGAGTGGCAGGCTGGCGGCAATCGCCTCGAGCGCCGTGTTGCCGCCGGACCAGTCGAGGCTGTCGAGGTAGATGTCGCAGGCGGCGTTCAGGCCGGCATAACGGGCTGCATCGAGCGGCTTCAGAAAGACGATGTGGCGCGCAGGATCGAGGCCCCGGGCGCGGAATGCCGCCGCGAAGCGTTCGCGGCTCATCGCGGTCAGCGACGGTGACAGGGCATGCTCGATGAACAGAAACTGGGCCGTGGGGGCCTGCGCCGCGATCGCCGGGAAGAGATGGTCATGCGCCGGCCGGTATTTGTAGAGCGACTGGCAACAGAGATACTTGATCGCCTCGGGGCGCACGCCTGCCGCGGCGAGATCCGGTGCCACCGGCACGACATCGAGCGGCATGTAGTCGAGCGACGTGTTCGACAGCCGGACGAGGCGCTCGGTGTAGTAGGCATCGGCCTCCGGCGGCTCCATCAGATCGCTGGAGAGGAAAGCATCGATGGTCGGCAGCCCTGTCGTGTCCGGGTGGCCCCAGGAGACGCACTGCAGCGGTGCCAGGCGCAGCGCGGCAAGACGCAGGGTGACCGAGTCCATGCCGATCTCGGGATAAAGCAGCGCATGAGGCGCGTCGGCACGGATGCGGGCCGCCAGGGCCTCGAAGGGTAGTGGTTCGTCGACAAAGGCGTCGAAAGCCGCGCGGGCTTTCGCTGTCTCGGCGTCCCGGCGCTGCGAGGTCGAGTAGCCCAGGACGCGGAAGCGGCGCCGGTCGAGGCCGCGTACCCAGCCGGCGAACAGCTTCCAGACCGAATGCTGGCGGAAGAACCCGGAGACCACGCCGATCCGCAGCCGCCCGTCCGCCTGGCGCGGCGGCATGGACGGGCGCGCGGCCCATTGCGGGTAGCGCGATTGCTGCAGGTCGGCGATGAGGCCGCCGAATTTTGCCTGCAGCGCCCGGTCGTCCTGCCCCTGGTAGGCAAGATAGAAGGGCAGGGTGTGGGCGCCGGAATCGGCGGCGATAGCGCGTTCGGCCGGCGCCGCCGCCGCGTAATAGTCGCAGAGCCCGCTCAGCTCCCGTTCGTAGGCGGCGCGGCTGGCGCGGATCGCTTCTTCGCTCTCGTAGCCGAGGGGCAGGCTGGCCAGGCATTTGCCGAAACGCGCCGCCGCCGCTCGGGGATTGAGAGTGAGAGCGTGTTCGAAGGCCTGCCGCGCCTCGGAGGCGTTGCCGTAGTCGAGCAGGCAGCGGCCGAGATTGATCCAGGCGAGCGCATCCTGCGGATGCCTTGCCGCGATGGCCTGGAAGATGGCGATCGCTTCGGGGATGCGTCCGCGCTCTTTCAGCGCCGCCGCCAGGTCGTTCGCCGCCTCACGCAGATCCGGGAGCAGCGTCAGGACCCTCTGAAGGACCGCAATGGCGGCATCGAGATCGCCCTTCTCGCGCAGCGCGGTGGCGAGGTGGTAGTGCGCGGCCGCCATCTGCGGCTGTAACCGGGTTGCCTCGCGGAAGCAGACGATCGCCTCGTCGATGCGGTGGAGATCGAACAGGACAATGCCAAGATTCTTGCGCGCCTCTGCGCTGCCCGGCGCGGCAGCCGCCGCGCGCTGGAGCAGCGGGGCCGCCTCGGCGGCGCGCCCCAGACGCCAAAGCACGACGCCGTGCAGGTGAAGCGCATCGGGATCGTCGGGTGCCAGGGCGCGTGCAGCCTTGGCGTATCCCTCCGCCCGCGCCAAGTTGCCGGCGCGCAGTTGACCCAACCCGTCAGCGACGTGCCGCGCAACCTCGTTGCCGGTGGGAACGTTCACGGGATGGCCTTCAACAGAAAGCTCCCGCCGATCGTCACGTACATCCAGAACAGCCACCGGGCAAAGCGCTGCTCGTTCAAGCGCACGCGTATGAGCTGTCCCAGCTTGATGCCGATCATCGCGGGGATGACGGCGAGCAGCGACTGCAGAAAGACGGTCCCGTCGGCGATGCCGAAGCCGGCTAGTCCGACGCCCATGCCGATGCCGCCCATGAAGTACATGAGCGAGATGGCGCCGACGAACTCGTCCTTGGTGAGCCGCAGCCCGGCCAAGAAGACCATCAGGGGCGGGCCGTAGATGCTGGTGAGCCCGCCGAGGAAGCCACCGATCATGCCGGCCAGGCTCCCGAACCAAGGCTCCTGCCGGGGCGTGATCTGCAGCTTGGGCCGGAAACGGGTCAGGAGCGCGATGCCGATGACGGCAACGCCGATCAGGGCGAAGAGGATCTTCTCCGGGATGATCACCAGCGCCTTCATGCTGACGGCGATGCACAAGGTGAGCGCGATCAGGGCCGGAGCGAAGCGCCGCAGGCGGACGAGAAAGGCCGGCCAGCCGCCGATGAAGCCCTGCGCGAGATTGGTCGCCAGGATCGGCATGACCAATAGCGAGATGGCGTGCGCAACGCCGAGGAAATAGGTCATCAGCGGCATTGCCACGAGCGGCAGGCCGAGCCCGAACGTGCCCTTGACCAGCGCGCCGGCGGCGATGGCGAGCGCTATCGGCAGCAGGAACGAAACCGTGTCCATGGGGAGCTACGGCAGCCGGAGCGGCACGGAATTACGATCCGTAGAGGGTCTTGGGATCGACGGCGATCTCGGCGACGGTTTCGAGCCTGCCGCCGCGCACCGCGCGGAAGAAGCAGTTCCGCCGCCCGGTGTGGCAGGCAACGCCCTTCTGGTCGACGAGCAGCAGCAGCGTGTCACCGTCGCAATCGACGCGCAGCTCGACCAGGCGCTGGTTCTGCCCCGAGGTCTCGCCCTTGCGCCACAGTTTCATGCGCGAACGCGACCAGTAGTGGACCTCGCCCGAGGCCAGCGTGCGCTCGACAGCCTCACGGTTCATCCAGGCCATCATTAGCACCTCGCCGCTGTCGTGCTGCTGGGCGATGGCCGCCACCAGCCCGTCGCGGCCGAAAGCGATCTCCGCCAGCAGGCCAGCCGCGGCACTCATGCGCCGGCGGCCACCCGGAGGCGGCCGAATCCCGCTTCGAGGTCGGCGATCAGATCGCTGGGATCCTCGAGGCCGGCGTGGATGCGGATTAGCGGACCGCGGTTGAGCCATGGCGTCGCGGTGCGGATCTTGTGCGGCTCCGAGGGCAGGGCGAGGCTCTCGAAGCCGCCCCAGCTCGCGCCCATACCATAGAGCTCCAGCCCGTCGAGCATCGCAGCGACCGCTGCATCCGGCACCGGCTTGAGCTCGATGGAAAACAGACCCGAGGCCCCTGTGAAGTCACGCTTCCACAGCGCATGGCCGGGATCGTCCGGCAGAGCGGGGTGAAGCACGCGCGCCACCTCGGGTCGCTTCTGCAGCCAGCGCGCCAAGAGCAGTCCGGTCTCCTGGTGGCGCTGCAGGCGCACCGAGAGCGTGCGCAGGCCACGCAGGGCGAGATAGCAGTCGTCGGGACCCGAGGCCGGCCCGAGATCGTCCGCCGCACGGCGCAGTGCCGGGTAGGCAGCTTCGTTGGCCGTCAGGATGCCCATCATCAGGTCGGAATGGCCGCCGATGTACTTGGTCGCCGAATGCAGCGAAACGTCGACGCCGTGCGCCAGCGGCTTGAAGAACAGCGGTGTCGCCCAGGTATTGTCCATGATCGTGGTAATACCCGCCTTGCGAGCGACGGCGGCAATCGCCGGCACGTCCTGCATCTCGAAGGTCAGCGAGCCGGGAGATTCAAGAAAGATGACACGCGTATTCGGCTGGATCAGGCGGCCGATACCGCCGCCGATCAGGGGATCGTAGTAGGTCGTTGCGACGCCGAAGCGTGCCAGCACCGTGTCGCAGAAGCGCCGTGTCGGGCCGTAGACGCTGTCGACCACCAACACATGGTCGCCGGTCTTGAGGTAGGCCATCAGCGCCACGACGATGGCTGAGACGCCCGAACCGACGCAGATCGAGTGGTGGCCGCCTTCGAGGGCGCAGACCGCCTGCTCCAGGGCGAACGTCGTCGGCGTCCCGTAGCGGCCATAGCGGCTCTTCAACGGATCGCGGTGCTTCTGGGCTGCGTGCAGGGCCTCGACCGTCGGAAAGACGATGGTGGAGGCGTGATAGACGGGGGGATTGACGACGCCGTGGTTGGCGGCGGGATCGCGACCGGCATTGACGATGACGGTGGCGGGCTTGGGCTTCTCCATTGTCGAGCCTAACGTCTTGCGTGCCTTGGCATTCCGGGCTACGGTTTGCCCAAGACGTACACGTTTAGCCCCTGAATTGCGAGGTTTCTTCGCGGTCGTGGAGCTAGACCAAGGCGACGTCTCGAAATCAGTCTAGGCAACAGGGAAAAACGACATGAAACATCTGGGAAAGATCGCGGCCACGGCCGCCATCGCGCTGGGCGCCCTCGCGGGCACGGCCAACGCGCAACAATCGACGCTCGACGCCGTCAAGGCCAAGGGCTTTGTCCAGTGCGGTGTGAACACCGGCCTCGCCGGCTTCAGCGCGCCGGACAGCCAGGGCGTGTGGAAGGGGCTGGACGTCGACATGTGCCGCGGCGTAGCCGCCGCCGTGTTCGGCGATGCCAACAAGGTGCGTTACACCGGTCTGACGGCGCAGCAGCGCTTCACCGCTCTGCAGTCGGGCGAGGTGGATATCCTGGCGCGCAACACCACCTGGACGCTGGCCCGCGATACGTCGCTCGGCCTCGACTTCGTGGCGGTCAATTTCTATGACGGCCAGGGCTTCATGGTGAAGCGGACCCTCAACGTCAAGAGCGCCAAGGAGCTGAACGGTGCGACCGTCTGCGTGCAGCCCGGCACGACGACCGAGCTGAACCTTGCCGACTACTTCCGCGCCAACCGGATGCAGTTCCGGCCGGTGGTCATCGAGAAGCTCGAAGAGGTCGTGGCTGCCTATCTTGCCGGCCGTTGCGACGCTTACACGACCGACGCCTCGGGCCTCGCCTCGACGCGCTCGGCCCAGGGCGCCAATGCCAACCAGCACATCATCCTGCCGGAGATCATTTCCAAGGAGCCTCTCGGCCCGGCCGTGCGTCACGGTGACAACAAATGGGCTGACATCGTCCGCTGGACCTTCAACGTGATGGTCGAGGCGGAGGAGATGGGTCTTACGTCCGGCAACATCGACAGCAAGATGAACGACCCGAATCCCGGCGTGCAGCGCCTGGTCGGCAAGACTGGCGACATGGGCAAGATGCTCGGTCTGGAGAACAACTGGTCGTACAACATCATCAAGCAGGTCGGAAACTACGGCGAGAGCTACGATCGCAACGTCAAGCCGATCGGTCTGGAGCGCGGCGTGAACGAGCTCTGGTCGAAAGGCGGGATCATGTACGCCCCGCCGGTCCGCTGAGGAAAACGACGGCCGTCACTCCCAAGGAGTGGCGGCCGTTGCTTTTTGTGACACTGCTCTAATACCAGGGACGGGAAGGGCGCCATGGCGTCGATCCCGCGCAGCCGCCCAGCCCCGCCGTCGATCAAGCTATCGCTGAGCGATCCGGTCGTCCGGGCCATCGTCTTTCAGGTGCTGGTGGTCGGCGGCGTGGCGCTGCTCGTCTGGTACCTGGTCAGCAACACCATGGCTAACATGGAGGCGCGCAAGATCGCCTCCGGCTTCGGCTTCCTCAACCGCGAGGCTGGCTTCGCTATCAGCGAGCACAGCATCGACTACTCTCCCGCCGATAGCTATTTCCGGGCGCTGGTTGTTGGCGTCCTCAACACGCTGATCGTGGCGATCCTCGGTATCATCTTGGCCACGATCCTCGGCACGATTATAGGCATCGGCCGGCTGGCCAAGAACTGGCTGATCTCCCAGATCTGCTCGGTCTACATCGAGGTGATGCGCAACCTGCCGCTCGCCCTGCAGCTGGTCTTCTGGTACTACGCGGTCATCCTGGAAAATTTGCCGTCCGCCCGCGAGGCGCACAACCCGCTCCCGGGCGTTTTCGTCTCTAGTCGCGGCATCATGGTCCCGGTTCCAGCCAACGATCCCACCTATGGCTGGATGTTGATCGCCTGCTTGATCGGCATTGTCGGGACTGTCCTGCTCTCGCGCTGGGCGAAGGCCCGGCAGGCCGCGACCGGCCAGCAATTCCCGATGCTGCGCGCTGCGGCCGGCCTGATCCTCGGTCTGCCGCTCCTCGCTTGGCTGGCCGGTGGGGCGCCCACGGTCCTCGATTGGCCGGAGCTGCGTGGCTTCAACTTCCAGGGCGGCGGCACCCTGACACCTGAATTCGCCGCCCTGCTCATCGGCCTGGTGACCTACACGGCGGCCTTCGTCGCCGAGATCGTGCGCTCGGGCATCCTCGCGGTCAGCCACGGCCAGACCGAAGCGTCGTCAGCCCTCGGCCTAAAGCGCGGCCTGACGCTGCGTCTGGTCATCCTGCCGCAGGCGTTGCGGGTGATTATCCCGCCGATGATCAGCCAGTACCTGAATATCACCAAGAACAGCTCGCTCGCCGTGCTGATCGGCTATCCCGATCTCGTGTCGATCGCCAACACGACGCTCAATCAGACGGGCCAGGCGATCGAGGGCATCGGCATCATCATGATGGTCTACCTGACAGTCAGTCTGTCGATCGCGGCTTTCGGCAATTGGTACAACAAGCGCATCGCGTTGACGGAGCGTTGACGTGTCAGACGCCGCCGCGACGCTGAAATCCCTGCCCCAGTCGGGCGGCTTCAACAATTCGCCGCTCGCCCAATGGGTGAAGGCGAACCTGTTCCCCAATTGGTGGAGCACGGTCATCACGCTCGTGCTGACCTACTTCATCCTGAAGTTCCTGTTCGGCGCGCTCTCGTGGAGCCTGTTCAACGCGGTCTGGAGCATCGAGGGGACGGACACCGAGGTCTGCCGCGAACTCAAGGGTATCGGCGCCTGCTGGGCGCTCATCGCCGAGAAGCACCGCTTCATCCTCTTCGGCACCTATCCCTTCCAGGAGCATTGGCGCCCTGCACTGTTGATCGTGGTCTTTCTTGTGCTCTACGGCCTGAGCACGGTGCGAGCGTTGTGGAACTACTGGCTCGGCGTGGTCTGGGCAGCCGGGCTGCTGTCGATCGGTATCCTGATGTGGGGCGGTGTCTTCGGGCTGCGCTTCGTCGAGCAGGAACGCTGGGGCGGCCTGCCAATCACCCTGATGCTGGCGACCTTCGGCATCGCGCTGGCGTTCCCGCTGGGTATTCTTCTGGCGCTGGGCCGGCGTTCCGACATGCCGGCCATTAAGGCGATCTGCGTCGCCTATATCGAGCTCATCCGCGGCGTGCCGCTGATCAGCCTGCTGTTCATGGCCTCGGTCATGCTGCCGCTGTTCCTGCCCGAAGGCCTGACCATCGACAAGCTGCTGCGCGCCCAGATCGCCATCATTCTGTTCGCCGCCGCTTACTTGGCCGAGGTCGTGCGCGGCGGCTTGCAGGCGATTCCCAAGGGCCAGTACGAGGCAGCCGATGCGCTGGGCCTGAGCTACTGGAAGAAGACCGGCTTCATCGTCCTGCCGCAGGCGCTCAAGATCGTCATCCCGCCGCTGGTCAACACCTTCATCGGCTTGTTCAAGGACACCTCGCTGGTCCTGATCATCGGCATCTACGATCTGCTCAACGCCGCCAAGACGTCGACCATCGAGCCAAAGTGGCAAGGCTTCAGCATCGAGGCCTACGTCTTCGTCTCGATCATCTACTTCGTCTTCTGCTTCGCCATGTCGAAGTACAGCCAGAAGATCGAGGCCGAGCTCTCGCACACCCACAAGCACTGAACGGGGAACCCCCATGTCCGCCACCGCGACCGCCGCCGACAGCCGCCCGATGATCGAGCTGCGCAACGTCAACAAGTGGTATGGCGAATTCCACGTCCTGCGCGACATCAACCTGACGGTCGAGCGCGGCCAGAAGATCGTGGTCTGCGGCCCCTCGGGCTCGGGCAAGTCGACCATGATCCGCTGCATCAACCGACTGGAGGAGCATCAGCAGGGCCACATCATCGTCGAGGGCACGGAGCTCACCGGCGATCTGCGCAACATCGACACCGTGCGCCGCGAGGTCGGTATGGTGTTCCAGCAGTTCAACCTGTTTCCGCATCTGACCGTGCTGGAGAACCTGACCCTGGCCCCGATCTGGGTGCGCAAGATGCCGAAGAAAGAAGCCGAGGAGATGGCCATGTACTTCCTCGGCCGGGTGAAGATTCCCGAGCAGGTGCACAAGTACCCGGGGCAGCTCTCCGGCGGTCAGCAGCAGCGCGTGGCCATCGCCCGCAGCCTGTGCATGAAGCCCAAGATCATGCTGTTCGACGAGCCGACTTCGGCCCTCGACCCCGAGATGGTCAAGGAGGTGCTCGACGTGATGATCGAGCTTGCCCGCGAAGGCATGACCATGGTCTGCGTCACGCACGAGATGGGCTTCGCCCGCGCCGTCGCCGACAGCGTCATCTTCATGGACAAGGGCGAGATCGTGGAGAGCGCCCCGCCGACCGAGTTCTTCGCCAACCCGAAGAGCGACCGGACCAAGCTATTCCTCAGCCAGATCCTCGGGCACTAAGCGCTGCGTCAAATGACCGATGTCGGGCTTCAGAACGAAGCGCGACAGGATCATGAGACGTTTCGCCGGCTGCGAGAAGCAATCCGCCGACGAGAGGTCAGACTGAAGTTCAAGGGCGAACCGATCGCGCATCTGGTCCAGGCTCTGTATTGGGCGCCAAAGACTGGAACGGTGATCCTCATCATGTTGGCGCTGCCCCTCTACCTGCTTCTGTGTTTTGCGCTTGCGATTCTTTTTGCGGTGATGGCCCATCTGATTCCGCTTCTTGCGCCGGTGGTCGACTTTTTCTTCTCGAGAAATTCCATTGCAGCATTGGCAATAGGCGTATTTGTGCTCGTCTACTGGGTGTGGCGCCGGCGTGTCGCGCTTTCGAGTGTGGAGGCGTGGACCCTGCTATGGCGTGCTGGCGTCCTTCGGGTTGCCAAAAAGGACGAAGCCCTGTCGTGCGCCTCGCCGGAAGGTGACTGGCGAGCTTTCGCGAGGACGCTGTAGCCGACCTAGATATTCAGAGGCAGCGGGCGCGGGTCGCGGATGCGTCGCACGGCGTCCTTGTAGGGCACGAAGCCGGCCTTGATGTAGCAGGGCAATGCCTTCGGGTGATCCAACGTGCAGGTGTGCACCCAGAAGCGCCTAGTCGGCGCCTGCCAGGCCATCTCGACCGCGGCGTGCAGCAGGGTCGGGCCGAGACGCCGGCCGATGAATTTCGGGACGATGCCGAAATAGGCGAGCTCCACCTCCGGCAGGCGTCTGGCGTCGAGCTCGGCGTAGCCCGCGGGCTCGCCCTCGGCATACATCACATAGAGCCAGAGGTTGGCGTCACCCAGGATCTCCGCCAGCTCGGCGTCGCTGGCGCGGCGGCGTTCATGCCACAGCCAGGGCTCGCCGACGGTGTTGTAGAGGTAGCGGTAGAACGCCACGGACGGCCGCTCGACGCGATCGATGCGGTAGGCGACGGACGGAGGCAGAGGCTGCGGCAGGTTCGGCCTGGCCTTCATCTCAAGATAGGTGACCGTCACCTCGAGCGTGCCGGGGCCCACGAATTTCAGCTGTGGGCCGGGCAGGGCACTCATTTCTCGACCGGCGTATCGCCGGGCAGGCCCCACTCCGACCAGGAGCCATCGTAGACGGCCACGGGGCCGGCGCCGATCAGATGCAGGCCGAGCGCCAGCACGCAGGCGGTCACACCCGAACCGCAGCTCGTGATCACCGGCTTCGCCGGGTCGATGCCAGCCTCCGCGAATTTGGCCCTGAGCTGTGCAGCGGCTAGCACCACCTTGGTGTCGGCATCGACCAGCAGGTTGTAGGGCAGGTTTTGGCTGCCGGGGATGTGACCGCCGCGCAGGCCCGGCCGGGGTTCCGGGTCGGCGCCGCGAAACCGTCCGGCGGAGCGGGCATCTAGAACTTGCGCCGCCTGGCTGGCGATATTGCTCTTCACCTCGGCTTTGCTGCGCACCAGCTCGGGCCGCAAACGGGCGGTGAAGTCCGCCCGTGCCGGTGCGACGGGTCTGCCGTCGACCGGCCGCCCTTCGCGTTTCCATTTCGGCAGGCCGCCATCGAGCAACGAGACACGGTCGTGGCCGAATAGGCGGAACATCCACCAGGCCCGCGCCGCGCTCATCAAACCATGGGTGTCGTAGCAGATGACATGGTGGTCGTTGCTGATACCGAGCGCCGAGACGGCGACCGCAAAATCGGCCGCTTTCGGGATCATGTGCGGCAGCTCGGTGTTCGGATCGGAGATGCCGTCGATATCGAAGAATACCGCACCCGGGATACGCTCGGCGCCGTACTCGGCGCGCGGATCGCGCTTGGCGGTCGGCAGGTGATAGGTCGCGTCGACGATCCGGATTTCCGGGTCGTTGAGGTGCGCCGCCAGCCACTCGCTGGAGACGAGCGTTTCCGGATGGGCGTAGGCTGGATCGTTGGCCATGGCCCTAGCCGAGCAGCGGTGTGGCTACCGGCACGGCACCGCCGCCGCTCAGCCACTCCGGCACCGGCAGGCTCTTGGAGCGTAGGAACTCCGGATTGAACAACTTGCTGGCATAGCGCTGGCCACCGTCGCACAGCACCGTCACAATCGTGTGGCCGGGCCCCATCTGCCTGGCCAGGCGGATGGCGCCGGCCACGTTGATGCCGGTCGAGCCACCGAGGAACAGGCCTTCGTCCTTCAGCAGGTCGAAGATGATGGGCACGGCCTCGCTGTCGGGAATCTGGAACGCGTCATCGACCGCGATTCCCTCGAGGTTCTTGGTGATGCGGCCCTGGCCGATGCCTTCGGTGATCGAGCTGCCTTCGGACTTGAGCTGGCCGGTCTTGTAGAAGCTGTAGAGCGCCGCACCCAGCGGATCGGCCAGCGCGATGCGGATCTTGGGGTTTTTCTGCTTGAGAAACAGGGACACGCCGCCGAGCGTGCCGCCGGTGCCCACGGCGGAGACGAAGCCGTCGACCTTGCCGTCGGTCTGATCCCAGATCTCAGGCCCCGTGGATTCGATATGGGCACGCCGGTTGGCCACGTTGTCGAACTGGTTGGCCCAGATGGCGCCCGCCGACTCCTTTCGGGCGATCTCATCGGCGAGGCGGCCGGAGACCTTCACGTAGTTGTTGGGATTGGCGTAGGGGACTGCCGGCACCTCGCGCAGATCGGCGCCGCAGAGCCGGAGCATTTCCTTCTTTTCCTGGCTCTGCGTGTTGGGGATGACGATCACCGTCCGGTAGCCGCGGGCATTGGCTACCAGCGCCAGACCGATACCGGTGTTGCCGGCCGTGCCTTCGACGATGACTCCCCCGGGCTTGAGCAGTCCGCGCTCCTCGGCATCCTTGATGATGAACAGGGCGGCGCGGTCCTTGACCGAGCCGCCGGGATTGAGGAACTCGGCCTTGCCGTAGATCTCGCAGCCCGTTAGTGCCGAAGCGGCTTTCAGCCGGATCAGCGGCGTGCGGCCGATGGCGTCGATTGAATCTTTGCGTATGTCCATGGGCGGGAGCTTAGGAGGGAAGCGGAAGCGGATCAACCGATGGCGGTTGGCATCTTTGCGGAATGGGGGGTCTCGCGGGGCCCGGGTCAGATCCAGCGGCGG
>Ga0194132_10011099_pt1 | contig 11739 bp, 13 predicted proteins | sample TA2KigOf80mmetaG_FD_148612 | JGI IMG/M metagenome (GOLD analysis project Ga0194132, IMG submission 148612) | Freshwater microbial communities from Lake Tanganyika, Tanzania - TA2015054 Kigoma Offshore 80m | ecosystem: Environmental > Aquatic > Freshwater > Lake | place: Tanzania: Lake... | reverse complement strand
CCCCGGCATGCGCCGCAAGGTCATGATCGACGTCGACAGGCTCGCCGACATCACGGCATCGCTCCGGGACTCGATTCCCGCCGATGTCAAAGAGGCCAACGAAATCCTCAAGCAGAAGGACAGCCTCATCAACCTTGCGATGATGGAGGCCAAGCGCATCAAGGAGAACGCGACCAGCGAGGCCGCTGCCGTGGTCGAAACAGCCCGCAAAGAGTACGCGGCAAAGGTGGACCAGACCGAAATCATCAAGGCTGCAGAGGCGAAGGCGCGGGAAATCACCGACCACGCGCTTCAGCAGGCCAACGAGGTCGTGCAGGAGGCCCAGCGCCGCTCGTACCGCGTGAACGACGCGTCGGACTCCGAGGCCATGTCCCGCCGTGCAGGCGCCGACCAGTACGCCCGCGAGGTGCTGTTCGGCCTGGAGGAGCGGCTGTCGCAGCTTCTCGGACAGGTGCGCAGGGGCATCGACTCGCTGGGGCTGGAGTCCAACACCAAGGCCACCGCGTCGAAGTCCTAGGCATCCCCCGAACGTAGCCAGAAAGCACCGAGGCCCCGGAGCATGCTCCGGGGCCTCGGTGACGTTATCGCCAGTATATCGTCAGGAAATCCGCGACAGCGCCGCCTTGTCCGCGCCGATAATCATGACGCGGCCCGCCACGGTGATGGGGCGCCGGATGAGGCGTGGTTCTTGCAGCATCAAGCGGACAAGTTCGTCATCGCTGAGGCTTTCCCTATCCAGCCCCAGCTTCTTGAACGATGGACTGTTCCACGAAAACAACTCGGACACGGCCTTCCGGCCTATGAGTTCCCGCAGCTCTTTCTCGGTGAACGGGTCTTTGAAGAAGTCCCGCTCCATTATTTCTACTCCCTGCCCCGCGAGCAGCTTTCTGGCGTCGCGGCAGGTGCTGCACTTGTTCCAGTGATAGAACCTGGCCTTTGCCATCCTGCCGTCTCCCGCGCTGCCCTAGGCGCCCGGAATCTGAAGGATGGACTGGGTGGGCGTCGGCGAGGCTACGCCGGTGATATGCAACTGCTTGATGAGCCACGAATAGATATCGGAGTTGAAGTTGGCGAACACCTCATGGTTGGTTCGCTGTTCGTTTATCCAGTCCTGCAGGGCGCGGGTCTTCAACTGTTCCCTGTCGTCAGGGTCGAGCTGCCGCGCCTCGGCGCGTTCTGAGACCATGAAGAAAATCACGTTCCGTGGGTTAGCCTGGTCGGTGACGGGGTTGCTCAACGCTCCCAGTTCCAGGCCGAACACAGTGGTTTCATAGCTGAAGTCTGTGCCCATGGGTACCCAGCCCTTGTCCCCGCCAAGCCTGACCGTCTCCGCATCGTCGCGCGAGAACTCCCGCACGATATCGAAGAAGACCGATGCCCGCTCCTCGGGCGTTGATGCGGAGCGCAGCGCGTCCCTGGCCTTGGTCTGCATGATGTCAATCTCGTCACCGATGTCCATGACAACCTGGTAGTAGTGGACCTGCTCGGCGACGGCGGGCACCTGCTCCCCGATGAACTCCCTGAACTTGGCCCGGAGTATCGACCGGCGGGTGATTTCCCGGTGTTCCTCTTCGTTCAGCCCGACCGCATTCAAATACTGCCTGTACCGCTCGTCGAAGTCCCGTTCAAGCTGGCGCGGGTCGGAGCCGGGGGCGGCGCTAGCCAGGAAGGTGAACTCGACCTGCCGGTCAATCTCTTCCCGGGAGACCGTGATGCCGAACTTCGGGGCTTCCTGCGTCATGATTTCGTCTTCAATCATTCTCTGGAGAGACGCGAATATCTCGGTGCCGGCGGTGAACTCAAGGCCGAAAAATTCAGCCCCGCGTTGCTGCACGCGCAGGGTCTTTACCAGGTCTCCGCGGGTATACGCCGTCTCGCCGACCTTGATGATGACTTCGCGGGGAGGGAGCACGAACTGGATGACATAGCCTGCGATGAGGACGCCTGCGACCGCCAGCACGGCGACGCCGACGATGATGAACATGGCGCGCTGGCGGGACTTGCTGAACCGGCTCCGCACGGCCCTGTGCCTGCGGTCTCCCGCCTCTTCCTGTGGTTGGGGTTTCCTTCCCCTGTTCTTCGCCACGTTGCTCCTATCCCCCCGGCCCGCTCACGGCCGCCTTACCCCTTGGACACGTGAAACGCAAAGACCTTCGGTATGCCGCCGAAGGTCTTTGGATTCTCGATAGCCTGACCTACCGGTGCGACCTGAAGCCGGCGAAGTGGGTCGAACTGGCTGGAAGGAGCGCGAGATACCGCGCCCGCTTGATGGCCTGGGCCAGCATGCGCTGATGCTTCGCGCAGGTGCCGGACTTCCGACGGGTCTCTATCTTCGTCCTGTCGGAGATGTAGTTCCACAACATGCCCGACTCTTTATAGTCGATCTTTTTCGCATGCCCTACGCAGAAGTTGCAGACCTTCCTGCGGGCGAAAAAGCGGGGGCGTCCGCCTCTGCGCGGGCCGCCGGGGCCGCCGCGGGGAGGGCCGCCCGGGCCGGCGCGCTGGGGTGCCGCGGGGGTTCCGGATGATTGATTCTCAGTCGTCATGTCCTTCCTTTGCCTCTCCTACCACGGCAGGTCATCTGCGTCCGAGACTTCGCCGCTTCCAGCCGCCTGGCCGGAGCCGCCCGCCGGGGCTTCGTCATCTTGCTGTCCGGCGTCCGGCCCGCGGTCGAGGAACATCACCTGGTTCGCCACGATTTCGTTCCGGAACCGTGTCTGGCCGTCGTTCCCTGTCCACGTACTGCTACGAAGTCTCCCCTCCACGTAGATGCGTCTTCCTTTGGTCAGATATTGATTGCACTGCTCTGCCAGCTGGTTCCACGCGCTCACCGTGAACCACTCGGTCTCTTCCCTGCGCTGGCCGTCGGCGGGCGTATACGTCCTGCCTACTGCCACACGAAACGATGTCACCGGGTTGCCATTGGGCGTGTACCGCATCTCGGGGTCGGTGCCCAAGTTCCCGATAATCATGATTTTGTTCAAGCCTGCTGCCACGTGACTGTCCTTACGGCGGTTGTCGCCCGAAGGCTACTCTACTTTCGTCACGAGGTGACGGATGATGTCCTCGGATATTTTCAGTGCCTTGCCAAGCTCCTGCGCGCCCTGCGAATTGAGCTTGAACTTGGCGGAGGAGTAGATGCCCTCTTTGCGCCTGGCGATGGGGTACGCAAGCTGCTTGAGCCCCCAGGACTTGGTCTCTCCCATCTCCCCGCCGTGCTCCGTCACAAAGGTGGCCACACGTTCCATAGCCCCGGTCACCTCCTGCTCGGTGGCCTCGGGCCGGATTATCATCACCAACTCGTACTCTCGGACGCGTTCTGAAACCACGGGTGCTCTTAACCTCGAATGAATTCGGACAACCCAGAGATTATAGCACGCTCGCCAAAACCGCGACAATCTCAGGAAGACGGGCTTCATGCGCCGCCTCACAGTTCGGCGCCAGCACCCTTCCGAACACGGCAGGTTTGACACCCCGCGGGCGGGGGATATACAGTCTCCGCACCGTTCGCTCCTGCCCACTCCATCGTGAACACATCAGCGTTGCGAGGTCTCCACGAGTGCTAACGGAACGGCGAACTCCCACCAGAGCAGAAATAGAAAGCTACCTGCGCCAACAGAGCAACTGGGGGCGCTGGGGGGCGCTGGGCGGTTCGGGCGCGGTCAATCTCATCACCCCCGAAAAGCGGCTGGAGGCTGCCCGTCTCGTCAGGAACGGGCGCACGGTTTCGCTGGCGCGCCCCTGGCCCGTGCAGGCCAACGCCGAAAACCCCAAGCCCGCCCAGCTCATCACCTACCTGGTAGACGAGCTGGACGGCGACTGGCGCTCCGCCCACGACTACATCGGCATGTCGTTCCACGGCATCGCCTCCACGCACATCGACGCCCTGTGTCACATGTGGGGGCCGGACGGCATGTGGGACGGGCGCGACCCCTCCAGGGACATCACGTCGGCAGGGGCGAAGTACGGCGCCGTGGACGCGTGGAGCGGCGGCATCGTGACCCGTGGGGTGCTCCTGGACATCCCGCGGCACCGGAAGAAGCCGTACGTGACCTACGACGAGCCTGTCCACGGCTGGGAGCTTGCCGACATAGCCAGGGCGCAGGGGGTTCAAGTCGGGCCGGGGGACGCGCTGCTGGTGTACAGCGGGCGCGAGGCATACGCCGCCGACCATGGCGGCACCTGGGGCGGGCACCCCACGTGGCCCGGACGGTGGGCGGGCCTCCACGCGAGCTGCCTGTGGATCATCCGCGAGAACGACGTTGCCGTGCTGGGCTGGGACATGATGGACCAGTACCCCAACGAGTACGGCATCTAGTCCGGCGTGCACGGCGTCCTCTTCGCGTTCGGAGTCCCCATCCTGGACAACGCGCTGCTCCAGCCGCTTGCAGACGCATGCGCCGAGGAAGGCCGGTACGAGTTCATGCTCATCATCGCCCCGCTGGTCATACAGGGTGGGACAGGCTCGCCCGCGAACCCGATAGCCATCTTTTGAAAGCCAAATACGCAGAGGAGGTAGCACGATGTTGGAGACGGTAAGGGCCCGGAAGGTACCCACCAGGCAGGAGATCGAGAAGTATCTTAAGGACATGAGCAACTGGGGCCGCTGGGGCGACAAGGGCGGCGCGGGGGCGGTGAACCTTATCACGCCGGAAAAGACCCTGGCCGCCACGAAGCTGGTGAAGAAGGGACGCACGGTATCGCTGAGCTTCCCGCTTCCAGTTGTGCCGACCCTGGAGAACTCACAGCCCGTGCAGTTCTATATGAAGCGGCTGCCGTGGATCGACGGCGGCGGCGCGGCGCTGGACTACCAGGGCATCTTCTGCCACGGGTTCTCGGTAACGCACATCGACGCGCTCTGCCACGTGTGGGACAGGAACGGGTCGTGGGACGGGACGAACCCCGACGACAACCTGACGTTCGACGGCGGCAAGTACGGTACCGTGGACGCATGGAAGGACGGCATAGTGACGCGTGGCGTTCTGTTGGACATCCCGAAGCTGCGGGGGAAGCCGTGTGTGACGCTGGACACGCCTGTGCACGGCTGGGAGCTGGAAGATGCGGCAAGGAAGCAGGGCGTGAAGGTCGGGCCGGGCGACGCGGTGTTCGTGTACTGCGGACGCGAGGAGTACGCCGCGACGAACGACGGGCTGTACGCGACGCCTCCCGCGCCGTACCCCGGCTTGCACGCGAGCTGCCTGCCGTTCATCCGCGAGAACGACCTCGCCGTGTTCAGCGGGGACATGGAAGACGCGGCTCCCAACGAATACGGGCTGGCGTTCACCATCCACGCCATCATCTTCGCGTTCGGCGTGGCCATGCTGGATAACGTGAGCCTCAAGCGCCTCGCCAGGGTGTGCCAGGAAGAGGGCCGCTACGAGTTCATGCTGACGGCCAACCCGCTCTTCCTCGAGGGCGGAACGGGCACGGCGCTGAATCCGGTTGCCGTTTTCTAGCTAGCCGTTCGGGCGGAGCACGATTTTGCAGGCCTCGCCCGCCCGCAGGAGCTGCACGCCCTCCTCGACGTCGTCGAGGGGGATCTGCTTGCTGATGAGCGGGCGGACGTCCACGGCGCCGGACTCGAGCAGGGCGCGCGTGCGGTGCCAGTCCTCGAAGATGCGGCGGCCACTGACGGCCTGGATGGTGAGGTTCTTGAAAATCATGCCGCCGGACACGTCCAGGGTGACGGGGCCTGCGGGGATGCCGAAGAGGGTGACGCCTCCGCCCTTGCGCACGCCCTTGAACGCCGCGTCCATCGCCGCCTGCGCGCCGCTCATCTCGAACACGACGTCCACCCCTTCACCGCCGCTCAAGCCGCGCATCCACTCCGCCGGGTCACCATCCTTGGCAGGGTTGAAGGTGTCGGTGGCCCCCATCTTCTTGGCGAGGCCGAGGCGGAACTCCCTGGTGTCGGTGGCGAGGATGTGCCCGGCGCCGGCGGCCCTCACGATGCCGATGGTGAACAGGCCGATGGGGCCGCAGCCGAGGATGGCGACGGTCTTGCCGGCGAGGTCGTAGTCCTTGGTGGCGTACATGGCGTTGCCGAAGGGCTCCTGCAGCGTTGCCACTTCGGGGGGAATCTTGTCGCGGTTGTTGCGCCAGAGGACCTTCGAGGGGACTTTCACGTACTGCGCGAAGCCGCCGTCCATGGTCATGCCCAGCGTGCCGTTGCGGACGCACATATGGAAGCGGGAGGCGATGCACTCGGTGCAGGCGCCGCAGGTGATGTGGCTCTCCGGGGAGACGTAGTCGCCCTCTTTGAAGCCCTTCACGTTCTTGCCCACCTCGGCGATGACGCCGGTCATCTCGTGGCCGACGGTCACGGGCGGCTTGACGATTTTGGCGATGGACTCGTCCCAGGCCCAGATGTGGAGGTCGGTGCCGCAGATGCTGGCGGCCTCGATACGGATGAGCACCTCGTCGGGCCCGATAGCGGGAACGGGTATCTCCTGAATAGTGAACCCCTGTCGCGGCGCGGCCTTGCGGACCGCCTTCATGGTGCGTGCCATGCAGCCTCCAACCCGAGCTTGAATCGTTGCTCCATGATACATATCCCGATGGCCTGCGTGAACCATTGCCGCCCCGATGACCCTTGTGTACGTTGACCCGCCCCATAGGCAAACCTATAATCGCGCTAGCCTTCGATGCGACGCACACAACGACTTCTCTCAAGACACCTGGAAACGGCCGCGGCCTGCGCGCCGGGTAAAGAGCCGCTATGAGTCCGGAACTGCGGGCCGTTATCCTTGCGGGCGGTTCGGGCACGCGCCTCTGGCCGCTGTCCCGCGAGTACCATCCCAAGCAGTTCATGGGACTGATGGGCGATAGGAGCCTGTTCCAGGAGACTCTAGCCAGGGTGCAGGGGATGCCTGACATGGGCGCGCCGGTCATCGTCGCCAGCGACACGCACCGCTTCCTTGTAGTCGACCAGGCCCGCGACGCCAACACGGCGACGCCAACGGTCATCCTCGAGCCCGAGGGGCGCAACACCGCGCCCGCGCTGGCGCTGGCGGCGCTGTCGTTGACCGGGGACGGCGGCGACCCGGTGATGCTGGCGATGCCCGCCGACCACCTCATCCGCGATGCGGCGGCGTTCAGGCGGGCGGCCGCGGCGGGCGCGAGGCTTGCCGAAAAGGGATTGCTGGTCACATTCGGAGTCGTTCCCAAAAGCCCCGAGACGGGCTACGGCTACATCCTGAAGGGCAAGAAGCTCTCCGGCGGCTGTCCGGGGTTCGCCGTCGAGTCGTTCGTCGAGAAGCCCGATGCGGCCACGGCGCGCGGGTATCTGAAGTCGGGCAGGTACTTTTGGAACAGCGGCATCTTCATGATGCGGGCGTCGGTGTGGCTGGAGCAGCTTGCGCGCCACCGCCCCGACATCGAGAAGGCCTGCCGGAGGGCGTTCGAGGCCGGGCAGGCCGATGACCACTTCTTCCGGCCCAACGCCGAGATATTCAGGTCGTGCCCAAGCGATTCCATCGACTACGCCGTGATGGAAAAGGCCACGTCGGACGCCAACGGCCTGTGCGCCGTCATCCCGCTGGACGCGGGCTGGTCGGACGTGGGGGCCTGGTCGGCGGTGTGGGAGGAGGGCGAGCACGACGCCGGAGGCAACCTGGTACAGGGCGACGCGTATCTCCAGGGGGTAACGGACTCGCTCATCGTCGCGCGCAGCCGCCTGGTGGGCGCCGTCGGCCTCAAGGACATCATCGTGGTGGAGACGGCGGACGCCATCCTGGTGGCAGCGCGCGAGCGCGTGCAGGAGGTGCGGGAAATCGTCAAGCGCCTGCGCGACGAGGGGCGGCAGGAGCATATCGTCCAGCGGCGCGTCCACAGGCCGTGGGGCTGGTACGAGGTGCTGGACAGGGGCGAGGGCTTCCAGGTGAAGCGCATCACGGTGAATCCGCGGCAGGCCCTGTCGCTGCAGCGGCACAGGCGCCGCGCGGAGCACTGGGTGGTGGTGCGGGGCGAGGCGCGGGTGCACAAGGACGGCGAGACGTTCGTGCTCAAACAGAACCAGTCGGCTTATGTGCCGCAGGGGACGAGGCACCGCCTGTCCAACGACGGCGACGAGCCGCTGGAGATCATCGAGGTGCAGTCGGGCGACTACCTTGGCGAGGACGACATCGAGCGGTTCGAGGACGATTACAACCGGCACCTGGAGCCGACGACCGAGGGGTAGGGCGCCGCCCTGTTTTGTGCCCCCTCGCGTACCCCGCTACTACCCCCCAGACCACCCACCGGCGACCCCGTTTCCCACCCCTGATTCACCCCCTGTTCACCCAGGGTTTACCCAGTGATTGGGTAATACGGTTGGATTGCCTGTTTATCGCATGTCCACGCCATGCATAACGATTGTGATGCAGTTCACACCCAGTGTTCTCAGGACAGGGGCACGGGGGGCTGCGGCGGGCCGGCCACCAGGGGCTTCGGCATGTCACATGAGAAGGACATATGTTCTATTACTCATTGTACCATGCGGCGGCGGGGACATCGAATCGAGAAGGAACCTGCCGGGGGACTAGACCCTGACGGCGACCACGTCCAGCCAGTTGCGCGGGACGTAGGTAATCTTCATCTCTTCGTAGGTCTGCTTGACGGCCTTGATGAGCGACGCGCTCGCCTTGTCCAGCGGCACGCCGGGCATGGAGCCCTCGATAAAGTCCTTGAAGCGGCTGATGTCTATCCAGCCCTGCAACGGTACATTCACCGGGTCCACCGTCTGCTTCTTGATCCTGAATCCGTGGCGCTCGACCAGGGACTTGTACTCGTCGGCGGTCAGGTGCTTGCGCGACTCGACCTTCTCGGTCTTCTGCAGGGACAGGCCGTAGTCCTGCTTGAGGATGCGCATGGCCTTCATCATCCACTTGCGGTAAAAGAGGACAGCCTCGGGGGCCTGCGGGCCTTCGTAGAACGAGGTGTTGAAGGCGAAGACACCGCCGGGCTTCACGACTTCGGCGATGCGACCGACCAGCTCCTCTTTGTTGGGCACGTAGTGGATGGCGTTGCAGTACAGGACGGCGTCGACCTTGCCCTTGATGGCCTCGGTGAGCTGCTCGACGCGGGACTGCACGAACAGGAGGGCGGCCTCTTTGCGCTCCTTGAGGGAGCCTCTGGCCTGGCGCAGGGCGCTGGCCGAGTGGTCTATGCAAATGACGACGTTGTTCCTGGCGCCCTTCAGCCGCTCCAGGACGAGCCGGGTGACACCACCGGTGCCGCAGGCGAGGTCCATGATTTTCTGACCGGGCCCGACCTCGGCCATGTCCACCAGGCGCCCGTTCAACTCGTTGTAGAACGGGTTTTCCGTAAACTTCGCAAAGGAGTACTCTTCAGCCGGCACGCTTGCCTCCTTGATGGCTACCGAATTCTCAGTAGTTGAACTCATTGTGGTAACTATAGCAAATCCCGCCTGTTACGCCAATGAGAAGCGGCGCACGTATACGGGGAATAGCCCGACAAGATGCCAGCCTGGTTTAATACAATCACTGTTGACTCAATATCCATTGAGCATATAGACTCTCAGCATGGCGTCATCGTTAGGCCAGCACCAGGAACTTCCCGAAGACGTGCGGACACGGGCGCGGCTGCACGCGGCGCTCGGCGACCCGTACCGGCTGGCAATAGCCGAGTCCCTGGCATTGTCGGACCGGTCGCCCTCCGAGTTGTCCAGCGAGCTTCACCTGGCGTCGAACCTGCTCGCCCACCATCTGGGGGTGCTCAAGGAGGCGGGAATCGTACGGGAGGTAATCTCGTCGGGGGACAAGCGGCGGCGGTACGTCCAACTCAATCCCGATGCTCCGGAGCTTCTGCCGCGCCGTCCCCTGCTCACTCCGTACAACGTGCTGTTCGTCTGCACGAGAAACTCGGCGCGCTCGCAGCTTGCCGCCGCACTGTTCTCGGAGAGGACGGGCATGAGGGCAGCGAGCGGAGGGACGCACCCGGCGCCCCGTATCCACCCCCGGGCGGTGGAGGCGGCCAGGCGGTACCGGCTCCGGCTGGAGAACGCAGCGCCGCGTGCGGTTAGCGATGCGGAACTCAGGGCAGGCCTCGTCGTAACGGTGTGCGACCAGGCGCACGAAGAGCTGTCGGGAAAGCTGCCACGCGCCCTGCACTGGTCCGTCCCCGACCCTGTCGCAGCCGACACGGACGAAGCGTTCGACGAGGCACACGCAGTGCTCCAACGGCGGATGAGGATTTTCAAGGCAACTACCGGATAGGAGGAAGCCATGCGGGAGGCGACGGCCACAAACCAGGTACAGGAACACCTGAAGACCATGGGATATACCCTCGTGCGGGAGTTCAAGGACATCTTCGCGGCTGAGACCGTTGAACGATGCTTGCGGGAGTCGTTCGACCGGCTGCCAGCCGGGAAGGTGGAACAGTTCCGCCCCGTGCTGGCCTACCGTTTCGCCCGCGAACGGCTGCAGGCCGCCGCGCAGTCCACCGGACTCATGCCGAAAGACACGCCGGAAATCCTGTTCGTGTGCGTGCACAATGCGGGGCGTTCGCAGATGGCGGCCGCGCTGACGTCCAGGCTGGGCGAAGGCCGGGTACATGTGCGGTCGGCGGGGTCGACGCCCGCGCCGGAAATCAACCCGACAGCCGTGAAGGCTATGGAGGAGGCGGGCCTCGACCCGTCGCAGGAGTTCCCGAAGCCGCTGACCGACGAGGTGGTGCAGGCCGCGGACGTGGTCATCACCATGGGGTGCGGAGACTCGTGCCCCGTATATCCCGGCAAGCGGTACCTCGACTGGGAGGTGGACGACCCCGCGGGCAGGCCGTTGGAGGAGGTGCGGCGGATACGTGACGACATCGAGGGCAGGGTGCGGACGCTCCTGGCTGAACTGGGGGTCGTGGTAACTCCATGAACAGCTACAAAACGCTTCTCCGTCCCCTGGCCGCCGAGTGCGTGGGGACGTTTTTGCTGGTCTTCTTCGGCACAGGCATCGTGGCGACGTCGGTTCTGACGGGCGCGCAGGTCGGGCTGTGGCAGGTGGCGGTGGTGTGGGGCATCGGGGTGGCGCTGGCGATTTACGCGACGGCCGCCGTGTCGGGCGCGCACCTGAATCCGGCGGTGAGCCTGGCGTTCGCCCTGCTCAGGCCGAAGGACTTTCCGGTACGAAACCTTGCGCCGTACTGGGCAGCGCAGCTTGCGGGCGGCGTGCTGGCAGGCCTGGCGGTGTTCGGGATTTTCCACGAGTTCATCCTGGAGTTCGAGACGGCCAACGCGCTGATTCGGGGAGCGGCGGGCAGCGAGCGGGCTGCGATGGTGTTCGGAGAGTACTTCCCCAACCCGGCGATGTTCGGGAGCCGCGCCGAGGGCGGGCACCTGGTGGCGCCGTGGATGGCGGCGGTGGTGGAGGGGCTGGGAACGGCGGTGCTGGGGTTCGTGATATTCGCGCTGGTGGACAGGCGCAACAGGAGCCTGACGGCGAAGTACCTGGCGCCGGTGCTCATCGGGGCGACGATAGCGGCGCTCATCAGCCTGTTCGCGCCAATCACGCAGGCCGGATGGAACCCTGCCAGGGACTTCGGCCCGCGCATCGTGGCGTTCTTCGCGGGATGGGACGGCATCGCGATACCGGGGCCGTCCAACGGCTTCTGGGTGTACATCGTGGGGCCGCTGGTGGGCGCACCGGCAGGCGCGGCCATCTACGACTACGTGGTGCGGCCGGGGCTGAAGCCGGAGCCGCCCGCGGGGAGCGAAGTCGCGGACGACGACTAGTCCATCAGGCCCAGTTC
>Ga0194132_10011098_pt1 | contig 11740 bp, 11 predicted proteins | sample TA2KigOf80mmetaG_FD_148612 | JGI IMG/M metagenome (GOLD analysis project Ga0194132, IMG submission 148612) | Freshwater microbial communities from Lake Tanganyika, Tanzania - TA2015054 Kigoma Offshore 80m | ecosystem: Environmental > Aquatic > Freshwater > Lake | place: Tanzania: Lake... | reverse complement strand
TGCCCAAGGTCGCCATCACGGCCTGCATGCGCAAGCTGCTCGGCATTCTCAATGCAATCCTCAAAACTTCCGCACCGTGGAAGAACGCCTGAAAGACTATGAAACCATCTTGCAAACACAGTCGCTCTCCCGGTGGGAGAGGGCTTACGAGTCCGCCCCCTTTCGCCACGATTTCGCCGTTCCCATATGCTGTGCTCGGATCGACCGTCCCCTTCCGAGCATGTGCATGCGCCCTCTCCGTGTCGCTCTCGCCGTCATCGCGCTGGCCCTGGGATCGGCATCGGCCTCCGCCCAGGCCGACCTGTCGAGCTGGGCGCGCGTGCTCGACGATGGCAGCCTGTCGGTCGGCGGCAAGCATGTGCGTCTGCAGGGCGTCTCGATCCCTCCGACCGATCGGATCTGCGGCCAGCCGGACATGCCGGCGACCTGCGCGCCGCGCGCTGTCCTGCAGCTGATCCGCAAGGTCGGCGCCGAGTTCGTGCGCTGCCAGGACCTAGGCCGCGACGCCGGCAACGCCATGCTCGGGCGCTGCTCCGTGCTGGGCGAGGACCTCGGCGGCTGGATGATCCTGAACGGCTGGGCGATGGCCGGGCAGGAAGCGCCGTTCGAGTACATGCAGTGGGAACGACTGGCCGAGCGCCGCAGCCTCGGCATCTGGGGCCGCCCGGTCGACAACGTGATCATCAGCCCGGCGCCGCGTCCGCGCCCGGCGCCGGCGCCGACGAAGCCCTAGCGATGGCAGGCAACGATTTGCGCATGCAACACGCCGCGGTCAGCAGCTGGCTGGTGAGCGAGGGCGGCAACTTCGACTCGGCCCTCGCCTTCGTCGAGAGCTTCGCATCGATCCTGCGCGATCAAGGCGTGCCGGTGGTGCGCATGACTCTGACCTTGAGCCAGCTTCATCCCGTATTCCGGGCGGCCACCTGGGAATGGCGGCGCGGCCAGCCCGCCTCGGAGACCGGGCGACGGCGCGACCTCATGACCTCGCGCGTCTTCTCGCACAGCCCGATCGCCCAGGTGATGCGTACACGCGAGCCGCTGCGCCGGCGTCTGACCGGGCCGGATGCGGAGTTCGACTTCCCGGTTCTCGAGGAGCTGCGCGACAAGGGCCTCACGGACTACTATGTGATCCCGCTCGATATGGGACCGGGCCTGCAGGGAGGTATCGTCACCTACGGTACCGACGCGCCGAACGGCTTCGAGCCCGATCATATCCGGCTATTCGATGCGATCACTCCCTCTCTGGCGCTGGTCGGCCGGGTCTATTCCGCGCGTCGATCGATCGAGGGTCTGCTCACCGCCTATGTCGGCGAGGAGCCGGCGCGGCGTATCCTCGCCGGCGAGATCGTCCAGGGCGTCGGCCATACGACGCGCGCGGTGGTCTGGCTCTGCGACCTCCGCGGCTTCACCCAGCTCTCGGAGACGCTGGCGCGCGACGAGATGCTGGGCCTGCTCAACGCCTATTTCTCGGCCGCGGTCGAGTCCGTGACCGAGTCGAAAGGCGAGGTGCTCAAGTTCATGGGCGACGCCATCCTCGCGATCTTCCGCTGCGACGAGGACGATTGCGATGCCGCGATCCGCGCGCTGTCGGCCTCGCGTGCGCTCCTCGAACGGCTGGCGGAGATCAATCGCGAGCGCGGCGGCGGCGGCAACTATCCCGAGATCCGCTGCGGCATCGCCCTCCATATGGGGCCGGTCACCTACGGCAATATCGGCGCGCCCGAGCGCCTCGACTTCACCGTGATCGGCCCGACGGTCAATCTCGTGAGCCGCCTCGCCCAGCTCTGCAAGCCGCTCGGCGAGCAGATCGTGCTCTCGGCCGAGGCGGCCAAGGCGGCACGCAGCAAGATGCGCTCGCTCGGCCGCCACAGCTTCCGGGGTATCCTCGGCGAGCGCGAGGCTTTCGCGCCGGCCTAAGCCGCGATCGTCCGCATCGGCGGGAAGTGCAGGGTCGCGACGGAGCCGCGGCCCGGTGCGGGGCCGACGCTCATGCGGCCGCCATGACGCTCGGCCAGCGCCTTCACCAGCGGCAGCGTCAGCGCCGAAGCGCCCCCCGGCCCCTCGGGCCGCGACAGCGCCACCTCGGCATCCGGATGACCGAAGCCCTGGCTCGCGGCCTCGACCGAGAGCGCGAGGCCGCCGGCGGGCTCGCGCGCGACCCGGACATGCACCTGCCCGCCGCTCTCGCCGGTGCGGATAGCGAGGTCGATCAGGCGGCGCATCATCTGGCGGAGCCGGCCCGGATCGGCGGAGAGCCTCGGCATGTCGACCGGCAGGCTGTGCATCAGCGAGATCTTGTTGCGATCCGCCTGGACGCGCATCTGGTCCAGGGCCTGGGCGATGAAGGGACCGAGATCGATGGTCTTCTCGTCGAGCTTGAGCTGGCCGGCGTCGATGAGCGCGAGGTCGTGCACATCCTCGAGCAGCTGGGCCAGGCGCTGGCCGTCGGCGCGGATGCGCTGGGCGTATTCGCGCTGCTTGTCGTTGAGCGGCCCGGCGGCGCCGAGCGCCAGCACGTCGGACAGGCCCACCACGGTCTTCACCGCCGCCGCCAGGGTCTGCTCGAGCCGCAGCAGGAACTGGGAGAGGTCGCGCCGGCTGGCGTCCGCAGCCGCCGAGCCGACGGTCAGGCGCGCCGCCTCCTCTTCGAGGGTAGCGACCTCGACCGAGGCACGGCGAATCGCCGGCGCGATCCAGGCGATGGCCAGCACCAGCACGACCAGGATGCCGGCACCGGTCGCGATCTGGATCTGCATCAGGATCTCGGCCCGCGCGCGCCCCTCGGACTCGTTGCGCGCCGCAAGGCGATCGAGCGCAGCCGGAAGCCGCTCCGGCCCCAGATCCATGACCGTGCGATAGGCCGGCCGATCCGCGATCTCGGCGGCCTCGTTGTCGACCAGCGCCCGGCCGGCGGAGAGGAAATTGTCGAGGAGGCCCTGGATGTCGGCGGGGATCGACGCGCGCCGCGACAGGCGCTGGCGCTGCTGCGCCATCTCGTCGAGCACCACCGCCAGACGGATCCGGGCTTCGCCGCGCGGCCCCTCATCGGTCGCGGCGGCGAGATCGCGCGCGGCGAGGCCGGCCTTCGCCGCCAAGGTGCCGAGCCAGCCGGACAGGCCGACGACGACCGCGGGCTCGCCCATCGTCTCGGACGCACGGCGCTGCGCCACCAGCCCGGCTGCTGCGACGGCAGCCACGGCAAGCAACGCGACAACGCCTCTGATGGCGATGGATCGCACGCCGCGGCGGGTCTTGGGGCTCGCGTCGGGAGCGGTCATAGGCGCCTACAATGCACGTGCCTGCGCCGCGACGGAACCCGATTCGGTGCCCGCGTGCCCGCCTATTCAGACCCTGAACAGGCGCCCGCGCCCCGGCAGCGGCTCCTTCACGCCCGCCAGCCTCAGCGCGTGCCAGGCCATGGCGTGGTTGGATGAGGTGACCGGCTTGCCGAGCTCGGCTTCCAGCTCCTCGACCAGGGAGGCGACGCGAAGCGAGGTGCAGGCGACGAAGACGCCGTCGACCTCGCGGTGGCGGCCGATCTCGAGCGCGGCGGCGCGGACCGAGGCGGCGTCGATGCGCGCAACCTCGTTGTCCTCCTCGTGATTGAAGGAGCCCATCGCCGGCACGCCGAGGCCGCGGGCGAGGATGTAGTCCCGCATCATGCGGTTGATGCGGTCGATATAGGGGGTGAGCAGCGCGATGCGCTGACAACCCGCCGCCTTCATCCCGGCGATGGCGGCGCCGATCGGGTTGGTGACGGCGATGCCGGGACGCGCCTCGCGGATGCGGGCCGCCACCTTGTCCTCCCCGATGACCATGGCGCCGGAGGTGCAGCCATAGGCGATCACGTCCATCGCCTGGCCGGGGCGGATGACCGCCGTCGCCTGGGTCAGGTCGCGCTCCATGTTGGCCAGGGTCTCCGGCGTGATCTCGCTCGAATTGAAGATGCGGCTCTCGTAATGGGCGACGCCCGGGATCGCCATGAGCGAGCGCCACTCGTGCTCGATCGTATGGTCGGTCGCGAGCACGATGAGGCCGATGCGGGCACGATGGCCGATGCCTTCGTCGAGGGTGAAGGCGAGGTTCTGCCGGTTGACGAGGAGATCGTCGTGAGCAGCGAGGGTCACGTCGGAACCTCCATGCCGGTGAGATCGAGCTCGGGCTTGCGGCCGGCGACGAGGTCGGACAGCGCCTGGGCGGTGCCGCAGGACATGGTCCAGCCCATATGGCCGTGGCCGGTGTTGATCCACAGATTCTCGTAGCGCGAGCGGCCGACGATGGGCGTTCCTTCCGGCGTCATCGGCCGGAGGCAGGCCCAGTACTTGGGATTGTCGAAATCGGCGCCGTTCGGGAAGAGGTCGCGGGCGAGCCGGATCATCCCGTCGAAATCGCTCGGCTGGTGGTCGGTGTTGTAGCCGGAGAACTCCGCGGTCGCGGTCAAGCGCAGCTCATTGCCCATGCGCGCGAAGGCGACGAGATAGCCCTCATCGACGCCGGCGATGGTCGGCGCCTGGTTCTCGGGCCGGATCGGCAGGGTCAGCGAATAACCCTTTACCGGGTAGACCGGAAGGTCGATGCCCATGCGGCGCACCAGCTTCGGCGACTCGCTTGCGAGGGAGAGGACATAGGCATCCGCGGTCAGCAACCCGGCCGAGGTCTCGACGCCGGTGATCCGGCCATGCTCGGCGCGGAAGCGCGTGATCGTGGTGTCGTAGCGGAAGCGATGGCCCTGGCCCTGCAGGCGCTCGGCGAGCTTGCGCGTGAAGAGGCGGGAATCGCCGCTCTCGTCGTTGGGCGCGAAGATGGCGCCGGCGATCTTGTCCTTGGCGTCGGCCAGCGCCGGCTCGGTGGCGACGACGCCGGCCGGATCGAGCGTGGTCAGCGCGATGCCGAGATCCTGCAGGATCTTCATGCGCGCGACGCCGCGATCGAAGGCCTCCTGCTCGCGATAGATGAAGAAGCAGCCCTTGCGGATCGCGTGGTATTGGATGCCGGTCTCTTCTGCGACCTCGTGCAGCTTCTTCTGCGAATAGACGCAGAGCCTGGCCTTGCGGATGGTGTTGATGGTGGCGCGCTCAGCTGTGCACTGGGCGAGGAATTTGAGGCCCCAGCGCCACATCTGCAGATCGGGCACCAGCTTGAGGCGGAGCGCCTGGTCGCCCTTGAACAGGGAGCGCAGCAGGATCTTCGGCGCGTTCGGATTGCCCCAGGGAAAGGCATGGCCGGGCGTGACCATGCCGGCATTGGCGTAGCTGGTTTCCGAGGCCGCGTCCGACTGGCGGTCGACGACCTCGACCTCGTGACCGTCGCGGGCGAGGAAGTGTGCGGCGGTGACGCCGGCGAGACCGGCGCCGAGGACGAGGATGCGCATCAGATCACCTGCTTCAGGGCTGCGAGCACCGCATCGGTGTCCTCGGGCGTGCCAAGCGTGATGCGGATGTGGTTCTCGTAAGGAGGGCCGCCGACCGGAACGATCATGATGCCCTTGCCCGCCAGCGCCGGCACGACCTCGCTCGCCGGCTTCGGCGTCTTCACGCAGACGAAGTTGGCGGCAGACGGCATCGGCGAGAGGCCCATGGCCTTGAGACCGACGGCGAGACGGTCGCGCTCGGCGGCGGTGCGCTTCTGCGAGGCCTTGGCATAGGGCTCGTCTGAGAGCGCCGCCAGCGCCGCGGCCTGCGCCAGGCGGTTGACGTTGAAGACGCCGCGGACGCGGTTGATGCCCTCGATCAGCTCCTCATGGCTCGCCAGCGCATAGCCGACGCGCAGCCCGGCGAGGTTGTAGGCCTTGGAGAAGGTCCGGAGCACGAGCCAGGGTCCCTTGCGCGCCTTCAGCGCCTTCAGGACATCGGGTCCGCCGGCGAGCCGGCCGAACTCGAAATAGGCCTCGTCGACGACCAGCAGCGTCTCCGCCGGCACGCCGGCGATCAGCTTCTCGAGCGCCGCTTGCGAGAGCAGCGCGCCGGTCGGGTTGTTCGGCGTTGCCGCGATCACCATGCGCGGCGCCGGCCAGCACGCCGCCAGCATCGCATCCACGTCATTGGCGCCATCGGCATCGACCGGCACGATCGTGAGCTCGGCGCCGGCGATCCTGGCCGCCGTCTGATAGGGCTGGAAAGAGGGGTTCGGCACGACGATGCGCGAGCCGGCCTCCATATAGGCGGTGCCCATCAGCATGATCAGCTCATGGCTGCCATTGCCGAAAACGATGCGCTCGACCGGGATCTCGGTGCGGTCGGAGATCGCCGCGGCGAGCGCGCGCGCCTTCGGATCCGGATAGCGGTTGACGTTGGTGACGGCGGCGGCGACCGCGGCCGCGACCTTGGGCGAGGGCGGCTCGGCAGATTCGTTCAGGCTCATGCGCCGGAGGCCGCCGGCGGTGCTCTTGAAATCCTCCTCGATCTGGGGGCCGCGATGCGGCGGCAGCGCGGCGACGGTGCGGCGCAGGATGCCGGCGGCGGCGCCCGGATTCTGGGACATTTTTGACAATCCTCGCCCGGTTGGGCCGAGAGACTAATTCAGGGTCGCCAGCGCGAACAGTCCGTCTTTCAGACCGGCTTGACCGTCGGCGGGAGCGGCATGGCGATGGTATCGTCGATGCCCTGCTCATGCGGCAGGAGGGCGTTCTGCACGCCCTGCATCGAGCCCACCGCCAGCGCCGACTTGCAGGCATCGGTCCAGGCGACGCGCATCGCGAACATGTCCTCGACCGCCTGCTTGTTCTCGTAGACGTAGATGATCAGCAGCAGGCTATCGATGTAGAACTGCTTGCCCTTGACGACCGTCGCCTTGAGGCGATCGAGATTGAGCAGATGCTGCTGCATGACGACGATCTGGCGCTTGAAGGCCTGGATGATCTTGTCGGCCATCGCGACGTTCGCCGGCAGCGCCTTCACCGCTTCCGAGTTGCGCAGCTCCTGCGCCGGTTCCATCGCCTCGTTGAAGGCGCGCCAGACCCGGTGCCAGACATCGATGCGCACGCAGGCGCGCACCGCCTCCTGCTGGATCGTCGTCAGGATGCGGTCGGCGGTGAGACGGAACTTCGGGATGCCGCATCCGGCGAGCCGGCCCGCGATCGTGCGGTACTTGTCGGCGAAGTCGATCAGCTCGGCCGGGGAGAGCGCCTTGAAGCGGGAAAGCGCGCCCATGACGACATCGACGCTGGAACGGACCGCTTCCTCCTCGCTCTGCGGCGGCTGCAGGAAGATCAGCACGCTTTCCGGAAGCGGCTGGCCCAGCTCGATCACATCGGTGATGCCCATCGACAGCAGCTTGGTGATGATCATCACGACGCAGGCATTGTAGGGATCGTCGGGGCCGTACTCCTTGAGCAGGCCCGCGGTGCGGCCGGCGCGGATGAACTCGACGCCCTTGACGCCCAGCTGGTCGACGACGTTCACCTGGCCGTCGGCGATGCTGAAATTGAGCTTGGCCCCGACCAGCAGCGTGCGGCGCTCGCGCAAGCGGAACGCGCGGCCCTTCTGCAGGTCGTTCAAAACCTCATGCTCGATCTCGGTGTAGTTGACCTTGACCCTGCTGAAGTTGAGCCCGTCAAGCTCATTCGCGCAGTCGCGGAGAAATCCGGACAGCACCGCGCCCTGGGTCCTGCCGACCTGGACGGGCGCATTCAGGGAGTTCTCTAGGGCCATGACGTCCCGCGACCTGGAAACCGATGCAAAGCTGAGCGGACGATCCTCAAAACCTAGTTAAAAAAGGCGTTTGGCTCAATGCGCCTTGTGATGGCCGCCATAGCCGCGCAGCCGGTCGTAGGCCGCCCGCTGCTCGGCCCCCAGCAGGGCATGCATGTCGATATGCGCCGCCAGATGCACGGCTCTCAGCTCCCCGCGCAGCCGGGCGACCCGGTCGCTCGCCTCTGCAACCGCCGCCGGCGTGGCCTTGGCATCGGCGAATAGACGGCCGAGCGCCATCTCGGCCGCGATCACCTCCTCGCCAAGGGGCATTGCGCTTTTCCGCATCGCAGCGAAGGACTGCTCGGCCGAGGCACGCTGCGCGGTCGTCAGGCCGAGACGATCGGCGAGGTCGAGAACGTGGCGCGGCCCCGGATAGCCATTGAGCTCGGCCGGCAGCGCCATGCCCATGCCGGCGCCGGAACGGAGATCGTCTATCTCCTGCTCGGAGAGTGCCGCGACGGGACGCCGCTCCTGCCCGGCATAGGGCGAGTGCGAATGCGAGTGCTGCGCCTGGGCCGCGCCGGCGGCGAGAAGAGCGGCAAGGATTGCGCGCAGGATCATCAGCCGAGCCGGTTGAGGCCGTCGAAGGCGGCGGTCTTGTAGCACTCGGCGAGCGTCGGATAGTTGAACACCGTGTTGACGAAGTAGTCGACGGTGCCGCCCAGCGCGAGCACGGCCTGGCCGATATGGATCAGCTCGCTCGCCCCCTCGCCGATGATGTGCACGCCGAGCAGCTCGCGCGTGTCGTAGTGGAAAAGCAGCTTCAGCAGGCCGCCGGTGTCGCCGATGATCTGGCCGCGGGCGATCTCGTTGTAGCGCGCCTTGCCGACCTCGTAGGGCACGCCCGCCTCGGTCAGCTCCGCCTCGGTCTTTCCGACGGTCGAGATCTCCGGGATCGTGTAGATGCCGTAGGGAAAGAGCCCGGGCATCGACTTCGCCGGAACGTTGAAGGAATGCGAGGCGGCGAGACGCCCCTGCTCCATCGAGGTCGAGGCCAGCGACGGGAATCCGATCACGTCGCCGACCGCATAGATATGCGGGACGGAGGTCTGGTAGTGCTCGTTGACCTGGACGCGGCCGCGGCTGTCGGCCTTCACGCCGGCGGCCTCGAGGTTCAGCTTCTCGGTGGCGCCGGTGCGGCCGATCGAATAGAGCGCCGCGTCCGTCACCACCTGCTTGCCCGACTCGAGCTTGATCCGCACATGCTGGCCGCGGTCGTCGGTGAATATCTCGACCCCGCTCACGCCCTCGCCGAGGCGAAGCGTCACGCGCTGCTGGTGCATGTGGTAGGCGAGCGCCTGGGTGATCTCGGTGTCGATGAAGGGCAGCAGCGTCGTGCGCTTGTCGATCAGGGTCACGCGGATGCCGAGCGCCGCGAAGATCGTCGCGTATTCGGCGCCGATGACGCCGGCACCGATCACCGCCAGCGAGCGCGGCAGCTTCTCCAGCGTCAGGACGTCGTCGGAGATGAAGACGCGCTGGCCGTCGAATGGGATGTGCTTGTCCTGGGTCGCGTGCGTGCCACAGGCGATGACGACCGAGCCGGCGGTGACGTCGCGGTGACCCTTGCCGTTGAGGCTGGTCAGGCGAACCGTGTTGGCGTCGACGAAGCCGGCCGAAGCCTCGAACATCTCGATGCGATTGCGCATCAGCTGGTGGCGCGTCACGTCGATCTCGTGGCGGATCACATGCGAGGTGCGGAACAGCAGGTCCTGGATGCCGATGTTCTGCTTCACCGTATAGGAGGCGCCGTAGATGCCGCGCTCGCGATAGCCCGAGAGATGGAGCACCGCCTCGCGCAGCGTCTTCGACGGGATCGTCCCGGTGTTGATGCAGACGCCGCCGACCACCTGACGGTGCTCGACCATCGCCACTTTCTTGTCGAGCTTGGCGGCGGCGATCGCCGCGCGCTGGCCGGCCGGCCCCGAGCCGATCACCACCAAATCGAAGTCATGCGCCATGACGGCTCCCCCGAGTCTCGCCAATTCGGGAGAGAGACTAGCCGATTTCGGTTGCGAGTTCCTTAAGCCTCAAAGGCTTGCGGGTCAGGATCTCGAATCGGCCGACCATGAGGGCGGCGGTCACGGCAAGCCCCAGGGCGAGCCCGAGCCAGACCCCCTCGCCCCGCCAGCCCATCCAGAAGCCGAGCATGGCCGCGGTCGGAAACCCGACGGCCCAGTAGCCGAAGGCGGCGATGAGCATCGGCCAGCGCGTGTCCTTGAGACCCCGCAGCGCCCCGGCGCCGACCGCCTGGGTCGCATCGACGATCTGGAAGATGGCGGCGATGGCGAGGTAGGTGGCGGCCAGGGTCGCGACCATCGGAGCGGTGCTGCCGTCGATGAAGACGGCGACCAAGGGCCCCGGCCCGAACCAGAACACCAGCGCCGCGCCCAGCATGAAGAGGCCGGCAAGCGTCAGCCCGACATGGGCCGCGCGCCGCGCTCCGGCGAGATCGCCGGCGCCGATGTTGTAGCCGACGCGGACGGTGGCCGCCTGAGCCAGGCCCATCGGCACCATGAAGGTCATCGACGCCCATTGCACCGCGATCTGGTGCGCGGCGAGCTCCTCGGTCGAGAGGATGCCCATCAGCATGACCGCGCCCGAGAAGCACGCGACCTCCAGCAGGAGCGTCGTGCCGATCGGCAGGCCGAGCTTCAGCAGCATGGCGATGCGCGCCCAGTCCGGCCACCAGGGGAACCAGAGGTGACGGCGGAGCTTCGGAACGGCGAACAGGTAGCCGAGAAGCGCCAGGAACGACGCGAGGCTGACCAGGCTGGTAGCGAGGCCCACGCCGAGGAGCCCGAGTTCGGGCGCGCCCAGGCGACCGAACAGGAAGGCGTAAACCAGCACGGCATTGAGCGGCAGGCTCAGCACCGCGATCACCAGGACAACGCGCGTGTGGCCGTATGTCGCCATGAAGCCGCGCAGCGTGATGAACCAGTTGGCCAGCAGGAAGCTCGGCGCCATGGTCAGCGCGTAGAGGCCGCCGACGGCGGCGTTCTCCGGGGTCTGGCCGAACAGGAGGAGAAGCCGCTCGCTCTGGGTCAGCAGGAGGGCCAGCGGCAGAGCCACGATCGTGGTCGCGATCAGGCTCTGCGGCAGCAGGTAGCCGATCTCCCCCGGGCGACGGCCGCCGCGGGCCTGCGCCATCGGCCCACCTGCAGCATAGGCGACGCCCATGGCGAAGACGAACAGCGTGACCCACAGATTGAAGCCGAGCGAGCCCGCGGCAAGCGTCTCCGGCCCGACCCAGCCCATCATCAGGATGTCGGTGGAGGTCTGCGCGATATGCGCCAGCTGCGAGCCGACGAGCGGCAGGCCGAGCGCAAGAGTGGCTTTGGCCTCGAGGCGCCAGGCGCCCGAGGTTGGCTTTACGTCGGTCATGGTTAAGGCCGGAACGGGGGGCGCCACCATAGCGGGCGAAAATGGCGGGTCAAGGCGAGCTGCCGCTTCGACCTGGTACTATATCGGCCCTTGACGATTTGTCTCTTATAAGAGACATTAAGTGCAGATCGAGATACGCCAGACCGACGTCTTCGCCAAGTGGTTCGCCGATCTGGGTGATCGCGAGGCGCGGGCACGCATCACCGTTCGGATCCGCCGGCTCTCGCTCGGCAATCCCGGCGACGTGAAGCCCGCCGGTGGCGGTGTCTCGGAGATGCGGATCGCCTACGGTCCCGGCTATCGGGTCTACTTCGTCTCGCGCGGCGAGAAAATTGTCATTCTGCTGTGCGGCGGCGACAAGCGGGCACAGGATCGCGACATCAAGCGCGCCATCGAGCTGGCGCAAGAAGTCTAGGAGCCGACATGGCACGTACGACACAGCGATGGGATGCGGCCGAAACCCTGGAAACCAAGGAAGATATTGCCGCTTATCTCGACGCCGTCCTTGAGGATGGCGACCCGGAGCTGCTGAAGGCCGCGCTGGGCGATGTCGCCCGCGCCAAGGGGATGAGCGAGATCGCTGAAGCCGCCGGCTTGGGGCGCACGAACCTCTACAAGGCACTGTCCCCCGATGGTAATCCGGAGTTCGCCACCGTCGGGGGACA
>Ga0194132_10011096_pt1 | contig 11741 bp, 12 predicted proteins | sample TA2KigOf80mmetaG_FD_148612 | JGI IMG/M metagenome (GOLD analysis project Ga0194132, IMG submission 148612) | Freshwater microbial communities from Lake Tanganyika, Tanzania - TA2015054 Kigoma Offshore 80m | ecosystem: Environmental > Aquatic > Freshwater > Lake | place: Tanzania: Lake... | reverse complement strand
CGCCGCCGTCCAGCGCGAGATGAACCGCACGATCTCGCGCGAGCTGCGCGCGGTGCGCGAGACCGGCTCGCCGAAGGCCCTGCTCGCCGTCCTGGGCATCGCGTTCGTGTACGGCGTGCTGCACGCCGCCGGCCCGGGGCACGGCAAGCTCGTCGTGTCGTCCTTCTTCCTCGCGCGCGAGGCGCGCATCGCGGGCGGCGTCCTCGCGGGCTTCGCGATCTCGTTCCTGCAGGCGCTCACGTCGATCGTGCTGGTCGGGCTGCTGGCCGTCGCGCTCGGCGGCCATGGGCTCGACGTGCTGGGGCGCTCGGTGTGGATCGAGGCGTTCAGCTACGCGCTGATCGTGATCATCGGCCTCGCGATCGCCGTCTCCGCGGTGCGCGGCCGGCACCACCACGCCCACGGCGAGCGTGGCACGCGGACGGGCCTCATCGTCGCCGCCGGGCTCACCCCGTGCGCGAGCGCGCTCATCATCATGCTGTTCGCGCTGACCCACGGCGTGCTCATGATCGGCGTGATCGCGACGCTCATCATGGCGATCGGCATGGCCCTGACGGTCTCGGCGGTCGGCATCGTGACGATCCTCGGGCGCCGCACGCTGCTGGTGGCGTTGCCGGGCAGCGAGGGGCTGCGCACGCGCGTCAGTGCCGGGCTGACCGCCACCGGCGGCGCGCTGATCGCGATCTTCGGCTCCCTGCTCTTCGCCGGCGCGTGGGCCCGCCTCGGGTGAGAGCCGTGGGCGGCCTCGGGCTGGTGCTCGCGCTCGCCGCGCCCGCGACGGCGCAGGTGCCGTGCGTGCGCCTCGACGCGGCGTTCTCCTGCGCCGACGGCACCACGCTGCCGATCTACGACAATCCGTGGGCGCGCGGCGGTCGCGGCCGCGGCGCGAGCGCGGGCGGCATCGGTCTCGGCGAGCCCGACGCGCTGCGGGCCGGCGGGGCCGGAAGCTGGTGGAAGGAGGAGCGGACCGTTCAAGGACCGGACGGCGAGGTCTGCCTGCGCCACGCCAACCACGTGCATTGCGGCGGCTCGATCACCGACGGCCCGTGACGACCGAGGCCCGCACCGCCCTGCTGGAGATCCTCGCCGAGCGCGGCATCCGCATCACGCGGCCGCGGCGCGCGGTGCTCGCGGTGCTCGCGGAGGCGAAGCAGCCGATGTCGGTGGCGGAGATCCACGCCCGGCTCGACGGGCAGCGCGTCGACCTCGGCTCGGTCTACCGCACCGTCGCGCTGCTCTGCCGGCTCGACGTCATGCGGCTCACCGAGACCTCGCGCACGACGCAGCGCTTCGAGCTCACCGAGCGCTTCACCGGCCATCACCACCATCTGGTCTGTCAGCGGTGCGGCGACATCCAGGACATCGACGGCTGCGTGCTCAAGGAGCCGGCGCTGGCGCGGCTCGCGCGCCGGATCCGGCGCGCGACGCGGTTCGAGGTGACCGAGCACGACATCCGCCTGTACGGGATCTGCGGCCGCTGCGCGCCCGCATGAGCGCCGGCGCGCGGTCGGAGAACGCACCCCGATGAGGCTGGCCGCGCTCGTGTTCGCCCTCCTGACGCTCGCGGCCGGCGCCGGCGACGCACCCGCCGCCGCGACGCTGCGCGTCGTCACCACCACGACCGACCTCAAGGCCCTCACCGAGGCCGTGGGCGGCGCCGTCGTCGAGGTGGAATCGCTGACGCGCGGCACCCAGAACGTCCACGACGTCGAGCTTCGGCCGAGCCTCATGCTGAAGCTCCGCCGGGCGGACGTGCTCGTCGAGAACGGGCTCGAGCTCGATGCGTGGATCGACGTCGCCGCGCGGGGCGCGAGCAACGCGAAGATCCTCGCCGGCGGGCGGGGCCGCATCGACGCCTCGCGCGACGTCCCCGTCATCGACGTGCCCGCGGGGCGCGTCGACCGCTCGCACGGCGACGTCCATCCGCAGGGCAACCCGCATTTCTCGCTCGATCCCGGCCTGGCGCCGCTCGTCACGCAGACGATCCTCGAGGGGCTCGCCCGCGTGGCGCCCGCGCACCAGGCGGTCTTCGCGAAGAATCGCGACGCCTTCCTCGCGCGGCTGGCCGACGCGCTCGCGCAGTGGACCAGGCGCATGGAGCCCTTCAAGGGCGCCAAGGTCGTCAGCTATCACGCGGACTTCAACTACTTTCTCAGGCGCTTCGGCCTCGTGCCGCTCGCGAACCTCGAAGACCGTCCCGGCATTCCGCCGTCGCCGGGCCACCTCGCCCGCCTGATCCAGCAGATGAAGCAGGAGCGCGTGAAGGTCGTGTTGCTCGAGCCGTGGAGCGACCGGGGCCTCGCCGAGCGTGTCGCCGGCGACGCGGGCGCGCGCGCGATCGTGCTCGCGACCGGCGTGGGCGCGGTGACCGGCGCGGAGACCTACCTCGGCGCCCTGGAGTACAACGTCCGGGCCCTGACGGAGGCGCTCCGCTAGCGGGCCCCCGCGCATGGCCACGGACCTGTTCGCGCTGCTGTGGGCGCCGTTCCTCATGTGCCTGGTGCTCACCGGCATCCACGCGTACCTCGGCGTGCACGTGCTGGCGCGCGAGGTCGTGTTCGTCGACATCGCGCTCGCGCAGATCGCGGCCCTCGGCGCGACGGCGGCGTTCCTCCTCGGCTTCGAGCTCGACACCTGGCCGTCGTACGCCGGGGGGCTCGCCGCGACCATGGTGGGCGCGCTGGTCCTCGCGGTCACCCGCACGCGCGCGCGCCACGTGTCGCAGGAAGCCGTCATCGGCGTGGTCTACGCGGTCGCCGCCGCCGGCGCCGTCCTCCTCGCGGACCGCGCGCCGCACGGGGTGGAGCACGTGCGCACGATGCTGGTCGGCAACCTGCTCGCCGTCCAGCCCGCGCAGGTGCTGGGCGTCGGCGCGCTCTACGCGCTCGTCGGCGTCCTCCACTGGTGGTGTCGCGAGGCGTTCTTCCTGATCTCGACGGATCCGGACGGCGCGTTCGCGCGCGGCTACCGCGTGCGCCTCTGGGATTTCGTGTTCTACGCGTCGTTCGGCGTGGTGGTGGCGAGCTCCGTGCGGATCGCCGGCGTCCTGCTCGTGTTCTCCTATCTCATCGTGCCCGCGCTCGCCGGCATCGCGCTCGGCCGCTCGATCCGCGCCAAGCTCCTGATCGGCTGGGGCTTCGGCACGCTCGTCAGCGTGCTCGGGATCGGCGCCTCCGCCGCGCTCGACCTCCCGACCGGCGCCACCGTGGTGTGCATGTTCGGCGTCACGCTGCTGGCGTTCTGGCTGCTCGCGCGCGTCGCGGGGTGGCGCCCGGTGTCCGGGCTCGACGGGCTGGACGCGCGGTGAGGGCGGCCGTCACCGGGCTCGCGGCGTTCGTCGCGGTGTCGCTCGGCGCGCTCCTGCTCGGCACCGACGGGGTCGACACGACGATGCGTCTCGCCCTGCTGGATGCCGCCACCCCCGACGTGCTGAGCGTGATGCGGGCGGTGAACGTGCTCGGCAACTGGCGGTTCCTCCTTCCCGCCACGGTGCTGCTGCTGGTCGTCTGCGACCGCGCCCGGCGCACGTGGTGGGTCTGGCTGGCGTTGATGATCGCGGCGCCGGTGGCGGAGGGCCTGCTGAAGCCGGCGATCGGGCGCGCGCGCCCCGAGTCCGTGAGCTATGGGTTTCCGAGCGGTCACGCGACGGCCGCCGCCGCGTACTTCGGAGCGGTGCTCGCCCTCGCCGGGGACCTGCGTCCGCGCTGGCGGCACCTGGTGCGCGCGGGGGCCGTGGCGCTGATCGTCCTCGTCGGGATCGCCCGCGTCATGCTGCGCGCGCACTGGCCGTCCGACGTCCTCGGCGGCATCGCGCTCGGGCTCGCGCTGGCCGCGGCCGCCGCGGCGCTGGCCACGCACGTCGGCGGCTCCCGGCGCCGCGCCGGAGGCTAGTAGCTCTTCGGGAGCCCGAGCACGTGCTCGGACAGGTAGTTGAGCACCATCTGCTGGCTCACCGGCGCGATCTTGTAGAGCCGCACCTCGCGCCACAGCCGCTCGACGTAGAACTCCTTCGCGTAGCCGTAGCCGCCGTGCGTCTGCACCGCCACGTCGCACGCCTCGTAGCCGGCCTCCGCGGCCATGAGCTTGGCGGTGTTCGCCTCGGCGCCGCAGGGCTTGCCGTTGTCGAAGAGCCACGCCGCCTTGAGGCACATCAGCTCGGCCGTCTCGAGCTTCGCCCACGCCATCGCCAGCGGGTGCGCGATGGCCTGGTTCTGGCCGATCGGGCGGTCGAAGACCACGCGCTCCTTCGCGTACTGCGTGGCGCGCTCGAGCGCCGCGCGCCCGATCCCGACCGCCTCGATGGCCGTCAGCACGCGCTCCGGGTTCAACGAGTCGAGCAGGTGGTAGAAGCCCTGCCCCACCTCGCCCACGACGTCGGACGCCGGCACCTCGAGCCCGTCGATGAAGATCTCGTTCGAGTCGACCGCCGCGCGCCCGAGCTTGGCGATCTCGCGCACGGTGATCTTCGACCGGTCGAACGGCGTGAAGAACAGCGTGAGCCCGCGGAACGGCTTCGCGGGATCGCGCGGGGCGGTGCGGGCCAGCAGCAGCATGTGCGTGGCGTTCTGCGCGTTGGTGTTCCACACCTTCCGCCCGTTCACCACGAAGGTGTCGCCCGTCCGCTCGGCCACGGTCTGGATGCGCGAGGTGTCCGTGCCCGCGTTCGGCTCGGTGACGCCGAACGACATCACGATCTCGCCCGTGGGGATCTTCGGCAGGTAGCGCCGCTTGAGGTCCGCGCTGCCGTGCTTGATGACCGGCATCGGCGGGAACATGTAGAAGTGGATCGGCGAGGCGCCGCTGGTGCCCGCCCCCGTCGCGCAGATCTCGCCGAGCATCAGCGCGGCCTCGGTGACGCCGAGGCCGGAGCCGCCGTACTCCTCGGGCACGATCATCCCGAGCCAGCCGCCCGCGGCGAAGGCCTTCACGAACTCCCAGGGGTACTCGTGCTTGTCGTCCTTCTCGAGCCAGTAGTCGAGCGAGAAGGTCCGCGCGAGCGCCCCGACTTCCTTCCGGATGAGCTCCTGCTGCTCGGTCAGCGAGAAATCCATGGCCGTATTAGAATCGCCGCGCCCATGGCGGTCAAGGCGCTCTCCGGGCTGCAGAACGGCTTCCTCGGCGCCCAGCGCTCGCTCCTCTTCTACGGCGAGTTCAGCGAGGCCGCGGTGCAGATCCCGGTCACCTGCTATCTCGTGCGCACCACCGACGCGCTGATCCTGTTCGACAACGGCGTCTCGCCGCGCGCGGTGCCCGGGCTGCTCCGCAACGACCGGCTCGCGGCGTTCACCGAGGCCGACCGGCTCGAGCACCGGCTGAACGAAGCCGGCGTGACGCCCGGGGACATCGACCTCGTGGTGATCTCGCACCTGCACTACGACCACGCGGGCGGCACCGAGCTCGTCCGCCACGCCGAGCTGGTCGTCCAGAAGGACGAGTACGCGTACGCGCACTACCCCGCGTCGTTCTTCGCGGGCTTCTACTACCGGAAGAACTTCGACTTCCCCGACGCGAAGTGGCGGCTGCTCGACGGCGACGCCGAGCTCGTTCCGGGCGTCACCGTGCTGCGCACCGACGGCCACACGCCGGGCCACCACTCGCTGATGGTCGAGCTGCCGGAAACCGGCCCGGTCATCCTCACCGGCGACGCGTGCTACTGGCACCAGCACGTCGAAGAGGAGCGCGTCCCCGGCGTGGTGTGGAACCCGACGCTCGCGCTGCACTCCATCAAGCGGCTGAAGACGCTCGCGCGGCTCACCGGCGCCACGATCTTCCCGAGCCACGACCCCGTGTTCTGGACGACCGTGAAGCAGGCGCCGGACTTCTATCGGTAGCGGCGAGATCGGCGCTATCCTGCCCGCATGACGGCACGCGTCCTTGGCCTGACGATCGTCCTCATCCTCGGAGTGGACCTCACCGGCGCTTCGGCACAGATCTGCGGCCGACGGGACGGCTGCGGGAATCCCGGCATGGATTTCCGGGTCCCGGGCGGCGATGGAGGCAGCATCTTTTCGCGCCCGTCGGCGGCCGAGCGTGCCGCCGAGCGCGCGTCCGTGCTGGCCGGCGACGCCGCGCAGCTCGAGCGCGAAGGCAAGGACGAGGCCGCGCTCGGCAAGCTCCTCGAAGCAGTCCGCGAGACGCCGAACGATGCGGGACTCCAGGCGAGCGTCCGGCGCGTACGCGCCCGCGTGGCCAACGCCCGTGGCCTGGCGGCCTACTCCCGGAACGACTACGTGGCCGCCGCCGCCGCATTCCGCGACGCGTTGACCGACAGTCCCGACCACCCGGTCATCACGCAGAACCTGAAGAACGCCGAGGACAACGCGCGCACCGTTCGGGATCGTCAGCAGCGCGTCAACGCGGTCTCCGAGCGCATAGACGCGATGATGTCCGGCATGGCGCGCGAGCTCGGCGGCGCGCCGGGCTCCGCGTCGGCGAACACGGGGGGCCTCGGGTTCATGCCGTCGCCGCCCCCCGCGCCCGCCAGCACCGCCCCCGTCAGCGGCGCACCGGTCGCCGCCCCCGCGGCGAACACGGCGTCCGGGCGCACGGCCGCAATCGTGCCTCCGTCCTCCGATCCACTGATCGTCGATACGCGTGGCGCGCAGATCGACTTGCGGCTGCCGAAGCTCGACGAGATCGAGACGTCACCGGCCGCCGGCGAAGCGCGCAAGGCGATGATCGCCGTCGTCGAGCGCGATTGGGAGATCGCGCGCGTGTGGTTCCAGCAGGCGCTGATCAAGGACCCGGCCAACGCCGCCCTGCGGCGGAGCGCCGACCTCGCCGACTGGACGTACCGGCGGCAGAAGGAAGAGCGCGCCGCGAACCAGATGTTCCCGCTCATCGACCTCGCATTCGAGGCACGCGCCCGGAACGACGTCGCGCGCTACCGCGTCCTGATCACCCAGGTGATGGCGCACCCGCAGTACCGGGCGCCCGACACGGAGCTGTTCAAGCGGCTGGTCGACGACTACTACCATGCACAGACCCTCGGCACCACGCCGGCCGCCGTCGCCGCGATGACGCCGCGCCAGCGTGAGAACGCGCTGATGGACGTGCTGTTCCGCGAGATGGTGGCGGAAGACGCCGCACGCGCGGCCGTGGCCGCGATGGCCCGCGGCGCGTCCCTGGAAGCCGAGGTCCTCGCCGCGATCGCCGCGGGCGCCGCCGCGCACCTTCCGGCGTACGCGCGCGGGGCTCGCGCGCTCACGGATGCGACCGGGCGACGCGAGCCGGGGACGACGCGCGACGCCTCGAAATAACGCGCGCGGTCAGCGCGCGTCGCCGCCGTGCACCCGCATGAGGTGCAGCGCGCGGTCGAGCTCGACGGCCGCTTCGCAGAGCTTCTCCACCGCGAAGAACGTCCCCCGTTCCACCCGCCACTGGTTGATCACCTCGCTGCCCCCCTGCACCGGGTGGAGCACCGCCTTGGTGAGCCGTTGCAGCTCGTCGGCATCGGCGCCCCACGCCAGCGCGCTCACGCGCTGCGCGACGACGGCCCAGTGGCCGAGCGCGACCTGCGCCGACGCCGGCACCGCTTCGCCGAGCGTCGCCTCACGACGGGCCGCGTCGAGCTGCGTCGCCAGTTGGACGGCCGCCGGCGCGCGCACCCGCTCGGCCTCCGCCTGCGCCCGCTGGAGCGCCGCGACGCGGAGCCGGCCGTGCGACATCAGTGCCGTCGCGCGCGGGACGTCGCGAAACCGGCGCAGGTCGACGAGGAGTGTCGTGATCTTCAGGCTCTCGGCGTCGAGATACTCGATCGCCCGATGTCGCGGCCGGTCGTCGGTCGGGATGCGCGCCGCGCCCCGTCGGAGCGAGGCGAAGGCGGTGTCCACGTCGCCGCCTCCCGCCTCGACGTAGGCCCGCGCGCGCGCGGCCTGGTGGCCGGGATAACCCGGCGCGATCTTCTTCGCCGCGAGCTGCGCGGCGCGCGCGGCCAGCTCCGGCTGGCGCATCCGCAGAAAGACGTACGTCAGGTCTGCCAGCCAGTCCTCGTGGTTTCCGGGCTCGAACCCCGGCAACGGCGCCGACGCCAGCTCCGCGAGCTTCGCCTCGGCGTCGAAGCCGAGCGCCTCGCGCACGGTCGCACGCCCCGCCGGCAGCTCGCCGCGCGCCGCACGCGCGAGGGCGATCGCCTGGCTCAGCTCGGCGCGCCACCCCGGCTCGGGCCGGCGCTCGACCAGAGCGCGGGCGCCCGCGAGGTCGCCCTCCGTCACGAGCGCCTCGACGAGGTCGCGCGCCGCCCACGTGCTGTCGGGCGCCGTGGCGACGACGAACCGCGTCGCCCCGCGCGTGTCGCCGAGCCGCCGGTACTCTCGGACGACGTCGGAGAACACCGGATGCGCCGGGCTCAGGTGAGTGCGCTCGGCCTCGACCTTCGGCAGCGCCCGGCTCGCCGCCAGGACCTCGCCGCGCCGCAGGAGCGCCCATACCTCCTCCACGCGCCACGCGCCGCGCAGCGGCGTCTTCGCGTCGGCGCCGATCGACGCCTCGATAGCGGCCGCGCGCTCGACGTCGTCCGCCGCGAGGACGTGCCGGTGACGCAGGACGCGCATCCACTCTTCGTTCGTGGCGCCGGCCGCCGACACGCCGCGTTGGCCGCGCTCCACGGCGGCGCGCTGCACGAGCGCGCGCGCGCGCGCGCCGTCGCCGACGGCCGCCCACGCCTTCGCGACCTCGGTGAGCGCCGACACGCGCAGGCTGTCGGCGGTCAGGCGTCCGTCAAGCGGCGACGGCTGCGGCTTGGGGTCGAGCTGCTGCGCCGCCTGCGCCGCGCTGTCGAGGAGCAGCGCGAGGCGCCGCCGTCCGAGCGCCTCCAGACGCGCGATCTCCGCGCGCACCTCGGCGCCCTGCGGCGCATCCGGGACGGCGGAGAGATAGGCGCGGAGCCAGAGGACGGCGCCGATCTCCTGCTGCGCGCGCGCGTACGCCAGACCCAGGTTGTAGGCGACCTGGGGCGACAGATACGCACGCCGCTGGGCCGCCTCGAGATGACGGATCGCGACGGGCCACTCGCCACGCCGGGCGGCGTCGAGGCCGAGGCGCAGCATCTCCGCGGACGCGGCCGTCGGCGGCGCGAGCGGATCGTGGCCCGCATCGCCGCCGAGGCCCGCCGCGCAACCGGCCAGGCCGAGGACGGCGACGACGAGAGCGACGACCGACGCTCGCCCTCTCGCTGCTCGGCGGCTCCAGCGCCCCGCGCTCTGCACGAGCGGCTTTGTCGCACGCCGCCGTCCACTTCGTCAAACCGCGGCCCGGCGGCGCGCTCCCGCGACGGCGTGGCTACCGACGCGACGTCGCCCGCTTCCGTCGCGTCGTCGTCCGCCGGCGGGCGGTCGTGCCGCGCCCGCTCGTGGCGCGCCGGCGCGACGCCTTCTTCCGCGGGACCTTCGCGCCCTTCTTGCGCGCCTCGGAGAGCCCGATCGCGATCGCCTGCTTGCGGCTGGTGACCGTCTTGCCGCTGCCGCCACTCTTCAGCGAGCCGCGCTTGCGACGGCGCATGGCCGACTTGACCGCCTTGCCTGCTCCTCTGCTGTACCGCGCCATGTCAGAACCTCCACTCGGGCAAGGGCCCGCGGGCCGGTGTTGCAAAGCGCGTGCTCGCGGGCGTGCCACCCGTTTCCGCCGCTGCGGCGTATAACCGGGAGCGATGGACAGGTCGGCCGACATTCCCGCGCGCCTCGCCGCGCTCGACTGGGACGCGCTCGAGCAGTCGTTGTGGCGCGCGGGCTACGCGCGCACGCCCGCCGTCCTCACGCCGCAGGAGTGCGCCGACCTCGTCGCCCTCTACCCGGACCGCACGCGCTTCCGCTCGCGCGTCGACATGGCGCGCTTCCGCTTCGGCGAGGGCGACTATCAGTATTTCGCGGAGCCCTTGCCCGCGACCGTCGCGGCGCTGCGCGCGTATGCCTATCCCCCGCTGGCCGCCATCGCCAATCGCTGGGAGGACGCGCTCGCCACCGGCGTCACGCATCCGCCGACGCTGGCGGAGCTGCGCGCGCGCTGCCGCCGTGAAGGCCAGACGAAGCCGACCCCGCTCCTCCTCCACTACGAAGCCGGCGGCTACAACTGCCTGCACCAGGACCTCTACGGCGACGTCGTCTTCCCGCTGCAGCTCACCGCTTTCCTGAGCGACCGCGCGGACTACGACGGCGGCGACTTCCTGCTCGTCGAGCAGCGCCCGCGCGCCCAGTCGCGCGGCGAGGCGCTCGCGCCCGCGCAGGGCGAGGTGCTGATCTTCGCGACGCGGCATCGGCCGGTGCGGGGCACGCGCGGCTGGTATCGCGTCGCGCTTCGCCACGGCGTGAGCACGGTGACCCGCGGCACGCGCTACACGCTCGGCGTGATCTTTCACGACGCGGCGTAGCCCCCGCTTCCCGCACCTTCAGGCATGCCGTGCCCGGTCACGGCCTCCGTCCTTGCGCGTCCGAGGCCGTTGCGCTCGAGACAATGCGGCGGCTATGGTTCAGAGGTTCGTCCTCCGACCGCGCGACACACGGGCCCGGCGCCCGGGGAGCGACTTCGATACGGATAACGGTCGGCGGCAGGCGCCGGTACCAGCGCCTGCCGGGTACTATGATGACAGGATCGCGAGAGGGGCGGGCATTTCTGAATGCCGAGGATCAAGGGCATCCCCGGGCCGTACCGGGTGTTCTTCACGAGCTTCGACTGCAACGAGCCGGCGCACGTGCACGTCGAGCGAGAGAACGCCGCCTGCAAATTCTGGATCGAGCCGATCGAACTGGCCCGTAGCCACGGCTTCACCGCTCAGGAGCTCAATACCATTCGCCGGCTCATCAACTCCCAACGCGTAGCGATTCTGGAGGCATGGCATGAACACTGCGGCTAGCACCTCGCCGCGCATCCAACACGTACAGGTCACCGAGGACGAGATCATCGCGAGTCTCACGGACGGCCGCGTTATCAGCGTTCCTCTGGCGTGGTCTTGGCGGTTGTCCGACGCCACCCCCCAGCAACGTGCACACTTCCGTCTCATCGGCTCCGGCCAAGGTATCCATTGGCCTGACGTCGATGAGGACGTCAGTGTTGAGGGCATGCTTCACGGCGTCCCGGCGCGTCGGCCAAGATCGCCGGCGGCTCCGGAACGAGGTGGGATCAGGCGAGGCCAGGAACCGCCGAACAAGCGCCTTCAGCCGGCGCGCGGCAAGCGCCGCGTCCAAGCCGGGGGACGTGGCGCGCGCGGCTGATGCCCGGCCTAGGCCGCTATCGGAGATCCCTGAATGCCACAGGATAGGGCCAGCGGATCTGAAGCCGCGAAATGGGGGCGCGAGACCGGCAAACGACTCGGTCTCGCGTTGGGCGGCTCCCAGCTATCACGTTTGGCGAATGAATTTTTGCTGAAGGGCCGGCGCATAGGCGTGAAGACTGCGAAAAGCCGAACCCGCAGCGTCGGCGTGACATACCTCGTGCTCGATAGGGTCGATGACGTCTACGCCGGATGGGAGACGAGTCCGGACGAATTCGAGGTGTGGTCGCTGCCAGCATCTGTGTTCAGGAGCAAGATGCGCGCGACGGCCAGCCACGGACCATCGACCGGTCGGGTGGGAATCGTTAACCGCACTACATTCGAGCAACTCGGTCACCACATTGGAAGGATCCGACTGTGACCCCGCAACCGCCTAAACGTTAGCTACCGGAGGGACGAAGTCGCGTGAATGCAGCTGAGTTTCTGATGCAGTTTCAGGACCACATCGCGCCTCGTCTGGACACGTACGAGCAGGCCA
>Ga0194132_10011095_pt1 | contig 11741 bp, 8 predicted proteins | sample TA2KigOf80mmetaG_FD_148612 | JGI IMG/M metagenome (GOLD analysis project Ga0194132, IMG submission 148612) | Freshwater microbial communities from Lake Tanganyika, Tanzania - TA2015054 Kigoma Offshore 80m | ecosystem: Environmental > Aquatic > Freshwater > Lake | place: Tanzania: Lake Tanganyika... | reverse complement strand
GGGCCAGCAAGTCTTCCAAGAAGGAGGTCAATCGGCGATCGAGAGCTTTCAATTGTTGAGGTGTCATGCATCCAGTGTGCATCCACCTCGGAAGAATGTCAATAATTACTTAACCTAGTATTACTAGCTAGCGTAGTGTCCAACAACTAACTGGGCAATAACAGGAAATTAGTTTATTGCACGGGAGAGCGCCGTCGGATTGGATCGACGAAGGGAAAGAGCCGCTTTCTTCAAATTGCAACTGAGCGGTTCCCGAAGTTGGGTTCTACATTGAACTCCTCCGCCAAGGTTTCGTGCAAAAGGCAGCTGAGGCGCACTGGCCATAGAACTTGAGAGAATCAGAGTTCTTCGTAGGCTAGGCCTGGGCTCGGCCGGCCGCCGGTGCGAGTGTGTCTGCCCAAAGGGGCATTGGGTGGAACCTCTTGACGCGGCGACGGCCTTTTAAACTTGATGGACTACAACCGACGCACCTGAGGAGTCGCTTCGGGTTACAGCTTCAGTGAATTGCATGTACTTCAGCCCGTCTTCGAAAGTGGTGAACTTGATCTTCTCGACGCCGCGAATGGCGTTGACGAACTCCTCTTCCACCCGCCATCCGATGGAAAGCTCTGCAGGAATGGCGATTTCCCGCAAAGCAGGCTCACCGCGACGAGCTCCTGAGAGCTTTTCGCTCGTCGCATCGAACCGTAGTGTTCCTTCACTGCCGAAGAGCCAGACTTCCGGACCAGGCGCCAGCCCTGTGACGGCACTGAACTGAAATCGCGCTTGAGCGCCACAAACCATCTCGGCCAGGATATCCACGTGGTCCGGAACTGAGATAGGTTGAATCGTTCCCCCCGCGTTCTTTCGTTGCTTGACCGAGACACGGGTCATCGCCTGGACCGTCCTCGCTTCACCTACCCATCGCATAATCGCCTCGTACCAGATCCCCATGCTCAAGATGTTCAACCCGCTCAAGTCGCGGTCATGCCGCCAGTGCAAAGGGCTCTCACGATCGACAAAATTCGCTGCGTTGGCTCGCAGGTCGAGCGTCAGAAGGTCTCCCACGAATCCGTCGGCCAAGAGTTTTTGCACGGTGCGGTCGATCTTCAGGGTGAAGGGCGAAGGAACGACCTGCGTCACCAGATGGGGATGTCGCCGGGAAGCGTCGAGCATCATACGTGCTTCAGCCGCGTTCATTGCCATGCGCGCTTCCGTCATCACATGCTTGCCAGCATTCAAAGCCGCCAGGGTTACCGAGCAGTGCAGATACGGCCAGGTGCCGATTACCACCGCATCGATGTCTGGTGACGCAATCAGCTCGGTCCATGTTGCACACGCCCGCGGGATTTGCAGCTCGCGAGCTGCCCGCTCCGACGATTGAGCCGTCCGATTGCACACGGCTACAATCTCGACATCACTCTGCGCGCGCAAACCCGGAATGTGGCGCGACCGTGTATTGGCGCCTGCTCCAACAATGCCAACGCGTATGGTCTTGGGCATAAAGACTCCTATATTGACGACTGGTTCGAACGAACGGCTCACCAGCGCGGGAGCTCGCCACTGCGCCGACGCTGGGAGAGGTTGCCGCCTTGCGCCTCAACGTAACCGACACTGTGGCCTTCCGAGTCTCAAGGTTTGGAGCGGTGGGCCAAACCCCTAGCTTGCTCAAGCGGCACACTTTATCAGCGATCTGGCGGAAATGGAAAAAGTTCTTTCTGAGGACCACCCAGGGGCAGGGGGCCATAGGATCCTGACGACTTCTTGACCCGCAGTCTTCTTTAGGCATACGCTTCGCAGGCTTTGCCAACACCAATCCTAGGAACAGACTATGAGACTACTTTCTTTCGTGTACCGAGGCCGCAGATCGATTGGTGTGGAGATCGATTCCCGCCAGGTGCTCGACATTCCGCTTGTCGAGCCGTCGTTGCCGCAAACCATGCGGCATTTCGTGGAAGCAGGCAGTGAGGCATTGGAAAGGGTAGCGCGGTCGCTCGAGAGACCTCCCCGGGGAGCGATTTTGCAGAAGCGAGATCTCCGCATCTGTTCGCCATTTTCTTCGGACGAACGTCCTAAGATCTTCTGCATTGGGGCAAACTACGCTGAGCATGCCGCTGAGAGAGGATCCAAAGTCCCCGACGAACCCACGGTGTTCGCCAAGTTCGCGACCAGCCTCTGTGGCCCCGACGATCACATCGTGTATCCCCCAAACGCTTCAGGGTTGGACTATGAAGCCGAGCTGGTGGTGGTTATTGGGAAGCGTGCCAAACGCGTTCCGCAGTCCGAAGCCTTCGACTACGTTTTCGGCTACACCTGCGGCAACGATGTCAGTGAGCGCCACTTCCAACGCGCCGACCGGCAATGGCTGCGCGCCAAATCGAGCGACACCTTCGCCCCCACCGGCCCCGTCATCGTGTCGCATGACGAGATTTCCGACCCCAACTCGCTGGCCCTTGGAAGCAAGGTGAATGGGCAGGTTCGGCAGAATTACAACACGGTCGAGATGCACTTCAAGGTGCCGAAGCTCATCGAGTTCATTTCAAATCATTTGACGATGGAGCCTGGCGACATGGTCTTCACAGGCACACCTCCCGGTGTGGGGGAGGGCATGAAGCCGCCTCAGTTCTTAAAGCCGGGGGATCGTGTCGAGGTTTGGGTGGAAAGAATCGGGTCGCTGCATAACACTGTTGCCGCGGCCGATTGAGGTATTGCTTTGGCGTTTCCTGCAGCCACGCGAAACGCTTTTCCCGGATTGTTCCGCCGAGTCGGCGGAGTGTTTCCCTAGCTCGGACGTCTGATGGATCGACGATCGTGGCGCGAGGCCCGGACGACGTTGGGCGACAGCAATGGCCGCACTGGCGTGCGGCGCTACAAGCACGTGATCGTCACGCGCCTGTCCCCGTGGGAAATGTGGAAACTCCAGACTGTCGTTCCGACAGCAGTCTTGCCGTCTCTCGTGCAATGACCAATTCTTCATTCGCCAGAACGACCACAACCTTGGCTGGCGAGTCGTCGCGAGAGATGATGCCATCCTGGCCGCGGAGGGTGTTCTTCTCAGGATCGAGTTCGATACCAAGACACCCGAGGTCCTGGCAGATCAGCTCACGCACGCCCACACCGTTCTCACCGATCCCGCCGGTAAAGGCCAAGACGTCGAGCCCGCCCATGATAGCCGTGTAAGCTCCAATGTATTTCCTTGTTTCGTGGGCAAGAACCCTCAGTGCCAAAGCGGCGCGCGCGTTGCCTTTCTGGGCTCCTTCTTCGAGATCTCGGACGTCACCGCTAAGCCCCGATATCCCTTTCAATCCGCCGTTGGTCGAGAGCGCTACACGAATCTGTTCGGTCGTGAGACCCTCTTTCTCCATCATGTAAAGAAGAATGAACGGATCAAGGTCTCCGTTACGGGTCGCATTAGGCAATCCTGATTGCGGGGAGAATCCCATGCTGGTGTCGATAGAAACCCCGTGCTTGATGGCGCAGATACTGGAGCTGCCACCAAGGTGGCATGAGATCACTCGAAGCTCTTCTTTCTTTCTTCCCACCAACTCGGGCGCGCGCACCGAAATGTAACGGTGAGAGGCGCCATGGAAGCCATAGCGTCGAATGGCATGTTTCTCTGACCACTCGTAGGGAATACCGTAGGTCCTGGCGTGGTCTGGAATGCTCTTGTGAAAGGCGGGCTCGAAGACGGCCACCAGCGGCTTGTGGGGCAGCAGTTCCCGAAATATCCGGAAGGCTTCGATGTAAGGCGGGTTGTGAGCGGGCGCTAGTGGAACATACTCCTCCATGGCCTGGATCACGTCGTCGCTCACCCATACGGAGTCGGCGATATTCTTGGCATGAACCGGTTTGAATCCCACGGCATCCAGCTCGTCCAAGCTAGAAAGCACTCCGGAAGCTGGATCTGTCAATACCTCCAGCACGTGTCTGATCGCGACCCGCTGGTTCGGGCATTGAATCTCGCCCTCGTACTTAGGCCGGTTGCCCAAGCGGTAGCTAACCGGCGATTTGGCGCTGCCAACACGCTCTATTTTGCCGACTGCGGTAACCGATTCGCGCTCCATCTCGAACAGCCGGAACTTGAGAGAAGTGGAGCCCACATTCACGACCAGGATTTTCATTTCTGACGACTCTCCGTAGACTTGGTGGCGACGAGGATCGCAATCGCGATCGAGCGAATCTTGGTTTCGGGCGTCTCAGCGCGCGACAACAGAATCAGCGGCACTCGGGCCCCGACAACAACGCCGCCAGATTCCCCTTGAGCAAAGTAGAGAATAGCCCGGTAAAGGATATTGGCAGCCTCTATATCAGGGGCGACAAAGATATCGGTCTTCTCGACCAGCGGGCTGTCGATTCCTTTGCGATCTGCCGCGAAGCGGCTCAAGGGAACATCGAGGGCAATAGGCCCTTCGACGTACGCTCCCGCCAGCTGACCGCGGCGGTTCATGAGCGTGAGGCCCGCTGCATCAAGGGTTGCCGGCATTTCAGAATTGACAAACTCGAGAGCGCAAAGGGCTGCCAGGTTCGGCTTTTCGATCCCAATCGCCTGCGCGACTTCGATCGCGTTGCGGCAAATCTCCGCTTTCTGCTCCAACGTGGGTGCAATGTTAATGGCGGCATCGGTCATGATCATGAGCCGCTTGATGCCCGGCACTTGGAAGACGATCACCTGGCTTAACAATCGGCCAGTCCGAAGCCCTGCTTCTTTGTCCAACACGGCGCGGATGAGGGTTGCGGTGCTGATCTTCCCTTTCATCAGGAGGCTGGCTTGGCCTTCACGAATCAAGGCAATGGCTTTCCGCGCGGCCACAGCTTCCTCGGGTTCGTGGATAATCTGGCCGCTTGGGATGTCAAACGAGACCTTCTTGGCCATCGCTTGAATCTTGTCCGCATGTCCCACGAAGATCCCTTCGGCCAGCCCGATCTTGCTCGCTTCCTGAAGGGCCTCGATCACATCGGGGTCATGGCCAGCCGCGACGGCAATCTTCGCTCGCCCGCGCCCGCGGGCTGCTTCAACGAGCGCATCCAGAGTGTCGACCATAGTCTCCTCATTGAACCCGAACTTCGAGTCCTAACCTCCAGTCGGGAATTGTCCAGATTTCTTCGCTAAGATGTCAAAGTCGAAACGCCCGCGATGGCGCAGGGACTGGGATACTGGCCACTGCGGCAGGTGTAGTCAAGGACAGGAATACTTGCCGAGCTGCCGCATTCCGATGACGGCGAAATGAGCGCCAACTAGGCTGGAGTCGATGCACCGATCACTGCTTTGAGAATCGCGTCGAATTCCGCTCCTGTGAGCAGAGCCTTCTTTTCGATCGAAGCCTGTTTAACCCGCGCCAGAATCTCGTTGGTCTGCTCTGGCGTGGCTTGGCGTCCTCTCCGCTCCAGGTGCTCCTCAATGTTGGCGAGACCATTACCTTTTCCCAAGGCGATGTCAACGCCAGGACGTCCCGCCAGTTCCGGCAAGAAGGGGATGTACTCCAGCGGTTCCACCGTCTTGCACCGGCGGTGAAACATGGCAACGATGCCCGACTCGATGTTGTAGAGCGAGTCTCCGACGATAGGCCGGTTGGGGGGAACCGTGAAGCCTGCCAGCTTCTGAACGAGCTTGGACAGCTCATAGAACTTCTCAGTCTTGATGCCCGTTTCGATGCCGTACAGGACGCGTAAAGCCATCACGGTGTCTTCCAGGGGGACATTACCAGCGCGCTCGCCGGTTGCCGACACGGTGACGTGTGCTACCGAGGCTCCATTCGAAAGAGCAGCAATCGTGTTGGCAACACCCAGGCCGAAATCCTCGTGGCAGTGGATCTCAATCGGCTGCTTGAAACGAGCTTTCAGCTGTTTCACAACCATCCCGATGCCTTGCGGCGTGCAGACTCCAAAGGAATCGGCAAGAGTGACCGCGTCCATATGTCCTTCGGTCGCGACGCGTTCTACCAAATCCATGTAGCGGTTGAGGTCGGAGCGAGTGCTGTCTATCGTGAAGAAGACCGTGTAGAGTCCAGCCTCTTTCGCCGCCAAGGTGGTTTCGATCGACGATTTGATCGCCCAGTCCATGGTTTTGCCATAGGCATTCTTGATGATGTGATCGCTGGACGGGATCTCGGTGATGATGCCCTTCACGCCACAGTCTTTGGCGAGCTTGACGTCGGCCGGCATGCAGCGGGCGAAGGAAAAAATCTCCGACGGAAGCCCTAAGTCGACGATGTCTTTGATCGCAGCTTCGTCTTCTGCCGAGACTGCAGGCATTCCAGCTTCGATGCGATGCACACCGGCCTCGGCCAGCTTCTTGGCAATGGCAACCTTCTCGTCGCGGCGAAATACGATTCCCGTCTGTTGTTCGCCATCGCGCAAGGTCACGTCATGGATCCGAATCTCTGCCGGGAAACTCAGGGCCTTCTGGGCTTCCGGAGCATAGTTCCAGGGGCTGGCAAACCAACGGTCAGTCTTCCACGGCTGATTCATGTGAGTTCTCCTTAGAATGAGTAACGAGAATTGCTGGGTGAGTGCGCTGGAGGACAAGCGCGCCGCTCGAACTGCGGCGAAGTTTCCAGGACCGCCAATCAAGACATTCACAATCTAGTCCACACCGGAGAGCCCTGTCAAGGAGCGGGTCCAGCCAGGGTGGCACGGCAAGATCAAGAGCTTCGGGTTGGCCGGACTCAGGGAAGGGCTTGGACTATGACGGGCTCTCGAAACCGGCGGCGAACCCGGCGCGGTACAAAACGAACAAGAACCGAGTCACGATGCGAGAAGCTCACTGCCTGAGCGCTCCCAGCCCGCCAACTGGTTCGGCGCGGCCGGTTCGGCTCGTTGGCTTCCTTGACGCGCAGGGGCAAAGCAGTTAGCTTACGCGCAACCTGAGGGAGGAGCCGAGGAGAGATATGCTCGTTATCGATGCCCATCTGGACTTGTCGTGGAGCGCTCTGAACTGGAATCGCGATCTGACCCAGGATGTCGACAGCATCCGGGGGTTGGAGGCGGGCATGGAGCAGCGCGGCCGCGGCGCCAACACGGTTTCGCTGCCGGCGATGCGCGAGGGTGAGGTTGCGATCTGTCTGGCGACGCTGCTGGCCCGCGCGAATCCGAAGGGGAAAAGCCCTTTGCTGGACTTTCGCAACCAAACCATTGCCTCGGCGATGGCACGCGGGCAGCTCGCCTACTATCGTCTTCTCGAGCAACAGGGGCACCTCCGGAGGCTGGACGACTGGCGTTCGATGCGGATGCACTTTGGAAAGTGGCAATCGTCCGCCAGGAGCGAGGCACCGCTGGGATACATCCTCAGCATGGAGGGAGCAGACCCTATTCAATCGCCCGACGATCTGCAGAACTGGTGGAATGACGGCTTGCGCACTCTTGGACTTGCCCACTACGGGCCCAGCACCTATGCCCATGGAACAGCTTCGACGGGGGGGCTCACGCAACAGGGCGTTGAGTTAGTGCGATCGATGGACGAACTGGGCATGGTTCTCGATGCCACGCACCTGGCTGAAGAGAGCTTCTGGCAGGCATTAGAACTGTTTCGCGGCTCCGTCATCGCCAGCCACAACAATTGCCGGCAGTTGGTACCAGGAGATCGCCAGTTCTCGGATGAGCAAGTGCGAGCTCTGATCGAACGAGATGCTGTCATTGGAGCCGCTTTCGATAATTGGATGCTCTACCCGGGCTGGGAAGCAGGCCGCACTTCAAACTCGGTCGTCAGTCTCGAGAACGTCATCGATCACATCGACCACGTTTGCCAGCTAGCGGGAAACACTCGCCATGCCGCCATTGGCAGCGATCTGGACGGAGGATTCGGTCGGGAACAATCTCCTGGCGACCTGAACACCATTGCCGACCTGCAGAAGATACCTCCTTTGCTCAAGAAGCGCGGCTACGCCGATTCTGACGTCGAAGCTATCATGCATGGCAACTGGCTGCGCGTGTTTCGGGAAGCTTGGGGATGAACGGAAGCGCTACGGCCGGGCGACTTAAACCCTGGTGAGTTCGACATCACAACGACGCGGTCGTCGATGCTTTCGAGCAGCCGGAGTTTTCCGCTCCTGCTGGCGCTACTCATAGATGTCACCCGTCCGGCCCAAGTTAAAACTCCCTATCGAACTTCGATTACGTTCGTCGAAGTAAATCGCATCGCCTTGGAGCCGTCCATTCGAGAGCGCGCCAAAGAGGCGATATGCCAGCAGGCTGTTTCCAGAATCGCTGTCGAAGATGCCCTGAATCTGCAGGACATAGCTGTTGTCCACGACGTCGCCGGATACCAGGAAACTTGTCTTGAGGGTAGGAAAGGTGCCGCTTAGAATGAGCATTCTTCCATAGAGCATGTCTCGCTCCTGGAAGAGTTCGATTCTTGCCTGAGCGTTGATCAGCGAGCCGCCTGTCAGAGTTCCCTCCCACTTTCCCGCGATCGAAACGGTGTTGGGTTCTGGCAGGGCGAAGGCCGGAAAAAAACCAGAGGTGCCATTGGTGCTGCGGATGAAGGAATTGGCTACGAGGCGGGGGGTCCGGTTGTCGGCAGCGTTGGCGTCGGTCACTTCGACCACGATCTGCCCGAACGTGCCGGGAAACGCACTGCGAATGTCGTTGTCGACAAAAAGACCATCAGCTCTTAGCAGAGCCGTCTTGGTGCCGAGGAGAACACCAACGTTGTTGTAGATCTTCACGGTGAGATTTCCGTCTCCCGAACCGACGTTCACAACTGCCAGCGACGACTGAAAGGTCGCGCCTTTCGCCGAAGATTGGATCATGAGCCGGGATCCGGTGCTTTCCACAAACGCCAGAGGCTTGTTGATCTGGTCGGCCACGGCCAGCTCGATGGCCGGGTCGTTGTTGTCGTTTCGAACGACCGAGGCCCAGGCAGTCAACGGTTCGTCGGAATAGATCAATAACCATCCGGCCGCAATGCTGCTCCCCAGCCGGGAGATGATGTTGTCCAGCTGCAGCAAGTGGTTTGAACCGACGGTGAATTCACCACTGCCCGACAGATTGCCCTGCGCGTCGAAAAGCCCGATGGCCACGTTGGCAGCTGGGCTTGCGCCATGCGTTAGCGAGCTCTGGCTGAAATTGTTCAAGCCGAGGTTGGTCCGGGTATTTGCGTCGCCGGCGACGTAAGGAATGATGCTGACATAAGAAGCGCCGTCCGAGCTTACTTGAGCCTCGCTATTGGTTCGCGCTCGCGCATGCTCCAGAATTTTGCGCCTCAGTGTCGCGAAATGGTCTGCCAAGTCGTGTGGGTCTAGCGTCTGCTGGATTCCACGAACCATCGATTCGCTTCTTGGAATCGCCTCGGCAAACACCGATTGGCCGCTTAGGGATACGAACAGCAAAGCCGCTCGAACGACCAAAGCCAGGAATCGACTCATAAGGCCTCCTCATTTGGGTTTTCTTCTTGAGATGCAGCATCGACGGGAATGGATCTTGGCTTCCAGTAAAATTGTTCAGGGGCCGAAGAACCTCTCGGGCCTGGGACGACGAACTCAGCAGTCTTCGAGGCTCGGGAGAAGAAAGTCGCTTATGGGCAAGGCTCCACTCGGACCGAGCGGAGCTGTTTGGGATGAAGACCGACTGTGGGTGCCAGGGCTACTCTACATACGTTGTGACAGAGTGGCAAACTGGGCTTCGTCGATCTTGATGGAGCCCGCTTTGGACATGGTCTCTCGCACAGAATTGAGATAGGCCTGAAACGAGTTTTCCTTTTTGGGTGCCAGCAGTGACTGGCGAAGACTCTCCTTCGCTTTGGCAAACTCCTCAGGATCTACCGCTTTCCTCTCCTTCACTTGCGCCACCACGTGCCGTTGTCCAACCTGAATCGGTGGGCTGATGGCTCCGACATTGGAGGAAAACGCGAACACATCGAAAGGAGAGCTCGACCCCAGGTCCTGCAAAGTCCCATTCCTGGTAAATTCCTCGCTCGTTTTGACTTCCACCGAATAGTTTTTCGCCACTTTCTCGAGCCCGCCAGCGGCTTTCGCTTTCTCTGCGAATTCTTGGGCTTTCGATCGGGCCAAGTCTGCCGCCTTTGAGGCTTTCAACGTCTCTTCCACTTTCGCACGCACCTCTTCCAGCCCTGGTACGTAAGGCGGTTTCACCTCCATGAGTTGGGGCAGCGCGAATCCGTTGGGAATTCGAATTGGCGAGCCCACCTCTTTCTCCTTCAGAGCGAAAACCTTCGAGGCGAATTCAGGCGAATTCCCGATGGGCGGAATTGATCCACCCTGTTGAAACAGTGGGGTTTCCTGGATGATCAACTTCAGTTCGGAAGCGATCTGTTCGAGCGACTTCTTGTTCTTGAAGAGCGAAAACGACTTGTCTGCGAGATCCTGAGCCTTTTGCTCCGCTTTTCGCTGAAGCAAAGTAGGGCGAATCAGGTTCTCGACTTCTTCGAGTGACTGGGTGTGCGCCGGTTGCTTATCGACTACTTTGATGATGTGGTAACCATACTGGGTCTTGACGAGGTCGCTGATGGCTCCAACCCCCAGGGTGAAGGCGGCCTGTTCGAATTCAGGGACCATGGCGCCGCGGCCGAAAGCACCTAGGTCGCCCCCGCTCGCGGCTGAGCCTGGGTCCTCCGAGTTCTTCTTCGCCAAATCAGCGAAATCCGCCCCTTTCCTGGCCTGCAGGAGCAGGGCAGTAGCTTTGGCCTTGATCTCCTCGACTTGCTGTGGAGACTTGCCTTCCGTCTTCAGCAGGATATGTGAGGCTCGAACCTTCTCCGGTAGCTGATAGCTGGCGAGATTCTGCTGGTAATAGCTCTTGACTTCCGATTCCGGGATCTGAATATCGGCTCTTAGTGCCGCCGTATCAGCAAAGAGGTATCTGGCGCGGCGTTGTTCCGGAACGCGATAGGATTCTTTGTTCTGATCGTAGTGAGGCTTGATTTCGGCCTCTTGCAGGACGACCGCGGTCGTGAACTTCGATGGTTCGAATGACACGTAGCTGATCTTGATCTTCTCATTCCGATCCCGGAACTCTTCCTCCAGCTCCCTGTCAGTCACCGTCACTGAGTCCGTGATCAGGTTGCGCAGCTTTTCCTGGATAATTTCCTCACGAACCCCGTCCTCGAACTGCTGAACATTCATGCCGTTCTGTTCCAGAATGGTTTTGTAACGATTGAAGGCGAAGCTTCCGTTGTCCTGAAAATACGGTAGCGCTAAAATCTTCTGCTGTAACTCCGAGGCGGTCGCATCGATGCCCAGTCGCTTAGCCTCGGTGATCATCACTTCTTTCGAAACGAGCTGGTTCAGAATCTGGCGGTCAATCTGTAGCGTCTTGAGGAACTGGCGGTCGTAGGGGAACTGGCCACTGCGCAGAAAGCGTTGATAGGCACCTATGAAATCAGTACTGGAGATCTCGGCGCCGCCCACGGTTGCCAGCACCGACTCCCCCAGGCCGGTTCCCCAGGCACCACCAGGCATGCCGGGAATCAAGTACGCTACAAGTCCAAACATAAGCGGCAGGAGGAGGATGCCGAGGAATTTTTTCTTTTCCCGACGCATTAGGTCTAGAATCATGGTGTTGTTTCAATCTCCTTCGTCCGTTATCACAGCCCTGCTGCGAGAGGGTCGGTCCACAGAAAAAACGTCCCAGTTTAGTATATGAAATCTGCTTTGCGCAATCGAAATACTCCTTTGCTCAATAGTGTCCAACTATAAGTTGAATAGGTTCAGTTGTTTGCTCATAGGCCGCTGAGCAGGTGCGGGCTCAATCTCTGAAAGTACCTGTAAAATCAGCCTTCTTTCGAACAAAGTCAGACTCAGAATTTG
>Ga0194132_10011094_pt1 | contig 11742 bp, 12 predicted proteins | sample TA2KigOf80mmetaG_FD_148612 | JGI IMG/M metagenome (GOLD analysis project Ga0194132, IMG submission 148612) | Freshwater microbial communities from Lake Tanganyika, Tanzania - TA2015054 Kigoma Offshore 80m | ecosystem: Environmental > Aquatic > Freshwater > Lake | place: Tanzania: Lake... | reverse complement strand
TATTGGGCAACTCCTTGCACTACCGCCGTTTAACACCGCCAAAAAGTTTGGTCCGACCCTTCTCCATTAGCGCGACCGCCCATGTCCCGACAGGACAGCTACCGTCCAGCCCCTTTCCACTCCCGCCAGTACTTGCGGAAAACCTTGGCGAAGCCGCGGGGGTTTTCCGCGAACAGACGCTTGGCGACGGGGAGCGCTTTACCGTGGAGTTGCTCCCGGCGGCGGTCGATCAGCGTAAGGCAGAACTGCGCTTCCTCCGCGCTCCCAAAAAGTTCGGATTCAGCTGTGAGGATACTGCTCAAGACCGACAGGTCGTGATCGTCCCCCAGCGTGTCTCCCAGTTTCTTGGCCGCTCTGCGGCGGACCTGGACCATCTCCGGCCAGATACGGTGCAGTAGCCGCATGTGGTACCAATGGTATTTCACACTTTTGCGCAAATCGTGCCAGTCTGCATCCGGGAACGTGCTGTCGCCCTCGCTGCCGGCGGCGCAGCCTTGGCGCAAACGCATCAGCACGCGGCGCGCCCGGGCATAGGTCTTACGCAGGCCGGTCTCGATGGCGGAAAATCCGTCGTCGGACAACTGCCAGGTTCTGGTCCGCTGCCGGGCCTCGCACAGCTTATCCTGCATATCCGCCAGCCGCTCCGCCAGGTTCATCTGCGAGTCGGCTATCCGCCGACGGCGCCCGGCGAGCTTTTGCCGAATGGACGCCAACATGCCGCCGTCGGATTCCCGCTGCGTCAGTTGGACGAAGCAGTCGAGGACCGACTGGGCATCGCGCACGGCAGACAGATCGCCCGCCAAGTCCCGGAAAAATGCGTTTTCGCTTCGGTACGTCTCCCCCAGCGCGGGACGGACCAGCCGTAGCAGCCCGCGCAGTTTCTTGCATCGCTTCCGGACCTGGTGGACCGTCTGATGGCGATCCGCCTGCTGATCTTTAAGTTCGGTAATAGCCTTGTCGAGCTGCTCGCCTGCCACGCGCCGCACGGCGTCCGCAACGAATTCCTTTTTGCGGATGCAATACGCCATGAGTCCTTTTACTTGCCGTTGAGGAGTTCGACGCTTGGTTTTCGTACTCCAGGCGCCGGCTCGCCGACGCGCACCACCACCTGGTCGTCGCGGGCCCTTGCATCAGCTCGCTGCGGCACTTCACCAGGATCATGGGCCGTCGCCCGGACCTTGGCCTTCAGTTCCTCCGCTGCGGCCGGCGCTGCGTAAATGACCAGCGCGAGGAAGGATAGGCGTGCCAAAGAACGACGCATGGAAAGATCCCCTGGGCAGGCAGGAAAGCGAACTTTGATGGTAGGTTGCTGGAGAGGCGTTTGCAAGCGAATTCAAATCTCATCATTCATGTGATCCCCAATTGCCTGCGTACGTCGTCCAGATCGCGGCGCAGTTCGTCCGTTGCTGAATCCAGCGCAGAGCGGAGTTGCTGCACCTCGGTGGATAGCTGGCGCAGTTCGTTTTTGAGCGCGTGTAGTTCGGCTGGGGAGGGGGCCTCGCTGACGCTTCGGGCTGGGGGGATGACGTTAGCAGCACCGGAGGCGAGCGCCCTTCCGCTCACGGGGGTTGCAGTGCCTTCGTAGGCGGACGCCCCCGGCTCGCCATGATCCAGGGAAGCGCCGTCGGCGTGGAGCCGGCGCACTTTTTCCAGCTCTTGTGGCTGGTAGAGGAGATGCGTGACGACGGCGCCGCGCTGTTGGGGGGTCAGGTACGCCACCAGTTTCTTGGCGACGAGAGAATCGATAATCGGGCGCAAGGCCGCCAGATCGGCGATCGGCTCCATGCGAGCAGCCCGGCCGCGCAGTTCGCCGATGGTTTGAGCGCCGCGCAACAGCAGTTCGGCCATGACGGCCAACTCCACCTTGTCCACGTCCAGCCATTCGTACATCCGATGTTTGTAGCGGGCCACGCGGCTATCGCCGTGAACTTCAATGACAGCGTTGTGCCCGCGGAGCCGGTCCAATGCGTCGGCAACGTCCTCCGCCGTAAGCTGCATTTGCGGATCGCGATTGTTCTTCTGGTTGCAGCCAGTCGTCAGCGCGTTGAGCGACAGCGGATAGGCATCGGGCGTGGTCTTGGCCTTTTCCACCAGTACGCCCAGGATGCGGCGCTCGATGGCGGTAATGGGCTGCCAGGAAGGGTTGGAGGCAGGATCGGCCATTGTTGGCATCGGTTCCATGGACAACTCCATCACAGGGTACGAGGCACTACCAGTTAGAGCCAGCATACCAATTTCTCAGCGTGGTGGGCGCGGTGGCCGCTTGAAGCGCCCCGGGTTTGGCCGCTCCCTGTTTCGTGGCTACCGAGGGGAACCCTACGAAAAGAGCCGCCGTTGATCGGCTTCGGGCTCCGGCGGGGCTTCGTCCGGAGCGGGCACGCCCAGGTGTTCATAGCCGGCCGGAGTGAGCTTGCGGCCCCGCGGCGTGCGCAGGATCAGGCCAATCCGCAGCAGAAACGGCTCCACGTCGTCCACCAGCGTGTCCGGCGCCGTATTCATCGTATGGGCCACCGATTCCACGCCGATCGGTCCGCCGTGAGCGCGGAGCACCGTCTCCAGGTACTTGCGGTCCTGGGCATCCAGGCCGAGCGTATCGATGCCGGCCATTTTGAGGGCATCGCGGGCCAATTCCACTGTGATCTTCCCGTCCGCCCGGCTGGTTACATAATCTCGCACCCAGCGGAGGCGGTTGTTGGCCAGCCGAGGTGTGCCGCGGCTGCGGCGGGCGATCTCCAGCGCCGAGTCCGCGGAAATCGGCACCCGCAGTTTGCCGGCACTGCGGACCACGATGTCGGAAAGCTCGTCATCGCTATAGAACTCCAGGTGCTCGCGCATCTGGAACCGGTCGCGCAGCGGAGCGGAGAGCAACCCGGTCCGCGTCGTGGCTCCAATGAGCGTGAAGGGCTGAAGGGGCATGTTGAGCGTGCGCGCGTTGACCCCTTCCCCCAGCGTAATATCGATCCGGAAATCCTCCATCGCCGGATAGAGGAACTCTTCCACCGCTTTAGGCAGGCGGTGGATTTCATCGATAAACAGGACTGAATTGGCCTCGGCGTTGGTCAGATAGGGGATCAGGTCCTTCGGAGCGGAGAGTGCCGCACCGCTGGCAATCTGCAAGCCGACCCCTAGTTCCCGGGGGATGCAGGTGGCAAACGTGGTTTTGCCCAGCCCCGGCGGGCCGTCGAACAGGATATGCCCCAACGTCTCGCCGCGCTTGCGGGCGGCATCCACGGCAATCTCCAGTCTGGCGAACACCTCCCGCTGGCCGATCATGTCCCCCATCCGCTGCGGCCGCAGCATGCGGTCGTCTTCCGTCTCGTCCGGGGTTTGCAACAGCGGTTCGCGAGGCATGGAAAAAAGGGGGTGGATAGGGGAAGGGTGCTGAACGTCTGTTCGGTTCGGCGAGATGAGTATAGCAAATGGCCCCCGATCCTGGCGGATGGGGGCCGCCGTCTGTTTATGCCAGAATGCCTGGTTGCCAGAATTCCCACAAAAATTCCGCCCAGCACTTGACCCGCCCTGCGAACCAACTAGAATCCTTTGATAGGTCGGGCCGCTTGGCAACACTTACTTTGCTTCGCGGCATCAATGCAATTTCCTCAAAACAGCACGATTCGCCGCTATTTTACGGCGTTTTTCGCGTTGGTGACCCTGCTTGGACAGGGGCTCCATCTGCTCCCCGGCCTGGGCCATGCCCACTCCCCCGGCGGCTGCTGCGCCCACCAAGTGTCCCACTCCACCTCCTGTGGACACGGTGCGGAACGTGCCTGCGATGGTCATGCCCACCACCATCATCACCCCTCCGTTTCGGGCAATTCTGAGGTCGCGATCGACGAGACGGGCCCGGACGCAGCGGGTTGGACCAGGTCCCCCCTCTCCTGCGGCGACTGCCCGGTTTGCCAGTTTCTGGCCCGGGCACAACTGCCCGCTGCTTTCACGGCGGAGTTGATTTCCGCCCCGCTTCCGCCGCAAGTTTCCCCTGCGGTCCCCTCCATCTTCTGCGGCCGCGATTGCTTTGAGCCGCATGCCCCGCGCGGCCCTCCTGCCGCCGCGCTGTTCCTGGCGTAGGTGCGCGCACGCGGCGCGGCGGTTGGTTAGCCGCGCTGGGTAGCTCCAAGCGCAACCCAACGGGTTGGCGCTGCGCACCCTGAGGCCGACGGATCGCTTGGTGGACTGCCTAATGTGTGGCACCCGTGCGCCTGGTTGCGCCGTGCCGCGGCATCCGCCGGCCACAGAGTTGTATACCCATTGGAAGCAGCGGTAGCACCAAGGGCGCCTCGCCGGTGCGCGGCGCAAGGGACTTGTGCGGCCCGACCTGCCGTTCCCGCGCGCTGTCACGGCGGGGCGCCTGCGGTGCGTTGACCTGAAGTGCGAGTATTGAACCCGAAATTCCCCGTTGCCAGAGTTTTGCCATGAACGCAAAAGCGCACGATCGTTCCGCCTTTACGTTGGTGGAAATGTTGGTGGTGGTGGCCATCATCGGCGTCCTGTTGGCGCTGTTGTTGCCGACCATCCAGTCTGTCCGCGCCTCGGCCCGCCGCATCAAGTGCATGAACAACATGCGGCAGGTGGATATGGCGATCGTGCGCCATTGCCACGATTTCAGCGGGCAATTTCCGGAAACGTCCCATACCGTCTCCGTGCCGGAGCAGGCCTGGATCTACAAGCTGGCTCCGTACCTCGAAGACATGGACGTTATCCGCATCTGTCCGGACGACCCCCAAGGTTCCGGGCGGCTTACGCTCAAGCAGACCAGCTACGTGCTCAACGCCTACGTGACCAGCGAGACGTCCAAGGGGATCACGAACATGAACAAGCTGAAGTCCACGTCCCAGGTGATGGTTTTCTTCGAACTGGCCGACCACCGGCCTCCGGGTGCCTTCGAGGACCACGTCCATTCATTCAATTGGTTCAAGCAGACCTTCATCAACAACAAGACGGTCTATAACCAAATCGTCAATGAAATTACCACGAAGCGACACGGAGGCGTGGCCCATTATGCCTTCGCCGATGGTCACGTTGAGGCGATCAGCGACGAACAAATCCACGCCTGGGCATTGAAACCATACAAGTTTGTGCTCCCCGATCCGGCCACCTTTTGACCGCCTACTCGAAACGCTGCAGAACGGAGTAACGCTGGGCTGAGCTGATAAGTCGATCTATTGCCCCGCTGCAATGTGAAATCGTCCGTTTGGATTCCGGCTGCCGCGTGGCAGCAGGCAAAAACGGAGCCAATTCTTTGATCACAATGAGGATTCTGTAATGGGAATGCAAATGATAATACGAAGTATGTTTGTCCTAGCAGGCCTGGCTACTGCTCTGACGATCATTGGGCCGGCCGGCGCCCATGAAGACGTGCTTGTGTCCCAAGATCAGGCCGCCAATGGCACGCTGATAATCGGAACCTACGACGACGGCCTTCCCGGCGTCGCGGATCCCGGTCCCGTGCGCGTGTTTGGCTACGATACGGAGTTTGACGGCAGCGCACCCTATTTCGGCAACGGCGAACCCGGATTCCGGGCGCGTCCCAATGTCGAGGTAAATCCATTTTTCCAATTGCCGGTTGGTGGAGGCCTTGGATTCAACTTCAAAGCATTCACCATTGGCATCGACTCTGCCAACCTGTGGTACTGGGACGGCATGGGCAGCGTTGATTTTGATCCTGCCACCACCCACCAGTTGAAGTGGAAAAAGGGAGCCTCGGAAGCTTCCGTAACGGGTGCCAATGCAGATGTGACTGGTTTTAACATCGCGAATGTTTCTGGAACAAACACGATCCATCAGCACATCGACACGTTCATCAGCTTGGGTGCATCCATGGAACCGACCGACCTGGGGATCTACCTAGTCGCGGCTGAGTTCACCATGGCCGGACACACCTCGTCGGACTTGACCTATTTCGTCTACGCCACGTTGGACGAGGGCGGACTGATCACGGAAGACATGCACGATGATGCCATTGACTGGGTGCAGGATAACCTCGTCAACGCCGAGGCCGTGCCGGAGCCATCCAGCATCCTGCTGGGGGCGCTGGCCGGCGGACTCGGTCTGGCGGTTGTGGCGGTGCGCCGCCGCGCACGCCGCGCCAAGTGTTGAGTAAAGCCACCCCATCCGTGTCGGCGGGGGCCACCCTTGGCCCCCGCTGACGCGGTTTTGCCGTTGCAATTGAGATTCAAAGAAATGCCGCTGTTGATTCGGCGGTTCCATCCGGTGGCGCGCTCGCAACACCCGATTCGAACAGGGCTTGCGGAAGAGATGCCTCCCGGCAGCAGTTCACGCTCGTGGACATAGGTTATGTCAACATTGAATCCTCCTTCCTCGCAGCATTGGTTGCACCATGAATTTTTGCCGTGGTCGAATCGATATGTCTATTGGCTGAAGACGCCGCTGGGAGCACTCTTCGTTGCGTCTCTATTCTCTCTGTTATGCGGGCTGCTCGTGGCGCCGCAGGGCCTGGTCGTTGCCGGGGGGACCTTGGTGGTGATCGCCCTGGGAATCGCCTGGCCGTGGCTGGGTTTGCGCGGAGTTTCGTGCGAGTTGGCTTTTTCTCAGCGCCGCACGCGCGAGGGGCAGCCTGTTGTGGTCGTCGCGAACATCGTCAATCGCTGGCCGTGGCCTGTATGGGGGCTGGAAATCGAGCACGGTTTCTTTGCCGCCGCTGAGGGAGATCCTGACAGCGCAACGGTGGTCGCGCTGGCCCGCGTCGGTGGCTGGTCGCGCTGTGAGTTTCGGTGGGAACACGTGCCAGCACAACGCGGGCGCTATCCGCGCGCCGTGCCACGATTGGCGACCGCGTTTCCCTTCGGCCTCTGGAAAGCAACTCAGCCAATTTTGGTGCGCGAGTCACTGCTGGTTTGGCCCCGTACCTGTCCGCTCGACCGGCTTTCGTTCAAAAGCGGTGCGAGGCGTTGGCTGGGGGGGTGAGCCAAGAGCATACCGGCGACGATGGCGAACGCTGCGGGGTACGCGCCTGGCGCCAAGGAGACACGTTGCGCGGTGTCCATTGGGCGCTCACGGCGCGGCACAACCGCTTGATCGTCTGCGAACGTCAGGGCGCGGCACAGTCACGGACCGCGGTGCGCGTCGATACGTCTCCGGCGGCGCACGTGGGCGTTGGACCCTCATCCACCCTGGAATGGAGCCTGCGCATCGCGGCCAGTGTTTGCGAGTTGTTGCTCTCGCAAGGCGTTGTCGTGTCGCTGGAACTTGGCGGCACGCCCGCGACCTTTGCCCCCGGCGCCGCCAGTGTACGAAAGATGCTGGATCTCATCGCTGAGTGTGAGGCGGCAACCCAAGCCGCTTCCCCGGCCGGTCCGCGCAGCCGCCGCGAAGACGATGCGGGCTTCCTCATCGATATCGGTACCGATCGCCGGCTGTTCGCCTTGACAACCAGCGGCCGTCGTAACGTGCGGCGGATCGTACTGGGCACGGCCGCCTTCCACGCTCGTCCGGAACCGGCGCCGCTGCTCGAATTGCGCACGTCCGTTATCGTGATCGACGATGCACAGCAACCTCTCGAGCAATTGGCGAACCGCTGGCGGCAGAACGGGGGGGTGCTGTGTGGCACATGATCGCAGGATGCACCGGGCGACTAGGACCGTGGTACTGCTGGCCGCGTTGACCCTGCAGGCGGCAACGTGGAATTCCCACGCGCATCCCTGGCTGGCACTGGCTGGACTGGGCTTGGTGCTTGGAGTCGTAGACAGTTTCGGCTTGGCGACGCGCCGCTGGCCCCGGCGGATGGCAACTTCTCCAGCGTTGGTTGTGCTGCTGATCTCACTGTGGTGCTGGCCTTACGTTCTTGAGATGGCAACCCGTGCGCTTATCGGCTGGGGTCAACCGCTTGAGATGCAGATTGTGGACAGTCTGCGGAATCTCGCGATTGTTCTGGCCGCGCAGCACAACCTCGCGGCGCGGCGCGTGGCGTTCCTGGCGAGTTTCTTCCTGGTGCTGTTCGCGTTTCTCTTGCGTCTGGGCGTACTGACCGGCGTGTTAGCGGGTCTCTATGCGCTGGCAAGTGTCGGCTGGCTGATCGCCTCGCATTGGGGGCGACTGCAGGGCGCGATGCCCGCGCACACCCGTCCCCAACTTCCCAAGCTTCCTGCGGTCAGCGCGGTGGCCATCGTGGCACTGGCGGTGGCGGCCAGCGCGTTGGCCGCCAGCCGCACCACTGCCGCGCGGCAATTGTGGGGCTTCTTCCCCAGTTCGGGCGGCACGCGCCAAGCGGATCCCTATGCCTGGAGCGGCATCGGCGATGGCGATCAAGTGGTTGGAGCGGAACAGGAAGCCGACAGCTTTGGCGCGGTCGAGACCGAGGTGTTTCTCTCATCGCACGTGCCCACGCTCTACGATCTGTTGGAGGACTCTTACGGCAAGCCAAAAACCAAGCCCAAAGCCAACGACCAGCGCACCATAGCTCTCGCCCAGCGCTCCCGGAACGGGCCGGAGAAGCGGACGGTAGCAAGTGCTACGGCGGGACGCGAATTCTCCGTCGTTCGCAGCGGTCCACGCAGGCAGCGCGCGATGGCCGAGCGTCGGGAGCGGGCGGTGCTATACGCTGCGGGTTACGAGTCTGGGCACTTACGACTGGAAACGTTCGACTCATTCGACGGGAGCCGTTGGTTTCATAGCGGTGCGGCTCCCGTGGTCTCCCCTTTGCGGATCGAGAATTCCGGGCAGCGGCCGTGGATTCATGCCGGCGGTGCTATCAGCCAGTCGCTCGTTCGCGGCACGGTCGAGCGCAAATTGAAGATCATGCATTTGACAACGGCCCGCATTCCTTCGCCACCGCAGCTTGCCGCCGTGGCGATTGACAAAGTAGACCGCCTCGACATGTTCGGCTGGAGCCGCGACGGGGCGTTGGAGCTGCGCGACCACGCGACCATCCCGCCGCAAACCATCGTCAACACGCGGTCCTACGGCATGAATCTTGCGTCATTGCGGGCCGCGGGCGACTTTACTCAGCGGCTGCCGCGTGCGGAGAGACCTGGCGATGAAGACGCGGTTGGTTTCGATTCGGCACAAGCGACGCATGAGGAGCGGATCGCTTGCGCACTGGCCCCTTGCTACGCGTTGCCGCCCAATGCAGAGTCGCTGCGCGGAATCGCCGATGCTTGGGTGGCCGGCACGCCGCGCGGCTGGCAGCAGGTGGAAGCGGTGGGCGCCCGGCTGCGCGGAGGGTTTCAGCACGATTGCCAAGCCGTTCCCGCTGCCGACTGCCCCGATGTCACGGCCCATTTCCTTGCCACTGGCCGCGGCCCCGACTACCTCTTCGCCACCACGGCCGCCGTATTGTTGCGATCGCTAGGTTATCCCACGCGGCTTGCATCGGGCTTCTATGTTCAGCCCCAGCGTTACGACCGGGTTGCCGCGCAAACAACCGTATTGCCGGAAGACGTTCACGTGTGGGCGGAGGTGTGCATCGACGGCGATTGCTGGATCGCCATCGAACCCACGCCCGGCTACGAGGCGCCGCGCGAAACGCACACTTGGCAAGAAGCGGCCCAGCATGCCGCCGCCACCCTGGGCCGCTGGATGTTGCGACACATTCTCGCGCTGGTTGCCGTTGGTGCTTTGGTGCTTGCCCTAGCTCTCTTTCGCCGCGGCGCCGCGCAGCACCTGGTGTTGGCGTGGTGGTGGTTGTGGGCGCGGGGCAATGTGCGGCAGCGCGTACTTTGGACAACGTGGCTGCTCGATCAGCGGGCGCGTCTTGCCGGCCGTCCGCGACCGGCGCATGTACCCCTGCTCCTGTGGCATGCGGAAGCGGCGCGGGAAGTCTCGCCTCAGTTTCAGGAGCGCACCAGGGAACTGCTGCAGTTTGCCAACCGGCTGCTCTACGACGACAGCACCCGTGTCACTGCTTGGTTCGACGAGCACACATCCCGGCTCTGCCGCGAAGTGGCTTGGGGGCCGCGCCGCACGTAACCCGTAGATTCTGGCTGAGAATGAAGCTCGCTACACCCCAAGCCGTCGACCCCCACGAACCCTCCAGCGGCGCTGTCTGCCGGTTTCAACGTTCGCTTGACGATCTGCGGCGCACCCTCAATTCCAGCCTCCGTGGCAAAGACGATGTCGTCGAACTGGTGCTGGCGTGCCTGCTCGCGCGCGGGCACTTGCTGATCGAGGATCTACCCGGCCTTGGCAAGACGACGCTTGCCAAGGCGCTGGCCCACGCCGTCGGCGGCCATTTTGCGCGCGTGCAATGCACGCCTGACTTGCTCCCCAGCGACATCACGGGCTTCAATCTTTTCAATCAGCAAACGCGGGCTTTTGAATTTTCGCGCGGTCCCGTATTTTCCGACGTACTGCTGGCCGACGAGATCAACCGGGCCACCCCGCGGACACAAAGCGCGCTGTTCGAGGCGATGGCGGAGCGGCAGGTGACGATTGACGGCGCGTGCCACCCGTTGAGCGAGACGTTCTTCGTCATCGCCACACAAAACCCCGTCGAAAGCCACGGCGCTTACCCTCTGCCCGAAGCGCAGCTCGACCGCTTCGCAATGAAGCTCAGCATCGGCTACGCTGATCGCACGAGCGAACTAGCCATGCTGGCGGATCACGTCGGCGCTCCGCTCACCCGGGATGAAATCCCCGCCGCGATTCTCTCTCCGGAAGCGCTGCGCGCCTTACAGCAACACGTGGCGCAAGTACACGTCAGTGCTGCCTTGCAGGGCTATCTCGTCGATCTGGCACAAGCGACCCGAAGGCATCGCGAGGTCGTGCTGGGGCTCAGCCCGCGCGGGCTCCTCACCTGGCAGCGGCTGGCGCAAGCCGAGGCGCATCTGCGCGGGCGCGACTTTATCACGCCGGAAGACGTGCAGCATGTTGCCAGGCCGGTGCTGGCCGTGCGGCTGTCGGGCGAGTTTGGCTCGCCGCAAAGCGTGATTGACGAAATTATATCCGAAGTTGCGGTGCCGGTATTCAGTGCGAAGAAAGGTTGAGTCATGTTGCCGTTCAGAAAAATGCTGCTGTTGTTCGTCATCGCCATGGTGCCGCTGGGGTTGGGCTGTCAGGCGCACAGCGAAGCTCGGGACGAGCCAGGCGCGCCTAGCGATGACCACGACCATCTCCACGAGCACAGCCACGACATTCCTGCCCATCGTCCACGTGACTTCGGCGCGGCGGCCGCCGCAGTGCGTAAGCTGCATAACTTCGTGATCGAGGAGCTGGATGAAGGACATGCCGACCACGCGCACGAAGCGATTGACCACTTGATTGACATTGCACGCTGGTTCCCGGAGATCGCCGCCGACAGTGACCTGCCGGAAGCGCAGTGGAACGCCGTAAACGCCGATGCACAAGCGCTCCGCCGTGAATACACCTCCCTCGAACGGAGCATTCGCAAACACCCAGCGTCCATCGACCGGCAGCCGCTGGCGGGACTCGAGGCGATTATCCAGCGACTGGAAAAACTCGCCGAGGGGGGCGACTGGAACAAACCTTATCGGTAACCGTGGCTCCCCCGCCCAGGCCAAATTCCCGGCGGCTGGAAACCAACACTTCACAAGTGAGAGATACGCATGTTCGAAGCCATGTTCTTGGGGGGCCTATTGCGGGTGATTCAAGCCTTGGCTGCGGCCGCGCCGACCATTCTTATCGGCTTGTTGGTCGCCGCCGCGCTCCGCCGCTTGTTTGGCCACGAGGCGACGCGCCGCATGTTTGGCGCCGGTACGTGGCGAGAGTTGCCGCAGGCATGGCTGATCGGCATGCTGTTGCCGGTGTGCTCGTTAGGCGCGATTCCGG
>Ga0194132_10011093_pt1 | contig 11742 bp, 10 predicted proteins | sample TA2KigOf80mmetaG_FD_148612 | JGI IMG/M metagenome (GOLD analysis project Ga0194132, IMG submission 148612) | Freshwater microbial communities from Lake Tanganyika, Tanzania - TA2015054 Kigoma Offshore 80m | ecosystem: Environmental > Aquatic > Freshwater > Lake | place: Tanzania: Lake... | reverse complement strand
GCCACCGTCCGTGGTACACTCATGATTGGCTCCGGTCGACATCGGTTCCTTCGGGACCATCACCGCCATGCGGTAAAACGGGCCTGCTTCGGCAGACCCATCATAGGCTCGACCGGAGCCTTTTATATTGACCTGCATCGGGGCACGCCTCGTCGGTCTGAGGCGAAGCCTCGCTAGCTTCTTCGCAATAACCAAGGCCCACGGGCTTGAAACCCGTGGGCCTTGGTTATTGCAATCAGATTGTCAGCACATTACGCCAGCAGCCGCGGCACAACGCGGCCCTCGCGGAACAACTGGATCGGCCGGCCGGTCGGCGTCATGAGTTCCTGGCCAGGGTCGATGCCGAGGTTGCTGAAGATGGTGGCGGCCATGTCGTCCGGGGTGCAGGGGTCGGTGGCGGGGGCCATGCCTTGCACGTCGGTGGTGCCGTGGGCGTAGCCGCGGCGGAAGCCGCCGCCGGCCAGGAGGACGGCCATCGAGCGGGCCCAGTGGTCGCGGCCATTGTTGCGGTTGATTCGCGGCGTGCGGCCGAACTCGCCGGCGCAGTAGACGATGGTCCGCTCCAGCATACCGCGTCCGTCGAGATCCTCGATCAGGGCTGACAGCACCGTGTCAAGCTGCGGCAGCAAGCGCTGGCTCAGGGCGTTGAAGTTCTGGCCGTGCGTGTCCCAGCCGCCCAGCGTGACGGTAACGAAGCGAACGCCGGCCTCGATGAGACGGCGGGCAGCGAGAGCGCCCTGACCAAACGGCGTCATGCCATAGCGCTGGCGGAGATTCTGGCTTTCGCTTTGAAGATTGAAGGCATTGCGAGTCCTGTCGGAGCGGAGGATCTCCAGAGCCTGGCGATGGAACGCGTCCATGCCGTCCACAAGGTCGGCCTGACGATCGACGGCGCGGAAGCCGGCCTCGAAGCGGCCGAGCAGGCGGTTGCGATTCTCGAGCTGGTCGAGCGTGAAGCCGTTGGGCAGCGTGATGCCGCGAACCCGGTAGGTACCATTGGCGGCGGCGCCTTCGACGATGAACGGGTTATAGGCGGTGCCGAGATAGCCCGACTGCCCGGCGGCGCCGTTGCGCAGCTCGCTGAAGCTGACATAGGGGGGAACGCCGGCGGCGGCGGGAAGAAGTCGGCTGGCCAGCGAGCCGATGGCCGGATACTGCACGGCAGGGGTCGGCTTGTTGCCGGTGGTCATGAACACTGTGGCCGGCCCGTGCGAGGGGATGGTGTGGGCCAGGCTGCGGACCACGGTGCAGCGGTCCATGATCTGGGCCATGCGCGGCAGGTGCTGCGAGATGGCAATGCCGTCGGCGCGAGTCGGGATCTGGCGGAACTCGCCGCGGATGCCTTCCGGAGCATTCGGCCTGAGGTCCCACATGTCGATGGTGGCGGGCCCACCTGCGAGCCAGACCAGAATGACCGAGTCGGCCCGCCGGTTGGCGCGGGCGTCCCGGTCGGCGGCGCTGGCACGCGCCTCCATCTCCAGGATCTGAGGCAGGCTCAGCCCGAAGACGCCGGCAGCGCCGATCTTCAGGAAATCGCGGCGAGCAAAGCCTTCGCAATCGGTCGTCAAGTTCTCGGCCATCGTGCATGTCCTTTGTTTGTCCCGATGCCCCCCGTGGTTCACGTCGCTCCTCGGGACAGGCGGAAGCGTGTGATTTCGTACCCCTATTGTTACAGAAGTCTCCTGGCGAATCAAAATAAAACCGCTCGTGTCAAGGTGTCCGGGAGGGCGAGGCTCCTGCCGAGCCGGTTCTGCGGCGTGCAATCTGCGGCTCCGCGGCAGCTGCTCCCCTCCTATCGCCCATCTCAATGATTCAGAATGAACTCCCGCGTGTTGATGAGCGCCCACAGCGTGTCGGAGAACGCGGTACGACGGTCATCGACGTCGTTGCGATAATCGGCGAAGCTCTTGCGGTCGTCAGCCGATGGCAAGCGGGATAGCGTCGCCAGGAACAGTTCCTCAAGCACCTCCTCGTCGCTCATCTTGCTGGCGAGCAGCTTCTGCAAGCGGCTGCCGGGACTGTTGAACTTGGCGAGCAGGTTCGGATCGGTCATGAGGAACAGCTTTTGCGGCAGCGCCGGGTCCATGGCCCGCTCGCAATCGCAGGCCGACGTCCGCGGCGGCCGGCCGAAGACGCGGAAGGCATACGCCACCGCCTGGCTCTGCACCTGGCTGGCGCCGAACTCGATGGCCCGCATGTTCGGCCGCAGCACGGGCGTCATCGGCCCTTTCGCCTTCGGATTGCGGTTCACCGGGACACCGAAGTTCTCCGTCGTCCCCAGCGCCGTGTTGAGGACATCGACCACGACCTCGGCCATCATCGGCCGGATGTAGCTGCGGGCAAAGTTATTCTTGTCGAGCTTGTTGGTGTCGTTGGTCCGGGAGCTCAGCTGGTAGGTTCGGCTATTGAGGATCACGCGCTCGATGTGGCGGATGTCGAACTTGTGATCGATGAACTCCCTGGCGAGGGCGTTCAGCAGCTTGTCGTTGCTGGGCGGATTGGCCAGCGAGAAATCATCGACGGGATGCACCAGGCCGACGCCGTAGTAATGGCCCCATACGCGATTGACAAAGCTGCGGGCAAAGAACGGATTGTCCGCCGCGCGCAGCCAGTTGAAGAGCAGCACGCGGGCATCTTCGCCAGCCTTGGGAGATATTTCGGGCCCGCCCAGCGCCTGTGCCGGCAATGGCCTGCCGGTGTCGGGATGTGGCATGGTCCGCGTCAGTCGCGGCAGGACGAACAGCTCGCGCAGCTGCGGTACGTTGGGATTCGCCTTGCCCTTCTTTGGCGGCGCGATCTTCGATCCCAGTTCCTTGCGCGTCTCAGGTGAGATGCCGACGCTGATCTGCCCGAAGATATTGGCGTAGGCGCGATACTCCGCCTGCGACCAGCGGTCGAACGGGTGCTTGTGGCACTGGGCACATTCGAGACGGATGCCCATGAAGGCCGCCGCCGTGCGCTCCCCCCATTGCTCGATGGGGATATTCTGCTGGCGACGCCAGTACAGGTCGAGGCTCGAGCGTTCGGCGTAGGGCGTGTCGAAGCCCTTCTGGCTGGCGGCATCGATGGTCTTGGTCTGCTCGTACCATTCTTCGGCGGACTTGCCATCGCGGCTGGTGGCACACAGGACGCCCTTGACGATCTCGTCATACGGCATGTTCTCCGCCACGCGCTTGCGGAACCAGTCGTGCCACATCTGGCTCTTGACTGCCTTGAGCGGCACGGGTTGCTCCAGCGATTGCGTGTCGTTGCCGGTGATGTCGCTGAACTTGGTCGCCCACAGGGCGGCGTGCAGCGGATGGGCCAGCAGGTCGTCGATCTTCTTGGCACGCTTGTTCGGATTCTTGTCGGCAAGGAAGCTGCGCACGTCCTCCGGCGAGGGCAAGGCACCGATGGTATCGATGGTGACACGCCGCAGGAACTCCTCGTCGCCGGACAGCTCGGAGGGGACCATGTTCAGGAGGCGCAGTCGGGCAAATACCTCGCGGTCGATAAAGTTGTTGGCGGTGATGCGCGGATACTTGAAGCCCGGCGGCACTGTCGTCGGCACCAGAACGCGGACGGGGAGGACGTTGCCGCGGTACGAGACAATGATGGCGGTACTGCCGGGCCGCAGCGACTTGACTTCGCCGAGGTTCGACACGTCGGCGACCGCGTCATCATTGGTGCGGAAATCGCAGAACGGAGTGATGTCGGCGGTCGAGTCGTCACTGAACCTGGCCTGCACCTTGAGCGTGATCCGCTCGCCCGCTTTCTCGAAAGCCAGCTCCGGAGGCGTGATGGTCACGGCTTGCACGGCCCCGCTTCCTTCGCTCCACGGCGCGCCGTCGCGAATCCACTGGCGCAGCACCTGGTACTGCCAGGACCCCTTGGAAAAGCGCACGCCGCCGCCATGCTCCACCTGGCCGGTGGCCTTGAGCAACAACAGACTCGAATCCGGATCGGCAGCATTGAGCCGCCGCCCGAGGTTGTCGCGCGTCACGGCCAGGTAATCCTTGTCGGGTTCATAGCCGAAGAGGGAGAGCCGGAAGCCGCCCTTGCCCTGGAACGAGCCGTGGCAGGATCCCATGTTGCAGCCGGCGCGGCCGAAGAGCCCCATGACGTGACGCTCGAAATCAACCTGTTCTAGCGAGCGCGCTCCAGGCAATGGCACTGCGGCATCGGCAGCAGTCGCCGTCAGGAAGATTACAGCCAGGCCCGCGACGAACGGAATCCATCCGCGGGTGCAGCAGCCTGCGGCCATGTTGTTGATCCTCCAGGTGTCGGCCTGCCGCGGGAGGGAGTTGGCGGCGGCCAAGCGTTGCGTCCAGGGCGACCTCAGGCGGGATGATAGAAGTCTAACGGAGCCCCGGCCGTTCAGCAAGCGAATTCCGGCGCGGCAAAACCATTTTGTTGGCGAGGCTGGGGCGCGCCATCGACGACCGCGCCCCGCTGCACGAAAGACGAACAGCCGATCGCTGGATAACATGTCGCTTGAAGAGGATTGACCATTGCCAGGTACTTCAAATACCGGACGCTCGCAGACCTGGAAGGGGACTCCCGCCGGCGCGCGCTTGACATCCGCTTCAGCGCAGACCTGTCACCGCTGTTTCGTCCCGTCGCGGTCGGACCGCTGCGTGCGGGGAACGCGCTGTGCATCCAGCCGATGGAGGGCTGTGACGGCGACCTCGACGGCCGGCCGGGGGCCTTGACCTTTCGCCGCTATCGCCGTTTCGGCGACGGCGGCGCCAAGCTCATCTGGTTCGAGGCCGCTGCCGTCGTCGAGGAAGGCCGTGCCAATCCCCGGCAACTCCTTGTCGATGAATCGACCGCCAGTCACTGGCAGCGTTTGCTCGATGACTGCCGCCAGGCGCATCGTCACGCCTGCGGCGACGACGACGACCTGGTTGTCGGCCTGCAACTGACGCACTCCGGCAGGTACAGTCATCGTCAGCCACTGCCGGCGGACCGAAGCGACCTGGTCAGCGATGATTACCTGCGCAGTCTGGTCGATCGCTACGTTGCCGCGGCCCGCATCGCGCACCGCTGCGGCTTTCAGTTCGTGGACGTCAAGCAATGTCATGGCTATCTGCTGAGCGAACTGCTGGCGGCGCGGACACGCCTGGGGCCTTACGGCGGCAGCCTGGAGAATCGCACGCGGCTGGCGCGCGACATCTTCCGCGCCATTCGCGCGGCGATTCCCGAACTCGTCCTGGCCAGCCGGCTCAATGTCTACGATGGCGTGCCTTTTCGCAAGAAGGCCGGCAGCAACGACGGCGAGCCGTGCCCAAGGTCGATCCCGCTCGTCAATTACTGGGGCACGTCGGCTGTCGATCCCTTGCAACCCGATCTTGCCGAACCCATCGCCTGGATCGATGAGATGAGGCGGCTGGATGTGGCGCTCATCAATATCAGCATGGGCAACCCGTACGTCAGCCCGCACATCATCCGGCCGTTTGAGTATCCGCCGCCGGACGGGTACGAGACGCCGGAGCACCCGCTTGCAGGAGTGGCCCGGCACTTTCGCCTGGCCGGCGAGCTGCAGCAACGCTTTCCGGACTTGCCGATGGTCGGCAGCGGCTACAGCTACCTGCAGGAGTTTCTTTTCCAGGCGGGGGCGGCAAACGTGCATGACGGACGGATCTCGTTCGTCGGCGTCGGCCGCGCGGCTCTGCCGCAGCCAGACTTCGCCCGGCAGCTGCAAGAAACCGGACGTCTTGACCGCAAACGCATCTGTCGCTCCTTCAGCTACTGCACCGCCTTGATGCGCAGCAAGCATAACGACCTGGGGCAGTTCGCCACCGGCTGCCCGCCGTTTGACAAGGAGATCTACGGGCCGATCTGGGACGAGGCACGATCACGACGTTTGGATTGAAGCCTCCACGGGGGGGGCACAGGTGGCACACCCTGAGGTACTCCGGTACTCCGAACGGCGTGCTTTGCACAGACCTGAACACACTCCATGGCATCCATGTCGAGACGATTGCCACCAATCAACCGAAAAGCCCACAAGCTGGCAGCTTGTGGCTACGATCGCGTGTTCATTTCACATGATCCCGCTTGAGCAGCAGCGCCGAAATGACGTACGGACAGTTCCAGCCAGGTGTCCGCGGCGCTTTCAACTCGCGTCCGCGTTCAACGGGGCCAGGATGATTTTCAGACAGCCGGGAGGTAGCCGCCGGACATGCCGCCATCGCCTCCCACATTCGGCTCGTTCGTCATGCCCGACAGTCCGTCGTATAACGGTTTCAGTGAGTTCCGTGCCTTCGCTCAGCAAGCTCTCTACCATGTCGCAGCGGAGATCGCAACATGTTCGCAGCCTCTGCACAGAAAGTCGTCCTGGGCGCACTCCTTGCTCTTGTCAGCCCTTTGTTTCTGACAAGCAGTGATGCGGGCCGGAACAAGTCCGAGATCGAGCCCTTCACGATCGCCGTCGAAGACGCGGTGCTGCGCGACCTGAAGGATCGCCTGGCGCGGACGCGCTTCCCAGAGGAGATCGACAAGTCCGGCTGGGATTATGGCGTCGATCTCTCGTACTTGAAGAATCTGGTTGGCTACTGGCGCGACAAGTACGACTGGCGAAAGCACGAAAAACTGCTCAATTCGCTACCGCAGTTCACCACCGAGCTTGACGGGCTCAAGATCCATTTCCTGCACGTTCGCTCCAAGGAGAAGAACGCGCTACCGCTGGTGATGGTGCACGGCTGGCCGGGATCCTTCTACGAGTTCTACAAGATCGTTGGGCCGCTCACCGATCCGGTGGCGCATGGCGGCAAGGCGGAGGACGCGTTTCATGTCGTGTGCCCGTCGCTGCCGGGCTTCGGCTTTTCCGGCAAGCCGCGCACGCCCGGCTTCAGCGTCAGCCGCATGTCGGAGTACATTGCCAGGCTGATGGCCCGACTGGGGTACGATCGCTACGGCGCGCAGGGCGGCGACTGGGGCGCAGGCGTGTCGAGCTGGCTGGGCAACTACGATTCGCCGCGCGTGGCCGGCGTGCATCTCAACTTCCTGGGCGGCGGCCCGCCCAAGAAGGACAACATCTGGGAAGGTGTGACGGCTGCGGAGCGAAAGCGCTTCGAATCGCGCGTGGCCGAACTGCAAAACCACCGCGCCTACGGAGCCATCCAGGGCACACGCCCGCAGACGCTGGGCTTTGCGCTCGACGATTCACCGGCCGGGCTCGCCGCCTGGATCATCGACAAGTTCTGGGCCTGGAGCGACCACAGGGGCGATCTCGACAACAGTTTCTCGAAGGACGAGTTGCTCACGAATGTGATGATCTACTGGGTGACGCGCACGGCCACGTCGTCGGCGCGGATTTACTTCGAACGCGATTATTACACCGGCGGCCGCAAGGCTGGCAAGGTCCCCGTCGGTGTCGCCTTGTTCCCACGCGAGATCAATGTGCCCCCGCGTCGCTGGGCCGCGGATCGCTTCAACCTCGTCCACTGGACGGAAATGCCGCGCGGCGGCCACTTCGCGGCCCTGGAGCAGCCGACGTTGCTCGTCGAGGATGTGCGCAAGTTTTTCCGGCCATTGCGGTGATGAGACCGGGCGGCTGATGGGGAGCGTCGTGCAAGCTCGGCTGCAATGTAAGCGTGGAAGCGGCGCCAGCGAACCCATCTATGGCCCGCCGAATCAATAGCGCACGCCGAAAGAGGGATGATTTCTAGTTTTTCATCCGGCATCCTTGCAGTCTTCAGGACGAATCCGTGAAGGTGCGCTTCTGGCTGCGTCGGCGTGTTTCATGGTTCGTGGTTGCGGCCAGGTGGTGCCTCAGCTAGACGCACTAAAAGAATGAACCACGGATCACACGGATAAAACGGATCGGTCCAGTAGGCAGCACACTCCCATGCCGTGTTCGCCATTTCGCCAGGGTCTTATCCGTGCCATCCGTGCCATCCGTGCCATCGGTGCCGTCGGTGGTTTCTTTGCCACAGAGTATCCGGCAAGACTTGCGTTGATACTTGAAAATGTCTGAAGTTCCCATGAGCTTCGCCACCTGCTTTTCAAGGCGCGGCAGGGTTTACCGAGCCTTTTTCACGTCGAAAGCTAGGCAACCTTTGCCGGATCCGCAGGGCCCGGCAAGCCAGTAGAGCTGGCCGCGCGACAGGTCGCTGTGGAGGATGCGCCGGTTGTGCACGCGCGCCCCCCGCGCTGGCGTGCCGGGTTTCACGTTTTCCATTCAAGTCTCTTGATTTCACCCCGGCAGGGGGAAAGAATCCCATAGCCTGCTAGACGGTCGCAGCTCGCGGGGAGCAAGGATTAAGGAATTTAGCGAAGAAGCGAAGGAATTCGAGCCGATCTGTTCAAAAGATAGCGGAAGCGAGGGCCAAGTGTTTCGCGTCGTGGCCTGCGGATTACTCTGGACCGGGCTGTGCCTCACGTCGCTCAGCCTGACCGGGTGTTCTCTCTTCAAGAAGAACGCCAAGGAGCCAGACCGCGCGCCGCCACCTTCCGCCCGCGCCGCCGGCGGCAGGGAGCCTGCACGCTTTCCCGGTTCCGATCCGATCAAGGACGGCATCTCTGGCCCGTCCGCTGCCGACAGCGCCACTGTCGGCGGCCTCCTCGCCGGCACCGTCTTCGACGCTTACAACAACCATCCCAAGGACGTCTTTGTCCGCTATGTCGATCTCGACGGCGGCAAGCAAGAGGAAGCTCCCATCGACGTGGCCGTCAGCCCCGAGGGTCACTTCACGATTCACGGCGTCAAGCCGAACCATCATTATAAACTCATCGCTCGGGCCAAGGACGGCAACCGCATGCTCACCGGCGTCACCTATACCAAGGCGCCGAATATCCGCGTGCACATTGTCATCCGCGAAGACAGCGGCAAGGGAGGCGACATCCCGCCGCTGCCAGGCGCGCCGGTCTACGTGCCGAAGGAACCAGCCGCCAAGAAGCCGGATGCCGGTGTCGGCGCTGCGGAGCCGGAAAACAAGGGCGACGACAAGGCCGACGACAAGAAGACAAGTCACCTGACCCCCGGCTGGGGGCCCGTGAGCCCGGCAAACGCCACGTCGGTCGGCGGCAACATACCCGAGCTGCCGACGCAGCCGATCCAGGTGTCGAACCCGCCACGCGAACCGAGCCGCCAGCCAGGCTTCGTCAACAGCGATCCGCCGGCCTGGCCGCCCATTCTTGACACGACGCCGCGGCGAACGCCGCAACCGATCGCCCCCGCCGCCCGTCCCAGCGGCGAAGCCGCCTGGGGCGCCGCGCCCTTGAGCGCCCAGGCTGCCGCGCCGGCGCCCGCGCGGGCCATCGTGACGCCACCGACGCCGACACGTGTGCCGTCGTGTGTTCTCGTCGGCAAGAAGCTGGTCAACCTGGCGCTTCATGATCTCAACCACAATCCCTGGGAGTTCAAGACCCATCGCAAGGGCAAGCTGACGCTCATCGACTTCTGGGGCACGATGTGCATCCCGTGCAAGCAGGCCATCCCGCACCTGCGCATCCTGCAAAGCCAGTACGGCAGCGCCGGGCTGGAAGTCGTCGGCATCGCCTATGAGGCCGGCAGCAGCTTCGAGGAACAAACCGCCCGCGTCACCGCCGTCGCGCAACGGCTGCAAATCAACTATCAACTCCTCATGGGGGCCGGCAGCCAGTGCCCCGTGCAGTCAAGCTTCAACATCCGCGCCATCCCCACCCTCGTTCTCATCGACGACAACGGCTACATCGTCTGGCGTCACGAGGGCCTGCCCAACCGCAATCAGCTCGACGAACTCGAACTCATCATCAAGCGACGGCTCGGCGTTTGAGTTATCCGCGATTCGCGATTGCGGTTAACTTCGCGCTCAGAGGTGTCTTCGCGATGATACATCGTCGCAACAGCATGAACTGACTGCTGAACAGGAGAAGCCGGACATGACCTGGCGTTTCAAGCTCCTGTACGATGGCGAATGCCCCCTGTGCCGCCGGGAGATTGCCTGGCTGCGCCGCTTGGATCGCCGCAATGCGCTGTGCTTCGAGGACATTGCCGCGCCCGGATTCGATGCCGCCGTCTATGGCCGGTCGCAAGCCGAGTTGATGGGGGCCATGCACGGCGTGTTTCCGGATGGCCGGCTCACCGTCGGCGTCGAGACCTTTCGTCAAGCCTATGGCGCACTTGGTTTCGGCTGGCTGGTCGCCCCCACGACCTGGCCCGGGCTGCGGCCGCTCTGCGACCTGCTGTACAGACTCTTCGCAAGCTACCGGGTCGCACTGGGGCGAAGCTTCGGCCGGAATTGCGATTCACAGCACTGTTCGGTCCGCAACTGATTCCCCGACAGTCTGCATCCTTTCAACGTCCCGGACGCCTCGTGCAGATTAATCGTCCAGGATTCGTCCAGAGAATGACATACACCCCCTCGGCAGATCATTTCGATTGGCAGCCCAAAACGCAACACACTACCTGGACATGGGTTGCGACATTCCAGCTCCCAGGCGGCTTTCATCCGGTCAGCGTCATCCCTTCCAAGATCTAATCTCTTGCGCCATCGTGCCGAAGCCGGCCGGGAACAGCGTTTCCAGGGTGGCCAAAGTCGTCGACAGACGAGTCGCCTCCCCCGTCAGCCGTTCGGTCTCCAGCTCGATTGCCGGTCTGTCGGTGCCATAAAGCTCTCGCTTGAGCTGAGGGACGGCGAACGGTGCACGCCCTGCCGTCCTACCGGTTTTCCAGGCAGCTTCGCCGACCTGTTTGTTCGTGCCAGCCAGGCACAGGCTTCAATGCTCGGAACGGCCAGGCCGATCGCGATTTTCAGCTCAGCTTGCGATTGCCGGGGCTTCAGCTGATTTCGCGCCCGTGCGATGATCTGAGCGATCTTGCAATGCCTGCAACCGATCCCGGTGTCTTTCTGAAAGTCGTGCGTGAGCTCGTGCGGTTCGGTCCGGTCCGAATCGACGACGATGATCAGCGCCTCAGCGTCGGAATTGTAGTGGACGCCTCGGAAGACTCCGTCCAGCGCGTTGAAAAAGCCCGGCACGCTGTGCGCTTCCAGGTCCATGCTGATCGACTCAAGCGGCTGGCCGAGAATGGCTGCGGTGAACACGGCCAGAGCCGCTCGATCGGCCGGCGACTCGCAATAGAACCCCACCCTCATGGCTTCACCGACACGCCGCCCAGCACGCCGCTGTACCAGACTTCGCTCAGCGGCGCGTCGCCGAGGATTTCTTCGTAGTGCGCGATATCCGACAGCCGCTTGAATTGAACTTCAAGTCCTTCCTTCTGCGCGAGGACAACTTCCTCGGGATGGTCCCGGTAGAGATCGAGCAGATACGGCGAGTGCGTAGTGGCGATCACCTGAATCGCCGGCCGCTTCTCGCCGCAACTCTCCGGATAGCTGAGCCGGTAGAGCGCATCCTGCAAATGCCGCAGCAAGCGCGGATGTAGGCCGCGGTCGATCTCCTCCAGGCCGATGACGGATGGCGGCTCAGGCAAGTAGGCGAGCGTCAAGAGCGCGAGGGCGACCAGCGTGCCTTGGGAGAGGTCTTTGGCGGGAATGCGATGGCCGCCCTTCCTGGTCCGCAGGACGATTCCCTTTTGACCTTGGCCCGGCTTGTCAAACAGGATATGGTCGTACTCGGGCAGCCACCGGCACATCTCCGACAAGAGAGCGGCCCATCTTTCGGGCTCGCTACTACTCAACTCATCTAGGCCTCAACCAAGCGAACCCGGAGGCGTTTAGCAGCGGAGATTTCTGAAAAAACTCGAAACCCCTGGCATTTTCGGGAGTCTGATAAGTATCTCAAATATCGTTCACCCGAAGCATGGAGGGATTTCGA
>Ga0194132_10011092_pt1 | contig 11744 bp, 13 predicted proteins | sample TA2KigOf80mmetaG_FD_148612 | JGI IMG/M metagenome (GOLD analysis project Ga0194132, IMG submission 148612) | Freshwater microbial communities from Lake Tanganyika, Tanzania - TA2015054 Kigoma Offshore 80m | ecosystem: Environmental > Aquatic > Freshwater > Lake | place: Tanzania: Lake... | reverse complement strand
GACGCGGTCGAGGACGTGCTTGCGGAAACGTGCGAGGCTCTCAGCTGGGGCCACGACGTTCTCCTTCCCATCAACTGGCAGGTCGATGGGTGCAGGATGCGCGTGGTCTCTTCTCTTTGCAGGGAGGGCGGAGTGTCTACCTCGAACGCGGGCTCCACGGGCTAGCGCTGGGAGGGATGGCATGCAGATCGGGGCGACCCTGACGCGGAACCGCGGGGACGTCATTTCGGCGTTCCAGTACGGCCTCATCGTCTCCATCCTCACCGCACTCATCGGGCTGGCGAACGCCACGCGCATCTTCGGCGAGCTCGACCGCAACACGATCCTGACGCACCTGCACTCGGGGACGCTCGGGTGGATCACGATGGGCGTGATCGGGGTCGCGATCTGGATCTTCGGCGGATCAAGCGCGAGCCTCCGGACTCCGGTCCGGCTCAGCGCGCTCGTCACCGCGCTCTACGTCCTCGCGTTCTGGTCCGGCAACTTCTACGCCCGCGCCGCCACCGGCGTCGCCGAGCTGGTCGCGATCCTCGGCTGGTGGCTGTGGATCTGGCGCCGCGCGATGGCCGCCGGTGGCTTCGGCGGCATGGCGCTGCACCAGCTCGCCCTCACGCTCTCGTTCACGACGCTCGTCATCGGATCGATCCTCGGGGTCGCCGCGCAGATCCTCTACGCGACCGGCGCGATGACCCCGGAGCTCGGCGCCAAGGTGATCGGCGACCACGCCTCGGCGCAGGTCGCGGGCTACCTCGTCCTCGCGGCGGTCGCCCTCGGCGAGCGCTTCCTCTCCAAGAGCGGCGGCGCACGCTCGACGGCGGGGCTCATCCAGATCTACCTGCTGTTCCTCGCGGGCCTTTCGATCGCCGCGGGTGAGGGGCTCGGCATCTCGCCGCTCACGATGATCTCGCCGCTGCTCCAGACCGTCGCGATCGTGATCTACCTCGTGCGCCTCGGCGGCGCGGCGGTCGGCACCTCGTGGGGCTCGCCCGCCGGCGCGCGGTACCCCGCGATCAGCGTGCCGTTCCTGCTCATGTCGATCGTTCTGTTCGGCTACGTCGTGTCGCTCCTCGGGCAGTACCAGGGCGACTTCACCAAGATCCCGCCCGGCGTCATCCACGCCCTCGACCACGCGATGTTCATCGGCGTCATGACCAACGTGCTGTTCGGGCTGATCCGTTCCCTCGACGGCAAGGACGGCGGGCTGGTCGACCACGTCGTGTTCGCCGGCATGAACATCGGCGCGCTCGGCTTCATCACCGCGCTCGTCTTCGTGGGCGCGCATACCGAGGCGGTGCGCGCGACCGCTCCGATCATGGGCGTCTCCGCGCTCCTCGGCATCGGCATCTTCCTTTCGCGCCTCCGCGCCGAGCCCGCCTAGCGACCGTCACGCCGCGCCTCCGGCGTCCGTTCTCGGAAGCGAACCCAGAACGGGCGCCGGAGGTCGCATCCTCGCCCTCGGCGTGGGCGTGCTCATTCCGCTCGGCCCGCCTACGTCGGGGCGGGAGCCTCCGCCCATAGGTGGCGTCGGCGCAGGTACAGGACCGCGTGCGCCGCGATCACGGTGCCGCCGAGCGCGAGCGCGAGCGGGACCGTGATCGCGGTGCCGAGCGCGCCCATCAGGAGGCCGCCCACGTTCGACGCGCCCCAGGTCGCGGTGTACAGACCGAGCACGCGCCCGCGCATGTCCGGATCGACCGCGATCTGGAGCACGACGCCGATCGCGGCGTCGTACAGGCTCGCGCTCGAGCCCACGATGGCGGCGAGGACGAGCGAGAGCGCGAACACCGGCGAGAGGCCGAACGCGGCCACCGCCAGGCCGAAGCAGAGCATGCTCGTCAGCATCAGGCCGCCGCGCCTGGCCACGCTGCCGAACGACGCGAGGCCGACCATCGCGCAGAACTGCCCGACGGAGACGGCCGCGGAGAGCGCGCCGAGGCCGGTTGCCCCGGCCTGGAGCACGTCGCGGGCCATCACCGGGAGCATCGCCATGTACGCGAAGCCGAACAACTCGGCGACCAGGCTGAGGTAGAGCGCTTCGCGTATCGGCGGCGTCGCCAGCACGTAGCGGAACCCCGACCGGAGCGCCGCTCCCGCCGACTCCGTGCTATGGGTCGGCGACGACGCGCGGCGGAGGCCCAGCGGCACCAGCGCCGAGACCATGAAGACCACGGACACGGCGAGGTAGGCCGTGCCGACGCCGAACGTGGCGAGAGTCACGCCGGTGACGAGCGAGGCGCCGCCACGGAACACGGACCCGCCCATGACGAACAACGCATCCGCGTTGAGGATCCGCTCGGAGCCGACGATGTCGAACGTCAGCGCGCTGAACGCGGGGCCGCGCACCGCGTCGATCACCCCCGTGACCGCGAGCGCGACGAGGATGTGCCACAGCGACAGCACCCCCACGTTCCACAGGACCCCCAGGAGCAGGATCACCGACGCCGTGCTCGCGTTGGCGGCGATGAGCAGGCGACGGCGGTCGAACCGGTCAGCGAGCGTGCCGCCCACGAGGCTCATGGCCATGTGGACCCCGCCCCGGACGCTCGCCGCCACCCCGACCCAGAGCGGGGAGTCGGTCAGCTGGAGCACCGCCCAGCCGTGGATTATGGTTTCCATCGACCAGGCGCCCCAGAGGGCGAAGCGGCAGAGCGCGAGCCAGGTGAAGCCGGGGGCGTCGAAAGCGCGGACGGCGGTGCGCAAGCGGGCCTGCATCCGCCCGTTTATACTGATTCCCACGTCACGGGGCGGCCGTGACGACTTTTCTTGTCCGGGGTACCCCATGTACGCGATCGTCCAAAGCGGGGGCAAGCAGTACCGCGTCGAGCGGGGCGGCTTGCTGACCGTCGACCGACTCGAAGGCGAAGCCGGCGCGACCGTCGCGCTGGGAGACGTGCTGCTCGTCGCGGACGGCGACCAGGTGAAAGCCGGTGTCCCGTTCGTCAGCGGTGCGAAAGTGAACGCGCAGATCGTGGCTCACGGAAGAGGAGACAAGGTCGTCGTGTTCCGTTACAAGAACAAGACGCGCTCGCGCCGGACCACCGGCCAGCGTCGCGGCTTGACGACGGTCAAGATCACCGGGATCGAGGTTTAGCGGGTCATGGCACACAAGAAAGGCGCGGGCTCTACCCGCAACGGCCGCGACTCCGCCGGGCAGCGGCTCGGGGTGAAGGAGTACGCGGGGGCGAACGTCCACGCGGGCACGGTGCTCGTGCGCCAGCGCGGCACGCGCGTCCTCCCCGGCGAGAACGTCGGCGTCGGCAAGGACCACACGCTCTTCGCGCTGATCACGGGCACCGTCCAATACGGCCCGGCGCGCGACGACCGCCGCCGTGTGAGCGTGCTCCCGTGAGAGAGAAGATCCACCCCAACTACGTGAACGCCAAGGTCGTCTGCGCCTGCGGCAACGCCTTCCAGACGCGGTCGATCAAGCCCGAGCTCCACGTCGAGGTCTGCGCGAACTGCCACCCGTTCTTCACGGGTAAGCAGCACCTCCTCGACATCCAGGGGCGTGTCGACCGCTTCAACAAGCGGTACGCGAAGAAGGAAGAGACGAAGGCCGCGACCGCCCCCTCCCGTTAACCAGCCGAAGCCGTCCGCGTACGGCGGTCAGGCGGTCATCGAGGGCGTGTTCATCCGCGGCCGGCGCACGCTCGCCCTCGCCTGCCGCCGGCCGAGCGGCGAGATCTTCCGCTACCGCGAGCCGCTCGACTCGCCGCTCCACCGCTCCCGCATGGCCAAGCTGCCGCTCGTTCGCGGCGTGATCGTGCTCGGCGAGTCGCTGACGCACGGGTACCGGATGCTCCAGAAGTCCGCCGACATCCAGCTCGAGGAAGAGGGCGGCGGGCTCTCCGGTCCGGCCAACACCGCGATCCTCGTCGTCACCGCGCTCGTCGCGCTCGGCGTCTTCGTCGGCATTCCGTACGTCGCGAGCGGCTTCCTGCACGCGGTGATCCAGTCCGCGGTCTGGTCGAACATCGCGGAGGGGATCCTGCGCCTGGTGCTGTTCCTCGGCTACATGCTCGCCATCGCGCAGATGCCCGACATCAAGCGCGTGTTCCGCTACCACGGTGCCGAGCACATGGCGATCCACGCGCACGAGGCGGGGGAGCCGCTGGAGGTGGACCGCGTGCGCCCGTTCCCCACGGCGCATCCGCGCTGCGGTACCGCGTTCCTGATGATCGTCGCGGTGATCGCGATCGCCCTGTTCGCGTTCCTGCCGCGCGCGAACCCGGTCATCGACCTCGTCGTGCGGCTCGCCCTCGTGGTGCCGGTCGCCGCGATCTCGTACGAGGTGCTGAAGCTCGGCGCGCAGCACCTCGACCACCCCGTGCTCCGGGCGCTGGTCGCCCCCGGGATCCTCATGCAGCGCGTCACCACGCGCCGGCCGGACGACGGGATGATCGAGGTGGCTATCGCCTCGCTCAGCGAAGCGCTCGCCGGCGATGCCGAGGCGGTGCCCGCATGATGCTCACTCCCGGGCTGCGCAACCGCCTGGCCAAGGTCGAGGCGCGCGAGGAGGAGATCAACCGCCTGCTCGCGCAGCCGGAGACCGCGAGCGACCCCGGCAAGCTGCGCTCGTTCGGCCAGGAGCTCAAGGAGCTGGCGCCGATCGTCGACGCGGTGCGCGCGCTGCGCGCCGCCGAGGAGCGCGCGCGCGAGGCGCGCGAGCTCGTCGAGGGCGACGACGCCGAGCTGCGCGAGCTCGCCCGCCAGGACCTCGAGACCGCGGGCGCCGAGACCGAGCGGCGCACCGCCGAGCTGCGCTCGCTGCTCGTGCCGCGCGACCCGCTCGATGAGAAGAACGTGCTCGTGGAGATCCGCGCCGGGGAGGGCGGCGAGGAGGCCGCGCTGTTCGCCGCGGATCTCTTCCGCATGTACTCGCGCTTCGCCGAGCGGCACCGGATGAAGATCGAGATCATGTCGCAGAGCGACTCCGAGAAGGGCGGCTTCAAGGAGATCATTTTCCGCATCGCCGGGAAGCGGGCGTACAGCCGGCTCAAGTTCGAGTCGGGCGTGCACCGCGTGCAGCGCGTGCCCTCCACCGAGGCCCAGGGCCGCATCCACACCTCCACCGCGACGGTCGCGGTGCTGCCGGAGGCCGAGGAGGTCGACGTCGACATCAACGAAAGCGACCTCAAGATCGACATCTACCGCGCCGGCGGGCACGGCGGCCAGGGCGTGAACACCACCGACTCCGCGGTCCGCATCACGCACCTCCCGACGGGGATCGTCGCGACGTGCCAGGACGAGCGCTCGCAGCTGAAGAACAAGGCGAAGGCCATGGCCGTGCTCCGCGCCCGCATCCTCGCCGCGGAGCAGGAGCGGCGCGAAGCGGAGATGGGCGACGCGCGCCGCGCGCAGATCGGCCGCGGCGAGCGCGCCGAGAAGATGCGCACGTACAACTTCCCGCAGGACCGCCTCACCGACCGGCGGCTCGGCTACAACATCTCCGGCCTGGACCGGCGGATGGACGGCGACATCGACGACATGGTCGACGCCCTCGTCGCGCAGGACGAGGCGGATCGCCTCGCGAGCCTGGAAGCCGAGGCCTGATCAGACGGCGGTCCCGGGCTCGGCCACCTCACCTGACAGACTTACGGCGACGTGCAAGGACCCACCCTCGCGGACCAGGTCACGCGGCTGTACGACCTGATCGGTGGGTTCCACGCGACGCATCTCCTCGACCTCGGGCACGAGCTGGGCCTCTGGGAGCGCGTCACGGCCGAGCCGGGCATCACCCACGAGCGCCTCGCCGCCGCGCTCGGCACCGACCCCTTCTACACGGACGTGTTCTGCCGGACCGCGTTCGCCTTCTCGCTGCTCGACCGGGCGGGGGAGGGCTGGCGCATGGCGCCCCACTTCGACGAGATCCTCGGCACGCCGGCGTCCACCTTCTATCTGGGTGCGAACCCTTGGGTGCACCTCGTGCTCGGGCGCGACTACGCGCGCTACCCGGAGCTCTTCCGCTCCGGCGGCACCTACGCGTACCAGGAGCACTCCGACGAGTTCATGAGCGCCGTGGCCGAGGGGCTGCAGGCGCTCCCGCGCGTCTTCATCGAGATGGTGCTGCCCAAGCTGCCCGCGCTCCGCGCGCGGCTCGAAGCGGGCGGCCGCGTGCTCGATGTGGGCTGCGGCGGCGGCATCGCGCTGGTGGAGCTCGCCCGGCGCTTCCCCAACGTGCGGTGCGTCGGCGTCGACGTCGAGCCTCGCTCGATCGACGCGGCGCGCGCGCTGATCCGTGCCCGCGGGCTCGACGAGCGCTGCGAGGCGCGGCTCGCGGCGGCGGAGGGGCTCGCGGAGCCGGATGCCTACGACGTCGTGACGTCGTTCCTCGTGGTGCACGAGCTGCCGGTCGCGGCGAAGGAGGCGGCATTCGCGGCGATCGCGCGCGCGCTCGCCCCGGGCGGCTCGTTCCTCATCTTCGACGAGGCGTACCCGGAGACCGACGCGGGTCTGCGCACCATGCCGAGCCGCTTCGGCGCGCTCGCGCAGTGGTTCGAGCTGGTGTGGGGGAACCGCGTCAACACGCGGACCGAGCTGGTGCGGCTCGCCGAGGGCGCGGGCCTGCGCATCGCGGACGAAACCGTGTTCTCGCGCTTCACCATCCTGGTGGCGAACAAGCCGTGATCCGCGGCGCCCTGCTCGCCTGCCTGCTGCTGGCGGCGTGCGCATCGCCGGCACCGGTTCCCGCGCGCGCCGAGCCCACCGCGGCGGGGACGCCGCCGGTCATCCCGTCCCCGCTCATCACGCCCGCGCCCCTCCCTCCGGCGGGTGTGACGCCGCGGCCGGCCGGGGCCTTCGACCAGCTCTTCGACGCGCACATCCACTATTCGCAGGACGCGTGGTCCGAGTACACGCCGGCGCAGACGATCGCCATCCTGCGCCGCGCGGGCATCCGCACCGCGCTGGTGAGCAGCACGCCCGACACCGGCACGCAGCGCCTCTACGCGCTCGCGCCCGACCTCGTCGTGCCGATGCTCCGCCCGTACCGCACGCGCGACGACATCGGCGGCTGGACCCGCGACGGCACGGTGGTCGCGTACGTCGAGAGCACGTACCGCCGCGGCGTGCACCAAGGCATCGGCGAATTCCACCTGCTCCAGGGCGAGGCGTCGCTTCCGGTGGTGCGCCGGATCGTCGACCTCGCCGTGCGCGAGAGCATCTGGCTGCACGCCCACGCCGACGAGCGCGCGATCGCGGAGCTCGCGCGCAGCGAGCCGCGCGCGAAGATCCTGTGGGCGCACGCCGGGCTCTCGTCGAGCGCCGCGGCCGTGAAGGCGGTGCTCGACCAGCACCTGAACGTCGCGGCCGAGCTGGCGCTGCGGAGCGACGTGGCGAACGGCCCCGCGATCGACCCCGCCTGGCGCGAGGTCTTCACGCGGCACCCCGGGCGCGTGCTGCTCGGGACCGACACCTGGATCCCGTCCCGCTGGGAGGACGTCGTCGCCGGGCACGAGCGCACGCGCCAGTGGCTCCGCGCGCTCCCGCCCGAGGTCGCCGCGCAGATCGCGAGCGGCAACGGCGAGCGGCTCTTCCGCACGCCGCACTGATCACGGAGATGTCGTCCATCACCGATCGGCTGCAAGGGGGCACTCCGGCTCGTGGAGCCGCGGCTCGCGCTCGGGTGAGGGTCTCGCTCGCCGACGCGCGGCGGATCTGGCTCCGCGCGCAGCGCCTCGACGTCCGCGAGCCGTTCGGCGCCGGGCCGGATGCGGCGCAGCGCGCGATCGAGCACCTCGGCTACGTGCAGATCGACACGATCAACGTCATCGAGCGCTGCCATCACCACATCCTCTGGAGCCGCATCCCGCGCTACCGGCGCGCCGACCTCGCGCACCTGCAGTCCGACGCGAAGTCCGTGTTCGAATACTGGACCCATGCCCTCGCCTACCTACCGATCAGGGACTTCCCGCTCTATCTCCCGCAGATGCGCCGCCATCGCCGCGAGCCGCGGCACTGGGGCGCGCGCGTCGATCCCGCCGACTACCGCCGGGTGCTGCGGACGGTCAGGAGCGGCGGCGCGCTCACCATCCGCGACATCGACGACGACGTCCTCGTGGAGAAGGAGCACCTCTGGGCGAGCCGCAAGCCGAGCAAGGCGGCGCTCCAGCTCGGGTTCTGGAACGGCGTGCTGTCGATCTCCGCCCGGACCGGCATGCTGAAGACCTACGAGCTGACGGAGCGCCATTTCGGGTGGCGGCGCTGGCCGGCTCCGGCCACCGAGCGGCAGGTGCTCGACGACCTCATCGACGCGGCGCTGCGCACGCAGGGGATCGTGAGCGTTGCTTCGATCCGGCACACCCGCACGAACCCCATCGGTCCGCTCACCAGGGCGATCGCCGCACGGGTGCGCCGCGGCGCGCTCGTGCCGGTCGAGCTGGAAGGGGCGGAGCGCCTGCCGCAGTGGGCCGAGGCCGCGACGCTCGACGCGAAGCTCCGACGCGACGCGGGGCTGGTGCACGTGCTATCGCCGTTCGACCCGCTCGTTCGCCAGCGCGGGCGCACCGAGCTCGTGTTCGGGTATCGCCACCTGTTCGAGGCGTACGTGCCCGAGGCGAAGCGCCGGTACGGCTACTTCACGCTCCCGGTCCTGGTCGGCGACCGCTTCGAGGCGCTCCTCGACCTGAAGACCGATCGGGCCGGGAGGCGGCTCCTGGTCCGCGCCTGGCACTGGCTGGGGAAGGGATCGCTGGCGCTCCGCGCGCGGATCGAGGACGAGCTGCACCGCCTCGAACGGTTCCAGGTGGCCGGCGAGTGAGGATCTTCCTGGCCGGGGCGAGCGGCGTGCTGGGGATCCGCATCGTGCCCTTGCTCGTCGCGGCGGGACACGCGGTCCGCGGCATGACGCGCACCCCGGCGAAGGCTCGGCCCTCGCCGGGCTCGGCGCGGAGCCGCTCGTGTGCGACGTCTACGACGCGGACGCGCTCGCCCGCGTGGTGGCGGCCTTCCGCCCCGATCTCGTGATCAGCCGGCTCACCGACCTGCCCGATGAAGCGGCGCGGATCCGAGACCTCGGCGCGGCGAACGACCGGATGCGGATGGAGGGCACGCGCGTGCTGCTCGACGCCGCCCGCGGCGCGGGCTCGCCGCCGCTCTTCGCCCAGGGGATCGCCTGGTCGCTCGAGCGCTTCGCGCCCTTCGAGCGCATGGTCCGCGAGTCGGGGGGCGTCGTGCTCCGCTACGGGCAGCTGTACGGCGGCGCGGACACCTACTTCCCGGACTCGGTGCCGCCGCACCCGCGCATCCACGTCGACGAAGCGGCGCGGCGTACCGTCGCCCTGCTCGATGCGCCGCCGGGCTCGGTGCGGACTATCGCCGAGCCCGAGTAGCTCACCGGCCTCAGTTCGAGCGGTTCCAGCTCGCGGCGGACCCCTAGCCCGCGGACACGTGGGCCCGCTCGTCCTCGAAGCGGCCGTGCAGCTGCACGGGCTTCCGGCGGGCGCGGTAGCGCATGTTGAGCAGCTCGACCCCGAGCGAGAAGGCCATCGCCACGTAGATGTAGCCCTTGCTCACGTGCTGGCCGAACCCCTCGGCGACGAGCATCGTGCCGATCAGCACGAGGAACGCGAGGGCGAGGATCTTCACGCTCGGGTGGGCCTCGACGAAGCTGCTGATCGCGCCCGCCGAGACGACCATGACCACGACGGCGATGACCATGGCGGCGACCATGATCGGCACCTCGTTCGCGAGCCCGACGGCCGTGATCACCGAGTCCAGCGAGAACACGAGGTCCATGACCAGGATCTGCCCAACGATCAGCAGGAGCGCGCGCCGCGAGGGGGCGGCCTCGGAGTCGTGCTCGACCTCGAGCTTCTCGTAGATCTCGGTGGTGGCCTTCCCAAGCAGCACGAGGCCGCCGACGATCAGGATGAGGTCACGACCCGAGAACGCGCGGTCGAGGAGCGTGAACAGCGGTTGCGTGAGGCTCATCACCCAGGTGATGGTGAGGAGCAGGCCGAGCCGCATCACCAGCGCGAGGAGCATCCCGATGCGCTGCGCGATGAACCGGTCCCGGCCCTGCAGGCGCGAGGAGAGGATCGAGATGAACACGACGTTGTCGATCCCCAGAACGATCTCGAGCGCGGTGAGCGTCAGGAGGGCGACCAGCCCGTCTGGGTTGAGGAAGACTTCCACCGCAGGGCACAATACCGAGCACGTGAGCGCGCCGCTGGTGTGGACCGACGACCACGCGATGTCTTTCGCGGACGACGCCGCGACGCTCGGGCGGATCGTGCGCACCGTCCCGCGCGACCGGCTCGCGCAGGTGGCCCACGGCGAGTGGACGTGGCTCGACGTCATCGGCCACGTCGCGGACTCGGCGGAGCTCTTCGCCGACCGGGTGGAACGCTGCACCCGTGAGATCAACCCGTACATCGGGGCGGTGAACCTCGAGCAGCTGGCGGCCGAACGGAGCGCCACGCGCGACCCCATGGACTGCGCCCGGCGGGCGCGCGATGCGGCGATGCGCATGACCATGCTGCTCCAGAGCCCGACCGTGGCGCGGCTCGCGCTGGTGCACGAGACGATGGGCGCCGTGACCGCGGGCCACCTCGGCGTCTGGCAGGCGGACCACTCGCGCCAACACGTCGGCGCGCTCGCGGAGGCGTTCCCGCCCTCCGCCTGAGCCTCAGTCGAGCGCGACGCGCTCCCGCCAGTGCGGCACGTGCGGCACGAGGCCGAGCCCGGCGATCTTCGGCGCGAGCGCCGTCTGCGCGTCCGGGTCCCCGTGGACGAGGAACACCTTCTTGGGCGCGCGCTCCCCGCCGGCCCGTCGCGCAGTGAAGCCGCGCAGCCAGGTGAGCAGCTCCGACTCGTCGGCGTGCGCCGAGAACCCCGAGATCGAACGGACCGTGCAGCGGACCTCGTGCGCTTGGCCGTCCATCAGCACGGTGCGCGCTCCCGCCTGGAGGTGCGCGCCCAAGGTGCCCTGCCCCTGGTAGCCCACGAACAGCAGCACCGCGCGCGGATCCCCGATCAGGTCGCGCAGATGGTGCAAGACGCGCCCGCCGGTGAGCATGCCGTTCGACGCGACGATCATGTACGGCCGCTTCGCGGTGCGGATGCGCTTGGAGTCCTCGGCCTCGTTCGTGAGCACGGCGCCGGGGTAGTCGAAGGGGTCGTTCCCGGCGTCGAGGAGCGCGCGCGTCTCCGCGTCGTAGTACTCCCTGTGCCGCGCGTAGATGGCGCTCGCCTTCGACGCCATCGGCGAGTCCAGATAGAGCGGCAGCCGCGGGATGCGGCCCGACTCGATCAGACGGTCGAGCTGCCAGACGATCTCCTGCGTCCGCCCGATCGCGAACGACGGCACGAGCAGCACACCCTGGTTCTCGTTCACGATGCGGATCGCCTCGGCGAGCAGGCGGACGGCCTCGTGCTGCGGCTCGTGCTCGCGCCCGCCGTAGGTGGACTCGACGACCACGTAGTCGGCGTCGTTCACCACGGTGGGGTCGCGGATGATCGGCGTGTCGGTGCGCCCGAGGTCCCCCGAGAACACGATGACCGTCTCGCGTCCGCGCTCCCGCACGCGCAGCCGCACGATGGCCGACCCGAGGATGTGCCCGGCGTCCAGCAGCGTCGCGCTGACCCCAGAGGCGATCGGCTTCTCCTTGCCGTAGGCGACCGTCGCGAACTGGCGCAGCGTCTGCACCACGTCGGCCTCCGTATAAAGCGGCTCGTCCACCGAGAGGCGCATCTCCGGTGCCTGCGCGCGCAGCACCTGCTCCGGGTCGCGCGCCTCGGAGTCC
>Ga0194132_10011091_pt1 | contig 11744 bp, 10 predicted proteins | sample TA2KigOf80mmetaG_FD_148612 | JGI IMG/M metagenome (GOLD analysis project Ga0194132, IMG submission 148612) | Freshwater microbial communities from Lake Tanganyika, Tanzania - TA2015054 Kigoma Offshore 80m | ecosystem: Environmental > Aquatic > Freshwater > Lake | place: Tanzania: Lake... | reverse complement strand
GATCGGCCTGCCCGCTCGCAACCAGCGCGTCGAGCACCAGCGCGATGCTGCGGTCCACGTCGCGCAGGCAGTTCAGGTAGAACTCGAGCCCCGCGCGCCAGTGCTCGTCGTCGGCCACCGGCCCGAAGACGAGGTCGAGCATCGCAGCCTGCTCGCGCACCGCGGGCGCCGCACCCGTGAGGTCGTCGTGGAGCGACGCCGGGAGGTCGACGTCCCAACGCTGCCGGTACACGGGCACGGCGGCGGGAGGCAACGTCTTCACCGCGTGGGCCAGACCCATCGGCAGCGCCATCGAAGCGCCGGCGCCGTAGTCGAAGCTCATGATGTCGTGGGGGTTGACGAAGTTGACCGCCATGAACCACGGCTGGGTCTGCGCCACGGCCTCCGACCGGTCGCGCAGCCACTTCACCGCCTGGCCCGCGATCACCGGATCGACCCGCAGGCCCGCCCACGCGCCACCGTCGATGTCACCCCAGTCGTTCCACTCCGAGAAGCCGTAGGGCTCGAGCGCGTCGGTCGTGGGCTGCGGGTTCGTGGGATCGACGTAGGCGTTGGAGAGGTGCCACTTCCCCTGGTAGGTGCAGTGGTAGCCCCCCGCACGCAGCATCGTGCCGATGGTCCCGAGGGCCGGGTCGAGCGGCCGCACGTACGGCATGTTGTCGTTGTCGTAGATCTGGGTGATCGGCACGTGGCGACCCGTGTAGAGCACCGACCGGGCCGAGCTGCACTGGGTGGACGCCGCGTAGTAGCGGGTGAACGTCACCCCCGCCTCGCCGATCCGCTCGCGCGCCGGCACCGAGAAGCCCGCCGGCTGCGGGATGCGGAACCGCTCCTCGTCGGTGGTGATCAGCAGGATGTTGGGCGCAGCCATGGCCGGGAGCGTAGCGAGCGTCCCGGGAGCGGCACCGAGGCACGGCAGTGCGCGACGCCCGAGTTCAGCGAGCGGAGCGACCCAGACAAGCGGGAGCGTAGCGAGCGTCCCGGGAGCGGCACCGAGGCACGGCAGTGCGCGACGCCCGAGTTCAGCGAGCGGAGCGACCCAGACAAGCGGGAGCGTAGCGAGCGTCCCGGGAGCGGCACCGAGGCACGGCAGTGCGCAACGTCGGCGTTCAGCGAGCGGAGCGACCCAGAGTTGCGATCGCCCCGGGCCGGAGCCCGGGGCGATCACGGAACGGTGCGGAGGAGCGACTACTCGCCGGCCGAGGAGCCCTCGGGCAGACCGTGCTCCAGCATGATCTCGTCGATGATCTCCGACTCCTCGCCGAACCCGCCGCCCTTGCGCTTCGAGAAGGCGATGGAGGCCAGGAGGACCACCAGGGCGACGCCGGCGATCACGAACCGGACGTCGTCGTCCTTGAGGCTGATCACCGCAGGCAGGATCAGCAGGGCGACCAGGTTCATCACCTTGATCAGCGGGTTGAGCGCGGGACCGGCGGTGTCCTTGAACGGGTCGCCCACGGTGTCGCCGATGACGGCGGCCTTGTGGGACTCGGAGCCCTTGCCCCCTTCGTTGCCGTCCTCGATGTACTTCTTCGCGTTGTCCCAGGCGCCACCCGAGTTGCTGAGGAAGTTGGCCATGAGCTGGCCGGTGAGGATGACCGCGGCGAGGAACGCGCCGAGGGCGAGGTAGTTGATCCCGAACCCGATGATCACCGGGGTGAGCACCGCGAGCAGCGCAGGGGTGGCGAGCTCACGCAACGACGCCTTGGTGCAGATGTCGATGACGGGGCCGTAGTCGGGCCGCTTCTCGCCGCTCATGATCTTGCCGTCGGCGAACTGGCCGCGGACCTCCTGGACCACGGTGCCGGCCGTGCGGCCAACCGCGCGGATGGCCAGTGCGCTGAAGAGGAAGGCGATCGAGCCACCGATGAGCAGACCGATGAAGGTCTTCGGCTCGGCGACGTTGATCTGGGTCTCGGGCGCGGTGAACAGCGCCGATCCCTTCAGCAGCTTCCCGGCCTCCTCGAGCCTGAGCTCGGTGCCGATGGTCTCGATGTAGGAGGCGAACAGCGCGACGGCCGCGATGACCGCCGAGCCGATGGCGAAGCCCTTGGTGACGGCCTTGGTGGTGTTGCCCACGGCGTCGAGGCTCACCATGATCCGCTCGGGCTCACCGGTGAACTCACCCGACATCTCGGCGATGCCGGCCGCGTTGTCGGCCACCGGCCCGAAGGTGTCCTCCGAGACGATGACGCCGGTGGTGGCGAGCATGCCCATGCCGCTGAGCGCGACGAGGTAGAGCGAGAACTGGATGTTCCCGTCGCCCATCGCGATCGCGGCGCCGATCGCCACCGCGATGGCCACGATCGCCCACACGGTGGACTCGAGGCCGGAGCTGATGCCCGAGAGGATGGTCGTGGCCGGGCCGGTGCGGGACGACTCCGCGATCTCCCGGACGGGCGCCCGCTCGGTGGAGGTGAAGTACTCGGTGAGGTGGCTCACCACCTGGGCCAGGATCAGACCCACGACGACGGCGCCGAAGACCTTCCAGCCGGCGTTGGTGACCTTGCCGGCGTCGGTCTCGTTGCCCACGTAGAGCATCGCGACCGCGAAGGTGCCGATGACGGTGAGGACGCCGGCGACGATGAAGCCCCGGTTGATCGGCGCCATCGCCGACTTGTCCTTGTCGGTCGCCCGCACCGCGAACACGCCCACGATCGAGGCGAGCACGCCGATCGCCCGGGCGACGAGCGGGAAGACCAGGCCCAGGGCCGGGTTCATGCCGATCGACTGGAATGCGGCGACGCCGAGGATGATCGACGCAACGAGGGTGACCTCGTAGCTCTCGAACAGGTCGGCCGCCATCCCGGCGCAGTCCCCCACGTTGTCGCCCACGTTGTCGGCGATGGTCGCCGGGTTGCGGGGGTCGTCCTCGGGGATGCCCTGCTCCACCTTGCCCACCAGGTCGGCACCCACGTCGGCCGCCTTGGTGAAGATGCCGCCGCCGACCCGCATGAAGAGGGCGATCAGCGACCCGCCGAAGCCGAAGCCGACCAGGATCGCCGAAGCGGTGTTCTGGAAGATCATGATGATCACGGTGGCGCCGAGCAGGCCCAGACCGACCGTGAACATGCCGGCCACGCCACCGGTGCGGAAGGCGACCTTCAGCGCACCCTTGAGCGAGCCGTCGCGGGCCGCGGCAGCGGTCCGTACGTTGCCGCGGACGGCGAGCGACATGCCGATGAAGCCGACGAGCGCGGACAGGACGGCACCGGCGATGAAGGCGATCGTCCGGTAGAGGCCCGACTCACCGAACCCGAGCGCTTCGGCGCCGTCCGGCTTGAGCACCTCGACCGAGGTGGCGAACACGAGGACCGCCACCGGGACCATGATGATGGCGATCGTCTTGAACTGGCGCTTCAGGTAGGCCATCGCGCCTTCCTGGATCGCACCCGCGATCTCGATCATCTTCGGGGTGCCCTGGTCGGCGGCGAGCACGCCGCGCACCAGGAACAGTCCGACGATGAGGGCGAGCACGGCCGTGGCGGCGCTGAAGATCAGCCAGTACCACTCCGTGGAGCTCAGGTTGAACTCCTGGTACCCGCCCTCCGCCGCGAGGATGAGGCTCTGCATCCGGTGCTCGCTCCTTTACTCGGCCGCGAACGTCCGTCCGGGATCTCCGGCATGGCGTTCGGGGCCCCCTGAGGCGCGACGCGCGCGCTCTGACGCCCGGTCTGGGCGGCGGGCGCACGATAGGAGGGCGACCGCTCGAAGGTCCAATTGGACCGCACCCACGGAGGGCGGCGGCAGCCCTACTCCGTGTGGTACGGGACCGAGGTGACGACGAGACCCTTGCGGAAGAGCAGGCGGCCCTTGAGGATCAGCGCGCTCTGGTTGTGGAGGACGTGCTGCCACCAGTGGCTCACCACGAACTCCGGGATCAGCACGGTGACGATCTCGTTGTCGTAGCGGGCCTCGAGCTCGTCCACGAAGCGCAGGATCGGCCGGGTGAGCTCCCGGTACGGCGAGTACACGGTCTCGAGCTGCACGTCGAGGTCGAACTCGCGCCACTGGTCCTCGATCTTCGCCTGCTCCTCCTCGTCGGTCACGACGCTCACGGCGAGCAGGTGGGTGGGGTTGAGCGATTTGGCATAGGCGAGGGCATCGAGCACCCCGCGGTGCACCCGGCCCACGAGCACCACCACCGTGTGGTTCATCCGGCGCGGTCGGAAGCCCGGTTCCACGTACAGGCTCTTCTCCACCGACGAGTAGTGGCGCTTGATCCCCTTGAACAGGGCGATGATGGCCGGGATCACGACGATCGGGAGCCACGCCCCGCTCGAGAACTTGGTGACGGCGACGATGATCAGCACGACGAAGGTGGCACACGCGCCGACGGTGTTGATCACGGCGCTCTTGCGCCACCCCCGTTGCCGGTCGGCGAGATGGTGCCGGACCATGCCGGTCTGGGAGAGGGTGAACGAGGTGAACACGCCCACCGCGTAGAGGGGGATGAGCGCGTTCGTCACGCCTCCGAACGCCACGATCAGCGCACCGGCGGCAAGGGCCAGGAAGATCACACCGTTGGAGAACACGAGCCGGTCGCCCCGGTTCGCGAACTGCCGGGGTAGGTACCCGTCCTTGGCGATGATCGACGAGATGCGCGGGAAGTCGGCATAGGCGGTGTTCGCCGCCAGGGTGAGGATCAGCGCGGTCGCGATCTGCAGGATGAAGAACGTGGCCCCGTTGCCGAAGATCAGCAGACCCATCTGCGCGATGACGGTCTGCTCCTCGCTCGGGTAGGGATGGACGTGGCTCGCCAGCAGTGAGATCCCGAAGAACAACGTCCCGAGGATCCCGGCCATGATCACGAGGGTCGTCGCCGCGTTCTTGGACTCGGGGCGACGGAAGGCGGGCACTCCGTTCGAGATCGCCTCAACACCGGTGAGCGCGACCGCGCCCGACGAGAAGCCCTTCAGGATGAGGAAGAGGCTGAGCGAGCCTCCGGTGACGGCGAACTCCGTGTGGCCGTCGGGAAGCGGGACGGTGCCGACGTCTCCCGCGATGAGGTCGCGGTACAGCCCGTAGACCACGAGCGCGCCGATCATGACGATGTAGAGGTAGGTCGGAGCGGTGAAGAGCTTGCCCGACTCCTTGATGCCGCGCAGGTTGGCCAGGGTGACCAGCAGGATCAGACCGAGACCGAGGAGCACCCGGTGCTCGGCGAGATCGGAGAACTCGGGGATCGAGATGATGGCGGCGACACCGGCGGAGATCGACACGGCGACTGTGAGGATGTAGTCGACGAGCAGGGAGGCTCCCGCGACCAGCGAGGGCATCTCACCGAGGTTCTCGCGGCTGACGACGTAGCTCCCGCCGCCACTCGGGTAGGCGAAGATCGTCTGCCGGTACGAGAAGGAGACGATCGTCAGCAGGATCGCCACCGCGATCGCGATCGGGACGAGGGTGTCGAGCCCGAGGGCGAGGCTGGATGCCCCGAGGGCGGTGACGAACAGGATCTCCTCGGTCGCGTAGGCCGTCGACGAGATCGCGTCGGAAGAGAAGACCGCGAGCGCAACGGTCTTCGGGATGCGCTGGTGCTCCTGCTCGGTCGTCGGGATCGGACGGCCCACGAGCAGGCGCTTGACGGTTTCCAGCATTCCAGAGTCTCCCCACCCTGACCGGCGGCCTGGCGCCCGCGGCGCCCGAGTCGATGTCCGGCGCGCCCATGCTGCCACCGGCGCGGGGTCGTGCACGACACCGGCCGCGCCAGGTCTGCGTCAGATACCCGACGGCGCGGTCGCGGGACCGGGCGCCGACGGGGCTCGTTGCGGGTGCACCGGGGTTCCCCGTTAGCATCCAGGGCCTCCGAGGAGGGTGCCGTGCACGTCGTCGTCGTCGGCTGCGGCCGGGTGGGAACCGAGCTCTCGAGCCTGCTCGAGAAGTCGGGCCACACCGTGGCCATCATCGACAAGAACCCCCGAGCGTTCCGGCGGCTGCCCTCCGGGTTCGCCGGGCGGACCATCGTGGGCCTGGGCTTCGATCGCGACGACCTCGCCGAGGCCGGGATCGAGGGCGCCGGGGCCGTCGCCGCCGTCACCAGCGGCGACAACACCAACATCCTCACCGCCCGGATCGCCCGGGAGAACTTCGGCATCGAGCGGGTCGTCGCCCGCATCTACGACCCCCGCCGGGCCGTGATCTACCAGCGGCTCGGCATCCCCACGGTGGCCACGGTGTCGTGGACCACCGACCAGGTGCTGCGCCGCCTGCTGCCGAGCAGCGAGCAGCCCCACGACTGGGTCGACCCGAGCGGCAACGTGTGTCTGCTCGAGTTCAACCTCCCGTCGGCCTGGGCCGGCAAGAAGCTGGCCGGCCTCAACGAGCCGGGGCGGTTCTGGATCACCGCCGTGTCGCGGCTCGGCGAGGCCCAGATCGTGTCGCCCACGGTGATCGGCCAGGAGGGCGACGTCCTCCTGTTCGTGTCCGCCGTCGACGCCGTCGACGATCTCCGCCGCCACCTCGACCAAGGACCGGAGCACTGATGCGTGTCGCGATCGCCGGGGCCGGCAACGTCGGCTCGTTCATCGCCAACGACCTCTTCGCCGCCGGGCACGAGGTGCTGCTCATCGAGCAGCAGCCCGAGATCCGCGACCGCGCCGAGGTCGCCGACGGCGTCGAATGGTTCATCGGCGACGCCTGCGAGGTCACGTCACTGGCCGATGCCGGCCTCGACCGCTGCGACGTGGTCGTCGCCGCGACCGGTGACGACGAGGACAACCTCGTCGTGTCGCTGCTCGCCAAGCAGGAGTTCGCCGTCCCGCGCGTCATCGCTCGCGTGAACCACCCGCAGAACGAGTGGATGTTCAACGAGAACTGGGGTGTCGACCTCTCCGTCTCCACGCCGCACCTCATCACCGCACTGGTGGAGGAGGCCGTCACCGTCGGCCGCCTGGTGCGCCTGCTCCAGTTCGAGGGCGGCAACGTCCGGCTCGTCGAAGTCACCCTGGCCGACGACTCTCCCGTGATGGACAAGGCGATCCGCGAGGTCGAGATCCCCCGCGACGCGACCGTGGTCGCCGTCATCCGCGGTGAGCACGTGGTGATGCCCCGGGGCGACACCGTGTTCGAGGCCCGCGACGAGGTGCTCGCACTCGTGACCCCGGAGTCGGAGGACGCGATGCGCCGGATCCTGACCGGCGCCTGATCGCGCTCCTGATCTCTGGTCGCTGCGCTCGCTGATCGTCGACGCCGGGCTGGGATCAACGCCCCTGCCGGCCCCGGGACGCTCGCTGCGCTCCTGATCTCTGGTCGCTGCGCTCCTGATCTCTGGTCGCTGCGCTCCTGAACGGCGACGCCGGGCTGGGATCAACGCCCCGGGACGCACGCTGCGCTCCTGATCTCTGGTCGCTGCGCTCCTGATCTCTGGTCGCTGCGCTCCTGATCTCTGGTCGCTGCGCTCCTGAACGGCGACGCCGGGCTGGGATCAACGCCCCTGCCGGCCCCGGGACGTACGCTGCGCTCCTAATCTCTGGTCGCTGCGCTCCTGAACGGCGACGCCGGGCTGGGATCAACGCCCCGGGACGCACGCTGCGCTCCTAGCCGATGAAGGTGTACTCGGGGTTGTAGAGCATCAGCTGCTTGCCGTCGAGGGCGACCATGCCGGTGACGGCGAGCTTGCGTCCCGCCGCCATCCCGGCGATCTTCCGCCGCCCGAGGAACACGGCGGTGGCCGACGCGTTGCCGTCGGAGAACGTGACCTCGAGCGCCGGCGCACCCGCGCGCGGCACGATCCGCACCGAGCGCACCTCGCCACCGGTCGAGACCCGGGTGCGCGGCTCGATGGACGGGATGGGGACGAAGCCCCGGGCGCTGCAGAATGCCGCGAGGTCCTCGCGATCGAGCTCGTCGACGGGAGTGGTGAGTCGCTGCACGGCCTTGCGGAACGCCATGGATTCCACGCTATCGGGGCCGCCCCGTGACGCCCACTTCCGGGGATCGGCCCGTACCCTGACCGTCATGCCCCACCCGAACCCCCGGGCGTCGCGCGCATGGCGCGCGGCGCTTGTCACGTGCGCCACCGCCACCGCCATCGCGGTGACCGCGGTCGCCCCGCCCGCCGGCGCCGCGAAGAAGCCCAAGGCCGTGGTGAAGATGACCCCCGGCGAGGTCACCATCTACAAGACCGGCAACGGGCCCGACGCGCTCCCGCCCGACGTGCAGAGCGCGGTGATGACCACGCTCACCGGATACGTCAACGCTGCGACCGTCACGCCGCTCAGGAAGGGCGCCGCCAACGACGCCGCGCTGGGCACGGCCCTCGCCGCGCCGGTCGTCGCCCGGCTCGCCACCGACCGATCGGTGCTCGTCGATGAGGGACTGCCGAAGGCGGTCGGCCGGATCTCCGTGAAGGGGGCACCCGTCGCGCTCACCGGCCTCGCCGACGGCGGTGGCAACGTCGTCGTGGTGACGGCCGACGTCGCCACCACCGCGACGACGAAGACTGCCAAGGGCCCCCTGAAGATCACCCGGTCGGGCGAGCTCGTGCTCGAGCCCGACAACGGCACCTGGAAGATCACCGGCTACACGCTCACCGTCGACCGGGTGGGCAAGGCGATCAAGGCCCCGACCACCACCACAGTTCCCGCCGCTCCCGCGGCGCCGACCCCGACGGTTGCCCGATGAAGAACCCGATCGTCCGTCTCCTCGTCGCCATCCCGCTCACCGGGTTGCTCCTCGCCGGTGCCGTGGCCGCCGCGTGGTTCGCGGTCGGCTCGCCCCAGCCGGCGTCGGCAACCACCTGGTTCTCGGTCCACCGCGTTGGCGCCAGCGCCAGCTACGCCGAGAACCCGGGGGCGCCGTTCTACGTGCTCGTGCTCGGCAACGACAGCTTCCCGGGCAACCCCGACCGGCCGGAGCCCGGCCTCGGCGACGCGATCCACGTGGTCGGCGTGAACCCCACGACGGGTGACGCCAGCATCATCGACGTGCCGCGCGACACCGAGGCGCCCGGCGGCGGGAAGATCAACGCGTTCAACGCCACGGGCGGGCTCCCGGCGACGGTCGGCCAGCTCGAGCGCATGATGGGGATCGACATCGCCTACGCCATCACCACGGGCTTCCCCGGCTTCATCGACATGGTCGACGAGATCGGCGGCATCGACATCGAGGTCACCGAGCCGATGGTCGACCGCGACTCCGGCACCGACTTCCAGCCCGGCACGTACCGCATGACCGGCGAATCGCTCCTCGCCTACGCGCGTGACCGGAAGAGCTACCCGGCCGAAGGCGACCGCCAGCGATCGTTCAACCAGGGCAAGGCGATCATCGCCGCGCTCGCCACGTTGCGGGCCCAGAACCCCGGCGCCGCAGGCACCGCCAAGCTCATCGCCACGTTGGCCCGACACACCAAGACCGAGGGCATGGACCTCGGGGAGCTCTATGACCTCGGCCGCCTCGCGCTCACCCTCGACCCGGCCCGGGTGAAGAACGTGCTCCTCCCCACCGGCGCGTCGGGCAACGGCACCAACCTCGCCGTGGCCGCGAGCGCACAGGACCTGTTCGCAGACTTCCGCGACGACGCCATCCTCCAGAACCACTGACGCACGGCGCGTCCGTGGTCCCCGCACCGGTCAGGGTGCCGGGATCACGGGCCCGTCGACCTCGGCGCTCGCATCGACCCGGGCGACCCGCCCGAGGCCCGGCGCGTCGATCTCCACCGTGACCGTCACCCGGGGCCCGGCGCAGTCGCAGCCGACCAGGCGCGCGCCGTTGTCGGCCGCGGTCTCGGCCGCGTCGGACCGGGCGGTGGCGGCACCCCGCCCCAGTGCGAGGGCGTCGGCGGCCGCGAGCGCGGCGGCGTCGGCGGCGGTCTGGGCCCGGGCTCGGGTGAGGAGTGCCACGCCCACCCGGGCCGCGCCGACGACGAGCACCATCCCCACGACGAAGACCGCGAGCAGGACGACCGTCGACGCCCCGGAGGCACCGCGGCCGCGCCGGGGAGCACCCGATCCTGCGCTCACCGCTCGACGCGCATGACGGCGCGGGCATGCATCTCGGGGTCGGGGAAGAGCAGCCCGACGAGCGGGACGTCGGTCACGGCCCGGTAGCGGACGTCGACGGCGATCGGCTCGCCCACCGCGGGTCGGGCGCCGACGTCGACCTCGGCGCCGGGCAGGGTCCGACGGGCGGCGGCGACCGCCCGGGCCGGGTCGGGTTCGACGCTCGCGGCGCGAGCGGCCTCGCGTGCGGCGTGGACCACCGCGAGGTGGTCGCGCACGAGCAGACCCACCTGGATCAGGGCGAGCATCGCCATCACCAGCAGGGGCAGGACGAGCGCGAACTCGACCGTCGCCTGGCCGGGCTCCCCGCGGGGAGCCCGGCCGAGCGGACGGATCACGGGAGGATCTTCCCGACCACCTCGTCGAACAGCTTGCCGACCGCGTGGCTCTTGGTCGCCCACGCGATCAGCAGGGTGCCGATGGCGGCGGCGCCCAGGATGACGAGCGCGTACTCCGCGGTCGTCTGACCGCTCGCGTCGGCGACCCGGACGACCACCCGGTGGTGCAGCCCCTCGAGGGCGAGGTGGATGCGCGTGCACAGGTTGGACAGGCGGTGCATGTGAGGACCTCCTCAGGTGTGGCGCAGGCCGGCCACCAGGGCGGGGACCACGGTCAACAGGCCGAACGCCGGGAGCACGAGGAAGACGAGGGGGAAGAGGAGACGGACGGGAACCCGTCGGGCGTGGGCCTCGGCGCGCCGGCGCAGCGCGGCCCGGGCGTCGTCGGCGACGCGGGCCAGCAGGCCGGCGACCGGCGCGCCGCTGCGCTCCGCGACGACGAGGGCGTCGGTGACGGCGCGCAACGCGGGCTCCTCCCGGCCGAGCTCGTCGAGCGCCTCGACGAGCCCCGCCCCCAGGGCGCAACGCTGCTCGACCCGGACGAACGCCCCGGCGACGGGTTCCGGGCTCCACCGGGCCGCCGCGTCGAGCGCCAGGCGCGGCGTGCAGCCGGCCCGGGCGGCGAGGGTGAGCACGTCGAGCGCGAGCGGCACCCCGCGCTCGACGGCGCGGGCCCGGCGCCGACCACCGAGCCGGCGGCGCAGATCGTTCAGCACGCGCCGCACCGGCGCAGGGACCACGATCGTCGGCGCCTGACGACGTCGCGCGGTCCTTCCCGACGCGGTGGTGGATCGGCGCACCCAGTGGGGGCCGCGCGGCATCGCGGCGACCCGGCTCCGCGCGACCGATCCGACCGCACGGTGGAGCACCGGGAGCGCGCACGCCGCGCCCCACGCCACGCCGAGGAGGAGCGAGAGCGTCATGGCTCGCTCCGCACGATGCGACGCATCCAGAGAGCCCCGATCGCGTCGAGCCCGATCCCGAGGGCGAGGCAGACGCGACCCACGGGCGTGGCCACGAGCACCCGCGCCGCGCCCGGGTCGACCGCCGCCGAGAACGCGAGGTAGGCGAACGGCGCCGCCCCCACCACCACCGCGGACATCCGGGCCTGGGAGGACAGCGCCGCCGCCTCGGCCCGGGCACCGTGCTGGTCACGCAACGAGCGGGCCAGGCCTTCGAGCGCGTCGGCGGCACCACCACCGGTGGTGGTCGCGACGGCCAGCGCCCCCGCCACCGCGCGCACCGCGTCGTCGCCCCGATCGTCGGCCCACCACGCCAGCGCGGACACGACGGGCTCCCCGTGCTCGACCCGACGCAGGAGCCGGCGAGCGTCGGTCGCGACGGGGTCTCGGGCCTCGGCGGCGTCGACCAGCGCCGTGGGCAGCGTGTGCCCGCTGCGCAGACG
>Ga0194132_10011090_pt1 | contig 11744 bp, 12 predicted proteins | sample TA2KigOf80mmetaG_FD_148612 | JGI IMG/M metagenome (GOLD analysis project Ga0194132, IMG submission 148612) | Freshwater microbial communities from Lake Tanganyika, Tanzania - TA2015054 Kigoma Offshore 80m | ecosystem: Environmental > Aquatic > Freshwater > Lake | place: Tanzania: Lake... | reverse complement strand
AACAGGTCCTTCAGCAACCGCCACTCCGCTTCGCTCAGATCGCCTCGGCTCAACGATCCCTCCCTCCAAGAGGAATCCTTGAATCAAGGCTCGAGTCTCACGTCAATAACTTTGTAAACACCGCCTAGCATTCGAGAGTAGCCGGTTTCGCCGCGCGCGCCAGCCGTCCCTAGGGCGCCGAGATGTAGTAGACGCGCGCGCTCGGGGACTGGTTCGGCAACGGAGCCGGTCGCGGCGAGGCGGGCGGCGACGGGTCCGGCGCCTCGAAGTAATGGATGTAGAGCGGCGTCAGTGCCTGGCCGACGGCGCAGAACGAGGCGAACACGACGCCGAACAGGCCGATCGAGAGCACGACGGGGTTGGCGGGAACGACGACACCGCCGGCGATGATGTTCACCAGGTTTTCGCCGCCGGCCAGGATCGCTGCGCTGGTGCCGGCGGCGCCGCCGACGACGCAGCCGATGCTCTGCTTGACGGTGTCCGACCATTCATCCGCCATCTTCGACGCATCTGCTTCCAGGCTCGGGAAGCTTGGGCCGTAGGATTTGGCGAAGATGATGGCCTGGTCGACGGCGCTCGATGCCTCGGTCGACATCGTCGCCGCGGTCGAACGCCCCCATTCGATCCAGCTGCCCGCGCTCGCAGCCAGGCCGTCCCGCCAGCTCACCGCCGAGGCCGGCTGGACGAGCAGAAGCCCAACGGTTATCGCCACGCACAGTCGACCTGCACGCACTCTGCGTCCCCCCAGAAACCACCCGCTCCTCACCGCCTTCACCTAAGGCCGAGGCGGGGCGCCTCGCAACTTTTTTTTCGCATGATTAACCCCCGTGTCGCAGGCGCGCTCGAGCCGCTCGGCGATCCAGGGAGTCGTGCGCGCGATGAACGCCTCTTCAGACTCGACCGCATGGCCCTTCTCGGCGCGAAGGCGGTAGCGCAGGAGCGTCGATGCCGCGGCATCCTCGACGACGGCCTGACGAATGCGCATATCGGCCATGGCCGTCACCGGAGTTTCTCCTAGGCGGTGGGGCGCCTCGGCGCTACCCTGACCGAAAGGCGCTCGGGGGCACAGCGACCGAGGATTCTCATCATGATACGATACCTGTTCGCCTCTCTCCTGCTTCTCCCATTACTTGCCTCGCCGACCGTCGCCCAGATCAATTCGGCGGAGGCCGACGCCTTCGGCTTCGGCCCGCAGGTCGGTCATCCGGTGATGCACCTGCCCGACGGCCGCCGCATCGCCATCTCCACCTGGAATCTGCCGATCGGCCTCTCCGGCGTCAGCGCCTGGGTCTATGAAGAGAAGGTCGGCAAGTCGCTCTGGCGCATCCATGGCGAGCCCTGTGCCATCTGGCAGTCTTCGGGACCGAACCCGCTGGTTCCGAAGGATCGCGAGCTGGACTGGATCAGCCATCAGCGCGGCGGCGCGGCGGTGTTCCCGATCGAGGTCGTCGCCTGCGCCAGCCGGCAGCTCGTCAAATACCTTGGCGTCGTTCCCGACTGGGGCGGTACCGACTCCAATGTCGGCCTCAACACCGCGCTCCGGGGCTGGACGATGGTGCCGACCAAGGACGGCAAAGGCTTCATGATGGTGCCGCAGGAGTAAGCGAAGCCCTACTCCACCCAGTCGAGCCCCATCGCCTTGAAGCGCTCGGGATCGTCGGGCCAGGTGTCGCGCACCTTCACGAACAGGAAGAGATGGACCCTGCGGCCGAGCTGGGCCTCCAGCTCCTTGCGCGCCGCGAGGTTGATCGCCTTCACGGTGGCGCCGCCCTTGCCCAGCACGATCGACTTCTGGCTGTCGCGGCGAACATAGATCACCTGCTGGATCTTGACCGAGCCGTCCTTGAAATCCTTCCAGTTCTCGGTCTCGACCATGAGGTCGTAAGGCAGCTCGTCATGCAGCTTGAGGAACAGCTGCTCGCGCGTGACCTCGGCGGCGAGCAGCCGCTCGGGAAGGTCGGAGAGGTCGTCCTCGGCGAAGAGCCACGGGCCTTCCGGCATCAGCCCGGCGAGATGCTTCCTGAGATCGCCGACGCCGTCGCCGGTCTGCGCGGAGATCATGAAGGTCTTCTCGAAATCGAAGGCCTCGTTGAGCTGCGCCGCGCGCGGCAGCAGCTCCTGACGCTTGATCAGGTCGACCTTGTTGAGGGCGAGGATCGCCTTCCGCTTCCCCTCCTTGAGGCCGGCGAGGATACGTCGCGCATCGTCGCCGATGCCCTTCTTCGTGCCGTCGACGACGACGACAACCTGATCGGCATCGGCGGCTCCGGCCCAGGCCGAGGCGACCATGGCCCGCTCGAGCCGCCGCTTGGTCCTGGTGAAGATGCCGGGCGTGTCGACGAAGACGAGCTGGGTCGTGCCTTCGATCGCGATCCCCGTCACGCGCGTGCGCGTCGTCTGCACCTTCGGCGTGACGATCGAGACCTTGGCGCCGACGAGCTGGTTCAGCAGCGTCGACTTGCCGGCATTCGGCGCACCGACCAGCGCGACCAAACCGCAGCGTCTCTGAGCTTCATCAACCATCGGCAGCGACCTCGGCGAGCAGGACGGCGGCTGCCGCCTGCTCCGCTTCGCGCTTGGAGCGGCCTATGCCCGAGGCCGGGTTGTGACCGGCGATCCTCACCTCGATCGTCCGCTTCGGCGCATGCGCCGGGCCGCTCGCTTCCGTCTCGACATAGATGGGAAGGCCGAGGCCGCGCGCCTGCGCCCATTCCTGCAGGCGCGTCTTCGCGTCGCGCGGCGGCGCCGTGTCGGCGGCGATCAGCTCTGCCAGCGCCCGATAACGAAAGCCCCGGCGGCTTCGAGGCCGCCATCCAGGTAGAGCGCGGCGATCACGGCCTCCATCGCATCGGCCAGCACCGCCTCATTGGTCCGCGCGCCCTCCTCGCCCTTGGAAACGCGGAGCGCGGCGCCGAGGTCGATCGCGCGCGCCACCTGGACGAGCGCGCTCCGGCTGACCAGGCGTGCATGGCGCTTGGCGATGTCGCCCTCGCGTTCCTTGGGGAAGGTCTTCAGCAGCAGATCGGCGAGGACCAGACCGAGGACACGGTCGCCGAGGAATTCGAGGCGCTCATAGCCGCGATGGCGGCGCTTGGCGGCGCTCGCATGGGTCAGGGCTTCGTCGAGCAGGTCCGGCTGGGCGAAGGCATGGCCGAGGACGTCGGCAAGGCGCGTCAGACGATGCCTCTGAACATCCGCCCGATGCGGATCGCGAAGGGCCACTTCCAGACTTCCCAGATCCGGGCTTCGCCATTGGTCGAGAAGAAGGTGAACTCGGCACGGCCGACGAGATTCACTTCCGGCACATAGCCGACGCCGGAGAGCACGCGGCTGTCGAGCGAGTTGTCGCGATTGTCGCCCATCGCGAAGAAATGCCCCGCCGGCACGACGAAGACCGCCGTGTTGTCGAGCGGCCCGTCATCCGAGACCTCGATGATCCGGTGCGTACGGCCGTTCGGCAGCGTCTCGACATACTGGGCATAGCGCTGCGTCGCGCGCCCCGATCCCTCGAGGAAGTCCTCGACCCGCTCGCGCTTGACCGGCAGGCCGTTGATGTGGAGGACGCCGCCGGTGACCTGGATGCGGTCGCCGGGAAGGCCGACGATGCGCTTGATGTAGTCGGTCGAGTTGTCGCGCGGCAGCTTGAAGACGGCGACATCGCCGCGCTCGGGCTCGCGCGCCAGGATGCGCCCCGGCACCAGCGGCGCACCGAAGGGCAGCGAGTAGCGGCTGTAGCCGTAGGAGAACTTGCTGACGAACAGGTAGTCGCCGACCAGCAGCGTCGGGATCATCGATCCGGAGGGGATGTTGAACGGCTCGACCGCCGCGGTACGGATCACCAGCGCGATGCCGATCGCGTACAGCACGGTCTTGATGGTGTCCCAGACCGTGCCGGTCTTCTTCGTCGAGGTGGTCAGACTCATGGCCCGCCAGTGGGAAGATCGAAGGGCGAGGTATGCCAGACCCGCCCCTCGCGGGCAAGTTAGGCTTGGAGCCGTTCCAATCTGGGTACCGGCGAAATCACAAGCGGAACAAGGCAAAGCGCAAGGCCGACGGCGGAAAGCGCGACACCCGCGTAAAGCCCCCAAACCTCGCCGACCAGGCCCCCCAGGAGCGCCCCGACGGGCCGGAAGCCCCAGGTCAGCCACCGCAGGCTGGCATTGACCCGGCCCAGCAGATGGGCCGGCGTGACGCTCTGCCGCAGGCTGGTCTGGGTGACGCTGAAGACGATCGGCCCGAAGCCGAAGAGGAACCGTCCGGCGATCAGCAGTGGCATCGCAGTCGCCGGCGTCGCCGCCAGGATCAGCACGATGCCGACCACGCCGATGGCCGGCCCGAGGATGATCGACCAGCCGATGCCGATCCGTCGCGCGATCGGCCCCGATGCGAGCGCGCCCAGCACCATGCCGACACCGTCGACGGCGAAGACCAGGCCGATCTCCGCGGCGGAAAGCCCGAGATTGCGGGCGAGGTAGAGCACCAGGAGCGCGCTCATGGCGAAAAGCGCGATGTTCCAGGTGAGCGAGCACAGCGCGAGCGCGCGCAGGCTGGGCTCGCCGAGCAGGAAGCGCACCCCTTCCGAGAGGTCGCCGGCGAAGCTGCGGCGGACCGGCGGCGTCAGGGGCGTCGCCGGTTTCGAGATGCGCCAGGCGAAAGCGGCGGCGGCAAGGTCGGCAAGCCCGCAGGCCAGCACGGCGAGCGCAGGACCGATCGCACCCGCCAGAACCCCGGCGAAACCGGGGCCGCCGGTGGTGGCCGCAGCCCTCCCGATCTCGAAGCGGCTGTTGGCCTGGATCAGGCGGTCGCGCTCGACCAGCGCCGGGATCGCCGACTGGCTGGCGACGTCGAAGAAGACCATGCCGATCCCAGCCAGCGCCGCGCTCGCCATCAGGAGCGGCAGGCTGAGAACATCCAGCAACGCCGCGGCCGGGAGCGCCAGCAGCGCCGACGCCCTGAGGAGGCTGCCGGCCAGCATCACCGAACGACGCGGCAGGCGGTCGATCCAGACGCCCGCGGGCAGACCGAAAAGGAAGAACGGGGTGGTCGCCGCCACCGTCAGCCAGCCCATCTCGACCGGGCCGACGCCGAGGACGAGCGCCGCGATCAGCGGCAGCGCCAGAAGCGCCAGCTGGTCGCCGAAATGGGTTCCCGTGAAGGCGGCCAGGAGCTTGGTGAAATCTGTCATGGCGCAGTCATGGGCCGGATCGACGGACGGCTCTATCCGGCACTTGCGTCCTAATCTCCGGTCCGCGGCACCGCGGTGATGATCACGGTCGCCTGGGCGATCGGAGGCTCGTCGGTCAGCGAGACGTCGATGCGGATGTCCATGCCCTTGGGCGTGAGCTCGGCCAGACGCTTCGCCGCTCCTCCCGTCAGGAGCATGGTAGGCCGGCCGGACAGGTCGTTGACCACGCCCATGTCGCGCCAGAAGACCCCGCGGCGGAAGCCGGTGCCGAGCGCTTTCGAACAGGCCTCCTTGGCGGCGTAGCGGCGGGCATAGCTCGCCGCCCGGTTCGCACGCCGATCCGACTTGGCCTGCTCGAGCGGCGTGAATATCCGCTGAAGGAAACGATCGCCGAAGCGATCGAGCGTCGCCTGGATGCGGTCGATATCGATCAGGTCGGTGCCGAGGCCGATGATCATGCGGTCTCGGCGCCGGTGGCTTCAGCCCGCGCCTTGTCCATCAGCGAGCGCATCCGCCGGATCGCCGAGTCGAGCCCGGAGAAGATCGCCTCGCCGATCAGGAAGTGGCCGATATTGAGCTCGACGATGCTCGGGATCGCCGCCACCGGACCGACCGTGTCGAAAGTGAGGCCGTGCCCGGCATGGCATTCGAGGCCGATCGCCTCGGCATGCGCCGCGGCGTCGACGATGCGCTTGAGCTGCTTCTCGCGCTCCGCGCCCTCATGCTCGCAATAGCTGCCGGTATGGAGCTCGATCACCGGCGCGCCGAGCTTCTTCGCCGCGTCGAGCTGGCGCGGATCCGCCTCGATGAACAGCGAGACGCGGCTGCCATTGGCGCCGAGCTTCTGGACATAGGGAAACAGGTGGTCGAACAGGCGTACCGCGTCGAGCCCGCCCTCCGTGGTCACTTCGGTGCGCTTCTCCGGCACCAGGCAGACGGCATGCGGCTTGTGGCGGATTGCGATCGTCAGCATCTCCTCGGTCGCCGCCATTTCCAGGTTCAGCGGCCGGTCGATATCGCGCGAGAGCCGCGCGATGTCGTCGTCGGAGATGTGCCGGCGATCCTCGCGCAGATGCGCGGTGATGCCGTCGGCGCCGGCCTTCACGGCGAGGCGCGCGGCGCGGACGGGATCGGGATGCCGGCCGCCGCGGGCGTTCCGGATGGTGGCGACGTGGTCGATGTTGACACCGAGACGGAGAGGACGAGGCATGGGAGGGCCTCCTCGGGGTTTGGGGGCCCCTACTCTAGCGTCAACCGCGGGCCCGCTCGACCGAGTTGATCACCGGCGCGGCACGGAGCGCGGCGACGATGTTGGTCAGGTGGCGGACGTTCGACACCTCGATGTCGATCAGCATGTCGAAGAAATCGGGCGAGCGGTTGGTGAACTTCAGGTTGGTGATGTTGCCCCGGTTCTTGCCGATGATCGTGGTCAGGCTGCCGAGGCTGCCCGGCTCGTTGGTAAGCGTGACGGTGAGCCGGCCGACATGGCGCTCGGGGTCGTTGTCGCCGATGTCCCAGCCGACATCGAGCCAACGCTCCGGCGTATCGTTGAACTGCTCGAGAGTCTCGCAGTCGATGGTGTGGATGGTCACACCCTTGCCGGTGGTGACGATGCCGACGATGCGGTCGCCCGGAAGCGGGTGGCAGCAGCGGGCGAAGTGGACCGCCATGCCGGCGATCAGCCCCCGGATCGGGACCCGGTGCTCGCTGCCGCGCTCCTTGGCCGCCCGAGATCGCGCGATCGGCACGACCTTGCCGGAGTCCTGGTTCTTCTGCTTGAGCCCCGGGAAGATCGCATGCAGGACCTCGCGCTCGGAGCGAATGCCTTCGCCGACGGCGGCGTAGATGTCCTCTGCCTCTTCTGCTTCGAATGTCTGAAGAATTCCGTCGAAGGCTTTGTCGGAGAAAGTATATCCCTCCTGACGAAAGGCCTTCTGCAGGATCGCCTTGCCGAGCTCGGAGAACTCCGCCCGCTTCTTCAGGCGAATGAAGCGACGGATCCGCGCCTTGGCCTTGCCGGTGACGACGAACTGTTCCCAGGTTGGCGACGGGGTCTGGGTCTTGGAGGTCGCGATCTCGACCTGGTCGCCGTTGTTGAGCCGGGTGCGGAGCGGCACCAGCCGGCCGTTGATCTTGGCGCCGACGCAGGTGTCGCCGACCTGGCTGTGGACGGCGTAGGCGAAGTCGACCGGCGTTGCACCACGGGGCAGCGAGATCAGGTCGCCCTTGGGCGTGAAGCAGAACACCTGGTCCTGGAACATCTCGAGCTTGGTGTGCTCGAGGAACTCTTCCGGCCCTGCCGCATGCTCGAGGATGTCGAGCAACTCGCGCAGCCAGCGATACTGGCGTCCGTCCTTGGCCTCCGCCGTGTCCTGCTTGTAGACCCAGTGCGCGGCGACGCCGAGCTCGGCGATGTCATGCATGTCGCGGGTGCGGATCTGCACCTCGATGCGCTGGCGCTCCGGTCCGATCACGCCGGTATGGAGCGAGCGGTAGCCGTTGGGCTTTGGTGTCGAGATGTAGTCCTTGAAGCGGCCGGGAACGACCGGGTAGGCGGCGTGCAGGAGGCCGAGAGCCTGATAGCAGTGCTCGACCTTCTCAACCACGACGCGGAAGGCCATGATGTCGGAGAGCTGCTCGAAGCCGACATTCTTGCGCTGCATCTTGCGCCAGATCGAGTAGGGCGTCTTCTCACGCCCTGAAACCCAGGCATCGACCCCGCCTTCATTGAGCTTCCCCTTCAGCTCGTCGATGATCTTGCCGGTGAGGTCCGCCCCCTTGTCGCGCAGGAACGAGAGGCGCGCGATGACGCTGTCGCGGGCGTCCTTGTTGAGCTCGGCGAAGGCCAGGTCCTCGAGCTCGTCCTTCATGCGATGGATGCCGATGCGCTCGGCCAGCGGCGCGTAGATCTCCATCGTCTCCATCGCGATCTTCCGGCGCTTGGCCGGGTTCGCGATGAAGTTGAGCGTGCGCATGTTGTGGAGCCGGTCGGCGAGCTTGACCAGAAGAACGCGGATGTCCTCGCTCATCGCCAGCACGAGCTTACGGAAGTTTTCCGCCTGCTTCTCCTGGTCGGACTGCAGCTCGATCCGGTTGAGCTTGGTCACGCCGTCGACCAGCCGCGCGACTTCCTTGCCGAACTTCGCCTCGATGTCCTCGATCGTCGCGTCGGTGTCCTCGACCGTGTCGTGCAGAAGCGCCGTCACGATCGAGGCCGTATCGAGCTTCATGCCGGTTAGGATGCCGGCGACTTCGAGGGGATGGGCGAAATAGGGATCGCCGGAGGCGCGCGTCTGCGCCCCGTGCGCCTTCATCGCATAGACATAGGCGCGGTCGAGCAGATCCTCGTCCGCCTGCGGGTCGTAGGATTTGACGCGATCAACGAGTTCGTATTGGCGGATCATCTAAGATCCGCCCGGGCGCCGGAACGTTTTCGTCCGACGCCGTCCATGGGCCTTATGCTCGGTCGTCGCCGGCGTCGTCGGCGGCATCGGCGTCAGAGATCTCGACCTCCTCCTCCGCGGCCTCGGCGGCTTGCGCGGCGCCCGCCATCATCGCCTGAGCCAGCGCCTGCTCGTCCGCCATGACCTCGAGGACCTCTTCCTCAGGCTCGTCGACCTCGACCTGCCGTTGAAGCCCCTTCACCAGCGACTCCCGGAGACCGTCCAGATCGACGGTCTCGTCAGCGATCTCGCGCAGCGCGACGACCGGGTTCTTGTCGTTGTCGCGATCGACCGTGATAGAGGCGCCCGCGGCGACTTCGCGCGCCCGCTGGGCGGCGACCATCACCAGGTCGAAGCGATTCGGGATCTTGACGACGCAATCTTCAACGGTCACGCGGGCCATTTCGACGAACTCCAAAGAACGAGGTTTAACTTAGAGATATAACGTTTCCATAGACTTGCCGCAAGATTGAACGTCCGGTCAGGATGTCGCAGCCGGGGCTTTCTTAGGCCCGGCGCCTCGGGCATATAGTGCCGCCCCTCTTCCGGAGATCTCCCGATATGGTCGATGTCGCCGAACGCATGACGGTCCTGGGCACCGAGACCGCCTTCGAGGTCCTGGCCCGCGCCCAGGCCCTGGCTGCCCAGGGCAAGTCCATCATCAACCTCGGCATCGGCCAGCCAGACTTCAAGACGCCGCCCCACATCGTCGAGGCGGCGATCAAGGCCATGCGCGACGGGCATCACGGCTATACCCCGGCCAACGGCATCCCGGCGCTCCGGGAGTCGGTCGCCGCCGACATCAAACGCCGCCAGGACATCGAGGTCGACCCGGACCTGATCATGATCATGCCGGGCGGCAAGGTGACGATGTACTTCGCCATCATGATCCTCGGCGACAAGGGCCGCGAGATCCTCTATCCGAACCCCGGATTCCCCATCTACGAGTCGGTGATCAAGCATTCCGGCGCGACGCCGGTGCCGATCCCGCTCCTAGAGAAGAACGGCTTCGCCTTCTCGGCCGAGGACGTGCTTTCGCGCATCACGCCAAAGACCAGCCTGATCATCCTGAACAGCCCGGCCAACCCGACCGGCGGCGCCGTGCCCAAGGCCGAGTTCGACAAGCTGGTGAAGGGGCTGGAGAAGCACCCCGGCGTCTATGTCATGTCGGACGAGATCTACGGCCAGATGCTCTATGACGGACGCGAGCACGTGCCGATGCTCTCGTACCCATCGATGAAGGACCGCACCATCCTGCTCGACGGCTGGAGCAAGACCTACGCGATGACCGGCTGGCGCCTGGGCTTCTCGGTCTGGCCGAAGGCGCTGTTCCGCCATGCCGAGAAGCTGGCGATCAACAACCACTCCTGCGTCAACGCCCCGACCCAGTTCGCCGGCATCGCCGCGCTGACCGGCCCGCAGGACGCCGTCGGCATGATGATGAAGGCCTTCGACGAGCGCCGCCGCGTCATCGTCAGCGAGCTCAACCAGCTTCCCGGCTTCCGCTGCGTCGAGCCGGGCGGCGCCTTCTACGCCTTCCCCAATATCGAGGGCACGGGCCTGACGGCGAAGGAGCTGCAGTCGAAGATGCTGGAGGAAGCCGGCGTCGCCACCATCGCCGGCACCAGCTTCGGCGCGCATGGCGAAGGCTTCATCCGCTTCTCCTACGCCAACTCGACCGAGAACATCCGCGAAGCGATCAAGCGCATCCGCACCATCCTGCCCCGCTGAGGTGTGATGGGCGCAACCGGTCGCACGGACTCGACTCCACGCCAGAGTGCGGAGCCGCCGCCGGGCCTGGCTGCGGCAGCACGGCTTTGGCAAAGCGGAGACATTCCGGGCGCCTTGCGGGAGCTGCGGCGGCAGATCACCAGCAACCCAGCGGTCGCGCAGCTTCGCGTCGTCCAGGCGGCGATGATCGGGCAATCGGACTTCCTGGCGGCGCGCACCGCTTTCGTGCGCGCAACGCATATTGCGCCCGGCGAGGGCAATGTATGGCGCGACTATGGGGTGTTCCTGCTGAGCATGGGCGATCCGCAACAAGGATGCGCCGCGCTCTCAAGGGCCTACCTCTGCGGGGTTCGCGAACCCCGCGTGCTCATCGGTATTGCCCGCCACCTCACCGACGCCCGCGTGGTCCTGATCCTTCCCGACGGCCGCAGACTCACGGCGCTTCAGTTGCTCGACGAGCTGTTCACGGCTCAGCCCAAACTCCGTCAAGAGTACCATGACGATTTCATCAGGGCTATCACGGTCGGGCCCTATGTCCGCGGCGACGGCGTCACCGCGGCTCGGTTGTGCGCGGCCTTCGAAAACGGTGCGGTCCGTCGCATCAAGCTCACCGGCTACGCGCTCGCGTTTCTGAAGGACTCGCCGGCCTGGTCAACCCTCGACGAGCTGAAGCCAGCGGGGCTGGACAGGCGCGGGGTCATCGCAATTCTGCGACGCCTCTCGCGGCAGGAGGTTCTCCTCACGATCCTCGAAGCAGTAGCGATCCCCGATACCGAGCTCGAGGAACGGCTCGTCGTCCTGAGAAGGATCTTGCTGGATCTCGCCGCCGATCGAGGAGAGCGCGATCCAAGTGCTCAGCGGCTTGCGCGCGCCGTTGCCATCCAATGCACGCTCAACGAATACGTGTTCGAGGCAAACCCGACCGAATCCGAGCGTCTGGCCACCCTGATCGAGGAAACAAAATCCGACCTCGGAGCGGGACGTCGGCCACGCGATCTCGCGATATCAATGATCGCGGCCTACGCTCCTCTCGCCGAGGCTCTGCCCGGCCTTTACGCCTCGCAGCGCGATCTCGCGAACGCGCAAGACAAGCTGGCACAGCTCCACATCATCCAGCCCTCGACGGAAGCGCGCTTGATGCAGACCCTCCCGGTGTTGACGCCGATCGCGGATTCGACGTCAGGCATCGTGCGCAGCCAGTACGAAAGCAGCCCCTACCCGACCTGGTCCGCCGCCCATACGCGTTTCGAACGCGGATTCGCGCGCGACGTGTGTCAATCGGCTTTGAACTTTGACCCCCTATCGGCGTTCAATGTTGACCCCCTGTGGGTGTGTGAGAGCGGCCGGGGGCGATGCGCGGAGCCCTTGCGTAGCGCAGCGCATCG